>Ga0070665_100001242_pt1 | contig 30871 bp, 26 predicted proteins | sample KBSS13metaG_FD_65862 | JGI IMG/M metagenome (GOLD analysis project Ga0070665, IMG submission 65862) | Switchgrass rhizosphere microbial communities from Kellogg Biological Station, Michigan, USA - KBS S1-3 metaG | ecosystem: Host-associated > Plants > Roots > Rhizosphere > Soil ... | reverse complement strand
CGGGGCCGGCTTGCGCCCATCGGGCATGGCCTGGCCTGCTCCGCCAGCTCCCGGTGCGTTCAGCAAAAGACGAAGGTTGCCTCGCGAAAGCATTGCAAAGCCGGGGGCAGGGTGAAGGTCGACGCGAAAGTCGAAATGCTTGGTATAAAACGAGATTGCCGCCTCGACGTCATCGACTATGTAGCGCACGCTTACGGTGGTCATTATTGTTCCTTCTTTTGCCTGATCGGCTGAACATGAGATCCTCGAAGCAACAGGGCCTGAAGCTCATTATAGTCTGGGATCTACCACCTGCTGTTGCGAGATTAAAATGATGACTTCGGTGCGGTCCCACTGTAGAGACGCCCCGTGAGGCGTCTCCGGGGCGGGATCTCGGCTGCGTGTTGCGTGCGCGAGAAGAGAAGGTCCCCGGCCGAGCGGCCGGGGACCGGAGAATCGGCTGAGGCTCGATCAGAACTCGAGGTTGCCGCTTCCCAGCGTGAAGGTGAGGCCGGTGCCGAATTTGGCGTTGGCGGAGGCGAAGTTGCTCCGGGCGCTCGACATCAGACTTTTCCGGGTCTTCGATGAGCTTTCGGCGATGGCCTGATTGTTCTGGCTGATCGCCGTGCGCAGCAGGGTCACGGCGTCGGCGTGCAGGCCCTTCGGCTCCAGGTCGTCGATAGCATCCTGGGCTTCGACGTTCGCCAGCCGGAGCAACTCGTTCACGGTCTCCACCTTGCCGGGGCCAGGAGAGCAGGTGGATTTCCCGACGCTGACGACGATGGGGCCGTCAATAGGGCCAGGGCAGGGGGCGTCTTGTGGGGTTGTGGTGAGCGAGGAGGAATTCTCCAGAGAGATGGCGGCGGCGTTCCTCTGCATGGAGATGGCGAGGTTGAAGGATGCGTTGAGGACCCGGAGGAAGTCCGCCACGTCATCCTGTTGCTGTGCCGTGAGGTTGATGCCGCCGAGGAACTGACCGGCGGGCGAGGCCTGGAACTGCGGGCTGTTGAAAAACGCCACCGCGTCCTCGATCGTGTTGGCGATGTGGCTGTGGAAGAACGGCGCCGTGTCGGCCGCCTCGATCAGCGGCGGGCTGTTGAACGTGCCGTCTCCGAAGCAGTCGGTGACGCCGTTGCCATCGCAGTCGAACGGGGCGGTCGCCCCGAAGCCGCCGTCGAATGGGAAGCTCTGGACCTGGCGGGCGGGGTTCGGAAACCGTTCGACGCCGGTGTTGAAGTTGCTGTTGGTGCCGGCGGGGACATTGGCGCCGGCGTTGGAATGGCAGTTGAAGCACTTGCCCTGGGTAGACGAGTTGAACACGAGCCGCCCCGCTTCGGCCCCCGGGTCGCTGAGGCTGACCTGCGCGAGGTTCAGCTCATTGAGCCGCCCCACGGAGAGCGTGAAGGCCTCCATGGCGTCGAGTTGCGCGTCGGTGGGCAGGACGAAATCTACTCCCGCGACCCGGTTGAGGCTCTTGGTGAAGTGCTGGGTCACGGCTCCCACGGGGAAGAGGCGCAACGTGACCGGTGCCGGGGCGCCGTCCCCGCTCCAGCCGACCCGCTGCTGGGCCGCGCGGCCGTCGCTGGGAGCGAGGATCGAGGTCGACATCGACAGGGTATGCGGCACGCTGCGCATCACGAACTTCACCGTCGGGTCCTGGAAACCGTCCACGTTCTCGAGGATGAGACCGAAGTTGCGCATCAGCGTCGGCTTCTCGAGGCCGGGGACTCCGCCCTGCGATTGCGGGATCTCGGCGATAAAAAGCGGATCGTTGGCCGGAAGCGTGGCGATGAACGCTTGATCGATGGTCTGGTTGTTGCTCACCGGATGGCAGGTGCCGCAGGTCCTGCCATTGCCGCTGAAGGTGCCACGGAAGAAGAGCTCGGCGCCGTCGTCCACTTGCTGGGAGACGAGGCCTTGCGCGACGAGAAGCTGGTTGGCCTCGGCTTCCCGGGGGGCCAGCAGGGAGGCCAGCGAGGAGGGGGAGAGCAGAGAGGCGACGGACGAGACCCCCGACGCCCGCTGCCGGGCCAGGCGCGTGCGGGTGTAGAGCCGCTCGTAAAAAGGCCGGCTGCCGCAGAGGATCACGCTCTCCGCGGGAGTCTTGCCGGCGCGGGTCACGACGATCAAATCCAGTTCGAAGCCGTCGAAGAAGCTCCGGCCGAGCGACGACTTCACCCGGGCTCGCCGGCCTTGCGGTTCCAGCCGGCCGACGCGGACCATCCGGTCCCCCGCCTCCGGCATCACGCTCTTGCCCGGACCGTCCTGGTTGTCCACCAGCCAGACGTCGGCGGCGGTGCCGCCGAGGTCTTCCACCTCGGCGGAGACCTCTCCGTGCAGCATGTCGAGATCGACTCGGCCGAGAGCGGTGCTGAATTCTTGGGAGAGGCCCCGGACCCAGCCGAGGCCCACGATCACTTTGCGGTCGCCGCCATTCTTGACGTAGCGGGCCTGCCATTCCGAGTAAACATGGTCGATGTTCGAGTGATTGGCGAGGAGGGATGGGCGCGAGCCCCTGACCTCTCTGGCGGCGTTCGCTTCCGGCGCCGAGACGGATTTCAGAAGCGTGCCGATGGGTAATCCGAAAATCAAGAAGATGCCGAGCAGGAGAGAGAGCTTGCTGACTTTACTGCTGTTCACCGTTTCTCCTTTTTGAGTTTGGTTCGGGGGTGAGCGAAGGCAGAGATGGAATGTCCCCCGGAAGGGCGGATCGCGGCAGGGCGGGCCTCGTGGACTGGAACCGGCGGTGAGCACTCGTGCGGGGTCCTGTCGGCCGCCGTACCGGCGGCCAGACATTCTGTTCTACTACAATTAAGTATAGAGACGTTATCTTAGCGAAACAAGCAGACTTGGCCTAAGCGGATGCTTGGAAAGTCAGCCCTGCGTCCCCTGCGGCGATGGGGGCGGAGGTGGAGGCTTCTCGGGAAGCTGGAGGATGATCTCCTGCGGCCTCGGGTTGAGGGCTCCCGGCGGCAGGAGGAGGCGGGCGGCCGGCGGCTCGACGGGTGCCGGCGGAGTCTTTCCCTGCGGTGTGGCCGGCGCGGCGGGCGCGGCCGGTGGCGGGGCCCCTGGCCGCCTCGCGTTCAGCTCCGAGTAGAGCTTGGCCGCGAAGGACTGGATCTCCGCCTGCTCCCCGGCCGCCGCGGGACGCGTCCCCTTGCCGGCGAAGACCAGCCGCGTCTCGAGCGCGCCGGGGCGCAGGCTGTCCTCGGTCTGGGCGCCCCCCTCCTGGAACGGCTGCAGGCGGTCGAACCAGTCGTAGACCCGGCCGAGCGCTCCGGGCTCGAGGCGGCCGCGGACCTCGCCGTCCCAGCCGCAGGAGGTGGCGACCACCTCTCCCGTGAGGTAGATCGCCACGTCCTGACAGTCCAGCGAGGATCCTCCCTGATGCCAGGCGAAGACCAGTCCGTAGGCGGCGCCGCCACGCCCGCCCGCGGCCTCGGCCGCCACCTGGCGGCTCCACTCGCGGATCATCCGCTGCTCGGTGGCGCCGGCCTTGACCTTCCCCTGCCCCTGGAACGCGATCTCCCCCTCGGGCGTCTTCGCCTCGAACGGCGCGTAGGTGCGCAGGAAGTACCAGACGACGTCGGCCCGGCGGGGATCGACGAAGAACTTCCGCGCCAGCGGCCCCGAAGAGGGCCCGATGATCACGCCACGGGTGCCGATCCGGACCAGCTCCCGGGGCTCCTGGCCGCGCCGCAACTCGATCGCGATGCGCGGCGCCGCGGGCGCGGTGCGCGCCTTCCCCGCCTGCGCGGCCGGCCCGCTCCCGGCCGCCCCCTTGCCGCAGGCAGCGGCGCCCAGGAGCAGGATGGAGAGCAGTAGAGCGGCGGCGTCGATCTTGCCCGTAATCTTGCCCGTAGTGGTGGCCATGATGAGATCTTCCCTGGTGGACTGCCCCTGGAGCGATCGGGAGCAGGGCGTAACATACCGCAGGAAAGCGGCTTCGCGCCCCGGAGCCGGAACAGGATGCCCATGATTCGAGATCTCAAATACGGCTTCCGCCGCTTGCGCCAGAGCCCCGGCTTCACGCTGATCGCGGTCCTTGCCCTGGGCCTGGGCATCGGCGCCAACACGGCGATCTTCAGCCTGCTCGACACGGTGGTGCTGCGCCCCCTCCCCTATCCCGAGCCCGACCGCCTAGTGCAGATCTGGGCCAGCTCGCCCGAGCAGGGCTTGAGCGAGACCGGGCTGTCAGTGCCCAAGTTCCGCCTCCTGCGGGAGAGCGGCTCCTTCGCCGGCATCACCTCCTACTTTCAGGAGGACGTGAACCTCACGGAGCGCGGCGATCCCGAGGTTCTCCACGGGGAGCGGATCAGCCGGGAGTTCTGCGGCGTCTGGGGGGTGAAGCCGCTGCTGGGGCGCTGCTTCTCCGCCGCCGAGGACCAGAAGGGGGGCGGCGACGTCGTGATGCTGAGCGAGGGGCTCTGGCGGCAGCGCTTCGGCGGCGATCCGGCGATCCTCGACAAGACGGTGCGGCTGGAGGGGAAGCCCTGGACAGTGGTCGGCGTCCTCCCCGACGTGCTCCACTTCCCGTTCCGCGATATCCAGGTCTGGCTGCCGCGCCCGCAGGAGCTCTCGCTTCTCCCGGAGCGCGCGATCGAGCTGGGAGCGGGGTTCCTGGAAGTCGCGGCGCGGCTGAAGCCAGGGGCGGCGCTGGCGGCGACCCGTGGCGAGGTGCGGCGGCTCAACGGCCGCTACGCCCAGATGCTGCCGGGGAACCTGGACACCGGGTTCCGCCTGGATGTGGTGCCGATGCGCGAGCAACTGGTGGGAGACGTCCGCTCGTCTCTCGTCCTGCTGCTGGGGGCGGTCGCCCTGGTGCTGCTGATCGCCTGTGCCGACGTCGCCAATCTGCTGCTGGCCCAGGGGCTCTCGCGGCGCCGGGAGGTGGCGATCCGCATGGCCCTGGGCGCGAGCGCCGGCCGCGTGCTCCGCCAGCGGCTGGCCGAGGGATTGGTGCTCGCGCTGATGGGGAGCCTGGCGGGTCTGGCGCTGGCCTGGGGAGGGCTGCGCCTGCTGGTCGCCTGGCACCCCGCCAGCCTGCCGCGCGCCGATCAGGTGGGGATCGACAGCCGGGTGCTCGTCTTCACGCTGCTGCTGTCGCTGCTGACCGGCATGCTGTTCTCGCTGATTCCGGCGCTGCAGAGCCTGCGCACCGAGGCCACCGCGCAGCTCAAGGAGGGCTCCCGGAGCTCGACCGCGGGCCCCCGCCGCGCCCGCTCCCAGGGTGTTTTCGTCGCCGTCGAGGTCGCCCTCTCCCTGGTGCTGCTGATCGGGGCGACGCTGCTGATCCAGAGCTTCCGCCAGCTCTCGCGGGTGGACCTCGGGTTCAATCCCGCCGGGCTGCTCTCGCTGCAGATCTCGCTGCCGGCGGCGAAGTACCCAGACTCGGCGCATCAGCGGGTGTTCTTCGCACAGGTCCTGGAGCGGGTGCGGGCGCTGCCGGGGGTGCGGTCGGCGGCGATGTCGGACTCTCTGCCGGTCCAGGGGTCGTCGAAATCCCCCTTCTCTATCGAAAGCCGGCCGCTGGCGGTGCGCGACCAGCCGATCGCTTGGCTGATGGTGGTGAGCCCCGGCTACTTCCGCACCTTGCAAACGCGTCTGGTGAAGGGGAGCGAGTTCGATCCGGCGACGCCACCCGACGCGCCGCTCACCACGGTGATCAACGAGTCGCTGGCGCGCCAGTACTTCTCCGATCAGGATCCGCTCGGCAAGCGGCTGATCATGGGGAGCCGCAAGATGGAGATCGTCGGCGTGGTCCAGGACATTCAGCAGCTCGGGCCGGACGTCGAGAAGACTCCCGAGTTCTTCCTGCCCGCCAACCAGAACATCAACCTGCCGACGCCGTTCATGAACCTGCTGGTGCGCACCTCCCTGCCGCCGTCAAAGGTCGCCGAGAGCGTGCGCAAGGAGGTGCGCGTCCTCGATCCCGAGCAGCCGGTCGCCAATCTGCGGACGATGGAGGGGATCGTCGCGGAAGCCGTGGCCGGCCGCCGGATGACCATGGGACTGCTCACCGGCTTCTCGGCGGTGGCGCTGCTCCTCTGCGCGCTGGGGATCTACGGGCTGGTGGCGCACTCAGTCTCGGCGCGCCGGCAGGAGATCGGCGTCCGCATGGCCCTCGGCGCGCAGCGTGCCCAGGTGCTGGCCGTCGTCGTGCGGCAGGGGTTCCGCTGGGTGCTGATCGGGCTCGTGGTCGGATTGGCGGGAGCGCTGGCCGCGGCCTTTCTCCTCTCACGGGTGCTTACCGGCCTGCTCTTCGACGTCAGCGCCCGGGACCCGCTCTACTACCTGGGCGCGCCGGTGCTGCTGGGAGCGATCGCCCTGCTCGCCTGCTATCTGCCGGCTCGCCGGGCGGCGCGGGTGGAGCCGGGGATTACCTTGCGGGCGGAGGGGTGACGGTTTGACTCAGGAGGCCAGCCAGTTTTCGAGATTGAGGCCCGGCACGCGAGAGAATTCCTCGACGTTGTTGGTCACCAGAGTCAAATCGAGTGCCAGCGCATGAGCAGCGATCAGAAGATCATTGGGCCCGATCGGCCTGCCTCTCTGCTCGAGATGGAAGCGAATCTCAGCATATCGGCGATCGGATTCCTTGTCTAAAGGGAGAACCTCCAGGCTTCCAAGGACGATCTCGACACGCTCCGAGAGTCGAGCGGAGCCCTTCTTGGCGGCGCCATAGCGAAGCTCACAAGCGACGACGATGCTCGTGCAGATCGTGGCCTCTCCCATGAGCGCAACTCTCTGAGCCGCAGGGCCGCCCGGATTCCGGAGGAGATCCGACAAAATGTTGGTGTCGAGGAGATAGCGAAACTCCGCCATCTCAGAGATCCACATCCTCGATAGGCTCGAGGTCATCGATCTCCGGAAACTCCTCCTCGAGGGGCTCCCAGGTGGACAGGAGCTCAAGGAGAGATGGTCGAGGCATCGGCTCGACGATCAAGCGATTCCCCTCCTTGCGGAGAATGGCTTGGTTGCCAGGAAGCTCAAGATCCCGCGGTATACGAACTGCCTGGTTGCTGCCATTCCGGAACAGGCGCACGATTCGTTCGGCTTGCATGGTGTCTTCCCGGCCGCCATCGGAGGCGACCTATGCTAGGGCATATGCTAGCACGGAGCCATCCAACTGGCCAGGTCAGAGCCGTAGCGTTTCACCGAGCCCAAAGAACTTGTACTGCTCGCCAAACACCTTGCGGAAGACCGAAAACGCCAGATGCCCGGTGCAGTGAGCCGGCGCGACGGCCTCGACACCGTATTGCTCGTGCATCCGCTTCGCCAAACCTTCGATGTACTCGCGGCCATACGGAATGAGATGAAAACCACCGGCGACCAGGTAGATCTTCCCCTTCCGGACCTTCTGGGTCTCCTGGATGATCGTTTCAATCGTGCTGTGCGAGCAGCCCGCGAGGATGATTTCGCCCTTCTCTGTGGCGAATGAAGCCGACAGCTCGGGCATGCCGATGAACTGCGGGTGCTCATCGCCGAACGGCGGGTACTTGATGAAGGTCCCCATCAGCTTGGACGTCGTCGGAATCAAGGTCAGGCCGGGCAGCACCTCTTTGGCTTCGGTCACGTACTCCACGTTGGACTTCCAGAACCTCCCCGTCGGCACGGTAACCATGCCGTCGACGACCCGCTCGCCGCGAAAATACTGCTCGTCCTTGGGCAGGGTCTTCGCCACGTCCGGCTCGGGCTCACGAAAGGGGAATTTGATGGGCGCGCCGAGGGAGAAGAAATCGTTTGGGAGGTAGATCTTCACCTTCGGATTGACGCTCAGCAGGTAATCGAAGCCGCCGATGTGGTCGTAGTGCCCGTGCGACACGATGGCGATATCGATCTTCCTCAGGTCGATCTTCAAGGCCTTGAGGTTGCGCTCGAAGATCCTGGCATCGGTTCCCGAATCGAACAGAATCCACTTCCCTTTGTAGTTCACGACGCAGGAGAAGCCGAAGTCCTGGGCCAGGCCCTTTCGTTCCGCGCCGAAGGCGTCATAGACATTGGTCAGGGTCACGCCCGCTGAAGGCGCCGCTGCCTGCGCCCTCCCAGGAAATCGGGCGCCAAACAATGCGAGGAGTGTCAACGTCAGCAGAGCAGGTATCGCGCGTCTCATTCTCAGATCAACCCCCGAGCCGAAAGCTCCTCTTTCAGGTAGGCGTAGTAGATCGGCGCCGCGATCAGTCCCGCGAGGCCGAAGGCGGACTCCATGACCAGCATCGCCAGCAGGAGCTCCCAGGCTCGGGCCTTGATCTGGCTGCCCACAATCCTCGCGTTGAGGAAGTACTCTAGCTTGTGGATCACCACCAGAAAGGCCAGCGAGCCGAGCGCGGCGCCCAGGGAGTACGACAGGCTGACCACGACGATGACCGTGTTCGAGATCAGGTTGCCGATCACCGGCAGCAGGCCGACGAGAAAGGTCAGGAGGATCAGCGTCTTGACCAGCGGCAGATGGACGCCGAGCAGGGGGAGCAGAACGGCCAGGTAGAGGGCGGTGAACGCGGTGTTGAGCGCCGAGATCCGCACCTGGGCGAAGACGATGCGCCGAAAGACCTCGCCCAGGCGGCGGGCCCGCTCGGTCAGGGCTTCGGCCAGCGGTCCGCGCGAACCGATCGCCGCCACCTCGCTCAGCGAGACCAGGGCGCCGATTACCATGCCGATCAGGGCGTGGAGGAAGCTGCGCCCGATCTGCGCCCCGAAGGTCTGGAACTGCCCGGCGTGCTCGCGCAGCCAGGTGACCCCTTCGTTCTTCAACTCGTCGGTGTTGTCCGGGATCTCGGCGGCGAGCCAGGGGGGGAGATGCTCCTTGGAGGTCTCGAGAATGTCCGCCATCTGGCCGAGCAGCGCCGGCAGGCTCGCCGGAGCGCCGCGGCCCCGGAAGAACGCGATCACGCCGACGACCGCGAGCGCCAGGGCGGCGACGACGAATACCGCCAGGATGGCGACCGCCCAGCGCTTCCCCGCCTCCCGGGGGCCGCGGATGAAGTGCAGCTTGCGGCTGAGGATGTGCACCAGCTCGTAGACCGCAAGCCCCCCCAGCAGCGCCGACAACAGGTGGAGATGGAGGACCAGGATCAGGACCAGAGCGGCGAGGGCCCAGGAAGCGATCTCGACGGCCGAGGGGCGACGCGGCGGCGCAAGGATGTCCTTCATGGACAGGATCGTATCCCGGGACGGCCTTGACAGCACGGGTCTGAGCTGGCACGATTTGAACGATGGTTCAAAACTCCGCCGCGCGCCGTCTCGACCCCCGCGAAAAAGTCCCCGAGAAGAAGCGCGAGATCCTCGACGCCGCTTCGCGGGTCTTCCGCCGCCGGGGGTTGCAGGCGACCGGGATGCGCGACATCGCGGCGGAGCTGGGAATGGCGGTCGGCAACCTCTACTACTACTTCAAGGACAAGGAGGAGCTGCTCGCCTTCGTCCAGGAGGACGCCCTCGCCGGTCTCCTCGACCTCGCGGCGCGGGTGCGGGCGGCTCCACTGCGGGCGGACGCCAAGCTCTTCCGGCTGATCGAGGAGCACGTCGTCCGCCTCAACGAGGGGACCCCCGGCTCGCTCGCCCACCTGGAAGTGGAAGCGCTCGGCGAGACCTGGCGGCGCGAGGTGCAGGAGCAGCGCGACGAATACGAGCGCGCCTTCCGCGATCTTCTGGAAGAGGGGATGGCGGCGGGCGTCTTTCGGCCGACCGATCCCAAGGTGAGCGCGCTCGCCATCCTGGGCGCCGTCAACTGGACCGTGAAATGGTTCCGGCCGGAGGGCGGTAAGACCGCCCGCGAGATCGGTCGCGAGCAGGCCGAGCTGCTGGTGCGCGGCGTGCTGGCGCCGGGAATTGAAATGGAGAACGCATGGACGACCTGACCACCCTGAAGCTGCGGATCAACGGCGAGGACCGCCCCGTGGTCTTCCCCACCCACCACACGCTGCTCGAGGTGCTGCGCGAAGAGTGCGCCCTGACCGGCACCAAGCATGGCTGCGAGCTCGGCGAGTGCGGCACCTGTACCGTGCTGGTGGACGGCCGCCCGGTGCTCTCTTGCCTGATCCTCGCCGCCGAGACGGGCGGCAAGGCGATCGAGACCGTCGAGGGGATGCAGCTCGGCAACGATCTCCATCCGCTGCAGGCGGCCTTCGCCGATCTCGGCGCCGCCCAGTGCGGCTACTGCACGCCGGGCATCTTGATGGCCGCCAAGGCGCTGCTCGCCGAGAACCCGGCCCCCAGCCGCGGCGAGATGAGCGAGGCCCTCGCCGGCAATCTCTGCCGCTGCACCGGCTATCACAAGATCCTCGAAGGGATCGAATGGGCCGCCGCGAAGATGCGCGGCGAGGACTGGATGCCGCCGAGCGAGGCCTTCTACGGTTCGGGCGATCCCGTGGAAGCGGCCCGCCGCACTCCCCAGGAGGTGAAGAGCCACCTTCGGGGCGTCGAGTCCGACCGTGGACATCTCCCTTCGGAACCGCGACCCATCTGAGGACGTTTTCAGAAAGAAATCACAATGGCTGAACCGATCAGAAATCCCGAGACCGAAGACGAGCCGCGGCGCGAGACCAACATCATCGGCAAGCCGTTCCGCCGCGTGGACGGCCGCGCCAAGGTGACCGGCGCCACGAAGTTCGCGGATGATCTCGCCTTTCCGCGCATGTGCTACGTCCGGCTGGTCCGCTCCACCCATCCGCACGCGACGATCAAGGCGATCGACTTCTCCGAGGCCGCGAAGGTCCCCGGCTACCTCGGCTCGCTGACGGGCCAGGACACGCCGATCCCGTTCGGCATCCTCCCCGTTTCCCAGGACGAGCACGCCCTCTGCCCGGACAAGGTCCGCTTCGTGGGCGATCCGGTCGCGGCGGTCGCCGCCGTCACCGAGGACGCGGCCTACGAGGCGGCGCTGCGGGTGAAGGTCGAGTACGAGCCGCTGGCCACGATCTCGTCGATCGAGGAGGCGATCGCCACCCCCGAGCCGCGCATCCACGACTACGGCGACCGTGGCAACCTCCACAAGGTCGTCTCGATGACCTTCGGCGAGGTCGAAAAAGGTTTCGAGGAGGCGGACGAGATCTTCGAGGACACTTTCTATTACGAGGGGAACACCCATCTCCCCATGGAGCAGCACGCGTCGGTCGCCGTGCCCGAGGACGACGACCGGGTGACCCTCTACTCCTCCAGCCAGACCCCGCACTACGTCCACCGCGCCCTCGCCAAGGTGCTCGATCTGCCGGCCTCGCGCGTCCGCGTCGTCGCCGCCCCCAACGGCGGCGGCTTCGGGGGAAAAAGCGATCCGTTCAATCACGAGATCGTGGCGGCGAAGATGGCGCTCAAGCTCGGCCGGCCGTGCAAGATCACCCTCACCCGCGAGGAGGTCTTCTACTGCCACCGCGGCCGCCACCCCGTGCTGATGCAGATGCGGACCGGCGTGAAGAAAGATGGAACGATCACCGCCCAGCGCCTGCGCACCGCTCTGGACGGCGGCGCCTACGGCAGCTACGGCGTCGCCTCCACCTACTACACCGGCGCGCTGCAGACGGTGACCTACAAGATGCCGGCCTACGAGTTCCAGGGGGTGCGCTGCTTCACCAACAAGCCCCCCTGCGGCCCCAAGCGCGGCCACGGCACTCCGCAGCCGCGCTTCGGCTTCGAGGTCCATCTCGACAAGATCGCGATCAAGCTGGGGATCAACCCGGCCGACCTGCGGCTCAACATGCTGGCCGAGCCGGATTCGATCACCGCCAACTGGCTGAAGATCGGCTCGATGGGCCTCAGGCGCTGCATCGAGGCGGTGGTCGAGGGGAGCGGTTTCCGCGAGCGCTGGGGGCGGCTGCCCGAGGGGCGCGGCCTCGGTCTCGCCTGCGGCTCCTATCTCTGCGGCGCGGGGCTGCCGATCTACTGGAACCACATGCCGCAGTCGGGGGTGATGCTGAAGCTCGACCGCTCGGGCGGCGTCGCCGTCTTCTGCGGCGAGTCGGAGATCGGCCAGGGGTCGGACTCGATCCTCGCCGCCGTGGTGGCCGAGGTGCTCGGCGTCGCGCTCGCCGACATCCGGCTCTGCGTGGCGGACACCGATCTCACCCCGGTCGATCTCGGCAGCTACTCTTCGCGGGTGACCCTGATGGTCGGCAACGCCGCCCTCCAGGCCGCCGAGCGGGCGCGCGAGATGATCGCCAAGGCGGTCTCCGAGCAGCTCGAGATCCCCACCTCGCGCGTCGTCTTCGCCGAGCGCCGGGTGTTCGACGCCCAGGACCCGGACAAGGGGCTGACCTTCCAGGACGCCGTCATCGCCGCCGAGGCCCGCTTCGGCACCATGGCCACCACCGGCAGCTACATTCCGCCGCGCTCCCCGGGCCGCTACCGGGGCGCCGGCGTCGGCCCCTCCCCCGCCTACTCCTACTCGGCGTCGGTGATCGAGGTAGAGGTCGATCCCGAGACGGGGCTCTGGAACCCGGTCCACGTCTGGATGGCCCACGACGTCGGCCGCTCGCTCAACCCGGTGCTGGTGATGGGCCAGGTCGAGGGGGGCGTCTACATGGGGCTCGGCGAGGTGATGATGGAGGAGCAGGTCTTCCGCCGGCTGCCGAAGCACCTCTCCTCGGCCCTGGTGCACAAGCACCCCTCGGTGCTCGAGTACAAGAGCCCGACGTTCAACGACATGCCGCCGGTGACGACCTATCTGATCGAGGATCCGGACCCGCAGGGTCCCTTCGGCGCCAAGGAGGTGGGCCAGGGGCCGCTGCTGCCGGTGATGCCGGCGGTGGCGAACGCGATCCACGACGCCGTGGGCGTGCGGGTCGATCAAGTGCCGATCCATCCGCACATGGTGCTGAAGGCGCTGGAGGCGAAGCGCAAGGGGCTCGAGCCGCGCTTCGGCCCCAAGGGTTTCCCGGAGGTCGACTTCGGCGAGGATCTCCACGTCCCCACCCCCGAGCAGGGGGGCGACGGCACCGCCATCAACGACTACCGCGAGAAGCTGCGCTCCGGCATGCGTTCGTCCGCGGGCACGATGATGACCCGCGAGGAGGCGCTGCGGAAGAAGAAGCTGGCCGCGCTGACCACCGATCTGAAGGGAGCGAAGTAGAGATGTTGCGGCTGCCGCAGTTCAACTTCGTCCATGCCCGCACGCTCGCCGAGGCAGCTTCGGTGCTCTCCGGCGAGGGGGCCGCGGAAGGCGAGCTCGTCCGCCTGGTCGCCGGCGGCACGGACCTCTGGCCCAACATGAAGCGCCGTCACCAGCAGGCGTCGACCGTGGTGAGCCTGATGGGGATTCCGGGCCTCGCGGGGATCGACGTCAACGGCGAGATCCATATCGGCGCCACCACGCTGCTGAGCGACGTCGTCGCCCACCCCGCAGTGCGCGAACGCTACCCCGGATTCGCGGCGGCCGTGCAGTCGATCTCCTCCCCTCCGCTGCGCAACATGGGGACGATCGGCGGCAATCTCTGCGTGGACACGCGCTGCACCTACTACAACCAGACCGAGGAGTGGCGCCGCTCGATCGACTACTGCATGAAGGCGGAGGGGGAGATCTGCTGGGTCGCCACCAGCTCCCCCCGCTGCTGGGCGCACACCGCCACCGACTCCGCGCCGATGGCCTGCGCCCTGGGCGCGAAAGTAAAGCTGCTGTCGAAAGACGGAGAGCGGGTGATCCCGATCGACGATCTCTACCGGGACGACGGCATCCAGTATCTCGCCAAGCGGCCGGACGAGATCCTGACCGGCCTCTATCTCCCGGCGGACGCGACCGCGGACCGCTGCCGCTCCGCCTTCTGGAAGCTCCGCCGCCGCGGCTCGATCGACTTCGCGGTCCTCTCCGCCGCCGCCGCGGTCTGGACGGCGCCGGACGGCACGGTCGAGAAGGCGAGGATCTATCTCGGGGCCGTCGCCTCCCGGCCGCTGGCCGCCCAGGAGAGCGCCGACTTCCTGGTGGGCAAAAAGCTCGACCGCGAAACGATCGCCCAGGCCGCCAAGCTCACCCGCAAGGTCGCCACCCCGATGGACAACACCGATTTCCAGACCCAGTGGCGCGGCACCATGGTTCAGCGCTACACGGAAGCGGCGCTGTGTGAGGTGGCGGGGCTGGACCCGGGGCGGCTGGCGCCGAAGCATGCGGGGACGGTGTTGCCGGTGGTGGGATAGCGACGTGGATTTCGCGACTGTCCTCGGCGTCGTCTCGGGTTTTCTGGATGAAAAGGGCTTCCAGTATGCCGTGATCGGCGGCGTGGCTCTGATTTCCTATGGGCTGCCACGTACGACCCTGGATCTCGACTTTATCGTCGAATCATCGGCCCAGGATGACCTGATCGGTTTTCTGGAATCTCGCGGATATAAGACGATTCACCGATCCAGCGGTTATTCAAACCACGTCCATTCTGATCTGCTGCTCTGGGGAAGTCTCGACTTCGTGTACGTACGCGGAGAAACGACCCAGGAGCTCTTTGCCGCTTGCAGGAACACGACGGGGCCGGGTGGTCTGCAGATTCTCGTTCCTAAACCTGAGCATCTGGCTGCGTTGAAGATCACCGCTATGAAGAATAATCCGGCACGAACGCTCCAGGACATGGCGGATGTCCGGTTCCTCTTGAACCTGCCTGGAGTTGACTCCATTCAAATCAGGGATTACTTTGATCGCCAAGGAATGAGGGACCGGTTCGATGAGCTCAAGAAAATCTGACCTCCTCAATCTCGAAAGGGACATCCCAACGACTCCGGAGGATACCCGTGCCCTCTGGGAGAACCGTCCCAAGAGAGGCGAGGATTGGCTGAATCAGCTCACAAGGGTGTCACAGCAAATTCCCAACCTTGAGGAGATCATTCGGCGGCGAGGCACATTCGAGGGATGTGAGCCTTTCGAGTTATAGGGCTAGCGATTCCGGGCTTTGATACGCTGGCCTCCGTGGACACCCCGACCCTCCGCCTCCAGATCACCCCCGCCGAGGGCGCTCCGTTCGACTATCCGTTGCGCGGCGACACTCTCGTCGTCGGCCGGGCCATGGACGCGGACCTCACGCTCTCCGACCCCTTCCTCTCGCGCCGGCACTCGCGGTTCTTCCGGACGGGCACGGACCTCTTCGTCGAGGATCTCGGGTCGCGCAACGGGACGATCGTCAACGGCCAGGCGATACAGCAGGCGACCCTGGTTCGGCCAGGGGACGTGGTCAAGATCTCCAACAGCGTGATCGCCGTCCTGGCCGACGCTCCGGCCCGGCCGCCGGAGCCGGCGGACGACTTCCTGGATGGGACGGTCTTCCGCCGCGCCTCGGAGTTGCTCGACCGGCAGAGCGCGCCGGCCGCCGCCAATGCCGCGGATCTCCGGCGCTACGCCGAGCGCCTCAAGCTCCTCAACGAGGTCCATCAGGCTCTCGGCCGCTCGCTCACCCTAGAGGAGCTGCTGGAGCTGATCCTCGACCGCGCTTTCGACCACCTCCGCCCCGACCGCGGCGCCATCCTGCTCAAGGAGACGGACGGCGGCTACCGCCCCGCCGCCAGCCGCTCCTCCCTGGGCGGTCCGGAGGGGCTCGCGTTCTCCCGCAGCCTCGTCCGCGAGGTGGCCGAGAAGGGGATGGCCGCAATCGTGTTCGACGTCCAGGCGGACGAGCGCTTCGCCGCCGCCCAGAGCATGCTCCTCTCCGGCATCCGCAGCCTCGTCGCCGCTCCCCTGCTCGATCCGGAGGGCTCGCTCGGCCTGATCGTGCTCGAATCCCGGGCCGGGGTCCGCCAGTTCTCGGAGGAGGATCTGGAACTGCTGGTCTCGCTCGCCGCGGTTGCCGCCCTCCACCTGCGCAACCTCGCGCTGGCCCTGGAGGCCGCCGAGCGACGCCGGCTCCAGGAGGAGCTCGCGCTGGCCCGGCGGATCCAGGTGGCGCTCCTCCCCGACCGGCTGCCGCAGGTCCCGGGCTGGGAGCTCTACGGCGGCAACATCCCGTCGCGCGGCGTCTCGGGGGACTATTACGAGGTGGTCACGCGCGGCGAGGGGCGCGAATGCGTGCTCATGGTGGCCGACGTGGCCGGCAAGGGGATGGCCGCCTCCCTGCTCACCGTCTCGCTCCAGGCCCTCTCGACCGGCCCGATCGAGGACGGCCTGCCGCCGGACGAGATCTGCGCCCGCCTCTCGCGCCAGCTTTACCGCCGCACGCCCCCCGAGAAGTACGCCACCGCGTTCCTCGGCATCCTGGAGCCGGCGACCGGCCGGCTGCGGTATACCAACGCCGGGCACAACCCGCCGCTCGTCCTGCGCGCCGCCGGCACGGCCGAGGAGCTGGGATCGACGGGCGTCCCGATCGGCCTACTCCCCCAGGCCACGTACAGCGCCGCCGAGACGATCCTCGGCCCCGGGGACGTCCTGGTGCTCTACACCGACGGGCTGGTCGAGGCCGCCGATCCGGAAACGAACGAGTACGGCCTGGAGCGCCTCCAGGAGGTCTGCCTGAACGCCAGGGGCGAGACCTGTGAGGGTCTCGCCCGCATCCTGGGAAGGGATCTGGAGGAGTTCGCCCGCGGCGTGCCCTTCGCGGACGACCGGACGCTCGTGCTGGCCCGCCGGCTACCCTGAACCTACTCGCAGTGCCCCGGGCCGATCGCGCCCTCGTTGAAGCTGGTCAGCGTGGTGATCAACCCGCTGGTGGCCGACGGGGCCAGGGAGCCGGAGCCCACTGGCGGCACGACCAGGCCGCCGATCAGGGCGTCGGCGCTGACGATGGCACCGGCGACGGCTGCATCGTCGGCGCCGCTGGCGACGTTGAGCTTGGCGGCGATCAACTGGTGGGCCAGGGCGATCAGCCCGTTCCCCATCGCCGGAGTGTTGAAGATCGACAGCAACTGTGCCTGATCGTAACTGACGCTGCCCAGCATCAGACTGGTCACCGGCCAGTTGACGCACAGCGGGCTGCCGGGATTCAACGTGCAGACGAGATCGTTGTGGGTCTTCCAGTACCCTTGAGTCAACGTGCAGCCGGCCTCGTGACCGCAGTCGAGCGTCGTGCACGTCTTGTCCGCGGTGAAGTCGCTCCGCTGAAGAGAGCTGTTGGCGTGGGCGAAGGCGTGGAACACGTAGCTGGTGCCGCAGGCGAGGGCGTCGAGACAGTTGGTCGAGGCGCCGTTGTCGAACAGGAATTCGCCGACGTTCACCGTCACGCAGGCGTTGGGGCTCAGGTTATAACGGGACAGATTGGCGTTGCCCGAGAACGAGCCCTTGCACAGCCGGGGGTCCTCCGAAAGGAACCAGCCGCCGTTGGCGGTAAAGTCGGCGAGCGTCATCCACTGAATGGAGAACCCCGCGGGAGCTCCGCTGGCGCCGGCGCAGACCTGAAGGCTGATGGAGGCCTGGGTGGAGCCGGCGCAACTGATGACCGGGGTGTCCATCTGGAGCTTGGGGGGCTTCGGCGCCGCTCCGGCCGGCGCGCTGGCCAGGGCCAGGAACGCGGCCGCGGCTACCAGAACACGTGCTGATATTCTCATGATTTGATCCCTCCGATTTTTGATCACGCGAAAATCACGAACCTGAACGCGGCCACGCTTTATGAGCGGTTCGCCCGCGTGATCTGTTTCTTTTGCCGCTTGTCAAAAGCTTAGCGGGCCCTCGGGAGGAGGATCAATCCATCAAACGATTCGTTTTTATTATGCTTTCGGTGTACTCGGCAGAGACAACTGTCTATCGTCGAATAGAAACGGAAAAGCCTTTGCCCTCGGCGTAACGGACCAGGGCCAGCCGCCCTTTGACTTGCAGTTTTTCAGAGATGTGCTGGAGGTGCGCTTTCACCGTCGGCTCACTGATCGATAGAGCCGTAGCGATCTGTTTATTCCGCAGGCCGGTGCAGAGGAGATTGAGGACCTGCTGCTCCCGGGGTGTTAGAAGGCCGGCAATGTCGCGCGCGCCAATTTCCCTTCGCAGCAGATCCTGGAGAACCTGGGAGGTCGCCCGCCGCTCCAGCCAGTGCTCGCCGCCGTGAACCTTCCGGATGCACTGGAGGAGCGCGCCTGGCGACATCTCCTTCAGGACGATACCGGGAACGCCCAGGCGGACCGCCTCCCGGATCAGCTCGTCGTCTGAGCTCTCGGCGTGCAGCACGACGCGGGTGGGCAGACGCTGGCCGAGCAGGGCCCGGATCACGGCGAGGCCGTCGAGGTCGGGCATCCGGGAGTCCAGGACCAGGACGTCCGGCTGGCAGCGGCGTACCGCCTCCAGGGTCTCACCGCCGGTGCCGCAGCGGGCCACGATCTCGATGTCCGCTTCCGCGGCGAGAAGGCTCTCGATGCCTCTCAGGACCAGCGGGTGATCGTCCGCGACCACCAGTCGAATGAACATTCTTACAGGCTATACCAAAAACCGCTCTGGGATAGGATGACGGCATGAGTGTCGCCATCCTCCCCGCCGCCGGCGCTTCCCGCCGGATGGGCCGTCCCAAGCTCCTGCTCCCCTTCAAGGGCGGTCCGCTCGTCGGCAGCGTCGTCAACGCTCTGCTGGGAGCCGGCGTGGAGGAGATCGTGCTGGTGACCGCTCCGGACGACGAGGAGCTGCGGGGGTGGGCGCGGCGGGCCGGCATCGAGAGCGCGGTGAACCCCGATCCCGAGCGCGGCATGCTCTCCACCATCCGCGAGGGGATCGCCGCCCTGGGCGGAGCCGCGGAGCTGGCCCGGCGCGGCGCGATCCTCCTCGTCTCCCCCGCCGATCTGCCCAACCTGCGGGCCGAGACGGTCGCCGAGGTGCTCCGCCGGATGCGGGAGTCCGGCGCGCCGATCGCCGAGCCCGTCTTCCAGGGCCGGCGCGGCCATCCGCTGGCGATCGCCCCGGCGCTGATCCCCGAGATCGACACCCTCGATCTGAACGTGGGCCTGCGGCAGCTCCGCGACCGGCACGCGGCGGAGCTGCTGGAGATCGCGGTCGAGGACGCCGGGGTGGTGCAGGACGTCGATACGCTGGAGGAGTACGAGCGGCTGGCGGGATCCTGACGGTGGGAAAAAACCTACCGGTTCTCCATCCCATCGTGATCGCCCATCGTGGCGCCAGCGGCTACCGGCCCGAGCACACGCTGGCCTCTTATGAGCTGGCGATCGGGTTGGGCGCCGATTTCATCGAGCCGGATCTGGTCGCGACGAAGGACGGCGTCCTCGTCGCCCGCCATGAGAACGAGATCTCGGAGACGACCGACGTCGCCGCACGTCCGGAATTCGCGGCCCGGAAGACGGTCAAACGGATTGACGGCCGGGAGGTCGCCGGCTGGTTCACCGAGGATTTCACGCTCGCCGAGATCAAGACGCTGCGGGCCAGGGAGCGGTTGCCGTTCCGGGACCGGTCCTTCGACGGCCGGTTCGAGGTGCCGGCCTTCGCCGAGGTGCTCGCGCTGGCGCGGCGGCAGAGCGCCGAGACCGGGCGGACGATCGGCGTCTATCCCGAGACCAAGCACCCCAGCTACTTCCGCTCGCTCGGAATTCCTCTCGAGGAGCCGCTGCTCGCCGAGCTGCGGGACGCGGGCTTGCCGGTCTATATCCAATCCTTCGAGGTGGAAAACTTGCGGGAGCTACGAAAAGTGACCGATCTCCCCCTGATCCAGCTCCTCGAGGCCGCGGGGCAGCCTTGGGACTTCGCCGTGGCGGGGGATGCCAGGACTTATCAGGATCTCGCCACTCCCGCGGGCCTCGCGGAGATCGCCACCTACGCGGACGGCATCGGCCCGGACAAGCGGATGATCGTCCCCGCGGACCCTGGCGGCCGGCTCCTCTCCCCCACCGCGCTCGTCGCGGACGCCCACCGCGCCGGGCTCCTGGTCCACCCGTGGACGTTCCGCAGCGACGGCACCTTCCTCGCCGCGGAGTACCGAGGCGATCCGGAGCGGGAGTACGAGCAGTTCTTCACGCTCGGCGTGGACGGCCTGTTCAGCGACTTCTCCGATGTGGCGGTTGGCGCTCGCGAGCGCTGGAGGCGTGGATGAGCCTCACGCTGGAAGACCTCGCCACCGGCACCGATCACGAGCGGGTCGTCTTCTGCCGCGACCCGGAAGCCGGCTACCGGGCGGTGATCGCCGTCCACAGCTCCGTGGCGGGACCGGCCGTGGGCGGCACGCGCTACTGGGCCTACGCCGGCGAGGAGGAGGCGGTGGCGGACGCCCTGCGGCTGTCTCGCGGCATGACGTTCAAGAGCCTCATGGCGGGGCTCCCCATGGGCGGCGGAAAATCCGTGATCCTCCGCGATCCCGGCGATCCCGCGGACCGCGCGGCGCTCTTCCGCGCCCACGGCCGGGCCATCGAGCGGCTCGGCGGCCTCTACACCGCCGGCGAGGACGTCGGCACCCAGCCGGCGGACATGGAGACGATCGCCCAGGAGACACGGCACGTCGCCGGCATCCTCGACGATCCTTCCCCCTACACCGCCCAAGGCGTGGTCCGCGCGATGAGAGCCGCCGCGTTCCACCGCTGGGGCACCGACGATCTCGCCGGCCGGACGGTGGCGATCCAGGGTTGCGGCAATGTCGGCTTCCATCTCGCCCGCGAGCTCGCCGCGGCCGGGGCGCGCCTGCTGGTCGCGGACGTCGCTCCTGAACGGGTACGGCGGACCGTGGAGGCCACCGGAGCCGCGGCGGTCGATCCCGGCGAGATCCAGAGCGTCGAGGCGGATATCTTCGCCCCCTGCGCCCTCGGCGGCATCCTGAACGCCGGGACGATCCCCGGCCTGCGGGTGGAGATCGTGGCCGGCGCCGCCAACAACCAGCTCTGGGAGGACGGCGACGGCGACCGGCTGCGCGACCGCGGCATCCTCTACGTCCCGGACTACGTCGCCAACGCCGGCGGCGTCATCAGCGGCGGCCGGGAGATCCTGGGCTGGAGCGGAGAGAAGACGGGCGAGCGGATCGCCGGGATCTACGATACCCTGCTCACCGTGCTCCGGCTGGCCCGAGCGGAGGGGATTTCGCCCCACGCCGCCGCGGACCGGCTGGCCGGAGAACGTCTGGCAGCCCTGGCAGCGGAGAGGAGACAGCAATGAGTCTGGAAGTGAAGAACGACGAGAAAGCGGGAAAGTTCTACGCCACCGTGGAAGGCCAGGAGGCGAAGATCGAATACGAGAAGTCGGGCGATGTCTACGACCTCCTGCACACCTTCGTCCCCGAGGAGCAGCGCGGCCACGGCGTCGCCGAGCAGCTCGTGACCGGCGCCCTGGAGCAGATTCAACAGCAGGGGGCCAAGTTCCGGCCGAGCTGCCACTACATCCAGGGATTCCTCAAGAGTCACCCGCAGTATCAGGCGGCAGTGGCGGGCTGACGCAGGTCGAAAAACTGAACGCATAAGCCCGTACCCCCGCCCGCGGGAAGCGCAGCACGAGGCGCCGGCGCCGGAACTCGGCGGAGTCGACGAGGCGCACCAGCCGCCCGCGCTCCCAGACGGCGAAGGTGTGGCCGTCCCGCTCCACCACGTCCGCCCCGCGCTCCGCCGCCGCGACCGGCGCGCCGTCCACCTCGATCTCCAGCTCCCCCGCCGGCGCCAGCACCAGGTTCACGCCCGCCGCGTCGCAGACCAGATCCAGCTCCGCTCCCGGCTCCCGGACCTCCAGGAACTCGGCCTCGTGGAGCCACCGGCCGCGCGCGGCGAACATCCCCGGCGGCGCCGGTCCCTCCTCGCGCTCCCGGTGCCTCACCTCCTCGCCCGGCCGGTACCCCTCGGCGGCCAGCAGGCGGCCGCGGTGAAAGCCGAGATGGGTCTCGCGGGTCGCCGGATGGCAGACGGCCCCGGGCCGGTCCTCCGCGCGTACCGGCTCGAGGATCTCCGGCATCGGCGCCGTATCCCCGGCCTCGCGCAGCAGGCGCTGAATCCAGTCCTCGGTCTCGCCGTAGGCTCCCTCGCCGAAGCGCTCGTAGCGCAGGTAGCCGCGGGCGTCGATCAGATAGCGGGACGGCCAGTAGTGGTTGGCGAAGCGGTCCCAGGTGGCGCGATCGTTGTCGAGCAGCACGGAGTAGGGGATCCCCTCGTCGCGCACCGCCGCCGCGACCAGGGCGGGATCGGCGGAAAGCTCGAACTCCGGCGTATGCACGCCGACGATCGCGAGCCCGCGGCCGGCGTAGCGCTCGTGCCAGGTCTTGAAGTACGGCAGCGTGCGCAGGCAGTTGAGGCAGGTGGATTCCCAGAAGTCCACCAGCACGACGCGGCCCGTCGGTTCCGGACGGCCGGAACGGATCGACACCTCCGGCCCCTGAATCCACAGGCCGGGCGCCAGCTCGGGAGCGCGCAGGGGGACGGAGATCGCGGGCAAGGGGAAGGTTGGAAACGCCGAGCCCGGACCGAAGCCCGAGCCCGGCGTGAAGGATGCGGTTCTGCTAGTGGATCGAGACCGACATGTTGTAGTTGTTCCGGGTGTCGGAATCCAGGAAGACGTGCCAGTAGGCGAAAGCCGGCTTGGCGCCTTCGTTGGTCAGGGAGAGCGATTCGGAATTACCGGTCCCCGTCGAGACGGAGAGCGGCTCGCCGCCGGAGCAACTCGTGAACGTCTCGAGCTCGACGTCACCGCGGGAGTCGTCGAAGTTCAGCGTGACGGTGACCGTCTTGCCCTTCGGCACGCTGATCCTGTACCAGTCGGAGTCGTTCACCTTGACGACGCGGTTGCTGAGGGTGCCGGCCTTCACGGTCTTCGCCTTGGCGCAGGAGTCGTTCTGCTCCGAGTTGTCGTCCGAGCCAGCGGCCAGGTTCTTCTTGATCTTCGAGTAGGTGGTGACGAACGAGCCGTAGCAGTCGAACGTCTCCTGGCCGCAGGACGACGGACCGTAGTAGAGCTGGCCGTAGAGCTGCTGGGTGTCGGCCCGGAAGATCCCCGAGCCCGAGGAGCCCCCCTCGGTGGGACCGTCGGTCCAGGAGGTCCGCAGCACCTGCAGCCCGTTCGTGCCCTGGAACTGGTAGCAGGCGGCGGCGTTGTCCTTGAAGCCGAAGCTGATCCGCTTGTAGTCGCCCGCCGGATGGTGGATGGCCACGGCGTCCGTGCCTTCAGGCACCGCCTTCGCCGTCCAGCCGGCCCAGAAGAGATTGTCCGGCAGCGCGCCCTCGACAATCATCAGCGAGTAGTCGGAGGTCGGGTTGTGGGAGACCAGCGTCGCCCCGTTCGACCGCGGAACGCTCCCGATCGACGGCGGGTTGCCGTTGCAGCTCGCGGTCTGGTAGAGCCAGAAGAACTCGGCCGATCCCGCCGCGCTCTGCGTGCTGATGCAGTGATTGGCGGTCAGATAGTAGGGGGTGAAGTCCTGCGCGTTGTCGTTGATGAGCTGGCCGGAGCAGAAGAAGCTGCCGCCGTCGTCGACGAAGCTGATGCCGGAGACCGCCTTGGCCACGTTCGCCCACTCGGGGTAGCAGGTCACGTCGTTGTGGCAGGGGCCGGCCGCCTTCTCGCCCACCAGGCTGCGGGCCACCTTGTCCACCGGATCGAGGTAGTAGTGCTGCAGGTTGTCCACCGTGAACGGCAGCGCGTCGGCGGCCGCTCCAGCGGGAGCGAGGTACTCGATGCGCACCCGATCGCCGAAGAACGAGCCGGTCCAGAAATCACCGGCCGCGATCGCGGAGGCGTCGTGGAACTCCACGTTCCGGTCGGGATCGAACCGCGAGTAGCCGCTCTTGGCGAGGCCGCTCGTTCCGGTCGAGTAGACCGCCAGCTCGGCGCCGTCCGGCAGCTGGACGTTCTTGAAATGGAGACGGAGGCCGAGGGCCTCGGTCGAGGCGATCTCGGCCGCCCACAGACGGCGGCCGCCCGCGGCGTCGTACCAGTTGCCGTCCAGAACCGAGACCTGGAGGCTGCGGCCGACGCCGAACCGGAGGGCCTTCACCCGCGGGCCACGCTCGACGAGCGCGTCCTCGCGCAGGAGCGCGTCCCGGTTGACCGCCGGCAGGCGCACCTCCGGCAGGTTGCCGAGGCCGATGCCCATCTTCTCCGCGGGAGTGGGGCGCACCGTCTTCTGGGCCTTGTGGAGCGCGGGCCCCTGGACGCCGAAGGTCTCGGTCGGATCGCCGGAAACGGGGGGCTGGACGGCCCAGCCGGTGGTGCTCGACGCCAGCAGGGCACCGAAGCCGATCGCCAGCGCGAGCCGTCCCGCCTGACGCCTGGGAGCGAAGAATCCTTGCATCCTGATCTCCTTTTCGAGCTGCCGCAGAACGCCTGTCACCGGGGCTCGATGTTTCAAGTCATAGCATTTTACCACTGAGTCCCCCGGAGACCTACCGGCCCTCACCGGGGCGCCCCCTGAACGTAGGCCGGGTCATTGGTGGCGTTGTTGACCACCTGGCCCGCGGCGAGCAGCCGGCCGGACCGCACCAGAGCCTGCACGGTGAAGCCCCCGGCCACACCCGCCGCCGGGATCGGATGCTGGTTCGGGCTGAGCTGCCGGGCCCTGCCCGGAGCGAGCGCGATGCCGTCGAGCCGGCCGAGCACCGTGCCGTCGAGCGCCCGGTAGATCAGGTCGTAGACGCCCCCTTCGCTCGCCGACGGGTTGAACAGCCAGAGCGTCGTCCGGTAGGCGTTGTCCTGCCGCAGGCCGGTCAGGACCACCTGGTGCGACGCCGCCGCGGCGTCGGAATCCCCCAGGGCCGCCATCGACTGCCCGAAGCGCCGGGCCGGCTGCGCGTTGTTGTAGCTCTCCCCCTGGAAGATCGGCAGGGCGCCCGAGGGCTCGCGGCTGACCAGGGTCAGGATGCCGATGGCGTTGGTGATGTGCCACTGGCCGTTGATGACGTCCGCGAGGCGCCGCGTCTCCCCCGGCTGGAGGGTCAGCGACACCGGCGCGGTCGGCCGGGCCAGGGGGCCGACGCTGGTGAACGAGAGGTCCGCGTGGAGCGCCGAGGCGCCCGGGTTGGCGAGCACCACGTCGGTGCGGAAGAGGCTGCCGAAGAGGCCCGGGGCCGAGAGCGCTCCCACCAGATAGGCGCGGGAAGTCTTCGCCACCGCCGCCTCGAGGAAGGACGGATCGAAGGTGGCCAGCCGGATGATCGAGGCGTACGGATAGAGCGGGCCGCCGGTGACCGTCTCCACCTGGACGCGGTAGTCGCCGCCGAAGACGCCGTACGTCTCGCGGATCTCCGCGGGCTGGAACTGCCGCTGGCCGAACGGCGCCAGGGTCAGCACGGGGGTGACAGAGACCTGCGCTCCCGACGCGTTGAAAAAGCGGACGCGGTAGGTGGCGGGCGCCGCGCTGGGATTGCTGACGCCGATCAGGAAGAACCGCTCGGCGTCGTAGGGCAGGCCCACCAGGTTCTGGATCGCCGGCACCGAGCCGCCCAGCGTCAGGCCGGGCACGGTCTGGCCGAACCGGGCGCCCTCCCGGAGGATGGTGTGGAACGAGGCCACGACCGGCGCCACGGCGACCGTGCCCTGCGGGGTGATCGAGAGGAAGCCGATCGAGTTCTCCCGCGGGCCGACGAGCTCGTTGAGCACGCCGGCGAGGAACAGGGTCGCTCCGGGAGCGATCGTGCGGGTCGCCCGCGGCGGCGGCGCGTCCGGCAGACCGCGCTTGCGGAACTCGATCACCACCGTCACCGGCAACGCCCCCGGGTTGTAGACGTAGAGATCGGTCATCTGCACCAGCGGCTTCGTGGTTTCCGTGATCGACGGCAGGAGCACCGCCGACACCGGTTCGGGATCGGGGTCGGGATCCGGTCCGGGGCCCGGGCCCGTCGAGCTGATCTGGAACGTCTTGTTCGAGCTGCTCGACGTCTGGCTGTTGCTGACGGTGAGGTTCACCGCGTAGCTCCCGGCCTGAGCCCAGGTGTGGGTCACCGAGCGCCCCGAGGCCGTGGTGCCGTCGCCGAAGTCCCAGGCGTAGGTCACGCTGCCCGTAGCGTTGGCGGTGAGGGTCACCGCGGCCCCGGCGTTCGCCTGGCACTGGGTGAAGCCGAACTGGTTCTGGCACGGAGCGCTGGTCTGGAACGTGCCGTCGAGCGGCGGCGGCGCGGTCGAGACCACGGCCACCACCCGGTTGGCCTGGGCGGACGAGCCGGTCCGGCTGATCGTGAGCTGGACGTTGTAGCCGCCGGCGGTGACGAAGGTGTGGGTCACGATCTTGCCCACGGCGGTCGTGCCGTCGCCGAAGTCCCAGGTGTACTGGGTCGGCCCGCCCGAGGAGGAGCTGGCGTCGAAGGTGACCACCTGTCCGGGCTGGGGGGAGCTCGGCGAGTAGTTGAAGCTCGCGCTCAGCGCCCCGGTCCCCGAGATCGTCACCCCCTTGAGCCCGAGGGCGCTGCCGCAGGCGGAGTTGGTGGCCGACACCGGCTTGTTCCCCGGATTCGACCAGGACACCATGATCTGCGGCCCGGTGGCGGCGCCGGCGATCGCGCCGTCCGCGACGCTCCACGTCCAGCCGTTGGGGTTCGGCGTGCAGCCGGTCGCCGTGGCGGTGAACGAATACAGGGCGCTGACCTGGCCGGAATCAGGGCCGGCGACGTCGATCGCCGAGCCGCCGCCGCCGGTCAGGCCGGTGCGCTGGTGGGAATCGAACAGCGACAGCGCCGCGCGGTAGAAGATCCCGCCGACGAACTTGCCGCCGCGGGGAGCTACCAGGTTGAAGCCCGTCGGCCCGCTCCGGTAGTACCAGCCCCAGTAGTTGAACGGCGAGATGTCCTGCGGCGCCGCGGGGTTGCTGACGTCGAGCAGCCACTCGTGCTGGGTGTCGCTGGAGCAGCGGCTGTCCGTCCCCAGGTAGAGGAACGGAATGCCGTCGCTGCGGGAAAAATCGAGGTACTCGGTCCCCTGCCCGTTGTATTCGCCGTTGGAGAGCGGCGCGCCGAGCCCCGAGCAGGAGCTCGCGATGCAGCTTACGTTGTAGATCGACAGCCGGTGCACCTCACGGCCGGCGGCGGCCTCGAAGGCCGAGGTCCGCGCGGCGAGATAGTAGGCGCCCGCCTGCTTCCAGAGGGCGACTCCGTTGACCGACCGGTCGTTCAGCCCCGAGAGCGCGAGCTGCGGGCTCGCCGGGCTGGCGAGGTTCCAGATCTCGAAGCCGCGCGAGGAGCCCGCGCTCGCCACCACGAACTGATCCACGCCGTCGACGAAGCTCGGCGTCTTCGAGCCGATCCGCCCCAGGAAGACCCCCGGGCACTGGACCGCCTCGCCGACGGCGGGAACCGCCTCGAAACAGCCGTTGTAGAGCTTCGCCTGGGTCATGTCATAGGCGTACAGGCCGCCGCTCGGCTCGCCGCTCGGCGCCGCCAGGAAAGCGTAGCGCCGCCCGGCGAGAGTCGCGGCGTAGACCTGGTTTCCTTCCTTCTTGTGGTTCTGGTAGAGCAGCTTCGGGCTGGTCTTGTCCGACACGTCGATGATGCCGATGCCGATCCCCGACGTCCCCGCGACCGCCACCTCGTCGTCCACGTTGGCCGGCGCGTCCACATCCTGGAGCGGCCACTTGATCTCCGGGTTGCTGCTCCAGACGGGGAAGGCCCGGAACGAGAGCTGGGAGAGCGGCTGCGGCAGCGCGCTGTGCGCGTCCCACACCTGCAGCCCGTGCGAGAGGGCGATGAAGAGGTACTGGTTCTCGGTGTCCAGCGACATGAACCAGGGGAAGCTCGAGTACGCCTGCTGCTGTTCGAGGAAGGCGCTCGAATCCGTGCAGAAGGCCGGCCCGAACGGGCCGCAGGTCGAATAGGTGCTGACCGGCCGCAGGCCCCCCCAGCGGTCCGAGGGCGCCGGCGCGGCGGGGGTCGCGCAGGAGGCGCGCCCGCAGCCCGAGCGGTCGCACGTCGCCGCGACGAGATCGCCGGGGGCCGCGAGATTCAGGCAGAGCAGAAACAGAAAGGCGAGAGGGTAACCCAGGGTGCGCTTCTTCATCGCGGCTCCTTGTCGGAACGTGAACGTCGCCATCAATGCCACTAGAGCATATAGCAACTTTCGCACCAAGCCCACCTTTCGATAGGATGTCGCCCGATCGTGGCCGACCTGTCCTCCCCTCCACCGCCGCGGCGCCGCGGGCGCCGGATCTTCCTCGCGATCCTCGGCCTTCTCGTGGCCTGGCTCGCCTGGGAGGCCGCCAACTGGCCGGACGTCTCCGCCCTGACCGACCGGCACCCGCGGACCACCGCCTTCATCGCGCGCTACCAGGGGTGGGGTCTGTTCGGGCCGAAGAAGGAGGTCGAGTGGACCTGGGTGCCCTACTCCCGGATCTCCTCCAACCTGAAGCGGGCGGTGCTGGTCAACGAGGACATGCGCTTTTTTTCCCACAACGGCTTCGACGAGGCCGAGATCCGGGCGGCCCTCCAGGACGCCTGGCGGGAGAAGTCGATCCCGCGCGGCGCCTCGACGATCACCCAGCAGGTGGCCAAGAACCTCTGGCTCTCCGGCTCCTACAACCCGCTGCGCAAGGTGAAGGAGGCGATCCTCACCCGCCAGTTGGAGAAGGAGCTGTCGAAGCGGCGCATCCTGGAGATCTACCTGAACGTGGCGGAGTTCGGCGAGGGGATCTACGGCGCCGAGGCCGCCGCCCGCCACTACTACCGCCGGTCGGCGGCGAGCCTCAGCGAGCGCCAGGCCGCCGAGCTCTCCGTCAGCCTCCCCCGCCCGAAGAGCTGGCACCCCGGCGTCAAGAGCCGCGCCTACCTGCGCGAAGTCCGCCACACCCAGCGGCGGATGGCGGTGGCGCGGTGGCTGGCGCGGGAGATCTGAAGGGCCCAGGGCTTTGCCCTGGGCCCAAGTAGACGGATCGATCTTTGCAGATGTTTTCAATCATACTGGCGGCCGGCGCCGCGGAATCTTCCGGGTGCCCGTCCACTTTAAAGGAGACATCATGAAGAAGGCTCCGAAGAAGATCGCTCTCACCCGCGAGACCCTCGACCAGCTCGACCGGGTGCTCAAGCCGGAAGAGCTCGAGCAGGTGGCGGGCGGGAACCAGACCGGCAAGCGCACCTGCGATTGCCCGTAGAGATCGAACCCCGCTTTACCGGCCCGGCGCCTTGGGTCCCGGCTTGTGCGTAATCCGGACCTTCGGCGCCCGGGCGCTCAACGACAGAGAGCCGCCCAGCGAGGAGAGCACCGTGGCGGTCACCGCCCGGGCGGACTGGGTCGAGGCCAGCCCGAAGAAGTAGGACGTCTCCCCTTTTCCCGGCGAGGATCCCGAGCAGACCGGCGTCTTGAAGTTGAAGGTGACCACGTTCCCCGTCTTGTCCACCGACGACGGTGCCACCGAGCCGAGCCCGCCCTGAGTGGTGACGAAGATCTGCTCGGCCGCGCCGTTGCCGTCATAATCCAGCGCGGCGACGGGACCGAAGGTGAGCTTCAACTGCGTGACGCAAGGCGCCGCCGTGAGCCCCACGAGCTGCGTGAGATCGAGCCGGTACTCATAGGCGTACTTTCCCGCCCCGGCCGTGCCCGGCTTCCCCACCGGCCAGGTCCGCGACTGCAGGAAGGCCTTGCCCGAGGTGCCGGGCAGGGTGAAGTTGGCGACCGTATCGGTCACCGTGATCTTGCACGACGGGTCGAACTTGCAGTTGATCGCCGGCGCCGCCACCGTGGCGACGCTGAGGGGCGCGGCCGCCGCCGAGGCAGCGGCCAGAGACACGAAGAGAAAAGATACGATTCCACGCATTCAGAGATCCTCCTGCCCCTATAGGCGAGGAGAAGGGCGGTACGTTACAGCCGGCTCAGGAGGCTCACCGGTAGACGGCGTCGTCGACGGTGACCCGGAAGAACTCGCCTTCCGGCTCGAACCGGTCCGTGCCGAAATACCAGCCGATCCGCAGGCGCGACGGAATGGTGTAGCCGCCGAACGTCTTCTCCTCTTCGGCGATCCCGCCGAAGTCCACGGCGTGGAACTCCGCTCCCTCCGGATTCCCCCAGCGCGGCATCTTCGTGGAGGTGAGCCGCCCCTTTTCGTCGACGCTGAATTCGAGCTCCGACGTCTCCCCCTGCACCGTCACGCGCGCATGCGGATGCGAGGGCTCCGGCACCGTCCAGGACACGTCCTCCCCGCAGAGGACCGACGGCAGCCAGACCGACTCGGCCTCGACGCGGCCCGCCGCGGAGCGGGTGATGTCCGGCCCGGAGGCTGTCATCACCGGCACGATCCCGAGGAGCTTCCAGCGCATGGCGCCCGCGCCGTCGAGCAGGCGGTCGAAACCGGTGATCGGCAGACCGTGCATGCGCACCGTCGCCCTCCAGATCATCCCCTGGTGCCAGGAGATGACCTGCTCCGCCTTGAACGGCAGCCACCCCTTCAGCTTGATCTCGCCGTGCATCCGCAGCCGCACCGCGGAGGCCAGCGGCGTTCCGGGAGCGATCGCGTGCTCGAGATAGCGCCGGGCCGCCTCGGGGAGATGCGCGGTCTGATCGGGTTCAAAGACCCGCGCGGCGGGAGGGACCGCAGCCCAGAGATCGTCGAGGGAAGGTTCTTTGCTCATGGGTGTTTCCACTCCTCGCTCAGGATCGCCCAGCGCTCGTGGTCCCGCCAGCGCCCGCCGATCTTCAGATACTTCGGAGACAGCCCTTCCAGACGGAAGCCCAGGCCGTCCACCAGCCGTATCGAGGCCGTGTTGGAGGGCTGGATGTTGGCTTCCAGGCGGTGCAGGCGGTGGAATTTGAAGGCATGGTCGAGGGTCAGGGCGAGCCCCTCGCGCATGTAGCCCTGGCGGACGTACGCGGCGCCGATCCAGTAGCCCAGGTAGGCGCTCTGAAAGTTGCCGCGAACGATCTCGCTCAGGTTGATCGCGCCGAGGAGGGCGTGGTCGTCGCGCCGCGCGATGAGCAGGGCTTCGAAGTGATCCGCGCGGCCGCGCCGCAGATAGGCCGCGAACTGCTCGGGGGAGAAGGGCGGGGCGACCCAGCCGGCGTGAAACCGGCGGCTGCTCCGCGTCAGGGCGATGAATTCCTCCTCATCCTCCTCGCGCGGGTGGCGAAGCAGAACCCGGGCGCCTTGCCGCAGAGTGTCGAACATCGCGACAGGCAGTATATAAGCTGCGACTGGGGAAAGGTTGGCATGCC
>Ga0070665_100001241_pt1 | contig 30925 bp, 25 predicted proteins | sample KBSS13metaG_FD_65862 | JGI IMG/M metagenome (GOLD analysis project Ga0070665, IMG submission 65862) | Switchgrass rhizosphere microbial communities from Kellogg Biological Station, Michigan, USA - KBS S1-3 metaG | ecosystem: Host-associated > Plants > Roots > Rhizosphere > Soil ... | reverse complement strand
TAGGCCACGCTGCACGAATTCCAGATGGGTCTTGCGACGTGCAATGCACTCGAGCACGGCGCGCTCGATGAAGGTAGACAAGGTTTCATCCTCTGCGAGAAGCGCTTCGGCTTCATCTCGAACCTCAGGGTCAACCCGCACAGCGGGAAGCGTTGCGGTTTTAGCGGCTGCCATGGCGGCGACACCTATGTATTACAAACGTAATACACACCTTACGCCTCCCGGTCGCGCGCCGCAACCCCCGACAGTCAAGCGAAGTTATGATCCCGAATCACGCCTCGCGAGTCCATCGTAGTGGTCGCAAAGTACGTGATTTCTGTGTCTGGCAAATGGCCGACATCGGATAGCAGATGGGCAGGGAGATCAACGGCGCGTAGGCTCGTCTTGTTCTCATAGAGCCTGGAGAAATATATGCGCCTTCCCGCCGCGTTGCTGGTTCTCCTACCGCTGCTGGGGATCGCGCCAGCACATGCTGCATGGCATGCCGCCAACGCTGAGGTGGCACAGGCCGTCAAGAATCCCCGTATTGCCGCGGCGCTCGAGGCCACCAACAGAATGGAAAAAGCCGTACTCAACCACGATGAGAGGGGCTTTGCTGACGCCTTCGCGCAAGACGCAGTGATCAACAACCCGTTCAACAAAATCGCTCGCAAGGCGGATGCGGAGCACAACCTGAAGACCGGGTTGATCGACTACACGTCTCTGGACCGCTCGATCGAGTATGCCGCGGTTCGCGGTCAGCACGACATCGTGCTGATGGGCGAAGAAAAGCTCACGCCGGTGGGCAAAGCTCGTTTCGCCGGCAAGACTGTGCATCGACGCACCACGGAAGTCTGGACCGATGAAAGCGGCGAATGGAAGTTGGCCATTCGTCAGGCTACCGTCTACGCGACGGAATAGCTGGAACGAATCGGGCGGATGGACCAATCAGGCTCCCTGGAGCCTGCGGGCTGACTGGATTCACCACTGGAATAATGAAACCGGCCAACCGGGGGATCGTTCTTATCCGATCCTATGATCCATCCACCCGCACTGGCTCTTGGGGGAAGGTGCCACCGCCGCTTCTGACGCCGGAGGTGGCGGGCGAGCCAGGGTCGAAAACCGTCAAAGAAAAAAACCGGCCGGACCGAAGTCCGCCTGGTCGCCCGCCATAAGACGGGAAACCTCGGGTGCCGCAGGACTCCGCCTGCGGCACCCGGTTTTCTTTGAACGGGTTTCGACACCCGGCTGCCGATGCATCGATTACGGTGCACTGGCAGCGAAACTATGATCCCGAAGTGCGCGCTGCGAATCCATCGTAATGGTCGCAAAGTTGCTGCGGTTAGGACATCGATTGATGCTCAATGTGATGGGTGCTGCGGTTTAAGCGTTGGGTGCACGGCTGTTGGGGCATCGCTGACAGGAAGCCGTGAGCTAGAACAAGAAGTCGGCGTGGATGACAGAGCAGCGAGGAAAGCCAGCAAGCACGAGAAGCTCCTGCTCGCTGTTGCAAGCAGTGGCCTGTGGTTACTTGGACATGAAGCCGAGTCGAGATTGATGCGAATATTGATTGAGGATTTCTGCAAGTACGTGGTCGATCCACAGCAGGGTCTTGAAGGCAGTCAGACAGGGGAATTCTCCGGCGCCGTCGATCCTCTGGAACTTGCACGCCTGCATCACGAGAAACAAGGCGAGCCGCTTAGTCAATAACGGGAGCTACTCGACTGGGAACCTTATCGAAGGGTCCCAGGCCAACGCTTCAAAAAACAACGCAAGACTCTTAAACCCCTCAGAATAAGCAGCCTCGACCTCGTCAAACAGGGAAATCGCAATTTCTTGCGGCGCCCTTAATGTCGACACGGTCGTAGTTCGCACATTAAAAAATCTTGTGTAGGAAATCCCCTACAGATTCGGGCTCGCTCATTTGCTATAGAAATCAGGCGGTCATCCTTCACAGCATTGAAGTCGCCTCAGGGGGAAAAAATGAGCAAGATACGACGAGCATCCGCTGCTTTTTCCGCGGCGTGGTTACTTCGGCTGAAACTTGCCTTGATCGTCTTCTGCGTATCAGCCATCTGTAACAACGCGATGGCGTGCGGCCTGGGAAGCTTATGCGCGAGTCAAGCTGACGCTTACCAACATTGCTTGTATCAAATTCATTATCTATTCAACACAAACCCTATGGGCACGTGTACGTTTTTTAACGCAGAGCCCGTCGCAGATTTCTATCAAGCATACCAAGGCGGACAGGGAATCGACTTTGTATGGGCCTTGAGTGGAAGTAACCGAGGACGCAACGGCGAAGGAAAGAACAACGGAAAGCCGTGTGACCGCTGCGCGGGAGACCCGATCGATCTCAGCACCGGCAACGAGTTCATGGAGGAAAACGACTACGCGATGTCGCCGTCGCTCGCGAGGTATTACAACAGTCAGGATACTGGCTCCGGTCATTTCGGCTCCAACTGGCGACACACGTACGACGAGCAACTTTTATATCTGGCAGAGGGTTCCCCCGGCGGAGTCACCGCCATACTCCACAAGCCCGATGGAAAAGACATTGGCTTCGACAAGACCAACGGCACGTGGGCACCTGATTCCGATGTCTCAGATACCCTGCAGGAAGTGGATGGTCCAGCTGGCACTCCCATCTCGTGGATCTTCTTCAACAGCACGCTACAACGCACGGACGTGTTCGATAATTCAGGACTATGGACGAGTTCCGTAGACCAGAATGGTCACACGCTCGCTTTGACCTATAGCGATGCCAGCACACCAACTTCGATCGCCCCACAAACCGGGCTTCTTCTCTCCGTTACGGACGAGAAAGGCAGGCTTTTGCAATTCTCGTACAACCAGAGAGGCCTTGTATCGGCAGTAACACTGCCCGATGGAAGCCATATCTCTTACACGTACGACTATCCGATTGTCGCCCTGTTGTCGGCGACGTACGCCGACAATACTTCGCGAAACTATATATATAACCAGCCGTCGGGTCCTTCTGGAAATTATTCACCCAGTCAACTGACGGCAGTCATTGACGAGAACGGGGTCCATACCCGGGACATCCAATACGATCCAGCCGGACGGGCCACTCATACGGAAGAAGGTAACGGAGCAAACCCGACCACCGTGACCTACAACGGCGCCAGCGGCGTAACGGTTCAATACGGGAGCGGCTCGACTGCCGACATTTCATTTCAGACCATTGCATTTTCTAACAAGAAGTCTGGAGTGAGTAACCCATGTGGCACCAGCTGCGGCGAACGATCCAAGAGCTCTACATATGATGCCAACGGGTACCAGGCCTCCAGTAACGATTTCAATAACGTAACCACGACCACGACGTACAGCTCTGACGGGCTCCTTGAGGAAAAGGTTGAGGCACTGGGCCTGCCTGAAAAGCGCACGTCCTCTTATGTATGGGATCACATTCTTCGTGTTCCTTTGTCACTGTCGATCCGTAACAATGGTGGCAGCGAGATAAGCAGATCCGGCTGGTCTTACAACGCTCGGGGTCAGGTCGTCGCGTCTTGTGAAATCGATCCCGCGATCGCCAGCTCGTACACATGCTCGACCGCCGGCATACCACCCCAGGGTGTACGTCGCACCGTGAATACGTACTGCGATGCGGTAAGCGCTTCGTGTCCTGTCATCGGCTTGCTCCTGACGTCCGATGGCCCAAGAACCGATGTCGCTGACATTACGACCTATGCGTACTACGCCACCAGCAGTGCAACCAGTTGTGGCACTCCTGGCTCCGCCTGCCATCAGGCCGGCGACCTCCATACGATCCAGGATGCCCTCGGCCACACCACCACCTACGCCTCCTACGACGGCGCTGGCCGCGTCACCCGCATCACCGATCCCAACGGCACCAATACCGACATCACCTACGATCCCCGCGGGCGAGTGCTGACTCGGTCCTATGGCGGCTCGACCACTACCTATGGCTACGACCCCGTCGGCAATTTCACCCAGGTTACCGATCCGGACAACGTCGTCACCCACTACACCTACGATGCTGCCCACCGACTGACCGACGTCACCGACGCCCTCGGCAACCACATTCATTACACCTTGGACAACGCCGGCAACAAGACCGCCGAGACCATCTACGACGCCAGCAACACGGTCAAACGGTCTATCGGTCGTACCTTCAATACCTTGGGCCAGCTCACCGCGCTGCGCGACGGCCTCAACAATACGGTGCTCAACGCCGGCTTCACCGACAGCTACGACGCCAACGGCAACCTGGTACACACCGCCGATGCCCTGGGCATCCAGCGCCAGTCCAGCTTCGACAGCCTCAACCGGCTGATCACCACGCTCGACAATTACAACGGCACCGATCCGGCCACTCAGAACACCACCACCCGGTACGGCTACGACGCGAAGGACAATCTGGTCCAGGTCACCGACCCTAGCAACCTGGTCACCACCTACACCCTGGACGGCCTCGACAACCAGACCGCCCTGGCCAGCCCCGACACCGGGACCGCGACGGCCACCTTTGATGCTGCTGGCAATCAGCTGACCCGGACGGATGCCCGAGGCATCGTCGCTACGTCGACCTACGACGCGCTGAATCGGATCGTTTCGACCACCTACGCCGATACTTCGCTCAACGTGGCCTACCACTACGACGAGGTCAATGCGACCACAGGCTGCCCCGCCTCCCAGCCCCTGGGCCGGTTGACCCGGGTCGTGGAAGCAGCGGTAACCACCACCTACTGCTATGACGGGCGCGGCAACGTGACCCGGAAAATGCAGACCCAGGGAGCGGTCACCGACACCGCGGCGATGGCATACACCAATGGCGACCGGCTGCAGAGTCTGACCTATCCGAGCGGCACCATTGTTTCGTACACCCGCGACGCCAATGGGCAGATCGTCGCGGCGACACTGACGCCCACCGGGGGCACGGCAGCCAGCGCTGTGTCGAGCATCAGCTACCTACCATTTGGTCCAGTGCTGTCCTATACGCTGGGCAACGGCCAGCAGGTTACGCGAACCTATGACGCGAACTATGCCTTTACCGACGTGGTGAGCCCAGCATTAGCGATCCATATCGCGCGGGATGCCGTGGGCAACGTCGTGGCGCTTGGCAACGCTCCCGGAGCGAATCCTGCGACGGAAACCTATGGCTACGATCCGCTGTACCGCCTCACTGACGTGGTGGACGGTATCTCCACCGCCCAGGCCTTCACCTACAATGCGACCGGAGATCGGCTAAGCAAAGCAGGGGCGGGGCTCGCAACCGGCACCTATAGCTATGTGACTGGAACACATCGACTGGCCGCCATTGGTACTGGCGCCAGGGCGAGTGATGCCAATGGAAATACGACGGCCAGCGTAACCGCGGGACAAGACTTTGGTTTCGGTTACAACGGTCGCAATCGGATGATAGTGGCACAAGCTAGTAGCCAAACCATCGGAACCTATAGGTACACCGCAGCCGGCGAGAGAATTTCTAAAACGACAGTCGTTCCAATCAGTACTACTGAAAGGTTTGTATACGGACGTGGGAAGCAACTTATCGCAGAGTACGGAACCACAAATAGCGACTACATATGGATAGACGATCTGCCGATTGCAGTTGCAGACAACACTGGTGCTAACGCAAGCGTATCTTATGTCCACGCTGATGGCTTAAACACCCCCCGCGCGGTCTCCAACTTGGCGGGATCGACCATTTGGCAATGGCAGTTTTCTGCGAATGTGTTTGGTGAGACTCAACCTACTGGGTCATACATTCTGAACCTCCGTTTTCCCGGTCAATACTACGATGCGGAGACAGGCTTAAATTACAACGTTAGCCGTGACTACGATGCTAGCGTCGGCAGGTACCTGCAGAGCGATCCAATTGGTCTGCAGGGTGGAATTAGTACCTATGGATATGTCTCGGCAAATCCCCTGATATACAGTGACTTGCTTGGCCTAGCTCCTGGGGACCAATGGTGGGAGTTTACAAATCGAGCCTTTCAGCGCTGGTACCACCTGTGCTGGAAGGAAAAAGGCGCGCCAGATGCGACGCGTGAAGAGCTTGCGGAGGCCTATGCCGAGTGGACTAGGCGGGGTTCCCCATCTAACGGAAAATGTTTTGGCGACCCACCGCCATGCCCCGACAAAGCCCCAACCCCCTACCCAAAACCAGACTCAGCTGTCCGCCGAGCTCTCATTGCAATTGGACTAGCGGCAGCAGCAGTGGCAGGATTTATAGCCAATACAGCGTCGGAAGTCCTATGAGCGATTCATCTCGCGACCTCTATACCGTCGAATTCAGGATTGCAGGGGTCGATCTTGTCCCAAATGACATAACTCAGGAGATAGGCCTTACACCATGGCACACAAGAAGACGAGGTGAGATGCGTGGGGCTTCTGCGGCTTATGAAACAGGCTTATGGAGCTTTTCGGGCGTTGGCGGAGATGCTATCCACGTACGCGAATGGGGAAAATTAGAAGATGGCCTACTGAACCTACTCCCTCACCTTCTCGAACGAAGGCACGTCATTTCTACCTACTTAAATAAATATGACGTGTTCTGGTGGTGCGCTCATTTTCAAAGTTCGTTCGACGGTGGACCAACACTCTCTCCCTCAGTACTTCGTGACTTGGCCGATCTCGGAGCTTCACTCTCGATCGCGAACTACCTACCTTCCGAAGAAGAATGACGTTTCGGTCCTCATGCGTGAACTAGACGACGTGGAAATATGCCGCCTGGTTGCGTTCTACGACCAAAGCGGAAAACTCGGTGACGCAGTCAACGGCAACAAGCAATAAAACCGCGACCCAACCGGCGCGTGAGAATCAAAGCCCTGACTTCGTTTGCCCGCTAGTGCCCCAACACCACCGCACGCACAGCGTTGATCACGCGTTCAACATCTGCTTCATTCATAGCTGGTGACAACGGAAGGCTAGATGTCTCACGCCCGATGCGCATCGCCACAGGCCAGTCTTCCGTTCTCCAGTTGAAGGTATTCTGGTAATAAGGATGCTCGGCTACGGAGAGATAGTGCACGCCTGTGCCAATACGCTTGGCATTCATCGCATTGAGGAAGCCGTCACGGTCGACCACACAGCGTGCTGGATCGACGCGAATCGTATACAGGTGATAGCCATGGCGGGTGTTGGCTTCGGGTAGCGCTGGCGTGGTGATGGGAAGATCAGCGAAGGCTTCGTCATAGCGTGCCCAAATATCCTGGCGACGCAGCCAATGCTTCTCGACCTTGGCCAATTGATGCAGCCCAATCGCCGCCTGCATATCCATCATGTTGTATTTGAACCCGCATTCCACCACCTGGTAGTGCTTGTATCCAGCGTCACCAAAACGATGCCAGGCATCCTTGCTCATACCGTGCAAGGCCAGGATCCTCGCCCGCGCGATCTTTTCCTCATCCCGCCCCAGGATCATCCCGCCCTCCCCCGTCACCACGTTCTTGGTGACGTAGAAGCTGAAGCAGCCGAAGTCGCCGAACCTTCCCGCTGGCGTGCCGTGGTACTCGGTCTCTATGGCGTGGGCGCAGTCCTCGATGATCACCAGGCCGCGCTTTTCCGCGATGGCCATGATGCGATCCATCTCGCACGGCCGGCCGGCGAAATGCACCGGTACGATGGCTCGCGTGCGCGGCGTGATCGCCGCCTCGATGGCATCGGGATCGATATTCCCCGTGGCCTCGTCCACGTCGGCCAGCACCGGGGTAAGCCCCGCGTGCATAATCGCGTTCACCGTGGCGCAGAAGGTGAGCGGCGTGGTGATCACCTCGGAACCTGGTTCCAGGTCCGCCGCTACCATGCTTACGTGCAGGGCGGCAGTGCAGGAGTTGACCGCCGCCACGTGCTGCGGGCCGACGCCGCGGTAAGCTGCGAAGTCGGCCTCGAATCGGGCCACCCGGGGGCCGGTGCCCAGCCAGCCGGAGCGCATGCAGTCCACTACTTCGGCGATTTCTTCTTCGCCGATGGCGGGGGCGCCGAAGATCAGGAAGGGCTGGTCGCGGTCCAGTTCCTCCTTCAAGTTTTCCGTACCTGGCAGGTCATTTCCCGACATCTAACCTCGCTTCAAAAATAAGCCACGGTCACCCTACGCGTGAGATCATAACTGCTAGGGCGCGAGAGCGGGATTCATGGTTTCAGGTTACTTTCGCTCGCGACAACAGATCCGGGGACCACAGTGAACGACACAACCGACAGATTTGCCTTCGGCCGCAACTGGGCAAATTACCTTAAGTCCACCGGCAGCACCCGGCTGGACGCCGCCGTGGCGTCGATGAAATCCCTGCTGGATGTTGAACGCCTGGATGGCCTTACTTTCCTTGACGCAGGTTCCGGAAGCGGCCTTTTTTCGGCCGCCGCCCATACCCTCGGCGCGGCCGTTACGTCTTTCGATTACGACCAGGACTCCGTCGACTGCACCCGTTCAATGCGTCCTGACGGCGACATGCGATGGAACATCATGCAGGGGAGCTTGCTGGATGCCACCTTCATGGCGTCGCTGGGTACATTCGACGTCGTCTATTGCTGGGGCGTGGCGCATCACACTGGCGACATGTGGCACGCACTTGACGCGGTAGCCGAACGATCGCGCGGAATTCTGGCGATATCGATCTACAATGATCAGGGCAAGCCATCTCGCCGCTGGCTTCTAGTCAAGCGTCTATATACACATTATCGCTGGCTCCGACCGCTGCTTGTCGGAGGAAGCTGGGTGCGCCTGTGGGCAGTGAAATTCATACAGGACATATTCGCTGGAAAACCACTTCGCAGTTGGAGGTCCAATGCCGGCGACCACCGCGGCATGTCCGCCTGGCATGACCTGATCGACTGGGTCGGAGGATACCCTTTCGAGGTCGCTCGCCCTGAGGAAATCTTTCATTTCTTCCGCAAGCGCGGATTCACATTGGCCGATATGCGTACTAACGCTGGAGGCATTGGCTGCAATGAGTACGTGTTCAAACGCGTCTCTGCCGCCTGATAGTGCGGGGGCGCGAACGCCACCGCACTGCACCATCGGGGGACAGCGGACGGGGGTCAGAGTAATTACTCTGACCCCTTGGCTGTCCACTGCTTCAGCCACGCATTCACCGTCTCATGCCACTGCACGCTGTTCTGTGGCTTCAACACCCAATGGTTCTCATCCGGGAAGTGCAGCAGCTGGCTAGGGATACCGCGACGCTGTAGCGCATTGAAGGCACCCAGGCCCTGGGTATCGGGAATACGGAAATCCTTGGCCGAATGGACGATCAGCATCGGCACGCGCCAATCCTTCACATGGTTGACCGGGTTGAACTTCTCGTAGTTCTCCGGGTGCTCGAACTGCTCGCCGCCGTTTTCCTTTTCCTCGAACCACAATTCCTCGGTTTCGTAGTACATGGCGCGGGCGTCGAACACACCGTCGTGATCCACGAAGCACTTGAACGGCTGGTTCCAGTTGCCGGCCATCCAGTACACCATGTAGCCACCGTAGCTGGCACCCAGGGCGCAAGCGCGGTCGCCGTCTAAGAAGTTGTACTTCGAAAGCGCCGCCGACCAACCGGCTTTCAGGTCGTCCAGTGGCTTGCCACCCCAGTCGCCGGAGATGCTTTCGGTAAAGGCCTGGCCGTAGCCAGTGGAACCGTGGAAGTTGATGGTGACCACCGCGAAGCCCTGGCCGGCGTAGGTCTGAGGGTTCCAGCGGTAGCTCCAACCGTCGTTCATGGCGCCCTGCGGGCCGCCATGGATGATGAAGGCCACCGGGTACTTCTGGCCCTTCTTATAGCCGACGGGCTTGACTACATAGCCCTGCACCGTCTCGTTGTTCCAGCCCTTGAAGGTGAAGAATTCAGCGTCACCCGTCTTGGCGTTCTTGATGCGAGCGGCGTTGTAGTGCGTGACCTGCTTCAGGCCCTTGCCGCGGGTATCGGCGGTGTAAAGGTCGGCCGGCACTTTAAGGTCGTCACGCTGCAGCAGGATGCGCTTCGCTCCTAGCGCGAACCCGCCGATGGAGCCCTTGTCGGTGAGCTTGGTCACCTTGCCCGAGGCTGCATCGATGGCGAACAGCGGATGCTGGCCGTTGTCGTCGGTGGTGGTGTACAGAGTCTTGCCGTCGTCGCTGATCTGCAGGCTACCGGCTGAGCGATCCCAGCCTGGCGCCACTTCCCGGCGGGTGCCGCTGGCGAGATCCAGGGCCATGATACCGAAGCGATCGGCTTCGTAGCCGGGCTCTTTCATTGCCGTGTAGTACAGGGTTTTGCCATCGTGGGACACCAGCGGATTGGCATCCCACGCCTGGTTTTCCTGGGTCAGGTTCTTCGGTGCGGCGGAGCCGTCGGCCGGTACCTGGTAGATGTCGAAGTTGGTCGACCATGGCTCGCTGGTACCGGCGATGCGCACATCGAAGAACACCGAGCGGCCATCGGGCGAGAACGAGAACTCATCGTCGCTGCCGTCGGGCTTGCCCGGGACATCACCGTCGATGCCACGAGTGAGCAGCGTGGGCTCCGCCGTGGCACCGGTGGTAGGAGCGATAAACAGCTGCGAGCGGCGGCCGTCTTCCCAGGTGTCCCAGTGACGCACGAACACCTTGTTATAGACGGTGCCGGAGGCCTTGTCCTTGGCGCGTCCGTCGAGCTTTTCCTTGGTGCAGGAAAGGTCGGCACAGTCGGTGAACACTTCCATCGACAGCAGCACGTGGCTGCCATCGGGCGATAGCTTGTAGCTGTCGATATCCAGCACCGTAGAGGTGACCTGGGTAGCCGAGCCGGATGCGGCCAGCGACTTGCCCTTGGTGTCCACGCCCTGGCGGAAGAGCTGCGAAGTATCGCCGGCATCGGCCAGGTAGTACACGGCCGAACCATCCGGCGCCCAGCGCGGGGTGTTGCCCTTGTCGGACAGCTTCACCGGCGTGCCGCCCTTGTCTAGGTCCAGCAGGTAGATCGCCGTATTGCCCTTGTTGGCCGCGTAGTCGGTGGTGCGCAGGCTGAAGGCCGCGAAGCGCCCATCCGGGGAAAGCTGGGGGTCCCCGACCCGGTCCATCATCACCAGATCGCGGACCGAGAACGGATGCGGGCCGTCGGCGGCCAGGGCGGGGCCCGCGGCAAGCGCGAGGGCGAGCGCGGCGAACAAGGGTTTCATGGGCACTCCGTGGGCGTGTCGTTCCAGCCCACGACGGTAAGCGGCGCGCGGGCGTGGCGCAAGGGTTGCCCCCCATGGATGCCCCGTTTCCCGGCATACTCCCGGCCGATACCACGCGGCAGGCTCCAACGCATGACCCTTGACCACGCCCCGGCCCATGATCCGGGCGAAGACCTGTTCGGCCACCCCAAGGGCCTGTATGTCTGCTTCTTTACCGAGATGTGGGAGCGGTTTTCGTTCTATGGAATGAAGGCCTTGCTGGCGCTATACCTGATCAAGCATCACGGGTTTTCCGATACAGAAAGCCTGACCCTGGTCGGCGCTTATGGCGGCCTGGTTTACGCCACCCCGGTGCTGGGCGGCATCCTGGCCGACCGGTTCTTAGGGATGCGCAAGGCGGTGATCCTGGGTGGGGTGCTGCTATGCCTGGGCCACCTGGGCATGGCGGTGGAAGGCCACCAGGCCACGATGGGCGCTGATGGCGTAGTGCACCGGGACCTCTTCGCGCTCAGCGTTTTTTATCTTTCTCTGGCCTTGATCATCAGCGGTGTGGGGTTCCTTAAGCCCAATATTTCCACTGTGGTGGGCAAGCTCTATCCCGAGAACGACCCCCGGCTGGATTCGGGCTTTACCTTGTTTTATGCCGGCATCAATGTGGGTGCGCTGTTCTCGGCGATCATCTGCGGATACCTCGGCGACACTTATGGATGGAGCTACGGCTTCGGTGCGGCGGGCATTGGCATGCTGGCCGGGTTGGCGGTGTTCGTCACCGGGCAGCGACACCTGCAGGGGCATGCCGAGCCGCCCAGCATGGAGCGGCTGAAGCGACGGGTACTGGGACCGCTCAACACCGAATGGGCGATCTACCTTGGAGCTGCCCTGGCCTTGCCGGTGCTTTGGGGCCTGATGCAGTTGGGCAATGCCGTGCTTTGGCTGCAGCTGGCGACGATGGCCGGCTGGCTGGGATGGCTGGCATGGTACGTAACCGTGCGCTGCGACAAGGTGCAGCGCCACCGCATGCTGGCCTGCGTATTTTTCGTGGCGGTGTGCCTGCTGTTCTTCTCGCTGTATGAGCAGACCTATGGCTCATGGGTGTTGTTCAACGACCGCATGCTGGGCAAGGATTTATTCCCCTCGATGGTGATCCGCGAGGGTCACCCGGTGCCGTGGTCGACGATCCCGCTGATTCTTAGCCCCTTCGTAGTGGGTGCGGCGTTGGCCATGAAGTCCACACGCCTGGCCAAGCTGCTACTGGGTGGCCTAACCCTGGCGGGCACTTTGTTGATCCTTCGCGACTGTGTGGTGCTACCGCAGACGGCCAGTTCGCTTACTTACCTTGGCGCGTTCTTCATCGTGCTGATTTCGCCGCTGTTTGCCTGGCTTTGGCCGGCGCTGGAGCGTCGCGGCTGGAACCCCAGCAAGGCGAACAAGAGTGCCATCGGCCTGGCCTTCGCTGGATTGGCTTTCCTGCCGCTAGCCATGGGCAATGCCACGGTGACCGCCACGTCGCTTGGTAGCGTGTGGTGGATCGTGCTTGCGTACTTCCTGATCGAGGTGGGCGAGGTGGCGCTGGCGCCGATCGGCTTGGCGGCGGTGGCGGAGTTGTCGGTGCCGCAAGTGGTAGGGCTGATGATGGGAGCCTGGTGGCTGGGGACGTCGCTTTCCGAGCAGGTGGCTTCGATCTTTGGCAAATGGGCGGCGCTGGATATTCCGCTGGATGGGAAGATCGACTTTGCGGTGGCTAGTGCGAAGTATGGGCAGCTGTTCGACAAGATGGTTTGGGTGGGGTTGGGGGCGGCGGTGGTGGCGTTGGTGGTGGGGCCGGTGATCAGGCGCTGGATGCACGGCGCCCGCTAGGCGATTTCCAAGGGGACGGAGTCGATGGAACGAAGCTATCGAGTTAGCGAGAAGTGGTGCTGTGCGCTGGTCATGGGCGCTATTTTCGTCCTTGCCCTGGTTATGCGGCTGTACTACGTGCTCCACGCCCTCGGCGTGATACCCATTCAGGGCGACGCGGTCCAATATTTTGCCTATGCGTGGAACTTGGCGCATCACGGCGTGTTCTCGATGGCACATCCTGGCGCGGACGTCGTAATTGCCGACAACTTCCGTGATCCGGGCTACCCGTTGATGCTCGCGTCACTCATGCTGGCCATCCCGGACCAGGACCTGTGGTTTGGCGTGGTCCTGTTGGTGCAGGCAGCCCTTGGAGCGTTTACCGTGCTACTGGCGATGCTGGCCGGTCGCGCATGGCTCTCACTGCCGGCCCTGGCGGGCGCCGGGATACTGATGGCGGCCTGGCCTCATTCGATCGCCATCACCAGCAATGTGCTGTCCGAAACGCTGACCGCATTTCTGGTGACAGCGTCGGTGGCGACACTTGCCGCTGCTTGCCGAACGACCGGACCGCGAGCGTATGCCTGGACCGCGGCCACAGGCCTGCTGTTCGCCGCAACCGCACTCACCAACGCCGTTTTCGTCCCGGTGGGGCTCATCGTGGCCATCGTGCTTTGCTACAAGCAAGGCAAGTCGAATCGCAGCTGGGCGATCATGCTCGCCTGCACCTTGCTGCCGCTGATGGCGTGGCAGGTCCGGGCCGCAACGTTGTCCAGCGCTGAGTCCTCCAGCCATCGCGCGATGATGAACTTCGTCCAGGGTTCGTGGCCTGTCTACCACGATGCATACATGCTGGACTCGGTCGGCGACCCTCACGGGCGGCCAGTGCTGGATGCAATCAACGTCGAATACCACACGATGCTCGACGCCCCTTCAAAAGGCCTGGCCATGATCAGCGAGCGCATGGCCCAGTCGCCAGGAACCTACATGGCATGGTATGCCGCGAAGCCCTGGATTCTGTGGAGTTGGCGCATACGGCTGGGAAATAAGGACATATACGTGTTTCCCGTGCGGTTTTCACCATTCCAGACCGATGCCGTTTGGCGAGCGGTGATCGCAGTGTGCTCAGCCGTCAACCCTTTGGTATTCGTGCTGGCCATCGGTGGAATTGTCGCCACCATCAGGGAGCGCCGCTCGATTCCTGCTGTGGTGATAGCCGTGGTGCTGCTTTTTTGCACAACCGTCTACACCGTGCTTCAATCCGAGCCGCGCTACGGCATTCCGTTACGCCCCTTCGAGTTGCTGATGGCTGCCACCGCACTCAGCCGTGGCTACACTTGGTTTAGGGAGAGGTCAGTAGACCCCGACAAATTTGTGACCAAACTCTCATTCGAGAGATAGGCGCGCAGGGTGCGTCGGTATGATTTGTGCTGGAGCGGGGGAATATCCAGGGGAAATCTAGCGGCCATGAAGAACACACGGGGCTTCACGCTTATCGAGTTGATGATCGTGGTGGCCATTATTGCCATCCTTGCTGCCCTCGCCATCCCTGCCTACCAGGACTATACGATTCGGTCGCAGCTGACGGAGGGTCTGAGCCTGGCCACCGGTGCCAAATCTGCGATTTGGGACTTCACAGCCGACAAGGGCTATTTTCCGCCGAACAACACTTCGGCGGGACTGGCATCACCGGTGTCGATCGCTGGAAGCTATGTGGCTTCCCTGACCGTCACCAACGGCTTGGTCAAGATGGTCTACGGCAACCGCGCCAACACCGCGCTGGGATCAAAAACCCTCAACCTCTCCCCACGCACTACCAGCGGCGCCATTACATGGAGCTGCAAGAGCTCAGATATCAATAGCAAATACATGCCAACAGCCTGTCGCTAGATGGATATGCTGACGCACAGCGTCACCATATGACGCCTTGGGTCACTCCGATGATTCGTGCGAGATTCCCAGCCGGCAGGAGCCGAAGCAGGGACTAACGGCATCGTGATCCACGGCACAACAGCTGGACACGAAAATATGCGGAAATACGCCACCGAACGATATGGCACGCAACATGCTTCTTCGTTCGGCGAGCTTCCTGGTCATTCCTGCGTCGTTAGCAAGGGGGACCGAATCTGCCTAGGAGGATTCGGGGCGAGGGCTCGGGGGCATCTTTTTTTTCCAGGTTAGCTAACCAAGAACAAGGGCACATCTATGAAGACCGTACAGAAGGGCTTTACCCTGATCGAACTGATGATCGTGGTCGCGATCATCGCCATCCTGGCTGCCATCGCCATCCCGGCCTACCAGGACTACACCATCCGCTCACAGGTGACGGAAGGTCTGTCGCTGGCCGACGGCGCCAAGACGGCAATTGCCGAGTTCTACAGCAACAAGGGCACGTTCCCGTCCGGGAACCAGTCTGCCGGCCTTGCACAGCCTGTCTCGATCAGCGGCAGCTACGTCACGAGCGTAACCGCGGCTAACGGCCTGATCACCGTCGCCTATGGCGGCACCAAGCCCGCCAACACGAAGATCTCGGGTAAGACGCTGATCCTTTCGGCCAAGACCAACCAGGGCAGCACTCAGTTCACCTGTAAGGTCGGCACGATCGACGGCAAGTACGTACCGTCCACCTGCCGTTGATTTTCTGCAGTAAACGGGTTTTTGCGAAGGGCCGCTCTCAGCGGCCCTTCGTTTGTGTAGCCTTGGCGCATGCAACGTCTCCCATTTAGCTTCGCTGCTGCCCTTGCCATCCTGCTTCTAGGAACTTGGATGGCCTATGCCCCCGGTCTACGGGGCGATTTCATCTTCGACGACTTCGGAAGCCTCCCTGCATTGGGAGCCACTGGGCCAGTTGACAATCAAGCTACATTCTGGCGCTACGTTACATCTGGAACTGCAGATCCAACGGGGCGGCCATTGGCCATGGCGTCATTCCTTATTGACGCTCATGACTGGCCGGCGTCACCTTACCCATTCAAGCGCACTAACGTCCTTCTGCACATCCTCAATGGGGCGCTACTGGCGTTTTTGCTGCGTAGCTTATTGGCAGCGCGAAGGGAACCCGGGGCACAAGCCACACCAAGCGATGACCTGGCGTCTCTTGTGGGTGCCGCTTGCTGGATGCTGCACCCTTTCTTAGTCTCCACCACACTTTACGTCGTGCAGCGGGAGGCAATGCTTCCGGCGACTTTTGTATTGCTCGGCCTGTTGGGCTGGCTGCAGGGACGAAAGTGGATGATGGTTGGCCGGATCTGGGCCGGCGGCATCCTGATTGCAGCGAGCCTCGTAGCCGGAACGCTACTAGCCGTCATGAGCAAGGCCAACGGCGCGCTATTGCCGCTGCTAGCGTTGGTTATCGAATGGACGTGGTTCCCGCGTGCCGCCTCGCCCGACAGACGGCCACCCTCGGGTTGGTACCGAGTCGTGATGATCCCGCTCGCATGGCTTCCAGCTCTTGCGATCATTGGGTACCTGACATTCGTCGGCCTGTACTACACCGCGCATGGACTTGGGCAGATGCGCGACTGGACCATGGCCGAGCGACTTATGTCCGAACCAAGGGCAGTTGCCGTCTACCTTAGGCATCTTTGGCTCCCCACTATCTACGGAACGGGCCTCTTCAACGACGACCTGAAAGTATCCACGAGTCTTGTAGCCCCTTGGACCACATTTCCCTCGATCGCGATGATCGGCCTTCTTCTGGTGTTGGCATGGCGGTATCGAGGCTCAAGCCATGGCGTGGCTTTGGCCGTAGGCTTCTTCCTATGCGGTCATTTGATGGAATCGACCACCATCCCGCTCGAGCTCTACTATGAACACCGAAATTACCTCCCATCGATGCTGATGTTTTGGCCCCTTGCTCTTTGGCTTGGGGGAAAGAGTGTGCCGCTTGCTGGTCTATTGGCTCGGACGAGCTTCAGGGTAGGCGTCGCATTTCTATTAATAGGTATGCTCGGCATCATGACCTGGCTTAATTCGGGTCTATGGGGTCGACCCAATGCCCAGGCCCTCCTATGGGCAAGCCAGGCGCCAGAATCGGGGAGAGCTCAAGCATATGCAGCCGAGGCGGAGCTTCAACTAGGCCATCCTGAGGCCGCGATTGCGCGGCTCTTGCCATTTACCGTCAGACACCCAGACGATCTGCAGGTTGCTTTCAACATGCTCGCGGCTCACTGCCAGCTCGGGTCGATTTCTGCGGAGAATCAACAAATAGCTTTTCGGGCCATGCGGTTGTCATTGGACCCAGGGACACTTCTGGTTAGCTGGCTGGGCAGGGCGACAGACCTGGCACGGTCAGGGAGCTGCCGTGGGTTGGATTTCCCATTTTTGGCGAACCTGATTGAGCAAGGGCTGAGCAACGCCCAGATGACTCGGGGACGTCGCCAGGACCTTCTGCACATGCAAGGCACGGTGGCCCTCGCATCGGGAGACGCCGACGGCGCTCTGGCCGCATTTGGCCATGCGCTTGACATCGATCCGCGCCCTGATTTGGCTCTCAGCCAAGCCGCCAGCCTGGGGTCGGCAGGTTATCCTATACAGGGTTTGGAGCACCTTCGGTACTACCAATCGCTTCCACCGCAAACTGGTGCCCCCGCGGCCGGGATGCCTCGGATACACGCATGGGTGCTTGACCGACAGCAGTACTGGAACAAAGAAATTGCTCACCTCACCGCCTCGTTTAACGAGGATATTTCTGCGCTGCGTAGGACGACGCGTACCCAATGAATTTGCGGCTCAACTCATGGCTGGTCCTCCTCGTGGGCCTCGTGCTGGCATGCCTGGTGTATTGGCCGGGATTGCACGGCGGTTTCCTGTTCGACGATTTTCCCAATATTGTCGATAACGAAGGTGTACACCTGACCTCGGCGACCATTCCCGACTTGGCTCGCGCCACGCTGTCCTCTCCGGCCAGCGAATTTAAACGCCCCATGGCATCGCTAAGCTTCGCGCTGAACTACCTCGCGTCGGGCCTTGAACCCTTCCCGATGAAGCTAACCAATCTATTGTTTCACCTGATTAACGGAATACTGGTTTTCCTCGTTACGCGCCGGTTGATTCCTTTAGCCAATCGCAGTGCCCGGACGGCTCGATACGACATCGCCGCTGCGGTGGTGGCAACAGCCTGGATGCTCCTTCCCATCAACCTGACTTCCGTTCTGTACGTCGTACAACGAATGGAGTCGATGGCCAATGTCTTTGTCCTTGCAGGACTGCTGGGATATATCGCCGGGCGGCAACGCATGCAGGAAGGGCGAAAGGGCTTCGCCATCGTCATGGTATCCGTGGCACTGGGTACAGTTGCTGGATGCCTCGCCAAGGAAACGGCGATCATGCTTCCCTTGTATGCTTTCGTCGTTGAATGCTTCGTCTTTCGATTCGACCGCACCACCGGCCAAAATGGGTATGACTGGCGGATTGCCGGGACGTTCATCGTGGTCTTGGTAATTCCGTTGATCATTGGGCTGGTTTGGCTCGCCCCCGGGCTGATGCATGCAGGCACATGGTCAACACGCGATTTTGGACTTGCGTCGCGATTGCTGAGTGAAACTCGCATCGTTAGCGGTTACATCCGCTGGACGCTTCTACCGGCGCTAGGCGGTCTCTCGTTCTACCACGACGACTTCCTTCCATCGCGCGGTTGGTTATCACCGCCCACCACATTGGTCTGCACAATATTCCTCGCCATACTGGCGGGTACCGCAGTATGGCTTCGAACTCGACTTCCGCTAGTCGGTCTGGGTATCGCACTGTACCTGGCTTGTCACTTGCTGACTGGCACGGTATTGCCACTCGAGCTCATCTACGAACATCGGAATTATTTCGCAAGTTTCGGACTCATGCTGGCGGTTGTCCCACTTCTTTGCACGCCAGTTCGATTTGACGGGAAGAATTTCGATTCCATGCCCATGGCCAGATATGTGCTTCTGGGAGCTCTTTTGGTCTCTTGGGGCGCTGAAACATTTTTTACTAGCCACGCGTGGAGCACACCGCTCGACCTATCTCGCGAGCTGGCTAGCCGAGGCCCTAACTCGCCGCGTGCACAATATGAACTTGGTCGTACCTATATCATTTATTCCCACTACGATCCGCAGTCGCCCTTTGTCGCTCTGACTTACCCCGTTCTTGAGCGGGCAGCGGCTTTGCCGAATTCATCGATCCTCCCCGAACAAGCGCTGATCTTCATGAATGCCAGGATGCACCTGCCGCTACGGGACAACTGGTGGACTAGCATGACGGCGAAGCTTCAGGCCCGATCGCCCACAGTGCAAGACGACAGTTCACTGCTCGCCCTCGTGGTCTGCGTACGGGATGGAAACTGCGACTTACCGGAGAATCGGATGGTGGCCGCATTCAATGCTGCTATCGGACATCCGACGCATAGCGCCCGTGTCGCCGCGGGCTTTTCCGACTACCTTTGGAACATAACGGAAGATCAGCCGCGAGCGATTGAAATGGCGCGCGACGCTGTCGATCGTGGGAGTTCCGAACCGGCCTATCGCGCTACGCTTGCGCGAATGCTTCTACAGTCGAACGACCTTTCCGGTGCCGAGGAACAAATAAAGGCGCTGGAAAAGCTTAATATTGCCGGCAGCGAAAACGAACTCGTCAAAGAGGTTCGCAAGGAATGGCAGGCGGCGGCCAGTGGTCATCCGGCCAAGCAGCCGTCCGATACCGACCAGTGAGTGCCAGCGTGGCAGACTATGAAGCGACCAGCAGGCGTTAGGAAGGGGACGTCATGAAAGCAGTAATACTGGCGGGTGGCCTTGGTACGAGGATCAGCGAAGAATCCGTCGCGCGCCCGAAGCCGATGATTGAAATTGCCGGAAAGCCGGTGCTTTGGCATATCCTAAAAATTTACTCGCACCATGGCATCAATGATTTCGTAGTCTGCCTTGGTTACAAGGGCTACATGATCAAGGAATACTTCGCCAATTATTTCCTGCATACGTCCGACGTGACCATCGATCTCTCGCAGAACAGCATGGAGGTCCACGAAAGGCATGCCGAGCCTTGGCGCATCACCTTGGTGGACACTGGTGAAGAAACGCAGACCGGAGGACGGCTGCGTCGCGTGGCGAAGTATGTGGGTGATGAGACCTTCTGCTTTACCTATGGTGATGGCGTCGCCGATGTCGATATTGGACAGGTGATCGAGTTCCATCGAGAGCGGGGAACGAAGGCGACCGTTTGTGCTGTGCAACCGCCGGGCCGGTTCGGTGCCCTGGATATCGACGGCACACGGATTACACGCTTTGAGGAAAAGCCGTCGGGTGACGGATCGTGGGTTAATGGAGGATTCTTCGTCCTGGAGCCCTCCGTCATTGACCTCATCGACGGTGACACGAGCATCTGGGAAAAGGGCCCGATGGAATCGCTAGCGCGCCAGGGAGAATTATCAGCCTATGTCCATCGTGGGTTCTGGCAACCGATGGATACTCTGCGCGATAAGATTAAGCTTGAAGAACTGTGGCGCTCGGGCAGTGCACCGTGGAAGGTCTGGACATGAAGTCCCTATTCGGTGGTGCTTATGACGGTACCCGCGTGCTCGTAACGGGCCATACAGGCTTTAAGGGCTCTTGGCTCTGCTTGTGGCTCACAGCTCTTGGGGCGAGGGTGACGGGCCTGGCGCTACCACCGCCCACGTCGCCCGCTCATTGGAACCTGCTGGGCCTTGCCGATGTCGGCGATATTAGAGGCGACATCCGCCAGCAACTTCCCGTATTGGATGCTTTCAAGAAAAGCTCGCCGGAAATCGTCTTTCACCTGGCAGCCCAGCCTTTAGTCCGCGCCAGCTACGCAGATCCGTTGACGACGTTCCAAACCAACGTGTTAGGCCTCGCTCACGTCTTGGAAGCCAGTCGCAGTGCTCCGTGGTTGCGGGCTTTCGTCAATGTCACCACGGACAAAGTCTATCGCGATCAGAGTCCACCAGTCCCCTACGAAGAATCCATGCCTTTAGGTGGACACGATCCCTACAGCACCTCCAAGGCATGCGCAGAGCTTGTGGGTGATTGTTACGAAAAAAGTTTCTTCGCTGCTATCCCCGGAGGCGTTCGCCTTGCCAGTGCCCGGGCTGGAAATGTGATCGGTGGCGGCGACTGGGCAGAAGATCGACTCCTTCCCGACCTGGTCCGCTCGACAATGGACGGCCCCGCAGCGCGCATCAGGAATCCCGCCGCCGTCCGGCCTTGGCAACACGTACTCGAACCACTTGCCGGCTACTTGAGGCTGGGGCAATGCCTACTCGCGGGTCAAGACGTCGGCGGAGCCTGGAACTTTGGCCCTTCACCTACTGACATACGGCCTGTTTCGTCTGTCATCTCCAGCGCACAGGCATCGTGGGCAGCCATACGGACTGAAATAGAAGCCGAACCGCAACCGAGGGAGGCGCAGGTCCTCATGCTTGACTCTTCACGCGCGGAAGAGAAGCTAGGCTGGCGCGGCATATGGGGTGCCGAACAAGCCGTTGAGCGCACCACGACTTGGTATCGGAGCTACGCACTAGATGGCCTCGTTTTATCCAAGAGCGACCTTGGAGATTACGTCGAATGCGCCCGGCAAAAGGATCAACCGTGGGCAACCTGAGTTTCGCGCAAACCCCCATCGGCGGGGTGGCCGTGATACATACCCAGGCGGCCTCAGACTCGCGAGGAAGTTTCGTGCGCGCCTTCGGCGTGGTCGAAATGCAAGGCCTCAACGCGACACCTTTCAAGGTGCGCCAAGTCAATCTATCGCGTACGGCGATAAGAGGAAGCGTGCGTGGTATGCACGCCCAACGCCCTCCCGCGGCTGAGTCTAAGATCGTCCGCGTAATCCGCGGAAGCATCTTCGATGTCGCCGTCGATATCCGAAAGGGCTCCCCTACTTTCATGAAGTGGTTCGGGGTTGAATTGAGCCAGGGTAATGGGCTCCAGTTACTGCTTCCCGAGGGCGTAGCCCATGGCTTCCAGACGCTTTGCGATGACGTGGAGATGCTCTACATGCACACCGCAGATTTCGATCCGAACCTCGAGGTACGCCTCCACTACAGTGATCCGCGGCTGGCCATTGCATGGCCGCTCGGCGTCACCGAGGTATCCGACCGTGATCGCAGCGCTTCATTTCTGGATGACACTTTCCAAGGTATTGAGCAATGATCTGTCGTTCCTGCCAGCGCCCCATCAGTGATGTCTTCGTTGACCTTGGTACAGCGCCTCCTTCCAATGCCTTCCTGGCAGCCGACAAGCTCCAGGAAGCTGAGATCTACTATCCGCTCAAGCTTTTCACTTGCCACCACTGCTGGTTGGTGCAGGTAGACGAGGTCAAGAGCCACACAGATCTCTTCACCGCAGATTATGTCTACTACTCTTCTTTTTCGCCGTCGTGGTTGGCACACGCCAGGGCCTACGTGGAGCATGCTGCCGACCGCCTGGCGCTGAACAACCGAAGTCTGGTCGTGGAAATCGCCTCAAACGACGGTTACCTTCTGCAATACGTCGCCGAAAAGGGCATACCGTGCTTCGGTGTAGAGCCCACCCGGGGCACAGCCGACGTAGCGCGAAGCAAAGGCATAGAGACGATCGGCGCCTTCTTTGGCGAAAGCCTTGCGCAGGAGTTAGTGCAAACCCGTGGCCACGCAGACCTCATCATTGGCAACAATGTATTTGCGCACGTCCCCGACCTCAACGACTTTATCAGAGGGCTAAGAACACTCTTGGCGCCTGAAGGCAGCATTACGCTTGAGTTTCCGCACCTTCTCGAACTAGTCAGATGCACCCAATTTGACACGATCTATCACGAGCATTTCTCGTATTTCTCGCTCGAGTCAGCAAGCTATGCTTTGCGCGCTCAAGGCTTGCGGGTTTACGACGTCGAACAGCTAGGCACTCATGGCGGATCCCTTCGTCTATGGATCTGCCATGAAGGTGCGTCGGTCGCGACGTGCTCCTCCGTAGAGAAGATTCGTCAGCTCGAGGCAGAGTCCGGCATTGCAACGGCTGAATACTACCGGCCGTTTGCCCAACAGGTGGAAGAGGTCAAGGACAACTTTCTGCGCTTGTTGCTGGATGAACGTCGACAAGGGCACCGACTGGTTGCCTATGGCGCGGCGGCAAAGGGCAATACGCTGATCAACTACGCAGGCGTGAGGCAAGACCTCATACCTTACGTAGTAGATGCCTCAACATACAAGCAGGGCATGTACCTTCCAGGATCGAGAATTCCCGTGGTGGACGAGAGCGCCATTGTGAGAGACAAGCCCGACGTCATCATAATCTTGCCATGGAACTTGCGGGCTGAGATTGAAAATCAGCTTTCCTATGCAAGAGAATGGGGAGCACGTTTCGTGACCGTCGTCCCGCATGTGGAGTTTTCGGTATGAACGCAGAACGCATTCATTACACCAAACCATCCATTACTGCTCGCGAAACCTCATATGTCGCCGAAGCCGCGGAACACGGCTGGGGCGAGCGTTGTTATGACTTCATCTATCGCTTCGAAAAGGAATTTGCTGCCCACATAGGAACGAAACACGCCCTCGCTACCTCCAGCGCGACTGGTGCTATTCACCTGGGCCTTGCCGCTCACGGCATTGGAGAAGGTGACGAGGTTATTATTGGCGACATCAATTGGATCGCCTCGGTCGCGCCTATTACGTACGTGGGCGCCTCGCCTGTCATCGTTGATGTCCTGCGCAATTCATGGTGTGTAGATCCGCGCGCCGTTGAAGCGGCCATCACGAGCCGAACGCGTGCGATCATGGCTGTGCATCTCTATGGCAATCTTTGTAATCTCGATGCACTTGAGGAAATTGCGCGAAAGCACAACCTCATCCTGATCGAGGACGCCGCCGAAGCCATTGGGTCCAAATGGCATGGCAAGCGCGCTGGATCTGTCGGCAATTTCGGTACATTCTCGTTTCATGGCACCAAGACCATTACGACAGGCGAGGGTGGCATGTTTGTCACCAACGACACATCTATATTCGAGAAAGCGGTGACCCTCGCCAACCACGGTCGCGCGCGCGGGGAAACCAGGCAGTTCTGGCCCGAGCGCATCGGGTACAAGTACAAGATGTCCAATCTTCAGGCAGCTATCGGTTGCGCGCAGCTAGAGCGCGTGGACGAGCTTATCCGCGGCAAGCGACGAGTATTCGAGTTTTATGCGCAAGCTCTGGCCGATCTGCCTGTGGCCATGAATCCAGAACCTGCGGGCACGACGAATGGCTACTGGATGCCGACCGTTGTCGTGGACGAGGGACAGCCATTCGACCGTGATGCCCTGCTCCGCTCGTTTGCCGATGCCAACATCGACGGAAGGGTGTTCTTCTGGCCGCTTTCCTCGCTTGGAATTATCGACGGCGCGAGGCCACAGGCAGTGGCCCACGCCGTGGCTCCCCGGGCGTTCAATTTGCCCAGCTACCACGACATGACCGATGAACACCTAAAACGGGTGGTCGATGTCGTTCGCCACGCTATCTTGAGGTAGCGATGCAAACTTCTGGCATCGTCATTTGGGGCGGGACCGGGCATGCTCGAGTCATCTGGGAGGCCTTGGGAGACCGCGCCGCTCAGGTCATGGTCGTGGCCGACGCGAGAGACATTCCATCTCCCCTAACGGACGTGGCCCTAATCAGCGGACGAGATGCCTTTGAGCGGTGGCACCAGGCACTTCCGGTCGGTACGAAGCTTGAAGGCGTTGTGGCAATCGGTGGCCACCGCGGGGTGGACCGACTAGAAGTCATGAACTATCTGGAAGGTCTAGGGGCAAGTTTGCCCGTCATCGTGCATACCAGGGCATTCGTTGCGACCACGGCGCAAATAAATGCCGGCTCGCAGGTATTGGCGATGGCCGCAGTATGCGCGTCGGCACAACTGGGACGTGGTGTAATCGTCAATACTGCAGCGTCCGTAGACCATGATTGCGTCATCGGAGACGGTGTGCATCTTGGCCCTGGCGTACGACTGGCCGGGGAAGTTGTTGTTGGCCCCCATGCGTTCATCGGAACGGGAGCCATCGTTCTTCCGCGCCTCCGCATCGGTTCTGGTGCCATTGTTGGCGCAGGTAGCATTGTGACTCGTGACGTTCCCGACGGGGCGGTTGTCCTCGGTCAGCCGGCACGTCCACGCTGATGGCGCACCTTGGGAAGGCAACGACCCAACTCTGCTCGCAACATCCGGTCGGCAGCCAATGAGTCTAAAAAACAAGGTCGTTGCTAATTATGCTGGACAGGCATGGCAGGCGCTTATTGCGCTTGCGTTTGTCCCGATCTACGTGCGCTTGCTCGGGATGGACGGGTTCGGTTTGGTGGGCTTGATGCTCAGCCTGCAGGCGCTCACACAGCTCTTCGATCTTGGCCTCGGCGGCACGATCAGCCGTGAACTTGCGCGACGATCATCGAACGCCGTCATGGCTCTCGAATCGAGAAGCCTGGTAATAAGTTTTGAACGCATCATCTGGCCCATGGCCGCCCTGATCGGCGTGGTCGTATGGTTGGCAAGTCCTTTCATCGCACGGGAATGGCTGCATCCCACACAGCTATCCGACCAACAGACGATCCATGCCATCGGCATCATGGGACTGGCCCTTGCCTGCATGTGGCCGACCAGTTTCTACACCAGCGCCCTTGCTGGCCTGGAACGCCAAGGCACCCTCAACGCCATCAATGCAGCGGCTGCAACTGTCCGTGCTGCCGGCGTGGTTCCGCTGATGTACTACGTGTCCTCGACCATCGAGACATTCCTTTGGTGGTATGTCGGCGTCGGCGTCCTGCATTCACTGATTGCACGATCATTCCTTTGGCGCGCGCTGCCCAATACAAGTGAACCTCCCCGTTTTCAGTGGAGCCATTTGACGTCCAGTTCACGCTTTGCCGGCGGCCTTATGGCCATTGCCGTACTAGCGGTTGGCACCACGCAGCTCGATCGTTTAGCGATCTCAGCCCTTCGCCCCCTGTCCGAATTAGGCATATACGGCGTGGCTGTTGCTCTTTCCGGTGGGCTGGGCCGCATGGTGCAGCCAATGTTCAGTGCGCTGTACCCGCGATTCAGCCGGCTGGTGATTGCAGGTGAGCGATCCAAGCTAGACGAGTTGTACCGCACGAGTACGCAATTGGTGGCTGCCATCGTTGGGGCTGCGGCCGCCGTTCTAATAGTGTTCTCCCGTTCCGTCGTCTTCCTTTGGACAGGGGACGCCATGCTGGCAGATGAAGCTGCCGTACCGTTGGCAATGTTGTGCGCGGGGACGGCAATGAATGGCCTGATGAACATTCCATATGCGTTACAACTTGCCAACGGATGGACGCGACTCACGGTATGGTCAAACGCGGCGGCCCTTGGCATCGGGGCGCCCTTGATGTTCTGGGCTACGCTGCACTACGGCATAAACGGCGCACCCCTCCTCTGGCTTGCCGCCAATGCTGGCTACGTGATGATCAGCGCACCCCTGGCACATCGCCGACTCCTTCCAGGATACGCCTACATTTGGTACACACGCGATATCGGACCGCCTGTCGCAATAGCCTTTGCTACGGCCCTGGCAGCCCGTTGTACCCTCGGTCAGGCCGAGCGCACACCTTCAGGATTTGCCTCCATATTCATGGTCGCCTGCGCTTGCATGCTGGCTGCTGGAGTGACTGCGCCGGCTGGGCGCCTGCTTTTGAAGAAGTTCCGTGCCAGACTTTTGCCTGGCTCTTGAGAAGGGCGCAAAGAGACAGTGAGTAAGACATGACCCAGATGCCTGCCATCACGGTGATCATCCCTACAAGAGAACGTGCCGACGTACTTGAAAAGGCACTTTCGACCGTCGTCGCCCAAAACTACGAGCGACTTCAGATTATTGTTAGTGACAATTGCAGCAACGATGGCACTTCCGACGTAGTGGCGGGTTTCCGCGATCCCCGAATCCGCTATGTACGCACGCAAAGTCGGCTAAGCATGGCCGATAACTACGAAACTGCCCTTGCTCACGCGCCAGCTTCGTGGGTAGGTTTCATGGGCGACGACGATGGACTTTGCATCCAGGCAATCCCTCGGCTGGCGCAGATTATCACTGAGACGGGTGTGCAGGCCGTGCGTTCACGCACGGTCACCTTCGATTGGCCCGGCGCACATGGGAGGAACCATGGAAATCTCATCGTCCCCATGGGGCGAGGTTACGAGATCCGAAAGAGTGCACAGTGGCTGTCACGGGTTATGCAGGGACTTGCGCCATACGCAGAACTACCAATGGCCTATAACGGCGGGTTCGTCCACAAGGATGTATTCGACGCGATCAAAGCACGTGGTGGCCGGTACTTCCGTTCGTCATCACCCGACGTGTATTCGGCAGTCGCTGTAGCCAGCGTCGCTGATCGCTATGCTTTCAGTCACGAGCCCCTGTCGATCAACGGCACATCCACACATAGCATTGGTACGGCGTTCCACCGCGGCCAGGGTAATAGCGCGGCGGCCAAGCGCTTCTTCAGTGAAGGGAATATTCCGCTTCATTCAGATGTGCCGCTTGATCTGGACGGATCATATCCTCTGTCGCTGCATGCGCTCGTACTGGAAGCATATCTTCAGTCTTCAACTCTCCGTGACCCTGAATCGGTCGACTTTTCGAACCAACTGGCCATCATGCTGGCGCTTGAGCGGTCCCACCGTAGATCGGTTCAAGAATGGGGCGCAGTGTTTGCCGATCACCATGGATTATCCCTACAAAGAGCAGAACGGAGAGCAGCTCTGCTCCGTGGCCCTCTTCAAGCACGATCAATGTGGCTAAAGGCAACAAGGGCCGCCAACTCGATCATGCTCGATGATGCAACGTTGCCGCTCAATGATGTCTACCAATGCTCCTTAGCCGTAGCGATCGTTCGCGGCTACCGGTCGAGGGTTACTAGCCTCTTCAGGGCGTTCAGACATCGTCGACGTGTTACTGGTTAGTCAATGGCCACCGCATCGGACCTCCAAGTCTCCATCATAATTCCCTGCTATCGCGACGCCGTTCGCGTCGTCACGCTAGTTCGGATATTGCTTGCTCAGGACATATCGAAGGGGCATGCATTCTCCATCATCATTGTCGATGATGGTTCCAACGACGATTCATCCGAACACCTTTCCTCGCTTGTTTGTGAACGCGTAGACGTACAGTTCCTACCTACCAACGTTGGACGTGCGCGAGCTCGGAACCACGGCGCAAGATATGCCCAAGCCGATTTCCTCATGTTCCTGGACGCCGATTGCCAGCCATCGTCGACCACGCTCCTGGCAGATCACCTTCGTGTGCACGGGCCCGGCGTAGCGGCGTCGACCGGTGACGTACGTGGAGTCGGCGAGGGATTCTGGGACAGATATCAAAGAGACGCCTCGCGACGGCGGCGGCAGCAAGCAGCCTCGGACGCAACATATGCGGGCTCTAGCCAAAACATGATGGTTTTGCGAACAGCATTCCTTGCATGCGGTGGATTTGATGAGGCATACCACGCGTATGGTTTCGAGGATCGCGACCTGTTGCTACGCCTGGGAAAACTCGGTCGGATTGCGTGGGCCATGGGTGAAGGAGTCATGCACTTGGACGAAATCTCCATGGGATCTGTAAGCCGAAAGATGCGCGAGGCAGCACTGCTTTCCGCGCCTCTGTTTGCCCGCGATCACGCCAAACCTTATGAAAGGCTGGGATACAGCCGCATCGATGCTCGCTTGCATCCATGGCTTATGCCGATTGGAAGAATGCTCAATCACCGAATCCAGCGATGGGCAAATTGGGTCGACCGACTCATCGCGCTCCCGTACGTTCCATATGCCATCAAACGCTTTGTCGTCAAGGCAACAACCGCATTGAGCTTCACATGTGGGTCGTCAGTGAAAGTTTGACCACATATCAGCCACCCGGTGAACTCGGAGATTGAATAACGCGCTTTAGCAAAGCCGCATAACGCGCAGCAATGGCATCCCATCCGAAGTTTGTTCGCACAAAGGCTGCGCCCCGCGATGCCATGAGGAGTCTCCTTTCCTCGTCGACAAGCAATTCGACAATCGCAGCCGCCAGCGCGCTCGGCTTGCGAGCATCTACCAGCAACCCGTTATCGCCTCCGCCCAGCAGGTCACTTGCGCCGCCAACGTTACCCACAACGACTGGGCAGCCACAAGCCATGGCTTCGGCGACGACCAAGCCAAGCCCTTCCCGATCACCGTTGGATGCCTCCACAAACGGTGCGACGAAGACCGTCGCGTTCCGGTAGAACTGGGGAAGATCTTCCTGGGACACGGCGCCAACGAATCTGACCTGACCCTCAATACCGAGGCGAGCTGCCTGTTCCCGAAGAGCCGGCAGTTCGGGACCAAACCCAACGACGAGCAATTCAGCGCGCGAGTCGCGAGCAATGATCGCAGGCATGGCATCGAGGAGATATCGAAGGCCCTTCTTCTCGACTAAGCGTCCGACAAACAATAGCTGACATGGATGCCGTTGTACGCCAGTCTCTGTAAAGCGAACTAAATCGATGCCCATCGGAAGTACTTCAGGGCGTGTCCGTTCTGTAGCCCCGATACAGTTGACCATTGCACCACTTACCACGGCAATCGCAGATGCCCGTCGGGATACAGTGGCGCGCATGCGATCAAACAAGCGGCCACGTAGCGCGAACACATCTGCGCCATGCGCTGTAACAAGCGTGGGATGGCCTAGTCGAACCGCAATGCTTCCCTGTGGAATCATCCAATGAGCGTGAATTGCGCGAACTGACGAATGGCGCGCAAGACCGAAGGCCTTCCACGCCAAACCCAGGAGAAACCCAGGAAGAAGTAGCGCTTTCCAAGGCTGTCGACGCAAATTGGTGACGATGCCACCATCATGCACAAGCGTCTCGAGCGATCGCGGTGCATACCTGTAGCGGTATACATGCACGCCTTGAAATATCTCGTGTGGCAGTGTTCCTGGCGCACTGGGGGTTACTACCCAGACGTCAAACGTGCCGACGAGACGTTTGCAAAGTTCATGAACGAAACCCGGCTCATGGTCACCAGCCCATCGGGGATATGTCGAAGCGAGTACAAGTACGACGGGCCTTTGTCCTTCGGGTTTCGCATCAATATCGCCGCGACTCATGGCTTAAGAATCGCGACGATAAGTCAGCGCCGTGATTTGTTCGGATATCAAACCGATGAGGAACACGATGACCGAAGCACTCCAGAGCAGCGTGCTTCCGTTGGTGAGCCGGCCAAACATGATGAATGTCCAGGCGTAATTTAAACAACCGCCAAGAAAGAAAAGGAAGCTCGCCGGTACGAACAGCTTCAGTGGCGAGTAAAGCGTAGCGATCTTGAAAATGATGAGCAGGAAGCGCAACCCATCGCGAATCGGTTTGATGTGGCTACGACCCACGCGCTTGTGCGCCTTGATAGCCTCATAGGCCACGCCGTAGGCGCTGCGGAAGAACGCCATCGTGCTGGTGGTGGGATAAGAGAAGCCGTTGGGCAACAAGTGGATGAACTCGCGGAATTTGTCGGCGCGGACCACTCGGTAGCCGGACGTAAGATCCTTCACCTCGTGACCAGTGATACGAGTGGCAAGCCAATTATAAAAGGTGTTGGCGGCGCCACGCCCCACCCCAGCCTGACTGTCCCAGTCGCGCGCACCCACCACCATGTCGAATCCCGTTTCCAACCGGGCAACCAGCCGGTCGATATCGACCGGGTCGTGCTGTCCATCGCCGTCCATGAATACAAGGATCTCGCCCTTGGCGGCGCGCGCGCCACGTTTGATGGCAGCACCATTGCCCATGGAATACGGGGAACTGAGACAAGACACGCCCGCACCGTCGCAAATTGCCCTGGTTTCGTCAGTCGACCCGTCATCCACCACGATAATTTCCGCCTCGGGCTGGGCCGCTTTCAGCCGAGGTAATACGTCGACCAGGGCCGCAGCCTCATTCTTGGCGGGCAGGATGATGCTAAGGCGACTCAAGGCGTGCTCCCTCTGTGAATCCGGATCATAACGCGCCCCCCGGGGCCAATTCACGCCTTCGGTACGCGACTTGCATCCCATCTGC
>Ga0070665_100001240_pt1 | contig 30957 bp, 29 predicted proteins | sample KBSS13metaG_FD_65862 | JGI IMG/M metagenome (GOLD analysis project Ga0070665, IMG submission 65862) | Switchgrass rhizosphere microbial communities from Kellogg Biological Station, Michigan, USA - KBS S1-3 metaG | ecosystem: Host-associated > Plants > Roots > Rhizosphere > Soil ... | reverse complement strand
CCGTTCCTGGTGATGGAGCTGGTCGACGGCCTGCCGCTGGACGAATACTGCGATCTGCATGCCCTGCCGATCGACGCGCGGCTGGCCCTCTTCCGGCGGGTTTGCGCGGCGGTCCAGTACGCGCACCAGAACCTGCTCGTGCACCGCGATCTCAAGCCGGCCAACATCCTGGTGACCGCCGGCGGCGAGCCCAAGCTCCTCGATTTCGGCATCGCGAAGCAGCTCGCGCCCGAGGGCGACGGCACCGCCGGCACCGATCTCACCCGTACCGGCTCGCGCGTGATGACGCCGAGCTACGCCAGCCCCGAGCAGGTCCGGGGGGAGCCAATCACCACCGCGACCGACGTCTACTCGCTGGGCGTCGTGCTCTATGGCCTGCTCACCGGGCGCGGCCCGTACCGCGTCGCCAGCGGTCTGCCGCACGAGATCGAGCACGCGATCTGCGATCAGGAGCCGGAGCGGCCGAGCCAGGCCCTGTTCCGCCGCGGCGATCCGGCGCCCAAGACGCCGGAGACGACGGCGGAGACGGTCGCCCGCGCCCGCGGAACGCGGCCCGCGGCGCTCCAGCGCAAGCTGCGCGGGGATCTCGACACGATCGTCCTGACCGCGCTGCGCAAGGAGCCGGCGCGCCGCTATGCCTCGGCGGCCGAGCTCGCCGCCGATCTCGATCACCATCTCCAGCATCTGCCGGTCGCCGCCCGGCCGGATACCTTGCTGTACCGCACGCGGAAGCTCCTGCGCCGGCGGCAGAAGACGGTGGCGGCCGCCGTGATCGCGGCCGTCGTGGCGCTCGGGTTCGTGCTGGGCCTGGTGGAGCAGGGCCGGCGCCTCGCGCGCGAGGGGGACAAGGCGCGCTACGCCCTGTCCTTCCTGGTCGACACGTTCCGTGAGGCCAGTCCCTACGAGACCGAGCGCGGGCGCCTCACGGCCGGGGAGATCCTGGAGGAGGGCTCGACCCGGGTGTCGCGGGAGCTCGGGAAGCGGCCGGACGTCCAGGCCGCGGTGATGGACGCCATCGGTGAGGCCCAACTCGGTCTGGGGCGGGCCGACGCCGCGGCGCCGCTGCTGGCGCATGCGCTCGCGCTGCGCCGGCGGGCCGGAGACACCGAGCCGCTCGAGCTGGCCGCCAGTCTCGAGCATCTCGCCGGCGCCCGCTACGAGCAGTCCGCGTTTCCGGAGGCGGAAGCGCTCCTGCGCGAGGCGGTCGCGCTGCGCCGCCGCGAGGACTCCGATCCGAAGGCTCTGGCCGCGGCGCTGAATCAGCTCGGCCAGACGGTCGCGGTCCGGGACGCCGTGACAAAGGAGGTGGAGGCGCTCCACCAGGAGGCCCTGAGCCTCGCCCGCCGGGTCGAAGGGCCCGCGGGGCCGCTCGTCGCCGAGAGTCTGATCCTGCTGGGACGGCGGGCCGGCGACCAGGGGGACTATGAGCGGGCCGAGCGGCTCTACCGGGAAGGCTTGGCCATCCAGCGCAAGGTCTTCGGAGCGACTCATCCGAAGACCATCCGCGAAGCCGCCGCCCTCGCCGTGATCCTGCTCGACGGTGGAAAAGCCAAGGAGGCCGAGACCCTGCTGCTGGAGAACCTGGCGCTGCAGCGGCGGGTGCTCGGCAACAACCACCCGGACCTGCTCTACACCCTCACCAACCTCGGCAGGGCACGGCAGAACCAGGGGGACAACGGGGGAGCGGAAGCCGCCTACCGCCAGGCGCTGGCGCTCCCGCGGACGTCGAGCAACGACGCGAATGCCCTGTACGCCGCCGTGCTGACGAACCTCGCGACCGTGCTCCTGGCGCAGGACCGGATCGAGGAATCGATGCCGCTGCTCACCGAGGCCCTGGAGCTGCGCCGGCGCGCCTTCGGAGACCGGCACCCCCTGGTGGGCCAGATCCTCCTGCACCTCGCCCGCGTCGAGCGCCTCCGCAAGCATTTCCCCGAAGGCCGGGCTCTCGCCCAGCAGGCGCTCGCGATCGTCGAGGAGGCCGAGGGCGCGGCCCATCCGCACGTCGCCTTTCCCTTGCGGGAGATCGGCAACAGCTTCATGGATCAGGGCAATGCCGCGGCCGCGGAGCCCTACCTGCGCCGCACGCTCGATGTCCGCCTCCGCGGTCTGTCGGCGCAGCATCCGGACGTGGCGAAGGCGCAGGTCTCCCTCGCCGGCTGCCTGATCGAGCTGGGCCGCAAGGCAGAGGCGGAGACCCTGCTGCGGCAGGCGCGCGCCACGCTGCTGGCGGGAGCGGACGGCAAGCGGGTGAAGGAGATCGATGATCTGCTCGCGACCCTGCGGGACGACCCTGCCGGCGCGGTGAAAAAAACGGTTGAGCCTCGATGAGGAGGGTATCCATGCATGACGACCGGTTCATTGCAGATGGCCGCAAGCGGCTCATGGCGTCGAAGGAGTACCGGGCGGCCCGTGCCGAGGTGATCGCCGCGGTCCGAGCCCGGTATGCCGAATCTCTCGCCAGCGCCGGAGTCTTCCGCCGGCTCGTGCTCCGCCTTCGAATGGAGCGGGAGATCGCCCGGGAGGTTGCCGAGCTCGCGCCTCCAGAGGCTCTCTACCTGCGCAGTGCGCGTTGACGAGGACCGGCTGGAGTCACGCTATGATCCGGCGATGCGACGCCCCGCCGGAAACGAGAGCAGCCTGACCGAGCCGATCAGCTACGAGGAGGTCTTCGCCGCTCTCCCGCTCCTTCACGCGACGCCCCGCTCGTGGGCGGAGCTCGCCGCCGCGAACCTTCCCGAGTTCCTCGCCGATCATGCGGTCTGCGAGCAGCAGGTGGCCATGTACGCCCTGTCGCTCGCCGGCTACTACCCCGACGATGCCGAGCTCGTGGAGCGCACCGCGGCGCTCGCGGCCGAGGAGGTGCAGCATTTCCGGAGGGTGGTGGCGATCCTGACGCGGCGAGGCTGGCCGCTCGGGGGGCGGCGGAAGAACCCCTGGGCTCAAGCCTTGAGAGCCCGGATCGTCCCCGGCCGCGAACCCTGGACGAAGGTCGACCGTCTCCTCTTCGGCGCCATGGTCGAGGCGCGGAGCTGCGAGCGATTCACCCGGCTCCTGGAGGTCGTCGAGGATCCGGAAGTCGAGCACCTGCTGGCCGATCTCGGCCCCGCGGAGCGCCGCCACTGGCAGCTTTTCCACCAGCTCGCCGGCCGCGGCGTCGATGCCGGCGAGCTCGCGGAACGCTTCCAGAGCTGGCGGGAGCTCGAGGCCGAGCTCGCGCGCGGCCTCGGGGTCTCGCCGGCGGTCCACGGCTGAGCCGTCAGTTCCTCACAGCCCGTCCACGTTCCCGATCAGCGGCCTTCCCGGGCCGTTGACGGTGAGGACGGCATCGCGGCCGAAGCCGTCGTGGCCCGTGTCGCAGCGGAAGGAATTGTGGAAGAACCCGCAGGGGTCATCCCGTCCGTCGCCGTCGAAGTCGCCGAGGAGGGGAATCTCGCCGGGGATGCCGAAGGCGATCGTGGTTTCCGCGGCGCCGCCGTTGTGGCCAGTGTCGCAGAGGAACTGAAGGCCGCGGTAGACGCAGGCCTCCGCCCGTCCGTCGCCGTCGATATCCCCCAGCAGGGCCTGGTCACCCGGCGCGCCGAAGACGATCTCGGTCTCGGCCGCGCCGCCGTTGTGGCCGGTATCGCAGAGGAACCGGTCGAGCCGGAAGACGCAGGCGTCGGCGCGCCCGTCGCCGTCGACGTCCCCCAGGAGCGGCGTATCCCCGCCCTGGCCAAAGACGATCGAGACTTCGGCGGCGCCGTAGTTGTGGCCGCTGTCGCAGTCGAAGCGGTTGGTGCGGAAGAGACAGAAGTCCTCGCGCCCGTCGCCGTCGACATCCCCCAGCACGGGCACGCCGCCGCGGACAGCGAAGACGTGGTCGACCTCCGGCTCGCCGCCGGTGCGGCCGGTGTCGCAGAGGAAGTGGCCGTTGCGGAAGAGGCAGGGCTCGTCGGCCGGCGATCCGGCGAAGCGCTGGAAGTCGTCGGCGTTGCCGTACACGAAGTTGTCGTTGTAGTCCGTCCAGCCGTAGGCGAACGTACCGTTCCATCCGTAGGTCACGCGGCCGGACCCGTTGTAGGAGGCGTCACCGCGCGGGAGCTCCACGAGCACCGGCCCGGCCGGCGTGCCGTCGCGGTGGAAGAGCCGGAACCAGGCCGGCGAGGTGCCCTGATCGTCCCAGGCCACCACGAAGTCCCCGGCCGGCGACATGGCGACCCGCGGGCGGCCGTCCGAGATTCCCGCGTCCTCGGCGATCGTCAGCCGCGCCCCCACCGGTTCCCCGGCGTTGCTGTAGCGCTGCCCCAGAACATCGAAGTTTTCGGCGCCGGATGTCTTCCAGATCACCACGAAGCTGCCATTGGCCGCTCGGGCCACCTGGGGGGCGAAGACCTGGATCGAGTTCGGGCGTTCGCTCGCCGGCGGCACGAAGATCGGGAACTCGCTCCCTTGCCGGCCGGTGGTGAACCCGAAGCGCTGGCCGTAGACGCCCACTCCTTCGAGCGCCTCGTTGCGCACCTCCCAGACCACCACGAACTCGCCAGTGTTCTGATTCATGGCGACGCTCGGCGAGCCGTGGCTCCCGGTCGTCGAGGTGGCGGCGTTGAACTCCGGCCCCCGGGTGGTGCCGTTGGAGTTATAGCGCTGGCCGAAGACGCGGGACCCGGCGGGGGTCGTGGCGGCCCAGACGACGACGAAGTTGCCGTCGCGGTCCACCGCGACGTCCGCCGCGCCCTTGAGCCGCAGCGTCAGGGGGCGCAGCACCGGGCTCGTCCGGCGCAGGAGGTACTCGGTGGGACCGGACGCAGAGGACTGGCTCCACGTCATCAGGACGTCGCCGCGCTGATTGGCCACCACCGTTTCACCGAAGGCGCCGCGGTTCGGATCCAGCCGGATTACCGGGCCCAGGGGCGCGTCGGTGCTCGAGACGCGCCGGGTGAAGGCATCGCCGTTCAGCTCCCACCAGAGGAAGCTCAGGTTTCCCGCGCCGTCTATGGCCAAGTCGCTGAGGAAATTGTTGGCCGAGGTGCTGGGCGGGAGGACGAACTGTGCCGGCCGGACCGGCGTCTGGGCCGACGCTCCCTGAGCGAGCAGAGTGGCGGCGAGCAGGAGGGCAGAAGTTATATGCCGGTTTGACATGAATTGAATCATAGCTCAAGATACAGCTTCCGTATGCTTCGAGAGCTTTCCCCAGCCGATCTCCGCCGCTTCCATGAGGACGGCTACCTCATCGTCGAGGATCTTTTCTCGCGCGAGGACGTGGCGCGGATGGCCGAGTCGGCGGAGCGGTTGCGGGCGGTGGGACGGGATCTCGCCGCGGCGCTCCCATCGGACGGCGAGGATGCCAAGGGGGAGCTCAAGGTCGAGCACGCGGGCAGCCAGTTCGTGTTCAGCGGCGTGGACGGGCCGCGCCGGCTGCTGCGGGTGGTCTGGGCGGGGGGCTGCGAGCCGTCGTTTCTCCTCGGCGGGCGCGACCCGCGGCTGACCTCGATCGTCGGCCAGATCCTCGGCTCCGCGACGGCGGTCCATCTGCTCAACCAGCTGCACGCCAAGTTTCCGCACGACGGGTTGGAGTTCGAGCCGCATCAGGACAGCGAGCATCGCCGCTACGGCACCCCCGAGTGGCGCGACGTCGACGGGCGCGGCAGCTACGTCCAGGCCGTGGTCGCGATCGACGATTCGACGCCCGACAACGGCCCGCTGGTCTTCTATCCGAGGAGTGGGCAGCAGGGTCATCTCGATCCCGCCATGGTGCGACGCAATTACCAGGACCGCCCCGGCGTCCCGGCCCTCCTCAAGGCCGGGAGCGCCGCCTTCTTCGGCCCCTACGTCGTCCACCGCAGCGCCGAGAACCGCGGCATCGCCCCCCGGCGCATCGCGATCAACGGCTACGCGCTGCCGGGGGCCAACTCCCGCTCCTACTTCGGCGCCGGGACCGGCGTGCCGGTCGAGCTCTTCGGGCGCGGCTGATCCGGCCGGACAGACCTCGATCATAGGGGCGCAGCGGACTGCGCCCCTACTATCCTTAGAATTTGCGGGCTTAGCGCCGCTTCACTTTGAGGGTGGACCTGCGGGCACCGAGGGTGACTCTCGGCTTCATTTCGACGTAGGGGGGGACGCCGGGGACGGTGCAGCGGGGGAGATCCTCGCCGAGCGTGGCCTCGATCTCTTTCACCATCATCTTGTCGATCCAGGTGGCGATCGTGGAGACGATCCCGGTGGCGTTGCCGCGGGCGGTGCGGCCGGCGCGGTGGATGTAGTCCTCGACCGTCTCGGGCATCTCGAAGTTGATGATGTGGCCGACGCGGGGGATGTCGAGGCCGCGGGAGGCGATGTCGGTCGCTACCAGGATGCGGTGCTCCCCCTCGCGGAAGCCCTGGAGCGCCTGCGTCCGCTGCCCCTGGGAGAGGTTGGAGTGGATACGCTCGACCGGATGCCCCTCGCGCATCAGCACGCCGGAGAGCCACTCGGCGTCGCTTTTGCGGCGGATGAAGACCAGGGTGCTGCCGAGCTCCTGGTGGAGAAGGGCGAGCAGGCAGGCCTTCTTGTTGTCCGGCTCGACCATGTAGAGCCGGTGGCTGATCCCGTGGGCCGCCTTGCCCTCGGGGGTGATGTCGACCCGCACCGGATCGTTCATGAACTGCTGGGAGATCCGCTCGATCGGCGGCGGCATGGTGGCGGAGAACATCAGCGTCTGCCGTTTCTTCGGCAGCTCCTGCAGGATGCGGTTGACCTGGGGCATGAACCCCATGTCGAGCATGTGGTCCGCCTCGTCGAGGACCAGGAGGTTGAAGTCGGCGAGCCTGGCGGTGCCCTGCTCGACGTGGTCGAGCAGGCGGCCGGGGGTCGCCACGATGACGTGGGGGCGGCGGCGTAGCCCGGTGTGCTGGGGCCCCATCTTGACGCCGCCGATCAGGCAGACCGTCCGCAGGCCGAAGTCGCCGCCGAAGGCGTCGAGGAAAGCCTGGGTCTGGAGCGCGATCTCGCGGGTGGGGGAGACGATCAGGGCGCGGGCCTTGGGGTCCTGGGCGAGCCGTTCGGCGATCGGCAGCGTAAAGGCCGCGGTCTTGCCGGAGCCGGTCTCGGCGAGGCCGATCAGGTCTCGCCCGCTGAGCGCGATCGGGATGACGGCGGCCTGGATAGGGGTCGGATGTTCGAACCCGACGAGCCGCACGCAGCGGAGGATCGATTGACTGAGTCCCAGCGAGTCGAAATCTTTCTCCGTGGTTTCAACGGGATGTTGTGGAATGGCCAAACTTTGCATGACTCTTGCTTATAGCCGATCGGCGGCTTTGCGGCAAGCGGAGGGGCGGCGGGCGGGAGGGCGTCAGGCAGGGCTAGAGGGGAAGGAACTCTACGCGATTCTCCAGATCTGCAGGCTCTGCAGCCTTGGCGATCATCTCCAGGTCTCGGATGCAGTCACCGATCGTCACATGCAACTGGTGGGCGTAGATCAGGCCTGGGAATGAGATACCTTCGGTCTGGCGGTCGCATGCTTCCGCCAAGAGGTCGTCATCTTGAGAGAAGAGAGGACGTCCAAGCTCCGTGGCCCGGTCGAGGACCTCGGGATCGGTCACTCCCGAGCGTTTGTCCTCTTGGACGGTAAGGACATCGACACCCCGGAGGCGCAGCCCCATCGTGATGGCCCGATGGACGTTTTCGTCCATGTAAAGGGCCAGGCTCAAGGCTGACGATCGAGGCCGCGAAGCTTCTCAGCCAGAGGAGAGGGGCCGGCTTCGCGCCGGGCCTGCTCGACGAAACGGGACCGCCGCTCGATGTCCCGATCGATCTCGCCCTGGTGATCCCAGTAGTAGGCCAGCGCGGAGTGGATCTGGCTCAGGGAAAGAGAGGGGTGCTGGAAATGAATCTCTTCCGGGCTCCAGCCGTATGCGCGCTGTGCCATCACGAGCTCGGCGACCTTCATTGTGGTCCCTGCCAGGATAGGGGTGCCGGCAGCGTCGAACTCGACATGGGGATAGGGGGATGTGGCTGGTAGAGCCGTGGGCATGTTGCCTCCTGGAGAGAGATTCTAGCGTGAAACCCGGTGATAAACTCCCCCGGCTCCTGTAGGGGAGCTCACCTCCGAGATCCAGGAAGAGAATGAGAATCGAATTCCAGAAAGCCGCCATCCCGACCCTAGCTCTCGCCGCTCTCCTCGTCTCCCTCCCCCTCGCCGCCGCGCCTCCGCAGAACGCCGAGGCGAAAAGCGCCCCGGCCGCCGATGCTGCGGCCGGACCGCCGGCGATCGCCAAGATCGCGGGGCGCCTGGAGAAGCGGGCCGGGCTCCTCACCTTCTACGTCGACCGCCAGAAGGGGAAGATCTGGCTGGAGGTGCCGCCGGCCACGGAGAAGAGCGGCGAGGTGGCGAGCTTCATCTATCAGGAGGGGATCGCCACCGGCCTCGGCTCGAACCCGGTGGGGCTCGACCGCGGCCAGCTCGGCGACACCCGCATCGTCAACCTGCGCCGGCTGGGCGGGCGCGTGATCCTGGAGCAGCCGAACCTCAAGTTCCGCGCGCTGACCGAGGACGCGGGGGAGCGGCAGGCGGTCCGCGAGTCTTTCGCCACCTCGATCCTCTGGGCCGGCGAGATCGCCGCCGAGGACCCCGACGGGCGGGCCTTGATCGACTTCACCCCGTTCCTGGTGCGCGACGCCCACGACATCGTGGCGCGGCTGAAGATGGCCCAGCAGGGGAGCTGGTCGCTCGACGCCGGCCGCAGCGTCGTCGATCCGGGGAACTGCCTGGCGTTTCCGGACAACGTGGAGTTCGAGTCCCTGCTGACGTACCAGTCGGCCGAGCCGGGGCGCCTGGTGCGGGAGACGGCGCCCTCGGCCGGCGCGATCACCCTGGTGCAGCACCACTCGCTGGTGCGCCTGCCCGACGCCGGCTACAAGCCGCGGCGGTTCGATCCGCGCGCCGGCTACTTCGGAGTCGAGTTCAAGGACTACGCGGCGCCGATCGCCGATCCGGTCGACGTCCGCTTCCTCTCCCGCCACCGGCTGGAGAAGGTCGATCCGGCGGCACCCCGCTCGCGGGTCAAAAAGCCGCTCGTCTACTACGTGGATTCCGCCGCGCCGGAGCCGATCCGCAGCGCCTTGGTCGAGGGGGCGAGCTGGTGGAAGCAGGCTTTCGACAAGGCGGGGCTGATCGACGCCTTCGAGGTGAAGGTGCTGCCGCCCGGAGCCGATCCGCTCGACGTCCGCTACAACGTCGTGCAGTGGGTGCACCGCTCGACCCGCGGCTGGTCCTACGGCGGCGGGGTGATCGATCCGCGCACGGGGGAGATCCTCAAAGGGCACGTCACGCTGGGCTCGCTGCGCGTGCGGCAGGACCGGCTCCTCTTCGAGGGGCTGATCGGGGCGGACAAGTCGGGCACCGGCGCGCCGGACGATCCGGTGCGTATCGCGCTCGCCCGCATCCGCCAGCTCGCCGCGCACGAGGTGGGGCACAGCCTGGGCCTCGCCCACAACTTCGCCGCCTCGACCTACGGCCGCGCCTCGGTGATGGACTATCCGGCGCCCCAAGTCGACATCACGGCGGACGGCAAGCTCGACCTCTCCAAGGCCTACGCGACCGGGATGGGGGAGTGGGACGTGCAGGCGATCCGCTACGGCTACACCGAGTTCGCGCCGGGGGTGGACGAGCGGGCGGGGCTCGACGCCATCGTCAAGGAAGGGCTCGCCCGCGGCCTGATCTTCCTCACCGACGAGGACGCCCGCCCCGAGGGCTCGGCCAGCCCGATTACCCATCTCTGGGACAACGGCCTGGACGCCGCCGAGGGGCTGCGCCATGAGCTGGCGGTGCGCCGCATCGGTCTCGCCAACTTCGGCGAGCACAACATCGCCCCCGGGCAGCCCCTGTCGCTGCTGCAGGAGGTGCTGGTGCCGCTCTACTTCCATCACCGGTATCAGTTGGAGGCCGCCTCCAAGGTGGTCGGCGGGCTGCAGTACACCTATGCCCTGCGCGGCGACGGCCAGTCCCCCTCGAAGCCGGTGGACGGCGCGGCGCAGCGGCGGGCGCTGGCGGCGATCCTGGACGTGCTGACCCCCGAGACGCTCGACCTGCCCGAGCCGGTGATCAGCCTGCTGCTGCCGCGCCCGAACGAGTACCACGCCAACGAGGAGATGTTCACCGGCCTGACCGCGCCGACGTTCGATCCCCTCTCGGCCGCCGCCACCGGCGCCGACATGGCGGTGCGGCTGCTGCTGCGCCCCGAGCGGACGGCCCGGCTGGTGGACTTCCACCGCCGCGACCCCGCGCTGCCGGGACTTGAGGACGTGTTGAAGGGCCTGGAGGACAAGGTGTTCGGCGGCGCGGCGCCGAAGGCGGAACGGCTGGCCGAGGTGCGGCGGACCGAGCAGTGGGTGGTAGTGCGGCGGCTGATCGGTCTGTCGAGCGATCCCCAGGCCGCGCCGGGCGTGCGCTCGCGGGTAGACGCCGAGCTGCGCTCCCTGGCCGGCCGGCTCGGCAAGGGCGGCGCCCCTGAAGGTGCCGAGGGGGCGAACCAGGCCTTCCTCGCCCGCGAGATCGAGCGCCACCTCGACCGCCGCGGCGTGGAGGAGGCCGCCAAGCGACCCGAGCCGCCACCGCCACCACCCGGGCAGCCGATCGGCATGCCGGACTCCTCGCTGTTGGGCGGGATGGACGATTGCTCGTGGGGCGGGTGAGATGAGCCGCCCTACGTAGGGGAGGGGCTTGTCCCCTCCCTCGCCCTGTAAGGGCGACATTTGAATAGCCTGGGGTTTCAACCCCAGGTGGGGCTAAAGGCGATCCGGAGCATATTCAGAGGATACTTACCGACCATGGCCCGCCAAGCGACCCATTCCAGCAAACCTCGACAGGCTTCCGCGCCTGTACCGGCCTCCCGCCGCTGGCCTATCATCCTGGCCATCATGATCGCTCTCGCCCTGGCTCTGTTCTGGCACTTCCGCCCGGCTCCGCGGCCGGACCGCGTCACCCCGTCGGACGTCGCCGAGGCCGCGGCGAGCGCTCCCGACGCGCCCGAGTTGCTGAAGGTGAAGGTGCTCTCGGTCCGTCCCCACGATCCCGAGGCGTTCACCCAAGGGCTGCTGCTCGACGGCAACACGCTCTACGAGAGCACCGGGCTCCCGGGCAAGTCGAGCCTGCGCGAGGTGGACCCGCGGACCGGAGCCGTCAAGCGGAAGGTGGCTGTGAAGCCGGAGTACTTCGCCGAGGGGCTGGCGCTGGTGGACGGCAAGCTGCTCCAGCTCACCTGGCAGGACCAGCGGACGCTGGTCTACAACCGCGCCGACTTCAAGCCGGCAGGGGAGTTCCGCTACGACGGCGAGGGGTGGGGGCTCTGCCTGGACGGCAACCGGCTGGTGATGAGCGACGGCTCGGACCGGCTCACCTTCCGCGATCCCAAGACCTTCGCCGTGCAGAGCACCCTCAACGTCACGCTCGCCGGCCAGCCCGCCTACAAGCTCAACGAGCTCGAATGCGTCAACGGGGTGGTCTGGGCCAACGTCTGGCAGACCGACGACATTTTGCGCATCGATCTCAAGGACGGCCGGGTCACGGCGGTGGTCGACGCCTCCGGCCTGCTCACCCCCGAGGAGCGGCAGAAGTCCGACGTGCTCAACGGCATCGCCTGGGACCCCAAGACCAGGACCTTCCTGATCACCGGCAAGCTCTGGCCGAAGATGTTCGAAGTCCAGTTCGTGCCGCGATGAGGCCCTGGCGCCATATCGGGCGCGATATCGCGCTCGGCCTGCTGACGCCCCTCGCGCTCGCGGGCGGCTCCTGTACGCCCCGCTCGCTGGCGCTGCCGGAAGGCTCCGCACCCGCCCTCTCCCTGCTCGGCACCCGCCCCCTGATCGTCCCCTACGGCGCCCGGGTGGGCGGCTTCCGGGTCGGCGGTCTCTCCGCGCTGGCGCGCGCCGCCGACGGCACCTGGCTCGCGCTGGTGGACAACGACGAGGCGACCCCGGCGCGGGTGTTCCGGCTCGCCTTCGAGGTGAGCGGCAACGGGGTGTCCTTGCCGGCGGGGAAGACCGCTTTGCAGATGCCGCTAGCGGCGACCCCGCTCGCCGGGTTCACGGGCAAGACCCTGGACGGCGAGGGGATGGCCCTGGAGCCCGGGGGGGAGATGCTGATCGCGTCCGAGATCGAGCCGTCGATCCGCGAGTTCTCCCCGGCCGGCAAGCTGCTGCGCACCCTGCCGGTGCCGGAGCTGTTTCTGAAGACGGAGACCCGGGGAGTTCGGGGGAATCTCGGCTTCGAGAGCCTCACCCTCTCGCCGGGAGGCGAGGCGCTGTGGACGGCCAACGAGCGCGCCCTCCGACAGGACGCGCTCGAGGACGTGACGGGGGCGAGCCCGGTCCGCCTGCTGCGCTACGGGCGGCGCGGCGGCGGCTTCGTCCCCGGCGGGCAGTTCGTCTACGTGGTGGAGCCGATCGCCAGGCCCGGCCGGGGCGGCGGTTTCCAGGTCCGCGGCCTCTCGGATCTGCTGGCCCTGCCGGACGGGGATCTGCTGGCCCTGGAGCGGGAGTTCGTCGAGGGGCGCGGCATGGGCATCCAGATCTTCCGGGTCTCCCTCGCCGGCGCCACCGACGTGTCGAATACGGAGTCGCTGAGGGGACAGCGCTACACGCCCGCGCGCAAGACCCTGGTCTACGACTTCGCCCGCTCGGGCTTCGTGCCGGACAATATCGAGGGGATGGCGTTCGGGCCGCGGCTGCCCGACGACTCGCCCACGCTGGTGCTGGTGAGCGACAACAATTTCCACCCCTTCGAGCAGACGGAGATCGTGGCCCTGCGCCTGAAGTTGTAGGGGGCGGCCGCCCCGGTCTGGCCGCCCTCGGGTGGACTATCCGACGGGAGCTTCGACCTTGAGCATCCGGCCCCAGGCGTTGCGGAGGTTCTCGGGGAGATCCAGGGTGGGGAAGATCTCCTTGACCTCGTCGCGGGTCACGTAGGTCCAGATATCGTCCCACTGGGCGTAGCGGAGCAGATGGGAGATGACCCACGCGCGCTGCTCCGAGGTGCCCTGATGAAGAAGGTGGAGGAATTCCTGCTCGGTGATCTTCTGATCGGGGAAGAAGTAGAGGGAGTCCTTGCTTTCCACGGTGTCGCGGCCTCGACCCGATCCTGTGCCTTGCATGGTCCCAGTATAGCCGTTTGTCTTGGCAATGCGCCATACGGCGCCATCCGGCGCGGGCCTTCCAGGACCCCGCACTTGACCCCGCCGCGCCGCTCGGCTAGATTTGCTCACGCTCGACCCATCGAGCGGGCATAACTCAGTTGGTAGAGTGCAAGCTTCCCAAGCTTGATGTCGCGGGTTCGAGTCCCGTTGCCCGCTCCAATTCACCCTTCCTACACAAGAGACCGAACACGGTGCCGGGGAGCTATGTCGATCTTCCGTCGTGACCAACCGTCCTCTCCTTCCGCGTCTGGAGGGCCGTCCGAGTCTTCGCAGCAGAAATACCGTCTCACCCACATCGCCGCCGGCACCCTCCTCCGGGGCGAGGTGACGGGGGGAACCGAGTTGCTGGTCGAGGGTGAGATCGAGGGGGAGGTGCGGGTAGACGCGACGGTGACGGTGGGTGCCGAGGGGGTGGTGACCGGGCCGGTCGCGGCCCCGGTCGTCCGCATCGGCGGCCGGGTGATCGGGGACGTCATGGCCTCCGATCGCGTGGAGGTCTCCCCCTCGGGGAGTCTCGAGGGGAACATCTCGGCGCCGCGGATCATCATCGCCGAGGGGGCCTTCTTCAAGGGCATCGTGGACATGCGGAAAGACCGGGCCGCGGCCGCGCGCGGCAAGGCCGGGCCGGCTCCAAAACCTACGATCGACTCATCGACCGATTGACTGGAAAAAATTAACCGAATGGGGAATCCAACGTGCTGATCGGCATACCCACGGAAGTCAAGGATCACGAGTATCGGGTCGGGATGATCCCGGCCGCCGTCCACGCGCTGGTCGAGGCGGGACATCAGGTCGTCGTCCAGGATGGCGCCGGCCTCGGCAGCAGCATTCCCAACCAGGATTACGTCGCCGCCGGCGCCGAGATCGTGCCCGACGCGGCCACCGTCTACGGCCGCGCCGAGATGGTGGTCAAGGTGAAGGAGCCGGTCGAGTCCGAGTACCCGCTGCTGAAGCGCGGCCAGACGCTGTTCACCTATCTTCACCTGGCGCCGCTGCCGGAGCTGACCAGCGTCCTGCTCGAGCGCGAGATCACCGGTGTCGCCTACGAGACCATCGAGGACCGCCAGGGGCGGCTGCCGCTGCTGACCCCGATGTCCGAGGTCGCCGGGCGGATGGCGGTCGTCATCGGCGCCAGCTTCCTGCAGAAGGCGCACGGCGGACGCGGCACGCTGATCGCCGGCGTGCCGGGGGTTCCCGCCGGCGACGTGGTGGTGCTGGGCGGCGGCATCGTCGGCCTGAACTCGATCAAGATGGCCCACGGCCTGGGCGCCAGCGTCGCCGTGCTCGACACCAACATCGACCGCCTGCGCGAGATCGACGACCTCTTCCACGGCGCGGTGACGACGCTGGTCAGCAACCAGTACAACCTGCGGGCCGCGCTGCGCCGCGCCGACCTCTTCATCGGCGCCGTGCTGATCCCCGGCCGCTCGGCGCCGAAGCTGGTCACCCGCGAGATGCTCAAGCTGATGAAGGAGGGGGCGGTGGTCGTGGACGTGGCCGTCGATCAGGGGGGATGCCTGGAGACCACCCACGCGACCACCCACTCGAACCCCACCTACGTAGTCGACGGCGTCGTCCACTACTGCGTGGCCAACATGCCCGGCGCGGTCCCCCGCACCTCGACCTTCGCGCTCAACAACGTCACGCTCCCCTACGCGATCTCGCTCGCCAACAAAGGGGCCGTGCAGGCGGCGCTGGAGGATCCCGGCCTGCTGCTCGGGGTCAACACCTACAAGGGGCACATCACCTACCAGGCGGTCGCCGAGTCACAGGGGCGGCCGTACAAGGCGTTCAGGGAGTTGATCTGACCGGGAACGCCTTCCCGATCACCCTCTCCCACAGCCCTCTAAAGTCTTCCGGCACCGGCGCCTCGAACGCCAGCGGCTCATCCGTCGCCGGATGGCGGAAGGCGAGCCGCCAGGCGTGGAGCGCCGGACGGGGGAAGTCCCGCAGGACCGGCTGGAGAGGGCGGGGAAGCGCCTTCCAGCGCGCCTCTCCGTAGACCGGATCGCCCACCAGCGGATGGCCGATGTGCTTCAGATGGACCCGGATCTGGTGCGTACGGCCGGTCGCGAGGTCCAGCTCGAGCAGCGAGATCCCCGCCGCCGCGGCCACCGTCCGGTAGTGCGTGCGCGCCGGCCGGCCGCCGTGGCGCACGGCCATCTCCTTGCGCTCCTGGGGGTGGCGTCCGATCGGCGCCTCGATCGTGCCGACGGGCGGCGACGGGGCGCCGTAGGCGATCGAGAGATAGTGCTTCGAGACCTCGCGGGCGGCGAAGGCGCGGGAGAGCCGGGCGTAGGCGGCCGGTGTCCGCGCCACCACCAGCACGCCGCTCGTCCCCTGGTCCAGACGGTGAACGATGCCCGGCCGGCCGGGGCCGCCGACGCCGGCCATCTCGGGATAGCGGTCGAGGAGGTGGTGGGCGAGGGTGCCGGTGGCGCGGCCGGCGCCTGGGTGCACGGTCAGCCCCGCCGGCTTGTCGAGCACGGCGATCTCGCCATCCTCATGGAGCACCCGGAGATCGCCCGGCTCGGGGAGGACCCGCTCCTCCCTCAGCTCCGGCGGGCTGCACTCGACCCGGTCCCCCGCGGCGACCGCGGCCGAGGGCTTCGCCTCCCGCCCGTTGACCCGCACCAGACCCTCGGCGATCCACCTCTGGACTTGGTTACGCGGAACGTCGAGGCGACCGGCGACGTGGCGGTCCAGCCGTTCACCGGCGCCTTCCGGCTCGACGGTCCAGGCGCTCGCCGCAAGTTTCTCAGTCACTGACGAGATCCCAGTCTGATCTGTATATTAGAATATTAAAGATACAACACATTCGACTTTCGATGCGGAGGTGAGGCATGTTCAAATTTCTGCCCCGGTTTCTCATCGTACTCAGCTTGCTCCTTGGGACAGTCTCCGGTGCACTCCACGCTCAACTCGTCTATGACGGCGTCATCCTCGGTCGTGTTGGCAAGTATGACGGATATCCAACGCACTTGTTTGTTAGCGGAACCCACCACATCTGGTGGTGCAGTCAAGGAACTTATGATGAGATCTGGCATGCAACCAAGGCCGGTAGCCTGGGGAGTGGAGGTTGGAGCACTCCCACGAAGGTTTTTGGAACCGGGCAGTCACCCTGGTCGTTGAAGCACACCTGCGATCCTTCAATTCTCAAGGGTAGTTTCTCTTACTCCGGTCGTTCATATGGGTACGTCATGTACTACACCTCAGTCCGCTCGACGGGTGACGACGCGATCGGTGTCGCGTTCTCGAACGATGGGCTGATCTGGAAGGCTCACACCTCCCCGGTGATCACGCCGTCAGCGGCTACAACAGGTTATGGAGCCGGCATGAGCGGCGTTGCTTACAAGCCTGGGACATCCATCATCGAGCATACCTACCTGGACTCGACGTTGAGCCCTCTTCTCCGGGTTACCGAGGGAACTGGCGGGTTGGCTTTCTCCCCTCTTCCGGGAACCGCCACGCAACTCGACTTCGCTGGCCGCAACAACGACGGCCAAGGTCCTGACATCGCCTACTACCCCCTTGATCAACACTGGTACGCTACGATCAAGAACACCGATCCCCAGGGCATCTACGACGGTGAGGTCAGGATTCTGCGCGCTCTTGACCCCAACACATTGTCAGGTTCATGGCAGGTCATCGGGACGATCAACTCGTCGATTACGGGTTTGGCCCAGAACCAAAATCCGGGCCTCGCAAAGAACGCCGATTCCACTCTTTATGTGGATACCAGTGGTTGGGCTTACGTTTTTTTCACCGTCGGCCTCCCTCGTCCGGACGTTTCGACGTGGGATATCGCCCAGGCCCGCTTCAAGCCCAGCCCGCCTTGATCAGGGCCTGAGGCTGATTCGCGTCAATCAGGTCTCACGGCCAGCGCGAAGACACTCGACGCGAGGACGGCAGCTTCACTCCGTGAGTTGAGGATCCTGTCGAGGGGCAGGACGATCCTCGCGAAGATGCGGGCCGCGAGCCAGCACGCCCGGCCGATGCGCCCGCCGGGAAAGCAGACCCTGAGATAGTTGCTCAGCAGGTCCATCAAGGCATAGGTGGGGCCGACGCATACGCCCGATGAAACGATGGAGAAGCCGGTCCTCTCGATCAGGTGATTGTGGCCGCTGAGGGTGTAGTTCTGATAGTGGTCCGGATAGGCATGGTAGGCCTGTAGGAACGGCGTCGCGAGATAGACCGGCGCACCCGGCCTGGCGACTCTGTACATCTCCTGGAGAGCTTTCCCGGGCTGTTCCAGATGCTCCAACACGGCCTCGCAATGAATCGCGTCAACGGATGCATCCGCGTACGGCAGAGCGTAGGCATCCCCTACGACATCCACATTGGAGAACAGATCGATATTGAGGTTGGTGAGGGATGGATGAGGCCGCCCGGGACCGCCGCCGATCGATAGACGGAGAGCGGAGGCCGGCAGGTCCGTGGTCACGGCGGCGAATGCTCTGTGCGAAGCCTCCGATCGCATATCGCTTCGCGGAGTTGCAAGCGAAATGAGGGTACGTCGCAGCCAGGACTTCGACGGTGCGAGGTACTCGGCGTGCATCTGGCCTTCCCCTTGAGCTCTGTAGGCCACAATCCGCTCGGGATCGGCGTGGAGTATCGGGACGCCCGATATCACCGGATAACGCCGTGCCCCGTCGCGCGTCACCAACTCGTCACCCTGTTCGATAAGGGCCTGGCGCGAGATCGGACATACCAGACGCCCCTGCCGGACTTGATCCGCAACGTTCATCGCATCGATCAGCGGCAGCTCAGTCGGGAACTGTAACCGTGGAGGGAGCTTCGCGCGGGTCTTCCAGGTGGCGGTGCGGACGGAAGCTGTCGATCGCCATCAGCACGATGCCGATCGAGATGGCGCTGTCGGCGATGTTGAAGGAGGGCCAGTGGTGGAGGCCGATGTAGACGTCGAGGAAGTCGGTCACGGCGCCGCTCGTCACCCGGTCCATCAGGTTGCCGACCGCGCCGCCCACCACCAGCGCCAGGGCCACCAGCAGGATGCGGTCGCGCGACGGCGTGAACCAGAAGTAGAGGCCGACCGCCACCAGGGCGCCGAGGCCGAGGCCGGTCAGCAGCCAGCCGGCGCCGCCGCCGTTGTCCGAGGCGAAGAGGCCGAAGGCGACCCCGGTGTTGCGCACGTGCGTCAGGTTGAAGAAGCCGGGAATCACCGGCTGCGTGGTGTGGTGGGGGAGATGGACCTCGACCAGCCACTTCGTCCACTGATCGAGCACGATCACGGCGAGCGAGACCAGCAGGTACCGGAGCTTGCGGAACCGTGATCCGAGGGTCATTTCCAAAGGGCTCTCCTCTTGTCTGGGCCGAAACGCTCGCGGGCGGCCCGGGTCAGCTCCGCCAGATGCGGGACCGCGGTCGATTGAAACAGCCGGATCGCCGCGATCCCCGCCGCTCCCGCCGTGGCCAGCTCATCGAACCGCTCTAGTGTAATGCCTCCCAGAGCGTAGACGGGAACGCCAGATGCCGCGGCGCGGGCGAGCTCGCCGGATTCCACGGGCGCTCCCTTGCCGGGGGTCGTGTAGACCGGGCCGAAGGTGACGTAGTCGGCGCCGTCGTCGCGCGCCTGCTCGACCTCGGCGACGGTGTGCGCCGAGCAACCGATCAGCGGGGTCTCTCCGAACCGCGCGCGCAGCGCCGCCGGCGGGACGCCGCCGGCGGGCAGATGGACGCCGTCGGCGCCGGCCGCGAGCGCGACGTCGAGGCGGCCGTTGACCAGCAGGCGGACGGCCGGCGGCAGGATCGACCGGGCGAGACGGGTGAGCGCGTAGAGGGCGCGGTCGTCGAGATCCTTCTCGCGGAGCTGGACGGCGCCGATCCCGGCTTCCCCGGCGGCGCGGAGCCAGTCCGTCATCTCGATCCCGAGAGCGCCGAGGGAGGTCCGGTCGCTGATCGCGAGGAGGCTAAACGTCGGTGGTGGCACGGGAGGCCCGGCGCCGGAAGATGAGCTCGTCGAGATCGTGGGCGCCCCAGACGAGGTGGATCAGCCCGAAACCGGTCACCGCCGCCCGCAGCAAGGGGTAGAGAGCGATGGCGCGCAGCAGCTCGCTGGGAATCTGGAGCAGCATCCGGTCCCAGACCGGGCTCCAGGGCGCCAGCACGAGGAACGTCCCCGCCTCGATGCAGTACAGGACGAAAAGGATGCGGAACAGGGAGGAGGGGCGCATGGAGGGGGAGATTGTAGCCGCATCGAAGACGAAAAAAGGAAGCCGGGCGAACCCGGCTTCCTGGTTTGGCTGGGGAGAGCCGCCTCAGCCGCGGGCGCGGGGCGGCTTGCGGTCGTCGTTGTCCCGATTGCGCTCGGGCCGCCGCTCCTCGCGGACCTCCGGCCTGCTGCGCTCCGGGGGAGGAGTCTCGCGGACCTCGGGCCTGCGCTCCGGCTGCCGCTGCTCGCGGACTTCCGGCTGCCGCTCGGGGGGCCGCCTCTCCTCGACCTGCGGCCTGCGCTCCGGCTGCCGCTCCTCCCGCACCTGGGGGCGATCCTGCGTCTGCGGCCGCTCGTAGCGCTCGGGCTTCGGCTGCTCGACCTCGGGCCGGCGCTCCGGCCGCGGAGAGCCGCCGTCCGCCTCGGAGGAGGGCCGCGCGGGGCGCTCGCGCACCACCGGCGGACGGTCCTCGGCGGCCGGCCGCTCGGAGCGGTCGGGCCGGGCCTGGGGCTTCACCTCGATCACCACGGGCTTGCGCTCCGGACGCGGAGCGCCGCCGTCGGCCTCGGCCGCAGGCCGCTCGGGGCGCTCCCGGACGACCGGCTCGCCGCGGTCCTCGCGGTTTCCACGGTCATTGCGGTCTCCGCGGTCACCACCGATGACGCGCGGGTTGGGCGCGCCGCCGTCCACCTGGGGACCCGGGCGGCCGTTCCGGCCCGGCGTCTCGCGTACGACGGGCCGTCCAGCCGGAGTGCCGCCGCCGACGACCGGGCCCGGCTTGCCGGGCTGAGCGCCCTGGACCGCGGGGCGCCCCTCGGAGGCCCGGCGGCCCGGACGGCCGAGGGTAGCCGGGCGCAGCGGCGTGCCGTCGAGGGCCTGCGGCTTCTCGGAGATCACCGTGCGGGCGACCGCCTGCGGCAGGTTCGGCTTGCGGGCGACGAACGGCGTCACGTCCGGCAGCTCGGCCGTGCGACCGCCGCGCAGGGCGCGCAGCGGCCCGCCGGGATCCTTCCAGACGCTCGGCTTGATCGGCTTGGTGTCGGTCGTGATGATGCCGCGCCCGAGGTCGCCGCGGTTGTGGTCCCTCGGCACAGCGTAGCGCCGCACGTCACGGCGGCCGTCCCAGTAGCCGTCCCGGTAGCCGCTGCGGTAGCCGTCCCGGAAGTAGGAGGTCGACACGAAGTTCCAGTTGTCGTAGATCGACCAGCCGCCGCCGGCCCAGCCGTAAACGCCGCTGCGGAAGCCGATGTTGACGCCGAACGTGGGGCCGTAGTAGCGGGTGTAGTACCCGGTCGGGCACCAGCCGACGTAGTCCTGCCCCCAGTACCAGTAGACCCAGGCCGCCGACCAGACCGAGCCCGGCTGCCAGACCCAGCCATAGGTGGGCAGGTAGTCCCAGCTCCCGTAGTGGTAGGGCACCCAGCCCCACGGTTCCGAGGAGAGCCAGGTCAGGCCGCTGGGGGTGTAGACCCAGCGCCCCTGCCAGTACGGGCGCCAGCCTGCCGCCACCCGCGGCCGCCAGTAGGAGGAGCCGTTGACGTCGATCCAGGAGCCGTAGCGGTTCAGCGGCGCCGCGGCGTAGCGCAGGTTGTCGTCGACGTAGCGCTGATCGCTGCCGGAGAACTCGTCGTCGAGCTGGCGCGCCCAGCGCTCGAGCGTGTCGAAGCCGCCGGCCTCGCGGACGTCGGCGCGGCGGTCCTCGTCGTCGGCGCGATCGTCGATCACCGCCTCCTCATCCGCCCGGACGCGCGACGTTCCCTGATCGGTCACCACCTCAGCGGTGCCGCGGCGGACGACCACCTGGCTCCAGCCGTCGTCGGCGGTGATCCGGTAGACGCCGTAGTTCTGCGGATAGACCGTGGCGTTCGGCGTATCGACGCGGGGGAGCTGGTCGCCCAGCGAATCCTGGGTGACGACGAGCTGCACGTTGCCGGCGACCAGCCGCACGACCGTCGCCCGGTCGTTGCGGTCCGGCGAGGCGGCCAGGCGCTCGAGGATCAGCTCGCTGCCGCCGTCCACCCGCAGGATGTTCTGGTCGGCGAGCAGGATCTCGACCCGCGAACGGTTGGGCACCCGCAGGTGATCGCCCGCCAGCACCGGCTGGTTGATCTCGGCGGGAGCGGACTCGTCCGTGCCGGCCTGCACCAGCGTGGGCGAGCCCTCCACGACCCGGAAATAGCCATAACCCTCGTTGCTGCCGTTGCCGCCCGCGTCATCATAGCCGGCGTCGTAGACGTCGGCGAGCGCGGGACCCGCCAGGGCGAGCAGCCCGAAGGCAAGCGCAAAACGGACCAAGAGGACTTTGCTCAGAGTCTTCATTTGTCTGTCTCCATAAGTCGGACGATGCACTCGCCCGGCTGTCTTCCGTATGAAAATAGCAACTTCCGGACCACCTGCTTTATTCCTCTCGCGGGAGCGGGAACTCCCTTTTTTTCAATTGCTTCGCCGCTCCCTTCGCCCTATCATTCACCTCCATGACGAGCTGATTCGGCTGCGGCACTGTCCTCTCCGGGTGACACGGCCGGACGGATGCGGATTTGAAGTCTGTGTCTGACCATTCATTGTGGGGGAGAAACACTTGGCGATCAATTGGTTCCGCGGCGGCAAGAAGCAGCAGGAGCCGCAGGAGTACACGATCGACGACCTGGTCGTCCTCGAGCGCTACGACGAGGCGGAGGAGCGGCTTCGCGCGCGCCTCAAGGACAACCCCGACGATCTGCACTCCCACCTCAAGCTGGCCGAGGTCTACACCCATCTCCGGAAGTTCGACAAGGCGGTGATCGAATACGTCTTCGTCGCCGAGGAGTATGCCCAGGACGGCTTTCACGACAAGGGGATCGCCCTGCTGGCGAAGGCGACGAAGCTGGCGCCTCTCGACCCGACGCTGCGTCAGAAGACCGAGAAGCTCCAGCGCGGCAAGAGCTCGGAGCAGGTGAGGACGCTCGCCCTCGAGGGCCTGCGCGAGGCCGGGGGCGCGAAGGCCGGGACCGCCCTTGAGCTGACGCGGCTCTGGCACCACCTGGCCGCCAGCAGCGTGGTCCGTGATCTCTCCGGCGAGTCGCTGAAGCGGCTGCTCTCGGCCATGGAGCTCCTGCGCCTGGAGTCCGAAGCGGTGATCGCCCGCGAGGGAAGCGAGGAGGCTTTCCTGCTGTTGATCGTCCAGGGAGTCGTCGAGGCCACGATAGAATCCGGCGGCCGCGCCGGGACGGTACGCAGCTTCGGCTCCGGCGACCTCCTCGGCGAGGCGGTCCTGTTCGAGCGCGGCAAATGGCCCGCCCGCTATCGCACGGCGGAGCCGGTCATCGCGCTGAAGCTCACCCGCGAGGGGCTGGAGAAGTGCCTGCTCGGCAACGCCGATCCGCGCGGGTTCCTGGAGACGCTGCGAGGGCAGCACAACGACCGCGACGTCGCCGCCACGGTGCAACGTCTGCGAAGCGGCACTTGACCCCAATAGGTACTTGACCCAAAGAACAATGGCTATCCTTGCGATCCGCATCTATCCCGACCCTGTCCTGCGGGTGAAGTGCCGCCCGGTGGAGACGTTCGACGCCGGCCTGCGCAAGCTCGCGGCCAATATGATCGAGACCATGCACGCCGCTCCCGGCGTCGGCCTCGCGGCCCCCCAGGTGGGGGTCGACCTCCGCCTCGCGGTGGTGGACATCTCGGTGGGGGAGAATCCCGCCGGGGTCCGGGTCCTCGTCAATCCCGAGATCGTCCGGCGCGAGGGGGTGGAGACCGACACCGAGGGGTGCCTCTCCCTGCCGGGGATCACCGACAAGGTGGACCGCCCCTTCTCGATCACCCTGCGGGCGCAGGACCTGGAAGGGAAGCCCTTCGAGCTCGAGGCCGACGACTACCTGGCCCGCGCCATCTGCCACGAGGTCGACCACCTGGACGGCATCCTCTTCACCGACCATCTCCGCGGCCTGCGCAAGGAGCGGTCGAAACGGCAGCTCAAGCGTCTGGCGGAAGAGCAGGAGGTCCGGGTTTGAGGCGGGCTCCCTTCCTCCTCCTCACCCTCCTCCTCACCGCCTGCGGCGGCGGAGGCGGGGGCGGCGGCACGTCGACCGAGCCGCCGCCACCACCGCCGCCCCCCACGGCCGGGATCGTCTTCACGCCCCAGTCGGCTCCCGCGGCGAACAGCCTTTACTTCGCGAGCGGCGCCGCCTCCACCGCCTCCACCCTGGTCCTCGAGCTGCGGGCGAACCAGGTGACGGACCTCTATGGCGTCGCCTTCGACCTCACCTATCCGGCCACCCAGCTCCAGTACGTCCGCATCACGGCCGGACCTCTGCTCGGCAACGGGGCGGTGCAGGCGGCGGTCTCCTCGCCCGGCACGCTGATCATCGGCGGCACCCATCTCGGCACCACGCCGGGATCCAACGGCTCCGGCGTGGTGCTGACGATCGAGTTCAGCGCCGTGGCGTCCGGCTCCGGGAGCTTCGCCCTCTCGCGCAACTCAGGCCTCGATTCCGCCGGCAGAGCCATCCCCGGACTCACTTGGCTCGCCGGCTCCGTGACCGTGACGAAGTAGAACCCCCGGGACCCCCAAAAAGCCCATGACCGAACTCGTCCTCTTCAATACCCTCGGGCGCAAGCTCGAGCCGTTCCAGCCTCTGATCCCCGGCGAGGCCCGCGTCTACATCTGCGGCCCCACCGTCTACAACGAGGTCCACATCGGCAACCTCCGCACCTTCCTCTTCGGGGATCTGCTGCGGCGCAGCCTCCAGTACCTCGGGTTTCGCGTCACCCAGGTGATGAACCTGACCGACGTCGACGACAAGACCATCCAGGGGGCGCACAAGGCGGGGCTCTCTCTCCCCGAGTACACCGAGCCGTTCATCAGGACCTTCCTGCGCGATCTCGACACGCTGCACATGGAGCGGGTCGAGCACTTCCCCAAGGCGACCGAGCACATCCCGGAGATGATCGCGATCATCGAGACCCTGATCGCCAAGGGGCACGCCTACGAGACCGAAGGCTCGGTCTTCTTCAAGATCGCCAGCGATCCCAGTTACGGCAGCCTCTCCGGGTTCGACCTCGACCAGGCGCGCCAGGGGGAGCGGGTGGCGAGCGACGAGTACGGCAAGGAGGACGTGCGCGACTTCGGGCTATGGAAAGCCGTCAAGCCCGGCGAGCCCTCCTGGGATTCCCCCTGGGGACCCGGCCGGCCCGGCTGGCACATCGAGTGCTCGGCGATGAGCGTGAAGTACCTCGGCGAGACCTTCGACATCCACTGCGGCGGCGTCGACCTGATCTTCCCGCACCACGAGAACGAGATCGCGCAGAGCGAGTCGGCCACCGGCAAGCCGTTCGTCCGCGCCTGGCTGCACGCCGAGCATCTGATCGTCGACGGCCAGAAGATGTCGAAGTCGCTGGGCAATCAGTACACCCTGCCTGACCTGCTGGCGCGCGGCTGCTCGCCGCGGGCCCTGCGCTACCTCTTCCTCTCGGTGCACTACCGGCAGAAGCTCAACTTCACCTTCGAGTCGCTCGACGGCGCCGCCGGTGCCCTGCGCCGGGTCGACGAGATGCGCTTCCGCCTCGGGCATGCCGAGGAGCGGGGGGACGCCGACGCGCGGCTCGCCGAAGCCGGCGCGCGGCTGCGCCAGGACTTCGCGGCCGGCCTCGCCGACGATCTCAACTTCGCCGTCGCCCTCGCCGCCCTGTTCGCCTACGTCAAAGAGGTGAACGTGGCGATCGAGGAGAAGCGGATCGGCGCCGGCGACCGCCAGCGCGTCCTCGACACCCTGAAGGACGTCGACCGGGTGCTGGGCGTGCTCGATCCCGCCGAGTGGCCGGAGGGACAGGCCCAGGACGGCGACGCGGCCGAGATCGAGCGGCTGATCCAGGAGCGCAACGACGCCCGCAAGAACCGCGACTTCGCGGCCTCCGACCGCCTCCGCGACGAGCTCGCCGCCCGCGGCATCGTCCTCGAGGACACACCGCAGGGGACCCGCTGGAAGCGGAAGTAGGGATCCCCGCCCGGGACACGTTTCGTAGGGGCGGGGCTTGTCCCCGCCCGCGCCCCGAAGGGGCGAAATTTGAATAGCCTGGGGCGTCAGCCCCAGGTTTCAGAGGTGAAATTTCTCCCAGAGCCCCGCAGGGGCGACACTCACCGGTCCGCCGAGTGTCGCCCCTTCGGGGCTCTGGGATCTGGGTGGCGGCCGGTCCTGGGGCTTACGCCCCAGGCTATTCAAATTTCGCCCTTTCAGGGCGAGGGAGGGGACAAGCCCCTCCCCTACGTATTCTTCGGGAGAGATCCTTGAGCGACAGGTTCCGCGAGCAGCCGCACGCGCGAGCCCGGGGAAAGGCGGGGGAGGACGACGCCGTCCGCTGGCTCGAGGGGCAGGGCTTTCAGATCCTGGCCCGCAACTCCGTCAACCATGGCGGCGAGATCGACGTCGTGGCGCAGGAGGGGGAGACCCTCTGCTTCGTAGAGATCAAGGCCCGGGACGGCGACCGCTACGGCCCGGCGATCGCGGCGGTTGGCTTCGCCAAGCAGCGCCGCCTCTCCCGCGCCGCCATCCTCTACCTGAGCGCCCGCGGCTGGCACGGCCGCTCCTGCCGCTTCGACGTCCTCGGCCTCGACCGGGAGGGCGGTGGCTGGCGCTACACCCTGATCCGCAACGCCTTTCCCTACAATCCGGGCCCTCCGCGTCGCCGCCGATAGGCCGCCGGGACAGCCGCTTGACAGTCAGGGGCTCCCTGACTATTCTTTGCGAGCCTGTCGGGCGGGAATAGCTCAGTGGTAGAGCACAACCTTGCCAAGGTTGGGGTCGCGGGTTCAAATCCCGTTTCCCGCTCCAGATTTTTGATGTGATTCGAGATCGCGGACGTCTTCCGCGTTCTGCTAAGATCCGGGGGCCGCGAAAGCGGCCCCAGCCCGTCTCGGGCGACGTAGCCAAGTGGTAAGGCGAGGGTCTGCAAAACCCTTATTCAGCGGTTCGAATCCGCTCGTCGCCTCCAATCCCCCCTCCTCAGAGCCCGTCTCCGTGATGCTCTGCCCCGCGTCACTCCCACACGGTTTCACGATAGGCGAAAAGCCCCCGCGCGAGAGAATCGAGAAGCTCGTTCATCCTTGCGGAGTCCAGCTCGTCCGCCACTAGAGCCCTGCGAAGTCTCTTCAGGCAGCCGTCGCGCCGGGAATAGAGCTGCTTCTGCGGCAGGCCCAGCACGGGGGAGATCGCGGCGATGGTCAGGCCGTCGCGGAAGTGGAGCTTGAGGAGGAGGCGGTCCTCGGCCGGCAGAGCCCGCAGGAGGGCGAGAAGCCTCCGGCGGAACCGGGCCGCCAGCCGGGCGCTCTCGCGCCCTTCGATCCGATCCTCGACCTTGCCGTCGACACCCACTTTCAGGAGTTGCTCTTCGCCGACGATCCTGCGTTCTCTCCTCTCGGGAAAACTGTCGGCGATCCGCTCCAGCTCCTCGCGGGAGAGGGAGGAGCCCGGCTCGGCCCGGACCCGGTCGATCGCCTCGTTCAAGGGGAGGCGGTCGCGGAACCGGAGCCGTTCGAGCAGCACGGCCTCTCTGCCGTGGCGGCAGGCGGCCGCGGACGGTCTCCATTTGCCCCAGATCTGGATGCGATAGTCGCGCAAGAGGTTGACCAGGGCGACGGTCAGAAAGGTGGAGAAGGAGCTGCGGCCCTCCCAGCTCCCGAGGATGCGGTAGTCGTTCTCGACCAGCCTGAACAGGGCCCAGGAGCGGAACTCGTCGGCCTCGTGCTCGGGCAGGCCGCCGCGGCGGCTCAGATGGTCGAGCTTCTTCTGGACGAGGGCGAAGTGCTCTTCGAGGAGCGCCCGGCCGTGCTGAGGGGCCGCCGCCCGGTGCGGGGTGGGATGAGGAGGGGCTTCGAGATCAGAGGTCATGCCATATCTCCGGAAGCAGGGCCGAGGTGGAGGCCGCGGACCTGAAGCCAGCTTCGGCCGGAGAGGCTCCCGCCGTCCTCAAGGAAAGATTTGGGAAGGTTCAGGAACTGGAAACGTATTAAAATGAGAGAGAAAGGCGGGCTCCTGGCGGAGTCCCGGACCGGCATGAGCCATTCTCAGGAACCAGTGATCGGCGTCCCGGAGCCGGGCAGGCTCCAGATCGGCGAGTGGGAGGTGAGGAGGGACGAAGGGATCCTTTCCGCCGATGGCCGCTCGGTCCGGCTGGAGCCCCGGGTCATGGACGTGCTCGTCTATCTGGCGGCCAACCCGGAGAGGGTGGTCTCCAAAGAGGAGTTGCTGGACGCCGTCTGGTCCGGGGCCTTCGTGGAGGAAGGGGCGCTCTCCCAGGCGATCCACAGCCTCCGTAAGGCGCTGCGAGACGATGCGCGGCAGCCGCGCTACATCCAGACTGTCCCCAAGCGGGGGTACCGCCTGGTCGCGCCGGTCGAGCGGATGCCGGAGCCGCCGCCGGTCGTTTCCGGCGTTCTGATCGCGCCGGCCCCTCTCCCGTCGCCGGCCGTCTCAGCCTCCCGCCGCGGATGGGCGTGGAGCCTGCTGGTGGTCGCGGGCCTGGTGACGATCCTGGGGCTCGTGCTGTTCAACCAGGGGAAAGCCGGCGAGGCCCGCAGCACCGTCGCCGCGGCCGTTCCCTCGCCGGGAACCGGCTCGCAGGCAGCCGCCATGCGGATCGTGGTCCTGCCGTTCGAGGACCTCGGCCCCCCCGCGGACCCCCTGTTCGCGATCGGGCTCGCCCAGGAAGTGACCAAGGATCTGGGCTCCCTTCCCGCCCTGCAGGTGATCTACCGCGAGATTTCCACCCGCCAGAAGGGCGCGAAGCCGCCGCGAGAGATCGGCAGCGAGCTGGGCGTGGACTATGTGCTGATGGGGACGGTGCAATGGGCCGCGCGGCCAGGAGGGCGGCCCCGCGTGCGCATCCGCCCCCAGCTCGTGCGGGTGGATGGCGTCCAGGTCTGGGCCGATTCGTTCGACAGCGACGTGGAGGACATCTTCGAGGTGCAGGCCGGGATCTCCCGCCGGGTGATCGCTTCCCTGGGCATCAACCTCCTGCCGGAGCAGAATCGTGCCCTGCAAGAGCCGTCGACGAAAAATCTGGAGGCCCACCAGGCCTACATCCGCGGCCTCGACCTCAAGGACCAGCCCTTCTACTCCGAGGAGCACCTGCGCAAGGCGGCGCTGTCTTTCGAGCGGGCCGTGGAGCTGGACCCGGGGTTCACCGCCGCCTGGGCCGAGCTCTCCCTGGTGCACTCCTACTTGGCGTACAACACCGACCCTACCCGCGATCGGGTGGAACGGGCGCGTCACGCCCTCGAGCGGGCGGTGGCGCTCGATCCGGATCTTCCCGAGGTGAGACTCGCCCGGGCCTATTACGCCTACCGCTGTCAGGAGGACTTCGACGGCGCCCTCGCTCAGCTCGACACCGCCGCCCGGCTGTTTCCTAACGATGCCGAGGTCGCCAAGACGCTCGGCCTGCTGCTGCGGCGCAAGGGCCGGTTCACCGAAGCGATCAAGACGCTCCGGCACGCCGAATGGCTGGATCCGAGGACGGGTGAGCTGGTCTGGATTCTGCCCGAGACCCAGAGAGCCTTGCGGAACTTCGAGGAGGCGGACCGCGGCTTTGCCGAGGCCATCTCGCAGGCTCCGGACGAGCCGTTCTTCTGGGAGCAGAGGACTCTCAATGAACTGGCCTGGAAGGGCGATCCGGAACAGGCCCGCGGCCTCCTCGATCAGGCAGGCATGTCCGGGACCTCCCTGATCGAGGCGACCGCTTTCCGTCTAGACCTCTATGAGGGCAAGTACGAGCAGGCCCTGGCAAGGCTCTCTCCGGACTGGATAGGGCAACTGGCGCCGGAGACGCGGACCCGGATCGCCATGATGGCCGCCGTGGCCCGCGAGCGCATGGGAGATCCTCGGGGAGCCCTCGCCGCTGCCGAGGCGAACCGGGCCGACCTGGAGGCGAAGATCGCCCGCTACCCGGGCCGGGGGTTCTTCCACGCCTGCCTGGCCGTGGCGCTCGCCCAGCTCGGACGATCCCAGGAAGCCCTGGCCCAGGCGGATCAGGCGGCCCGGATGCGCCAGTCCGACGCCTTCTCGGGTCCCCGGATCGGGGAGATCCAGGCCCTCGTGGACGTGATCCTGGGACGCCGCCACGAGGCGATCGACCGTCTTGCCAAGCTGCTGTCGACCCCCTATCGAAACTCGCTCACGGCGACCGATCTGCGGCTCGATCCCGCCTGGAAGCCGCTGCGGGGCGACCCTGCCTTCGAGGCCCTGCTGCGGCGACAGCGTGTGTTAAATTAGCTTGGTAATCCGACAATTCCGGGAACGTGACGAAGTAATCCTCAAAAGGGAGAGATTTATGGCGAATGGTAAGTTCAAGGCCACGCAGCTCGCATTCAAGGTAACCCCAACGGAGTTCGTGGTGGACTGTGGAGCCACCGGTCATGTCGAGCTCTGTGGCCAGAACACCGCCAAGACCTTTGGGATGCCCTTGACTGCCGGGGGTATCGAGCCCTTGAAGATCGCTCTGAAGAAAGCCCTGACCGATCTCGAAGCATTGCATCCTTAGACCGGTCCTACGATCGAGGCACGCCTCGATAGGGCAGTGGTCCGTTGGCCAGAACCGAGGAGATCAGCTCACCCCAGAAGATTCCGAGCTGCTCCTCGGTAACCCCTGGACCTTCTTCGATGAACGATCTGTTTCCCCTTTCCGCGTCGTCCGCGAGATTGTAGGCCTGCGGCGAAGTGAAGACCGGATCTTCCGGCTCTTGCAAGGAGTCCGTCTGCCGGCTTCGCCATTCGGCGACCTTCACCGGCTGCTCGAACAGGGCCGGGTCGATGACCAGCATGTCGTCTGGGCTGTCGCCCGTCCGGACCACGGGCGCCACGTGATAGATCCATTCCACCGCGCACATGGGGCTGTTGTCGGTCTGAACGGTCAGATCTCCAAAATTCCAGATCTTGGCCACGACCGGACCGCGATGGCGGTCGAAATGGTGCTCGATGAGACGGATCATCTCGTGGGCTCTCGCCCAGCAGCCATTCGAGGGGTGTTGAAAGGGGATGTGAGGCTGGCGCCGCAACCTGGAGAAGAACATCTCGGCCTCGTCCAGGCTCACGGGAGCCAGATCCTTGAGGGGACGGATCGGGAATTTCGACGTCGCCTGAACAACCTCGGGCTCCGGCGTGATCGGTTTCGCCTTGAGGATGTCGTTAGAGGCGGAGTCGACCGCCAACTCGTACCACGCTCCTTTCGCCAGCGGCTCGACACCTGGAGCCATCCGGTGCCGCGCATGGCTGTTCGACAGTCGGATCCCGTTCTCGCCTGTGGCGAGGACCTTCCGCACCTTCGCCACGCCGACCGAGACGAGGCGCTCCTTGTCCGTGGCGATGAACAGGCGGCGCCCTCTCTGCCGGGCGAGGCTCTCGATCTGGCTCAAGAAGTTGGCCCGTGCCGAGGGGCGGAAAAAATAGGCGTCATCCTTGGACGGCTCCGGTAGCTTTTCGCCCGGCTCGATGAAGGTGACGTCGGCCATGTGAGCTCTCCTGAAGGCTGTTTCCAATATATTAGCCCACGCCCGGCATCTCCCCCACATAAGCGGCCCGCGGCCGGATCAGCTTGTTCGCGCCGTACTGCTCGATGGCGTGGCCGATCCAGCCGATGGTGCGGCCGAGGGCGAAGAGGGCCAGCGGCGTGTG
>Ga0070665_100001234_pt1 | contig 31063 bp, 32 predicted proteins | sample KBSS13metaG_FD_65862 | JGI IMG/M metagenome (GOLD analysis project Ga0070665, IMG submission 65862) | Switchgrass rhizosphere microbial communities from Kellogg Biological Station, Michigan, USA - KBS S1-3 metaG | ecosystem: Host-associated > Plants > Roots > Rhizosphere > Soil ... | reverse complement strand
TCCTCATCCTCAACTACCTGCCCCTGGTCGCCGAACGGGCCGATCTCGGCATCGCACAGGCCGCCATCCTGGTGGCCGCGTTCGGGTGGGGCGGGCTCGTCGGGCAGCTCGTCGTGTCCTACGCGCTGCAGCGCATCGACCGGTTCCGACTGTTGGCGGCCCTGTTCGCGGTGGCTGCCGCAGCCGGTTGGGGCATCGCGCTGCTGGGCCCGGTGTTCGGGCCGCTCGTGGTGCTCGTCGCCGTCCTCGGCTTCACCCTCTCCGGCTCGGGTGGCGCCATGTACGCGGTCGGGGCGCTGGCCTACCCGCCGCGAGCCCGGGCCACCGGGATGGGTCTGGGCAGCTCGGTCGGCCGACTCGGCGGCCTGACGAGCGGGATCCTCGGCGGGGTGATGATCGGTGCGGGCTGGAGCGCAGGCGCGATCTTCGGCGCCCTCGGTCTGCCGCTGCTCGCCGCCGGGGCGGCAGTGCTGGGCCTTCGCGCCCGCCGCCCCGCCCCGGAGCCCACCGTGGAGCCGGTGGACCGCGGCACGGAGCGGCCGACGAGCTGAACGCGGCGCGCGTGCGGGCTCTCTGCGAACGTGCGCCCGTCGAGGCCTCTACCCCTCGGCGAGTGCCGTGAGCCCGATGTCGAGCAGCAGGTCGACGGTCTCGGTGGCGTGGTCGAAGCCCGGTCCGACGGTCATCCCCTGCAGGTGGCGGGCATGGATTCCCTCGAGTACGCAGGCGAGCTTGAACGCCGCGAGCCCGAGGTAGAACGCGAACTGCGACAGATCCCGTCCGCTCACGCTCGCGTAGCGCCCGATGATCTCCGACTCGGTCGGGAAGCCGGGCGCCGCTGCGACGTCGGCGATCATCGGGCCCGGGTGGTCGGCCAACCTGTGGTAGATCACCAGCAGGGCGAGGTCGGTGAGCGGGTCGCCCAGGGTGGCCATCTCCCAGTCGATGACAGCGGCTGATCGTCCGTTCTCGTCGACGAGCACGTTGTCCAGACGGTAGTCACCGTGCACGATCCCGGTGGGCGACTGGGTGGGCACGGCTGCCGCCAGCCGCCGGTGCAGCTCATCGGCCGCGGGCAGGTCGCGTGTGCGCGAGGCGTCGAGCTGGAGATGCCAACGCGACACCTGCCGGGCGAGGAAACCGTCCGGGCGCCCGAAGTCGGCCAGCCCCACCGCCGCCGGATCGACGCGATGCAGCGCGGCCAGCGTATCGACGAGGCCCCAGGCGATCGAGCGGGTCCGCTGCGGCCCCAGCGGCAGCAACTGCGCGGCCCAGCGGTAGGCGACGCCGTCGACGTACTCCATGACGTAGAACGGCACACCGAGAACCGCGACATCGGTGCACATCGCACCCACCCGGGGCACCGGCACGTCGGTGCCCTGCAGCGCCGTCATGACCCGGAACTCCCGGCCCATGTCGTGCGCGGTCGCGAGCACGTGTCCCAGCGGCGGCCTCCGCACGACGCGGGTCCGGCCGTGCTCGTCGGTGACCCGGTAGGTGAGGTTGGACCGGCCACCCGCGATCAGCTCGCCGGTGAGCCGCGCGCCCGCACCCGGCACCGCGCCGGCCAGCCACGAGCCGAGGCGGGAGAGGTCCAGACCGGGCGGGTCTTCCCCCACGACCGGTGTGGGGTCTGCCGGCGCGGTCACCGCGGCAGTCGTGCGTCGTACGCGACGCGGCCGATGGTGGTCCCGTCGGCGAGCCGTTGGACACCGGCCGCCACCTCCGCCAGGGTGAGCCGCTCGCTCACCAGTGGCGCGATGGCGCCCTCGGCGGCCAGCTCGGTCAGGCGGTGATGACACTCCACGACGGCGCCCGGATCGAGTGTGGTGTAGAGGCCCCAGTGCAGACCGAGGATCGAGTAGTTCTTCACCAGGGCGTGGTTCAGCGCGGTCGACTGAATCGTGCCGCCCGCGAATCCGACCACGACGATGCGGCCCTCGAACGCGATGCACTTGGTGGATCGGCGGTAGGTCTCGCCGCCGACCGGGTCGTAGATCACGTCGGCACCACGTCCGCCGGTCTCGGTCTTCACGATCTCGACGAAGTCCTGCTCCCGGCGGTCCACGACCACGTCGGCACCCATGGCGCGGGCGACCTCCGCCTTGTCGGGGTTACCCACCACGCCGATCACCGTGGCACCGGCGGCCTTGCCGAGCTGAACCGCGGCGCTTCCGACCCCGCCCGCGGCCGCGTGCACCAACAGGGTCTCTCCCGCGCGCAGCGCGGCCCGGCGGTGCAGGCCGAACCACCCGGTCTGATACCCGATGAGGAGCGAGCTCGCCGCGGCGTCGTCGAGCGCGGGGGGCGCGGGGAAGGTCGTGGTCGCGTCCATGAGAGCCAGCTCGGCGAACCCGCCGGCCGGCAGGGCCCCGGCACCGATCACCCGGTCCCCGACGGCGAGGCCGGACACGCCCGCTCCGACGGCGACCACGTCGCCGCACAGCTCGACTCCCGGCACGAACGGCGGCTCGGGCTTCACCTGGTACTCACCACGGCACATCAGGACGTCGGAGAAGTTGGCCGACGCCGCCCGCACGCGGACCACCAGCTGCCCGGGGCCCGGCGACGGCTCGGCCAGGTCGACCAGGCGCATCACCGCCGCAGGCTCGCCCAGTTCGGAGATCTGCCACGCCCTCATGCTCCGGCCCCCCGCACGCCCTGACCCTCGTCGCAGTCCAGCACAGCCCGACCTCCAGGTTACTAAGCGCTTGCTTATTCTCCGCTCGTCTAGACTTGGCCCCTCGGGAGACAGGGTCAACGCCAGCGATGATGATCTCGATCACACCGGGACGGGACACGTGACCAGCGCCAAGGACCGCTCCCGCAGCGATGCCACGCGCACCCGCCTGCTCGAGGCGGCGACGGCGGCGTTCGCCGACCGCGGGTTCCACGGCACGACCACGCGCGACATCGCGTCGGCCGCCGGGATGAGCCCCGCGGCCATGTACGTGTACCACCGCTCCAAGGAGGAGCTGCTCTACCTGATCTCCCGCGCGGGGCACGAGCGCACGCTCCGGCTGATGCGTCGGACGATCGCGACGACCGACGGACCGGTGCGGCAGCTGGCCGCGGTGGTGCACGAGTTCGCCGCCGACCATGCCCGCGGGCAGACCACCGCCCGGGTCGTGAACTACGAGCTGGCCGCCCTCGACCCCCGGCACCGCGCGGAGATCCAGGCGCTGCGGCACGCCGTGGCCGCCGAGTTCCGCGGCCTGGTTCAGCGTGGAATCGACAGCGGAGACTTCCACGTCGCGGACGCCGGGATGACGGCCAGCGCCCTCATGTCGCTGGGCATCGACGTGGCCCGGTGGTACCGCAGCGACGGGAGTTGGTCGCCCGACGACATCGGCTCCTACTACGCCGATCTCGCCCTACGCATCACGGTCGGGCACGTCGGGCCTACATGACACCGCGCCGCCGGACGTCATCGCCGGCTGTGCCTCCGCGGATCTGGGCCGTGCACGACGCGCTGACCGGGTTCCCCACATCCCGCCGGTCGCCTGGATGCGGATGTCGGTCACGAGGTGGGCGTGCACACGACGAACCGCTCCCGCGGACATCGGCTTGCACACGTGGCCCGGCCTCGGACTCGCGGTCCCGCTGGTTCGGGTCGTGCCGATGCCACCCGAACCCGCCCGCGCCGCGCTGGACCGCGTCTGGCGGATGGGCTGGCCGTTCTGGGCACGACGAAGGTTGCGCACCACTCGGCTCGTCGCGAGCGACATCGACTGGACCCGGAACGACCAGGCCTTCACAGCCGAGATCAGCGGGCCCGCGGACGCCCTGCTGCTCCTGCTCACCGGCCGTACCGCCGCCGCGGCACGGCTCACGGGAACCGGCACCGCCGGTCTCGTGTGAGGCTGGTGGAGGTCACGGACCAGGCGTTCGCCGACGAGGCTCCCGTCGTTCGCCGCCATCGTCCGACGCCGCCCCCACAGATGTGAGGACAACGCCGCCAATCAGCACGCAGCAGGTCTGAGGCCAGCGATCGTCACGGTGGCGGAGGTCGTGGCACACGCTTCGCGCCCGTGGCGTGGCTTGCGCTGGTTGACGCGACACAGCTCGTGGTATCGCTGCCTAGGGGTTGGCCCTGTGCGTTGGATCTTCGCACTCGTTTCGCAGTCACCTAGTTGATCTTGCGTGGTGGACACTCACCCACAACCTCGTGTCAATGCCGTATCAGGTCGACGCACCCGCCGCCGTCGGATCACCGGTAGGGGTCGGTGATCTCTCGAAGCTGCGTGAGCAGCTCGTGCAGGCGGGCGGTGGCCCGACGCCCGAGGTGTCGGGTCCACTCCTCCTGCACGATTGCCTCGGTCCGACGGGCCACCTGCTGCGCGGCCAGCCCACGGTCGGCGAAGACCACCAGCCGCGCCCGGGCGTCGAGGGGGTCGACGACCCGACGCACGTACCCTGCCCGCTCGAGCTGGTCGACCGTGAAGGTGACGGTCTGCTTACTGACACGCGCCTGCTCGGCCAGCTCGGTGACCCGGGTGCCCTTGGCCGAGACCCGCGCCATCACACGCGCCTGAGCGAGGGTGATGTCGTCGTATCCCGCAGCGACGAGGTCGGCAAGAACCCGGTCCTCCAAGGAGCGCTGGACAACGAAGCACAGCAGTCCGATGCCGAGCGGGCCGTCCTCTGCCGGCTGCGCCTCCTGCCGATCAGGTCCGTCCGTCATACGAAGACTCCTTGACAGTAGTTCGATAAACGAATCACTATAGTACCAACATCGAACCAAAGGAGCGCGGTCATGAGCTACTTCGCCCACATCGTCGACGTGCCCGCGCCCGTTGCGGTCTACGACGCGACCCACGCCGAGCTGCTGCGCCGCACCGGGGGGCACGTCGACGGGCTGGTCGTGCACATCTGCCGCGCCACCGAGAGCGGCTTCCAGGTCGTGGAGGTGTGGACCGACCGGCCGCCTTCGAGAAGGCCGAACGCGAGCACGTCGGACCGATCCTGGCCGAGCAGGCCGCGGCCGCCGGCGGGGCGTTCACACCACCGCGCAGCGAGGAGTTCGAGGTACGGGGGCTGGTCGTCCCCACAGGCAGCATCCTGACCTGAGCACGTGCCGCAGTTCGCCCACCGCGCCGGCGGGATCGCGCCGACCGGCATCGCCGTCAACCCGGCAACGCGCACCGCGCTCGCCGACCTCGGCCTGGGTCCCCGGCCGCTGCAACGGCTCGAGGCGCTGGTGGCCTATCGGGTGCGAAGAGTACGAAAGCGCTCAAGTGTCTGGGACACACACGTGCAGGTCAGCGGCGTGCGGAGCCGAGCGAGCTGAAGATCCGACAAGCTAGCGACGCAGGAGGACCACCGTGACGAGCGTGCACAGCGTCGGTGTCATCGTCGCCGACATCGAGGCCGCGAGCGCGTTCTTCGCCGAGCTCGGCCTTCAGGTGGAGGGACGGGCCCAGATCGGGGGCCCGTCGGTGGACCGCGCCGTCGGGATCGACGGGGTCCGCTGCGCCGTCGCGATGCTGCGCACCCCGGACGGCCACAGCCGGCTCGAGCTGGCCCAGTACCTCGCGCCCGAGGCCACCGTCGCCGAACCGCCGGCGGCGTCCACCGTTGGCATGCACCGCGTCACGTTCCTGGTCGACGACGTCGACGACGCCGTCGCACGCCTGCGCGCCCACGGCGCCGAGCTCGTCGGCGACATCGTGAACTACGGGGACAGCTACCGCCTCTGCTTCGTCCGCGGGCCGGACGGGATCTTCGTGGGCCTCTCCCATCGACTCGGCTAGACACCCATCTCGCGGACTTGCCGACCCGCCAGAGGGGGTAGGTCCCATAACGCAGCCCAACGCGAAGTTCCAGCTCGTCCGGATCTGGCCAGCCGCGCAGGAGGCCGTGCGCTGGCCACCGTCCGGGGAGGACGGGGCCGACAGCGCGTTCGACTTCCTCGCGCGGATGGCGAAGGAGGAACTCGACCGCGCCCTTCCACCCGGGGAGTTCACCACTGCCGAAGCGATCGGGTTGCCCACCGAGTAGGCCGCCGTCCCTGGTCAGCCCGCGCAGGACGTCCCGGAAGGTCTCCAGCAGGGCCGCTGCTCGCCCGGCGATGGCGGAGGAAACCCGTCTGCAGGAGACCAGCCATCTGATCCGTAGTTGCCGTACCGGCGTGGGCATGAGCGGCGACATGGGCAGATGTGGATCGGCCGACTGCCGGATAGGGCAGTAGAGGCAGCAGTGGGAGGCAGTTGGTGGCCAAGACCGTGCCCAAAGATCAACTGGGGCGCCGCGAGCCCGGGCGGCGACACGTAGCTCAGATCCGAACTGCCCAAACCCGCTCAACTCCGGCCCGTCAGGGTTTCCGGGTCGCTACGCGGTCGAGCCAGCGATGGAGGGTGGCGTGAGCTCGCTCGATGTCGGCGCCGCGGAGGGCGACGTCGGCACCGAGTCCGACGACGGTCAGGGCAAAGAGGGCGTAGCCGTCGTCCTCGGGACCGGACAACGGGATACTCGAAGCGGCGGCCATCCGGGCCCTGGATGTCGGCCAGCATCAGCCGCACCCATTGCTCTCGTCGAGCGGCGCTCGCCGAACTGCTGTGGCTGGAGCTGGTCACGTTCGGGCACACGACCACTTCAGATGCTACCGGCCGGTCGCACCCAAGTTCGATTGGTGACGGTGCCTCTGGTGCGCCGCAGTGCACCAGGTGTCCTGCGGCTCTTAGCCTCAGGCCGTGGAATTCCAGCCTGTACGTGACGCGTACTCAAGCATGTCCGAGCAGTACATCGGCCTCTTCGACGGTTGGGAAGATCAGACGGACGAGACCGCCTTCGTACGACGTCACCTGACCGGACTGTCCGGGCCGGTGCTAGACCTTGGCTGTGGGCCGGGGCACTGGACTGCCCATCTGCACTCCTTTGGCGCTGATGTGACAGGAGTTGACATGGTCCCAGAGTTCATCGAGCACGCTCGGGCGACACATTCGGGCCCTGAGTTCCTGCTCGGCCTGATGAACGAGCCGGATGTTCCCGAGCATTCTGTGGCAGGAATTCTCTCGTGGTACTCGACCATCCATATGTCGCCGCCCGAACTCAAGCAGGGGCTCACCGAGTTCCGCCGACTTCTCCGATCTTCTGGCGTACTCGTCATCGGCTTCTTCGACAGCGACGACGCCGTCGCAACGTTCGACCACAAGGTTGCCACTGCCTACCGCTGGCCCGTCGACGTACTCTCGGAGTATCTGTCGGAGGCCGGGTTCACCGAGTTGGAGCGTCTACAGCATCAGTTTCCGGAACGGCCGGACCGGAAGTTCGCTGCCATCGCAGCACAAGCTTCCTGAGGCTCTCCCAGCGCGATCAGACGACGCGAGAGCGTCCTGCTCGAACCCCGCTTCCTCGCTGAGGCGGTATGTCTTCAAGCCGACCGACGCCAGCCGGTAACAAATCGACCCTGACCAAACGTGCTGATCGTGGCTGGAATCTTGGTATGTGCCCGAGGTCCAGCCACGAAGCGATCAACTCTCGTTGCCTAGGACGGCGCCGATGGACAGCTCGGTCCGTCGCACGCGGCGTCGCCGTCGAGGGATGAAGGTGGTCACGCACGCGGCGCCGGGCCGTACATCTCGCCAGCCGCGATCGGTTCTTCTTCGTCCACCCAGGTGAACCAGGCAGCCGCACCGGACCCGACCTCCGCGTTCAGCTCGTCGACCCCGACCCCGTTCAGCGCCGTGATCCACACGCCCTGATCATTCCATGTCCACGCCAGTCGGGTGCCGGTCGCACGGCCGTGCACCAGCCGGGCCAGCTCCACGTGCAAGACAGTGCTGAGGTACTTCGCGGCACCAACGTAGGTCACCGTCCGCATGCCGTCGGCGCGCCCGTCGTCGGTGATCGTCAACGTGGTGGGCACGGCTGGGGAGGACGAGTCGGGCTCCAGATCCACCTCGACGGTGACGCCGCTCAGCCCACCGAGCCGGATCAAGTCGGCGACCTGCTCGCGCACCGTGGCGACGAACTGCTCTGCGTGCGAATCGTGGAAGGCCAGAGGCCCGAGCTGGGTCACGGTGACCGCGCCAGGAAGCTCACGCAACCCCAGCTGCTCGTTGAACGCTGACAGCACATCGGCAGGGGTCACGTCGTGGCCCGGCAGCTCCGCATCGGGCGGATCGAGAGCCTCGGTCAGCACCCCCGCCCTGACGAGCGCGTCGACGATCCGCGGCACCTCCGCCGACTCCGCCGCCCGCACCGCACCGTCGCTCGGCATCGGATCCAGACCTGACCTTGCGGAGAGATCAGGCCTGGGTGTCGAACGCCGCGCTCGGGGCGAGTCTCCGGTCGGCGGGGCCGCGGGCGTAGGGGAGGCGGTGCGCCAGCTGCGGACCGCCATCGCTACCAGACCACCGCCGACCATGGCCCCCAAGAGGAGTGGGAACGCCGGGCTCGTCCCAGGAGTGAGCACGATCGAGACGCAGTACACGACCACGACGGCTCCACCGAGCGCCTCAACCATCGCGACGAGATGACCAGAGGTCCACCGACGGGGGCTCACGACCCGAGCCTACGAGGAGGGCCTCACTGGACCCGCCGGCGCGACCGCGCTGAGCAGAGCCGAATCAGGTCGACAGCCTGCGGAGACAGGATTTCTGCGAGTGCGCCGGACCAACAAGACTGACCGGACTCATCGAACAGGCGCAGGTCTCTGACCTGCGAAGACAGTGGAGCCGCCTTGGGGTGTCGAACCCAGACCTACGCATTACGAGGCAACCGATGTACGTCGCTCAGGGCTCTACCAGCACTGATCGCGCCTCTCCCGATACTCAGGACGCTGACGTTGCAGGTGGATCTCGGGTCCCATGCCCCAAGCCATGCCCGACCCCGCGCCATCCTCGGAGCTCACCAATCCGGATGCGTACTCCACAGGGCCGCGAGCGCCGTGGCCCGGGGCAGCAGTGTCCGCGCCGACGGGCCCGCCTCCCAGGTTCGCCAGTCCCCGGCAAGGAGGTCGAGGGCTCGCAGCTCCGCGGCCATCCAGCTCAGCTTCGACTCGTAGTCCGAGTCGGTCAGCGGGCTTCCGTCGATGCTCCACCCGAAGCCCATGAGCGCCACCACCCGAGACATGAGTTCCTTCGTCGACAGCGGACCGGACGCCGCGAGGACCGCCACGGCCGTCGTCCCCAGCATCTCGGGAAACCCGCCCGGTTCGAACCAGCCACGCAGGCGGCGAACGACTTCGCGGTCATCACCGGTGGCGCGGGTCGGGCTCAGCACCCCACGGGCCAACCGAGCCAGCCCGACCTTGCGCAGAATCTCGTGCAGTGCAGCCAGTGCGGGAAGGTTTTCCTCTATCGACGCCGGTCGGTCCAGCGAGTACCACTCCGGCCTGCGCTCCTGCACCGCCCGCACGACCGACCGCGGCAGCCGTCCGCCCGGAGTCAGCTTCACCCCGCTCGCGAGCAGGTCCAGCACGATCCGCACGCTCTCCGGCACCTCACCCACTGTCTGCCGGATCAGCAGGCTCGTCGACTCCTGGTCGAAGACCGGAAGCTCGCCCGCCCATTCCCGCAGGTGCTCGTACTCCTCATGGCTCGGGTCGGCGAGCACCTCGAGAAGGTGCTCGTACCCCGGCACGCCACCACAGTCCTCCGGCGGGCAACCACCTTCACCCTCCACACATGCGGGTAGGTCGCCGCCCTTACCGAGCACCTCGACATCGTGCTCCCAGCTGTCGCCGAAGTCGTAGAGGTACTCGAACCGTGTAGGGAGGTCCCGCAACCGGGCCACGGCTTCGTCGCGGGGCTGCAGCTCGTCGTCCCAGTCAGGGTCTGGCACGCCGTACCGGGACCCATCGGCCTCGAACATGTGGAGGTGGCTGTCGGTCCAGCCCAGCGCGACCTGCAGCAGATCGTGGAGCTCCGCCAGCGTCACGTCGGCAGGGACGTCGATCACCCGGACGACTGCGGGTTCGACGTGACGCATCCTGATCCGCAGCCGGGTCGTCCGCATGGGCGGCACCGTACCGACGAACCGTCGACACGATCACGGCGCCCGCTGAGGAAGAACCGGTCCTGATCCTCCCGCGTCGAGCAGGCCGTCGAGCAAGAGGCGAAGCGGTACGACGTCACCACGGTGAGCCTGCTGCGACACCCGCACGTTCTCCTGCGGATCCATCGACGCCCACCGCAACCGCCACCCGGCATCCGCCGCGAGCTGCGCCAGGAACGCCCGCTGCGCGACCGTTTCCCTCCCGGAACGGGTGCAGAGCATTGACGTCGGCAAACAGGTCCGCCAACTCCTCGACGAACCGCGCACGACCCAGGCCGCGCAGGAACCCAGGGCCCGCCAAACGACCGAAGACATCAGCAGCGAACGACTCGATGAACTGCGGAAGGCAGAACACATCGCCCTTGCCGATCACCACCGACCGAAGCTCGCCCGCCCAGTCGTAGACATCTCCGAAAGTGAAGCGGTGGAAGGCCTGGAAGTGCGCGAGGTCGTACCCGCCCGCGATCCGCTCGTCCTGCAACTCGACCAGCCGCAGCGCGGTGAGCTCCGCCTCGACCTGCGCCAGCTCCACCGGATCGACGATCCCGAGCCGGTTCCGCAACAGCCCGTGCTCGACATCGAAGTACGGATCAGCGGCACTCACTTGCGGTAGCGGGCCAGCACCTGCTCACGAGCCTCCACCGTCGACGACCGGCCATCCGCCACAGCATCGAGACGAGCCAGACCCTCCGGACTCGGCTCCAGCCCCTCCGCCCTCACCGACGCCAGCGCCTCCTCGACCGCCTCCCGGCGCCCCGCCGCCGCCACGAGCCGCTCGTAGCGCTCCACCGACATCACCACCGCCTCGGCACGGCGATGAGCACCCACGAACACCGGGTCGGCCCCCGGCTCCTGCACCCGGCGAAGTGCTGCGGCCAAGCCCGCACGGAACTCTCGAAACGACAGGACCTCGGGAAGCTGCACGACCGCCAGTGTACGCGGATGCGTACGCACCCGCGGGTCACGAACTCGGTCGCTTCCTCAGTCGGTCCGAGCAACGCACTCGACGGGGCATGAGTCCAGCATGCCCCGGACATCTCACCCATAATCGAGCGCGACAGGCCTTCGACCAGGGCCGATACCTGCTGGCCATCTCACGGAACAGCGTTTCGGCATGTGCGCCAGCCAACAAGACTGAGCGCACTCATCGAACACTCGCAGGACTCTGACCTGCGGAAACAATGGAGCCGCCTTGGGGAGTCGAACCCCAGACCTACGCATTACGAGGCAACCGATGTGCGTCGCTCAGGGCTCTACCTGCACCGATCACGCGTCTCACGACGCTCAGAGCGCTTAAGGCACAGGCGGAACCCGGACCTCATGCCCCGAGCCATGCCCCGCCCCGCCCCGCCCATCCTGTCCCGTGCTTACCGCTCAGCTGAGCCGTCCGGGACTCGGTGCGCTCGTGCAGGGCAGCGCCGATGGTAGGCACAGTCGACGTCAGAGATTGATCTTCACCACGGGAGACCAGGCACTGCATGAGGACTTCTGCAGCACGCCGCCGCGCCTGCACGCCTGAACCGAGAAGTACACCTCATTCCTCGGCCAGTTCCTGGCAGCCTTCGGAGCCGTCCACACACCCTTCCGGTGAGGTGCGACCTCAACCTGCGGTCCCCATCCCGGCCTAATGTTGTAGTGGGTGATTCCGGTATATCCGCCGAAGTAGACCTTGATCGTCTGCAGGCACTGGTCGTACCTTGCGCCGACATACGGACTGTCACCGAACTCGTACCTCTTCGGAGAACCCGCAATCTCCTGGCCCGCGGTCGCGACGCCATCGATGTACTGCGCCGCCGCGCCCGCCGCGCACGGTGCGGCGGAAGCAGTCGGAGCCACGATGATCGCGCCACACGCCATCGTGCCAACGAGGCCCAGTAGAACACCGGCTCGGGCGCGAATCCTCATCTTGCTCATCCAGCGGAGCCCTGGTGTGCGGTGGCCCTTCGTCGCGTCGTCGTCGGTGCGCACCGCGCGGACGTCACCGTCGCGGTCCTCGGTGCGAGCCTCGGTGCGGCCGTCTCCGTCGAAGTCGATCTCGCCCAGAGACTCGTCAGTGGTAGTGAATCTGATGGTGTCGGACATGGCATTCTCCTCGGTGGGTGCCGCTCTCGGGTCTTGTCCAAGGGGATGCCGTGCCGGCTGCCGGAGTTACAGCCTGCTCGACGATTTCTTCGGACCCAACAGGGTGTCGTGCTCGTGGAACCAGGACCAGGCGGCGTCGTTGTCATCGACGAGGGTGGCGGTGATCGGCAGAGGTGGGTGGGCCACTTCGGCGGACGCTGTTTCGATGGAGGGTCTGGCCTGGCCGGGTCGCACCGGGCAGGCGGCCGCACCGAGAACCCCCGATCACTGCCCGGTCCCATCCGCGCGCTCGGTCATCCCGCGCGCCGCCCCCGGCTCGGGTGTCGTGGCGGTGGGGGCCGCGACGCAGGGCAAGGTCGTGGTCCAGCTCGGACGGTTCGACACGGGCGGCCCGTGGTGCCTGACCAAGATCACGCAGGCCGACCACCTCACCCTGCTCAACCGCATCGCCGCGATCGAGACGATGACGGTGCAGCAGGGCTTCACCTACAGCGATGAGCCAGGCAAGGACTACGACCTCGCCGCGCTGCCGAACCGGGACGCCACAGAGCGGCTCGAGGAACTCGAGTACGACGACGAGACGCAGATCAGCCGCATGCGCGTCACCGGGAAGGGACGCCTCTACGGGTTCCGCCGCGACGAACGGTTCTACGCGCTATGTTGGGACCCCGAGCACGAGATCTGGCCCAGCAAGCTGCGCAACACCTGACGGCCCGCCCCTGGCCGGCGCGCTACCGGTGTGCGAACGCCCCGCGCACCGGCCGGGAGGCCGACAGAACCCCGGCGACCGGGCAGTAGTCCGCCGAGACCCGCCCCCGGTCGCCGTGCGCACCCCCGCTCAGCCGATCAGTGACCCTGTCGCCAGGGCGCGGGCGCGCACCGCGCATGACCGGCCCGACCATTGCGTGCCCGCCGACGCGCCGGACCGTCGATCGTGGGGCTGATCCGTCGAAGCCGTTCACGATCGCAAACCGCTGACCCGCCCGGGAGCCGCATGGGTCACCGACCTGGCCCGCACGATCGGACCCGAAAGATTGGGGTCGGCAGGGCCAAACGGGCAGCTCCAACAGAGCATGACAAAGACCGACGGCGGAGGCGTCCGCTCGATCATTGATCCCGGCGGCCTTGGCTCCCCGGTCACGCAAGCCTGCCAGGTCGATTCCTCTCGACGGGACGGGCGGCTCTCCCCCCGCCCAGCCTTCGCGATCACAGCAGTCGGAGCGTCTCGCAGACCCACCGCTGTCCCAGCTCGAACGACGCCGCCAACGCCCGACGCCGCCCGCGCAACCGGATCGACGCCGCGACCTCCACCGCACCCTCATGCGGCTGCACCGCCCGCACCGACAACAGCCGCGCACCACCCCGGGATCCGGCAGCATCGGTCGGGACGGCATCGAGGTAGCGCAGCACCCGCGGGTTCACCACATCCCGCACCTGACGCGCCGAACGGCGCTGGTCGAGCACCTCCACCAACATCGCCACCACCGCCGACGCCTCCCGCAACACCGCCCGATCCGGCACGACATCGGTGGTCGGGTCCCCCACCGGTAACCGCGCCGGGATCTCCAGGACCGGGTTGTGCCCGCACTCCGGGCAGGACTGCAGTCACGATGATCTTCGGGCGGGTGGTTGGTTGTAGCCTGCACCTGGAAAGTGCCTCCTCGACCCGGCGGACATGGCCCTCGACAAGCCCTGTCCTACCTGGTCACGAGGCACTTTCTTCTTTCGGGGTTACCTACGGTCCCGCACCCTCATAAAGAGCCCGGGCTAGGCCTTCTACAGCCGCCGCCGACACTCCAGACTGGACTGGATGAGCCCGTACAGTTCGAGACCATCGACCGTCCGTCAGGCCGGATCTCCTCAGCGACGTGTCCATGAAGCGGGGTCAACATCACAGTGTCCGGCGCACGGGGCCAAGCTCAGTTCTACGCAGGCGGATCGTCCGGGCCGACGGTAGGGCCCGATGAATAGTTGGCGAAGTACTCGGCATCCTCAGGAGTCTGTGCTACTTCCGGATGTCCACGCCATCTGAGGATGCGGGCGCCCAGGTCGGCGCCGTACCTGATGCGGAACAGCAGCGTGCGCTCAGGCCCGTTCTCGTACTCGTGAAGTTCTCCTGGCGGGTGGACGACGAACGCCCCGGGCGTGATCGTCACGGTCTGATCGGGGGTGCGCATGACCCCGCCGCCCCGGAGACAGAAGTAGATCTCAGTCGCACGAGGATGACAGTGACAGGGGCTCACCTGTCCCGCTTCCCAGCAAGCGACGGCGAAGTCGCCTTCGGATTCGGTCCCGAGGATCTTCTCCACATGCTTGCGGGGGTCCCACTCCTGCTCCATGTCGAGTGCAAATGCATGCATGGCGCAACTCTCCTCCCGATTGGGTGTGCCGTGTCAGCCGGTCTGCGGCGGGTGCTCCGTCCGCTCGCGATGGATCTGACGAAGCACATGGGTGCGCAGTTCGACGAATCGCGGATCCGCCTTCGTCGCCACCTGATCGCGGGGCCAGCCCAACGGCACGTCGACCGTCTCGCGCACGACGGTTGGACGCCCCGACAGAACGATCACCCGGTGCCCGAGGTAGACGGCCTCATCGATGTCGTGGGTGACGAAGACGACTGTTACGCCTGTCTCCTGCTGCACCCGCAAGAGCAGATCCTCGAGATCCGCCCGGGTCTGAGCGTCCACCGACGCGAACGGCTCGTCCATCAGCAGGACCGCCGGCCGGTACGCGATCGCTCGCGCGATCGCCGCGCGCTGCTGCATGCCTCCCGACAGCTGCCAGGGGTACTTGTCCTCGAATCCCGAGAGCCCCACCGCGTGCAGAGCGTCGACCGCGCGAGAAGCACATTCGTCGCGCTTCTCGCGACGCGCTTTCAACGGAAGCTCGACGTTGCGGCGGACCGTGAGCCAGGGGAGCAGAGACCGGGTGTACTCCTGAAAGACGAGTGCGAGCTGCTCCGGCGGACCGTCGACGACTCGCCCCTGGATGAGGGCCGTCCCGTGGGTCGGCCGCAGCAGACCGGCGATCGACTTGAGCAACGTCGTCTTGCCGCATCCCGAAGGCCCGACTACGCACACGAATTCGCCCGGCCGGATCGAGAACGACACATCTCTGATCGCCTCGACTGCCGTGGGGCCGGAGCCGTAGGTCATCGCGAGACCTCTGGCCTCCAGAACCGCTGGTGCGTCGTGGCCCGGCACCACCTCTCCACGGAGTCTGTCCGGTGCCGATTGTTGCTGAGTCATAGAGGTTCCTTCGTGCTCGCTGTTCGGCATCCCGAGAGTTGACCCTTGCCTAATCGTTTCGCAGTTCCGCAGCACGCCAACCCCGGTGCCACGCCAACATCCGACGCTCGACAGCGACGAAGACCAGATTCACCGCCAGGCCCAGCAGGGCGAGCACGAGGATCCCTGCCCACATGCCGGGAATGTTGAACGTGCGTTGTGCTTCGAGGACGACATAGCCGAGGCCGTTGGTGCCCGAGAGCATGTTCGCGATGATCATGATCTGCAGCGCGAGTGCGAGAGCGATGCGGAGCCCGGCGAAGACTTGCGGAAGGGCGGAGGGAATGATCACCCGTCTGACTCGCGCCGCCCGCGACAGGCCGTAGCTCCGGCCCATCTCGACCATCGCGGGGTCCGTTGCCCGGACGCCGTCGGTCGTGCTGAGGAGTATCGGCCAGGTGCTGCCGAACGCGATCAGTGCGACCTCCATACTGGCCCCGGCGCCCAGCATGATCAACCCGGCCGGGACCAGCGCGGCGATCGGCATCGCGCGAAAGAACTCGGTCACTGGCGAGAAGGCTCTCCGTGCGCGCGCTGAGATTCCCAGCGCGGTGCCTATCGTGATGCCGAGGACGACCGCGATCCCGAACCCCGTCGCGAAGCGGATCATGCTTGGGACGAGATCGCTGTCCACCTGGTCGAAGATCCATGCGTCGGCGAATGCGCGGACGTCATCTCGAAGCGGGGGGTAGTACACCGAGGTACTGCCGCTGCTGGCGAACCACCACACCACGGCCATGGTGACCGGCAGCGCCAGCGGGAGTGCGAAGCGGGACAGTGGGCGTGTCATGCGGGGACCTCGCGGTGCGAGTGATGCCAGCGCAGCAGGCGCCGTTCGAGGCGGAAGAACACGGTGGTCACTGCAAGGCCCAGCAGCCCGGCAACGAGAATGCGTGCATACATCAGATCGGATGCGCCGCTGCCGGCGGCGTTCGAGATCGCCGCCCCGAGCCCGCTCCCACCGGCGATGAGCGACGCAGCGATGGCGACCACAAGCGCAATCGTCGCGGCGAGCCGCATTCCCGTCGCCACGTAGGGAAGGGAGCTCGGGATGACGATGTGCCAGTACTGCCGAACGCCGCCCAAACCGTACGATCGCCCGGTATCGAGGGTGACCGGGTCCACGTCCCGAACGCCGTAGATGGTTTGGATGAGCAGCGGCCAGAACGCGGCGAGGACAACCAGCACCAGGGCGAGCTGCAGACCGGTGCCGTAAAGGAGGATCAGCAGCGGTAGTAGGGCGACGGTCGGGATCGGCCGGACGAGTTCGATCAGCAGTTGCGTGGCTCGATCCAGGACACGGAGGCTACCGATGGCGAGTCCGATCGGGACCGCTGTGACGGTCACGATCGCCAGACCCAGGGCCCATGCCGAGAGGGATTCCTTGACGCTGTTCAGCAGGCTCGAGGTCTGGACGTCCTCCAGGAAGGCCTTCAGGATGACGGTCGCGGGTGGGAAGTCCCGCGCAGGCAGCACGCCGAGCCGACTCGCGGCCTCCCACATCGCGGTCAGGAGCAGCACGGCGCCGATCGGGTCGGCCCATCGGATCGCGCCCCTCGATGTCACTGCTGGCCCTGGGCCGAGGTGAATAGCTTGTCCAGATCGGCCGGCATCTGCTTCAGGAACCCGTACTTGACCAGGAACTCCGCCTGCCGTTCGAGGGTCGCAGGCTGCAGGTTGGTGGTCCAACTGGGAAGCGCCATCCTTCCGACCACATCCTCGGGGATCTCTGTGTAGCCGGCTACTGACTTGCGTACACGGTCGGGGTTCTGCTGGGCGAGATCCTGCGCTTTGACCATCGCATTGCCGAAGGCTCGCACGACCTCGGGATGATCCGCGGCATACCTGTCGCTCGTGATGTAGTAGGTGATGAGCGGGTGAGAACCGAACCCCTCGTACATGTCGTCGACGACTTCGGTCAGTTGACCGCCGGCCAGCGTCACAAACGGTTCGGGCAGCGCCACGGCGTCGACCTGTCCCCTCTCGACCGCCGTCACCATGGTCGGCACGGCGATCTCGACGAACTCGAACTTCGTGGGGTCTGCGCCGGCCTCGCCGGCGGTGGCCATGATCGCGATCTGCTGGATGTTCTTCAGCCCCGCGACACCGATGCGCTTTCCCTCCAGGTCCCTGATGGACGTGATGTCGCTGCCCTTCGCGACGTAGATCCCCGATTCCGCGGCCTCTCCGACGTAGCCGGGGGAGACTATCTGGATGGGGACGTTGGCCTCGAGGGCCTGCAGCAGCGTCGCTGTGTTGATGTGCCCGAACGCATCGCTGCCACCCACGACCGCCGCGACGATGTCCGGCGTGAACTTGACGAAGTTGGGCTTCACGTTCAGGTTCTCGGCCTTGAACAGATCGCTCTCCTGCGCCAGGAACAAGTTCGCGACGCCGGCGATGGCCGATGCGGCCACTCCGACGTCGGTCATCTCGGTAGGGCGGGAGGTGCCTGCCGCTGCAGGCGGCTTGTCCGCCCCACCGCCTCCGCACCCGGCGACGGCAGCGAAGAGCGTGGCGGCGACGAGCGCGACCGCCGACTTGCGCACTCGTGACCCGGTGCCGCGGATGCTGGTCCGTGCCTGTTGACGGCTCATTGTTACTCCTTTGTTGCCGTCAGCCGTTGGGCCGACGGACTGGCGACCACTAGGACGAAGTGACGGGCACTGCGCCGACTTCGGCGCCAATCGGCAGGCTGTTGTTGCACAGCGAGAACGGTGAGCTCCCACCCTGAGCTCTCCGTGACGGGTCCGACCTATCCGTGCACGACCGCTTCTGTGTCGAATCGCGGCGCCGTGGCGAGAGACACCGCGGCGAGCAGGATCAGGCCGGCCGATGCCGCGATCGGGAGGCTGTAGCTCCCCGTGGCGTCGCGCAACGCCGTGATGAGGACCGGGCTGACTCCGAGTCCGAGCACCATCACCGCGTAGAACAGGCCGAAGAGCCGGCCATACAACGCTGCCGGGTAGTAGCGCGACGTCAGGTTGCCGAGCAGGTCGACCTCCGCGCCGAGGGCCAGGCCGACCGACACCGCTGCCGCGGCCCCGAACGCGGGGCCTCCCAGCCAGAGCGCGACCAGACCAGCCGCGGCGGCCACCAGCAGGAGTGCGCCGACGCGGGGAGCGAAGAAGCGGTCCACGAGCATCCCGACGCCGAAGCGGGCGCCGATCAGTGTCAACCCGATCAGGCTGGCGGTCTGGGCGGCTGCTCCGGCGGACACCCCGCCGTCGCGGAGGAGGGCGACCAGCAGCAGCGGTATCCACCCGATGCCCAGCGTCAGTACGAGATATGTCGCTGACAGCCTGAGGAACAGTGGTCGGCGCACGAACGGCAGGATGCCGTTCCTCGTCGTCTGCTGCGCCGGCTGCTCCTCTGTGCTCGTGCGGGAGCCCGCCGACGATCGTGGCATGAGGAGCACTACGACGACGGCGCACCCCACGATGGCGCCGCCGAGCAAACGGTAGCCCGTGCGCCAGTCGGAGGCCAGCACTGTTCCCAGCACCGCTGGGATGAGGAACACGACGACGCCCGCGAAGGTGAGCGAGATGCCCAGCGCGACTCCTCGTGCCCGGTCGAAGCGTTCGTTGACCGCTCGGGTGAACGAGACCGGTGTGGACGGTGAAGCGAGGACGACCACCACCGTGTAGAGGGTCGCGTAGATCAGGAAGGTCGAACCGCTCGTCGAGAGGAGGAGGTAGCCCGCTCCCAGGGCAGCGAGGGCGATACCGCCTGGCCACCGCACGCCCCAGCGATCGACCATCCAGCCGACGACAGGGGCGGTCATGATCAGCGCCACCGAGCCGACGAGCTGCAAGGAGGAAAGCTGGGACCGGGTCCAGCCGAACTCGGCGCCGAAGGCATTGACCACGAGACCGCTGGTGTAGGTCGAGATGACGGTCACCCCGACGCCGGTCCCCAGGGTGGCGGCCACGAGGCTTCGCCACCCGCGCCGGAACTCCGTCCGGCGATCGGCCTGTCCGGTGTTCACGCCTCGGCCCCTACCAGGATCGGACAAGCCCGCCTCCGGCGGTTCGGTGGTCACCACGATGTGTACCTTCCGGATCAGGATCTCGGATGAGATCGAGGTATCTGACGTGCTCGCGAGCGGCGTACTCCGAGCTCGCGCCCAGCTCTCAGAGGTGGTCCGACGGGACGGGCCCGTTGCTGTGGCGTCGCGCCGTCGGCGGCTGCTCCAGGTCCGAGCGCACAGCAACGACCACCTTGCCCAGCACCTCCCGGGAGGCGAGCCGGCCGATGGCGTCCGCGGCCTGGTCGAGCGGGTACACCCGGTCGATGGGAGGTGTGATGAGCCCACGCTCCAGCATGGGGACGAGATGGTCCCAGTGCCGACGGTAGGAACTCCTGACCCGGTCGGCATAGGCGCCCCAGCCGACGCCGCGGACGTCGATGTTGTTGAGGAGCAGCCGGTTCACCTTCACCGTCGGGATCTCACCGGCCGTGAACCCGAGCACCAGGAGCCGCCCAAGCGGCGCGAGGCACCGCAGCGAGTCGAGGAACCGGCTGCCGCCGACCGGGTCGACGACCATGTCGACGCCCGCGCCCCCGGTAAGGTCCATGATCGCGTCCTTGAAGCCCTCCACCGGAACGACCTCGTCCGATCCGGCCTTCCGCACGAACTCGGCCTTCGCCGCCGTGGAGACGACGGAGTACACCCGTGCCCCGAGCGCGGCGCACAGCTGCACGGCCGCGCTCCCCAGACCTCCGGCGGCTCCGTGCACGAGGACGGACTCCCCCGCCAGTAGTCGTCCCCGGTCGCGCAGCGCGAAGGACATCGTCAAGTAGTTCATGGGCAGACAGGCTCCGGTGGCGAGGTCGACCTCGGGCGGCAGTCGGTACACCGTGTCCGGATCGACCGCTGCCAGCTCGGCGAAGGCGCCGGTGGTGGTCGTCGCCGCGACACGATCGCCGGGACAGAAGCCGGAGGCGGCCGGCGCCGCGACGACGACGCCTGCGAGCTCGCCACCGAGGAGGAAGGGCAGGTCCGGCCGGATCTGATAGGTGCCCTGGCTGAGGAGGAGGTCCGGGAAGTTCACCCCGGCCGCGACGACGTCGATGAGCACCGTGTCGTCGCCGGGCCTCGGTTCGTCGATGTCGTCGACGACCAGGGCGGCGGGCCCGCCCCGGGAGAGCACTCGTACTGCGCGCATGGTCGTCCTCAGCTCACGGTGCCGTCGCGGAGCAGCCGGCGCAGGACCTTGCCCGACGCCGTCTTGGGGATCTCGTCCATGAACTCGATCACCCGGGGGTACTTGTAGGCGGCCATCCGCCGGCGGCAGAACTCGATGAGCTCGTCCTCGGAGACCTCGGTCCCGGGGCGGAGGCTGACGAATGCTTTGACCGTCTCCCCGCGGTACGGATCCCCCACCCCGACGACGGCGGCCTCGCGGACCGCGTCGTGCTCGTAGAGCACGTCCTCGACCTCGCGCGGCCACACCTTGTAACCGGCGGCGTTGATTTGGTCCTTCTTGCGGTCGACGATGTAGAACCAGCCGTCCGCGTCCATGTAGCCGACATCGCCCGTGTGGAGGCGCCCGCCGGGCAACGCCCTCGCGCTCTCCTCCGGCTTGTTCCAGTAGCCCGGCACGACCTGGGGGCCGGAGGTGACGATCTCCCCGATCTCGCCCGGCGGGAGCTCCCGCCCCTGCTCGTCGAGAATCCGCACGACCGTGTTGAACACCGGAGGCCCGACGGACAGGGCGCCCGACGCCTCATCGACCGGGGCGCTCCCGGCCAGGGGCACGGCATGCGTGGCCGACGTAGTCTCGGTCAGGCCGTAGATGTTGTGGATGTAGTGGCCGAACGTCGAGGCGAACGCGGTGACGACCGCCGGCGGGATCGGCGCGCCTCCCGACCAGATCTTGGTCAACGAGGACAGCGCCTCCCGGTCGGCCCCAGGGCAGTTCATCAACGCGATGAACACCGTGACCGACCCGACGGTGAACGTGGGGCGTTGTGAGCGGATGGTGTCGATCGCGAGTGCGGGTTCGAAACGGTGGAGTAGGACCACCGGGGCTCGGAGGAGCTGGGCGAGCGTGAGGTGCCCGATGAGCCCGGTGATGTGGAACAGCGGTGCCACGCCGAGCACCACGTCGTCGGCGCCGAGATCACACCACTGACGGAACACGTGGGAGCCGAACACGACGTTGCCGTGCGTGTTCATCGCGCCCTTCGGTGGGCCGGTCGTGCCCGAGGTGTAGGTGAGGAACGCCGTGTCGTCGGTAGCGAAGTCGATCGCCGGCGGGCGGAGGCCGCGGTGGCGGTCGAGGAGCTCCAGCAGGTCCGTCGTACCAGGGCAGTCGCGGCGGACCGAGGACGCGAAGGCGCGCGGATCGTCCGACGACTGGAAGTCCAGCTCGGACGTCGTCACGACGGTGCGCACCGACGTCCGCGGTAGTACCGAGGCGGCGACGTCGGTGTGCAGGCTCTGCAAACAGACAAGGACGGTAGCCCCGGAGTCGGTCAGCAGGAGTTCCAGTTCCCGCTCGCGGTTCATCGGGTTGATCAGCACCGCGATCCCGCCGGCCTTCCACGTCCCCACCAGCGCGATGACGAACTGGGGGATGTTCTGCAGGAACAGGCCCACCCGTTCACCACGGGTGAAGCTGTCCGCGAGCAGTGCCGAGGCGAACGCGTCGGTGGCCTCGTCGAGCTCCCGGTAGGTGATGCGGCCGTCGAAGTAGCGGACGGCGTCGCTGTCTGGGCTGCGCTCGACCGCGGCGCGGAACATCTGCAGCGCATCGGTGAACGTTGGGTGGATGTCGTGGGGCTGCCCCCTGTCGTACCGCTCGAGCCAGGGGCGTTCGTCGTAGACGGACGTGGTGCCCCCTGCGGCGGCCGTGCTCACTTGATCGCCTGCGGGTTGACCGGGGAGCCGACGGCGCCGGTGATGGTCAGCGGGGGTGCGACGAGCTGGAACTCATACACACCGTCCTCGGCACAGTCGTCGGCGAGCTCCTCGAGGTCCCAGATCTCCCCCAGCAGGATACCGGCGTTGACGATCAGGATGATGTGCAGCGGCTGGAAGACGTCCGGTGTCTCGTTGGGCAGCACCTCGGCGCCCCACGTGTCGGTGATGACCGCTGCGACGTCGCGCGGGCAGAAGAAGTCGGCGGAACTGATCCCCAGGCCGGGGGCGGGACCGGCGGCATAGTCACCCCAGCTGCCGAGATGACGGCGCTCGGCGATCTGCCCCGTCCGTACCAGCACGAAGTCGCCCTCGCCCACCTCGACGCCTTGCGCTCGCGCACATGCCTCTAGGTCGGTGTCCTGGATGGCCTCACCGGGCTCGAGCCACGGCTTGCCCTTCCACCGCGCGATGTCCAGCAGCACACCGCGGCCCACCATCCGGTCCCGCGTGTTGATGATCCCGTTCTTCGCGGCCCCCCGGCTGGTCACGTGCTCCGGACCGAGCCCGTTGTACATCTTCCCATCGTGGAAGATGTGGGCCAATGCGTCCCACTGGGTCGAGGACTGCAGGACGATGTACGCCGCGTCGTCGGTGTAGCGGACCTCCTGGATGTGGTCCTGGGCGCCCGCGACGATGTCTCCCCCGTCCCACAGCATGTGGTGCAACGGGTTGTAGCGGCCGAACGAGCCGGTCTGTGGGCCGGTCTCGTCCAGCGGGAGGGCCAGGGAGAACACCCGGCCCCTGCGCACCAGGCTCGCGGAGACGCGGACCTTCTCCGGGGTGACGTGGTTGAGCGCGCCGAGCTGATCGTCGGCACCCCATTTACCCCAGGTGTTGTAGCGCTCGGCTAACTCGCGCACACTGTGAATGTTCGGCACCACGGCGGTCATCGAAATGGGCTCCCTCGTCTTGATGTCGAAGATCGGCAGCACCGACCACCCGCTCGCCGATACCGCCCCGCCGGATCGGCGATCAGTACATCGCCATCCCGGCGTTGACGTTCATGTCCTCCCCGGTGATCGATGCGGCGGCGGGCGAGGAGAGGAAGGTGCAGGTGCGGGCGACCTCGTGCGGCTCGACGAACCGGCCGAGCGGCGAGCCCGAGGAGAACTCCTTCCGCACGGCGTCCTCACTGATGCCGCGGGTGAGCGCTTGGTTGCGCACGACCTCGTCGAGCCGCGGCCCCGCGACGGCGCCCGGGCACACGGCGTTCACCCTGATGCCATGGGCACCGACCTCGGTCGCCAGCGTTCGCACCAGGCCGATCACTGCCATCTTCGCGGCCGCGTACGGGGTGCGGCCGTGCAGCGGGCGCTTCCCCGTGACCGACGAGATCGCGATTAGGCTGCCCTCTCCGCGCTCGATCATGGCTGGCAGGAACGCGCGGAACGTGAGGAATACTCCGTCGAGGTTCGTGCGCAGGCACTCCCGCCAGTCCGCGAGCCCAATCTCGTGCATCGGAGCGGTGGGACCGCCGATCCCGGCATTGGCGACGACGGTGTGGGGTGTCCCGATCATCTCCGGCACCGTCTCCCCCAGAGCGGCAACCGACGCCTCGTCACCGACGTCGCAGGCCAGAGCGAGCGCGGTCCCCCGCCGGCCGCGGATCTCCTCCACCAGGTCGTCGAGGCTGTCCGGATCACGAGCGGTCACGACGACGGCGTAGCCGGCTTCGGCGTAGCCGCGGGCGATGGCCCGACCGATGCCCCTGTTGGCCCCCGTCACCACGGCGATCCGGCCGTTCTGCTGAATCACGAGTGCCGCCTCCTTGAGCCCACCGCCACGTCGGGGTGGATCTGAGTGAGCACCACAGCCGGGGCTGCGGGCTCCCGGCGAACCATAGTGAGCCAGCGCCGCCATCGGGTGCGTCGACCGCCCAAGAATGCCAGCGTTTTCTTGGGCGTTGAGCCATAGTCGGCCTGACCGCTGCACGCCGACGATGACCCGCGTAGCCGTCGACGAAAGGCAACGTCGCATGACGTCCGACATCCCTCCCGCAGGTATGACCATCGACTGGGACGTGCCGATCACGATGGACGACGGTGTCGTCCTGCGTGCCGACGTCTTCCGGCCATCAGAGCCCGGGCCGTACCCGGTGGTGTTGTCCCACGGGCCGTACGGCAAGGGCCTGGCGTTCCAGGAGGGATATGCCAGCGCATGGCAGCAGATGATCGATGCGTATCCCGAAGTGGCCGAGGGCACCAGCAGCCGCTACCAGGTCTGGGAGCTCGTCGATCCCGAGAAGTGGGTTCCGGACGGCTACGTGTGCGTCAGGATCGACTCACGGGGCGCGGGTCGCTCCGAGGGCGTGCTCGACATCCTCTCCGCCCGTGAGGCCGCCGACCTGTGCGACTGCGTCGAGTGGGCAGGCACCCGGGACTGGAGCAACGGCAGGGTCGGGATCCTCGGGATCTCCTACTTCGCGATGGCCCAGTGGCAGGCCGCGAGCCTGCGGCCGCCTCATCTCGCCGCGATCTGCGTGTGGGAGGGTGCCGCCGACTTCTACCGCGACGCGTACCGGCACGGGGGAATCGGGTCGGACTTCGGGCTGGGCCCCTGGTTCCCGAACCAGATCGCCGCCGTCCAGCACGGTGTCGGCAAGCGCGGCCCGGTCAGCCCGGTGACCGGCGAGTACGTCGCGGGGCCGGAGACGCTGGACGACGACACCCTGGCTGCGAACCGGGTCGAGCTCGCCGAGCAGGTCCTCGCCCACCGGCTCGACGACGAGTACTACAGGTCCCGGCGAGCCGACTTCGCGGCGATCGACGTCCCCGTCCTCTCCTCGGGGAACTGGGGTGGGGCAGGGCTTCACCTGCGGGGGAACATCGAGGGCTTCCTCACTGCGGGCTCCTCCCGGAAGTGGCTGGAGATGCATGGCGGCACCCATTTCTCGCCCTTCTACACCGACGAGGGTGTCGCCCTGCAGAAGCGGTTCCTGGGCCATTTCCTCAAGGGCGAGGAGACAGGCTGGGAGCAGCAGCCGCCCATCGAGCTCAAGGTGCGTCACCCCGGGGAACGGTTCGTCAGCCGAGCCGAGACGCAGTGGCCGCTGATCGGCACCGAGTGGCGCAGATACCATCTCGACCCGAACGGCCGCACCCTCTCTCCCGAGCCGGCCGGCGGGCCCTCGATCGAGTACCGGACGACCGGGCCGGGCGTCACCTTCTTGACCGCGGCCTTCTCCGAGGAGACCGAGGTGACCGGCCCGCTCGCCGCGAGGCTGCACCTGTCCTCTGCGACGACCGATGCGGACGTCTTCCTCGCCGTTCGGTTGTTCGACCCCGCAGGCGTCGAGACCACCTTCATCGGGACGAACGACCCCCAGGTGCCCCTCACCCTCGGCTGGCTGCGGGCCTCGCACCGCAAGCTCGACCCCGAGCGCTCCCTGCCCTACCGGCCTTACCACAGCCACGACGAATCCCAGCCGCTCGTACCCGATGAGATCGTCGAGCTCGATGTGGAGATCTGGCCGACGTGCATCGTCATCCCCCGCGGCTACCGGCTCGGCCTGACGGTGCTGGGCCGCGACTACAGCAACGCGCCCCACTACGTCCCGCACTCTGGTACCGCCCTGACCGGCGTCAGCCCCTTCTCCCACACCCATCCGGCCGACCGGCCGTCCCCCGTGTTCGACACGACCAACACCCTGCACTTCGCCCCGGACCGCCCCTCCTACTTGCTGGTTCCGGTGATCCCACGCCGAGAGGGCACGCCCCGGCTCGACTGGTTCGCCCATCTCCGGGGCACCGACGACCGCGACGCTCCGGAGGGCGACGATGACGGCCAGCCATGATGTGTTCCGCAGCCTGGTGGACGGTGTCGGCAGGCTGATCGCAGGCGACGCGTCCCAGGTGGACCGCCTCGCGACGCTCTATGCGGAGGACGCGTACGTCGTCTACTTCGGGGCGCCCGACGAGCCACTGCGGGGTCGCGCCGCGCTCCGAGAGCATTTCGCCCAGGTTCCAGAGCGCTACGCGGCCCCGCGCTTCCGCGGGTTCCGCGCCGAGGACATCACCATCCACGACACCCCCGACCCCGAGGTGATCGTCGCGGAATTCGCCTACGTCGCCGACGGCGACGGCTCGGCGCCGCCTCCGCACCTACGGTGCTGCTTCGTCATGCGGATCCGCGCCGGGGAAATCCTCGAGACACGCGACTACGTGCTCGGTTCGGACTTATGACAGCACAGCGGACGGGACCGTCAGGGAGCGACCGCGACGATCTTCGTGGCCTGCTGGACGGCCCGAACCATCACCGCCACCCGTAGCTCGAAAACCCCGTCGGTGTGCTGCGGGTCCAGCCCGCTGAGCTCGGCGACCCGACGGAGCCGGTAGCTGACCGTGTGCGGATGGAGATGCATGATCCGGGCGGTCTCCGCGGTCGAGCAGCCCGCGCCCAACCAGGTTCGGAGCGTGTCCACGAGCCGGGAGTCGCGCGATCGGTCGTAGTCCTCGAGCGGGCCGAGCCTGCGGTCGGCGAGCCTGCGGAGGCTCTCCGGCGTCCCGGCGTCGAGGAGCAACGCAGCGACGCCGAGGTCCTCCAGATCGAGGATTCCGCTCGCGGGCCGCTCGGCGGCGAGCGCCGCAGCGCCACGCACGGTCCGCCAGCTCGATGGGTAGTCCTCGACCGCGCGCACCGTCGGACCCACGAGAATCGGCACCCCAGGGTGCAGACCGAGTCCGCCGACGGATTCCGGCGCGGCTCGTACGGCGAGTTCAGACAGCGCCTTGACCAGCGAGGCCCGCCGCCCGTCGTCCTCGGGGACGAGGACGACGAGGGCCCCGTCCTGCTCTCCCACGAGCACGTCCACACCGAGCCGTGCCGTCAGGGTGGTGTGCAGGGTGGCGGCTCGGCGGAAGGCCGGGATCCGGTCCTCCCGCAACGGGACCCTCACGACGACGTGCGGCGCCGACAGATCGTGGCCGAGGGCGCGAGCGCGCTCGATGAGGCCACGTGTGTCGGCGGCACCGCCGACCAGTTCCACCGCGAGATCGCGGGTCAGCCGGAGCTCGGTGTCGACGGCGTAGCGCCGCTTGAGCAACTCGAAGGCGACGAGCAGCGAGAAGCGTTCGATCACCGATCGGTCCCGGGCCCCGCCGTGGTCGCCGGGTCCGGCCGCCGGCTCGATCACCCACAGGCGAGCCACGAGCTCGCCGGCAACAGCCACCGGTACGACCCACGCACTCTCTCCCCGAGGGCCTCGCACCAGTGCAGGCTCGCGATGCTCGTCGACCGTGGCGAGGCCGGCGAGCAGCCCGCGCCCGATCTCGTCCTTCGTCACGGGTAGGCGTTCGGCTGCGGCCGGATGTCTGCCGATGACGCTCCCGTCCTCGGGATCCTCCAGGACGACGGAGGCGGCCAACGCCTCCGCGAGTGCCGTAAGGACGCCGTCGAGCCCGACATCGTCGAGGAGCAGCCGCATCAGCTTGCGGTCTTGCCTCTCCGCCCACTCCCGCCGCTCTCGCTCCCGGCGCAGGCTGCCGACGACCGCGGTCAACCGGTCGTTGGCAACCCTCAGCTGGTCGATGGTCCGCGCCTCTGCGTCCCGCCGGGCGACCGACCGGAGTACGACGGCGACGTACTGGGCCATAAGCTCCGCCAAGGCGAGATCGGCAGGGGTGAAGCGGCGGACCATGGTCGTGTAACCGATCAGCACGCCCGTGTACACGCCGTCGACGCCGAGCGGCATTGCGAGCACCGACCGGATGCCCTCGGCGATCGGGGACGGGCGCCACGCGCTGCGCCACTCGCGCACGTCGGAGAGGACGACGGTGCGGCCCTCGCGAAATGCCTGCGTCGCGGGCAGGTCGAGATCCGGGTCATCCGGTCGGACCAGCAACGGGTGTAGATGCTGGAGGTGGTGCCGGTAGTTCTCGGTGAGGGCGTGGCTAGCCCGGACCACCAGCCGCTCGCGCCCGTCCGGGTGCTCGTCGTCGACCACCATCACCGAGCAAGCGTCGGTGTCGAGGAGCTCACAGGCATGGCGCGCCACGCGATGCAGCAGGGCGTCCTGGCTCTCCTCGCTGTTCAGGGCTCGGAGGAGATCGGTTGATGCTCGCACCCAGCCCGCATGGGATGCCAGGGAATCAGCCACGCCACACCCCTTGATCCCCGTACCACGCGCCTGCATCAACGTGGTGCTCGTCAGAACCCCACAGCAGAGCGAATGCGCCCACCTGCGAGGCGTATGGTGCCACGTGGGCTAGCTACTTCGTCGTGAACAAGGCGTCTTTGCGCTGATCCGCGTTGTGTGTGCTGCCGGAGGGTGGGCGTTGCGGACCCAACGGGAGCTCGGTGTCCCCGTGGGGCAGATTCGGGCTGGACGTCTTGACGCCGAGCGCCGCGCCCGCCGCGGTGCTAGGTCCGGCGAGGCTCGTAAGGGCTCCAGCCGCGCAGGAAAGGCGTTAGATCATGGGGCTTCGGGTCGACCGGGGCCGGCCCGACGTCGTTCCGGCCGCGAGGTTCGACACGGTCGGCGTAGCCGCGGGCCCAGGCGATCCAGCTCGCCCGTTCCTCGTCGCGGCTCAGCCGGGCTAGTCGACGGGACGTGCCCAACGCCGCGACGGGCCCCGCGGCCGCCGCCTTCGCACGCAGCGTCGTCAGGTCGCCCGCCAGCAGCTCAGCGGCTCGCTGATCGGCCGGCTTGGTCCAGCTTGCGTAGACCCGCAGCGTGGTCGCGCCCCCGTCGCTGTGGCCGAGCCTGCCCGCGGTCGTCCGCAGGTCGACACCGGCCGCGAGGAGCTGGGTCGCGTTGAAATGGCGGAGGTTCTTCAGCGGCTCAGTGATGTCGAGCCTGTTCCCGACCTCGCGGTAGGCATGGGTGAAGTGGTCCGGGTGCCATGGTGCGGCTCCGGCGGGGTCCGGGGAGAAGACGAACGCGTCCGCGGCGAGAATGAGACCACCGGGCGCCAGAGCCGCCTCCCGAGTCAGGCGGAAGCCACTCAGGAGCTCAACGGATACCGAGTCAAGGGACAGCAGCCGCTCCTCCCCGGTCTTCGTCCCCTTCATCCTGCGCTGGCCGGAACGAACGACGTAGCTCGAGCCGACGCGCAACAGCCCGCGCTCCAGTTCGAAGTCCGACCAGCGGAGGGCGACGAGCTCGCCGCGTCGAGCTCCTGTCGTCACGGCCAGCCACAGGAAGACACCGAGCTCCTCGTCCGACGCGCCCGCCGCGTTCAGCAGGGCTGCCACCTGCTCAGGGCGCGGCGGTAGTGCTCGGTGGCGCGCCAGCTTCGGGGGGTGGGCGTAGTCGGCGGGGTTGCGCTCGATCCAGCCCCAGGAGACGCCGTAGTTCAAGGCCGCGGAGAGGATCGCGTGCACTCGCCGTACCGCTCCTGCGGACATCGGTTTGCACAAGTGCCCTGCTGTCGGGCCAGTGCAGAGCTGATTGCAACGGCGGAGGTGGCTATAAAGCTTGTCGAGGATGTCGACCCTGTGCTGCAGCTTGCGGATCGGCATCTCGCCGAGGGCGAGCTTGATCGTCCGGCGGATGTAGCCGGCGGAGGTCTCGGCGGTGCTCAGCTCGTGATCAACCGTCTCCATCCAGCGGTCGAGCAGCGCGGCCACGGTCCGCTTCAGCTCTACCATCTCGCCGGTGTCGGCGAGCGCGAGCAGCCGCTCTTTGTCGGCCTCAGCGTCCGCGCGGCTGCGTCGCACCTCGCCGCGGAGGTACGTCTGCTTGTGCGTGATGGGGTCCTTGCCCGCGTACACGCGGGCAAGGAATCCCGACCTCAGAGTCTCGATCGAGCCGCTGGCCATGGGCAGAAGCTAGGACGAAATCCCGCGGACATGCCAAAGACTCATGCCACGAGACGATCAGATGTGGATCATTGAGCGAGTGAAACAGGCCATTGACCTGGTCTTTCTGTGGAGCCGCCTTGGGGAGTCGAACCCCAGACCTACGCATTACGAGAATTGCCGTCCACGTGCTCGCGACCGGCATGTCGGGCATCGGCGCAGCTCAGCCACTCGCGCGGACGCACCACCGGTATCACTGGAACCAGTTGGAGGCCACGAAGGAGGCCACGGCACGACCGGCCCCGGGTCGAGTCCGAGTTCGACCCTAGAGCTCCCAGCGCAGGTTCGAAGGACTCCAGGTGGCATCGCTGTCGACCTCGCCCGTCAGGACCGGATCCAGGAACGCGCTCGCCAGCGCCGAGGCAGAGCGGAAGGAGCGATGGTCACGGCACTCCACAACGTCGCGAGCGACCTTGGCATAGTTGGCAGTCCATCCATCTGGACAGTCCCAGTGCGCAATCTTCGGGAGCGCGCGGTGCGCGCGCTCGGCGTCGATGGCTATGCGAAGTGCGCCTGCGTCAACATGTTGGGTTCGAGCGATGACTACCAAATCCACGAGATCACGAACGCGGCTGGATGGCAGGCGTGCAGGTCCGTAGAGCTCGAAGGTTGCGCAGAGCTTGTCGGCGACATGGTCTGCGACCGGATAGATCCGGTAAGCAGGACTCTCGAGTCCGGCGAGCTCGATCGTCGGCTCGGGCTGCCGCGACTCGGGATCACCCGTGATCACTGCGTTGAGCACGATGTCCACAACGAACTCACTAACCAGCCTGACGCCGACATAGGCATCGATCTTCACTCTCGCCAGCTCACTCCCCGGCTGGCCAGGGCGCTCATCGGTACGACTAGATGTCCCACCTATGGAGGTTGGTGACGCGGGTTCCGGCGACACGCCGGAGTGAATGATCTTGAAGTAGGGAGGACCTCCAGGCGAGGTGTGGAGCTGCTGAAGGCATCCATGCCGTCGACC
>Ga0070665_100001232_pt1 | contig 31094 bp, 31 predicted proteins | sample KBSS13metaG_FD_65862 | JGI IMG/M metagenome (GOLD analysis project Ga0070665, IMG submission 65862) | Switchgrass rhizosphere microbial communities from Kellogg Biological Station, Michigan, USA - KBS S1-3 metaG | ecosystem: Host-associated > Plants > Roots > Rhizosphere > Soil ... | reverse complement strand
CCCTCCGTATAAAGTGATCCAGCCCTGCTCACGGTAACGCATCTGCTTGACGGTTGTCTTGGGGCCAAACCTGTGGACGATTTCTCGAGAGACGACGGGGCTCCCATTTGCGTTGGGCCTTTCGTGTGTGAGACGCAACGCGCTTATCGAGGTCTTTCGACCGTCCGACGTACTTCCCGTTAGCCAGTGTTAGAACGTACACGCCTGCTTTCGGGGCGCAGCTGGCGTTGTGGACGACGATCGGAGTTTCGCCGTTCAAGACACTGAACGTGTGTGGTCCGTCGACGGTGAGGTTGTAGACCGCGGTGTTCGCGCGTTGGCCAAGGTCGCGTGCGTCGCGGACTCGGGCGGTGGAGCCGTCGGGCAGGAGGACGCGGTCGCCGATCCCGATGTTGCTCGCTTCGGTCCAGCCTCGGCCGTCGATCCAGATGGGGTGGCTGACTGTGGCAGTGAGGGGCTCGGTGCTGATGTCGAGGGTGAGTTGGATGAGGTGTTGGTCGCCGTAGCCGGTGAGCTCGACGCGTGGGTCTGTCGCCATGCCGAGCCAGATGACCAGGTCGCGTCCAGGCAGCCGGTGACCGACGCTACGACCCATCACCTCAGGCTTCCCGTGTGAGGCCGAGCGTCCCGACCGTCCAGCCGCTGGATATGTTCTGGCCGTGGAGATGATGTTCGAGGGCGACATCTTCGTCAGCTACGGCCAGATGATGATCGAGAACCCCGCCGCCTGGAACGTCGACTACGACGCCGACCACTCGTTCGCTGGGCAGGTCAACGGACTCTGCGGCGCCGGGATGCCCGAACGACTCTGGATGTTCACCGGCCTGCACACGGGATGGGTGCGGCTGACCGTAGAGCGCCACGACACACCACCCGCCGTCGATCCGCAGTGGGAGGAGGTCGTCGAGGCGTCGTTCACCCCCACCGGCTCACCTCTCCAGCTGATGGGCCTGATGGCCAACGAGGCCTACCCGCTGCCGCTGTCCACCGGCGTCTCGCTCCGGGTCCGCTATTGCGCGACCGCTATGGACGCCGCCAGCGCCGGATCCCGCGCGCAGGACGACCCGGTCCTCGACCGCTACCTCATTCAGCTCTGGCCTGCCCCTCCGACGTCCGACACCGTCCTGCGCCAGACCAGCCGGGCCGCCGCGTACTGGCACGACCACGCCCGAACTCTTCCCACCCAGGACGAGTTCGCCGCCCAGAAGGCCGAGCACCAGGCCAGTGCCGATGCCCAGGCGCGAGCCGAAACGGCAGAACGTGAGCGACGGCGCCTCGTAGAGGAGAACCTGCGCTGGGGAGGCCGAGTCCCCGCCCGGGAGGTTCTGGAGATCGCCGAGTCGCTGCAGCTCGCCCAGTTCGACCGGGCGCTGCTCGACGCCGTCGTCGCAGCGAGCCCTCAGCAGCAGCGCGACGTCGCCCGCTTCGCGGTCCGCCACGCCTACACCGCGGCCGGGCTCACCGGGATCAGCTGGATCGACGCCGCACTCGACGCCCTCGACCAAGCAGCCCCGCTCCCCGCCCCCTTCGACGAACCCGCCGCGATGTGGCGAGCTCTCGCCGAGGACCCCCTCGTCCCCAGTACCATGATCCTCTCCCCCGACGGCCAGACGGGCTGGAGCCAGCAGCACATGACGCTCCCGGCGCTGCTGCACGCTGCCGAACCCGACCCGCTCCGTGCTGCCATCGCGAGTCTCATGCACGCCGCCACCGCGGTCGGCAATGACAGTCGACAGCTCCTCATCGACGCCGCCCGACGCGTCGTAGCTGGCACAGCTCGGTAAGCAACCGCGTCGCAACGCCCCGAAGGCGAGGAGCCACGCCAGTCGCGACCCGTACTGGCAAGCTGCCCGACCGTCACGCCGGGTGTCTCTCCAGGTCTCGCGGGTCCGTCCAGCGAGCGCACGCCGTACCCGCGGCAGTTGCACGACTCGTAGCGGGTCGGCCGCTACGCCTGATCTGGCACAACATGCTCGGCGGCCTGACCGACGAAATCCTTAACCGCTGCTTCATCACGTGGGCACCGCGCGATCTCGACCTCGCTCCGGAGGCTGAGCGGCTGCTGTGGGCCGTCTCATTCACCATGGCCCCCACACTGCTCGACCACCGAGCCGACCCTGATAGCTCCTCGCTGATCACCGCAGCCCTGCCCGGCCTCAAGGCCGTCGAGGACCGGTGGCGCGCCGAGCCCAAGCGGGCAGGAGACCCGGTCGGGGCCGGCCTACGTGCCCTGCACGAGGCGCTCCCGGTGACCGACTGCCCGTTCAGCTGAGACGTCACCACCCGCCTGGATCTACAATCCCGACCCACACCGGTTCAGGCCGAGGCCCGCCGCGGCCCTGCGGATCCTCGACGACCCGCCCGAGCCGGACCGGCTCGTCGTCAGCCACGGCGACGGCTACTCGGTGCTGTTCGACACCGGGAACAACTGGATCACCCGCCTCGCCGAGGCCCACCAGGCCGGACGGCTCGCGGCCGAGCTGAAGAAGATCCGCCGCTACAAGCTCATCATCATCGACGAGGTCGGCTACATCCCCTTCGACCAGGACGCAGCGAACCTGTTCTTCCAGCTCATCGCCTCCCGCTACGAAGTCGGCTCGGTCGTCGCCGCAGCCATGATCGACCGCCTCGTCCACCACGCCGAGGTCCTCACCCTCACCGGCGACTCCTGCCGCACCCGCCAACGCCGCGAGTTCCTCGCCAAACAGAACCGCGCAGACCGAGACTGACAGATCACCAGTGGGGCAGGATTCCCAGAACCTTCGACGGCTGGCTTTCGAACAGCCTCGCAGCTTGAGTCCGACGACCGGCAACGCCCGTCATGACCGCTACGGCTGTCGCCGAAGCCAGCTGATCATGAGGAGGACTCACGATGAGATTCTTCGATGACGCCCACGGCACCGACCCGACTCCTGCACCGGAACTCCAACCGTTGTATGCCCGCCCCCGCGGGTTCAGCCCGCAGGAGCCGCGCGACTGGGTGATCCCGACTGTTCTCCCCCTCGGGCGGCGCTTGGCGGAGAGCACGACGGCGGTCGTGGCCCTCGACGCCGTGTACTGCTGGCCAGACGGCGTCGGGCTGCCCATGCGGGCGTTGATGCGGCACCCCCTCGACATCGCCGCCTTTCCACGAAGCGCTGACAGGGTTCGTCACGGGGGCTTGCACCTCGGCGTTGCGTTCAGTGACGGCCGCCGCGCGGTACATCTCGACGGCGGCTCGCGCTCGTCCGGCCGAATTCTCAGAGGCGGTGAGATCTCCTCACCGGTGATGTCCGTAGGGAGTGCGTGGACGCAGTTCCACCGTCGCCTCGAGGTGTATCTGACGCCCGTTCCGCCAGCCGGGCCGCTGACTATCGTCGTGCAGTGGGCCGAGCAGGGCATTACCGAGACCTGGGTGGACCTCGACGGCGATGCGGTACGTACCGCGTGTGCCGCGGTTGAGGACGTCTGGCCCGATCTTCCCGTGGCTCCGAGTCCGACGCGGGGTCAGATCACCGTCCGAGTCGGCGGATCGTCAACCCCTGCCGGGCTCGCCGGACTCGGACGGGTCGAGCCGTCCGAGTCCGATGAGGACCTCAGGCCCGACCGGTAGAGCACGAGCTCCACTCCCCTGTCGGCGGAGCTCGATCTACCAAGCAGCTACCTACGGCGTTGCCCGGCCTGAGACCCGAACACCGGCGACGTAGAGGTCTCGCCACGGAATGTTCGGTCAGGCGCAGAGGGGGACCGGGCCCGACGGCGGCGCGAAGTCCGCGGAGCCCGCGCCGCCCGCGCTGGTCAGATCGCCCCAGGTGAAGCGGGCCAGGAACGGCTCGACGAGCGTCATGGTCCCGCTGAGTATCTGCTCACCGCTCGCAGGCGCGTTCGGCGCCGTCCGTGAACAGGGTGACCTCCTCCGCGCTCGTGCGCTCCGGTGCTTGGCGGGCGAGCACCGCGCCCAGCTCGACGCCGAAGTGCTCGGCGGTGGTGACGCCGTCGGCAATCGACGGCAACACCTCCCCAGACTTGGCGAGCTGGATGGCGCGGTCGTCGACGACGACGGTGGCCCGGGCCATCCCGGCGGAGTCGCTCTCGCGGTGGTCGGGCCTCGGGGGTGCGCCCACGGCGTTCACGTGGACCCGAGGACCCGGGAGTCGGGGCGGGCCAGGGCGTCGGTGGCCACGGCGGTGGCGGCGGCGGTGCGTTCCCCGAGTGATGCGGCCGCCGGTGAGCACGGCGCGCCGGGCGCCGGCGTGGGCGTCGAGCACGACGATGGTGGACTGTTGGGCGGGCCCGTCGGCCGGGCCGCTGGCGCGGGCGTCGGTGAGGATCTTGACCGCGGTGAGCCCGAGCCGGTGCGACGTCGCGATCATCGGCAGCAGAACGGTGTCCGGGCCGGTGGCGGTGAGCATGGGCACGGGCTGCTCGGCTCGGCCGAGGGCCTGGTCGATGTGCACGGCGCGGAGGGCGGCGATCAGGTCGTCGGTGGTGACCAGGCCGTCGAGGTCGTCGTCGGTGAGGATCCTGGTCTCGGTGCTCATCGGTGGGCTTTCATGAAGCTGTCATCGGCGAGCTCGTCGTAGCGCGGGGCGCGGGTGACCATGTGGTTCTCGGCGAGCATCCGCATCCAGCGGTCGCTGGAGGCGGGGTCGATCGCGACGGTCTCCCAGGTCCGGCCCGCCTTCATCTGGGCGACGGCCTCGCGCAGCACGGTGATGTCCTTGCCGGGCCACCGGGCGGCGAGGACGGCGTCGATGGTCTCGGCCGGGGTGTCGGGCAGCCGCGACATCGACGTGGCCAGGCAGGACACGAAGCGGGTGAGCCGGTCGCGGAGCTCCTCGACGCGGTCGGTGCGGCAGTAGTAGACGCTGTTGGGCATCAGCCCGCCGCTGTCGAGGTGACGGTACACCACGTGGCCGCGTCCGCTGCGTTCCAGCTCGATGGCGGTGACCAGGTCCAGGACGATCGCGTCCCCGAGCCCCGCACCGAACAGCTCGACCAGCATCGGGCCCGAGAGATCGCGCACGAAGGTGACGTCGCCGACGTCGATCCCGGCCTCGCGGATCAGGCCCGCGGTGACGGCGTAGGGGCCGCTGCCGCCCGCGCCGGGGGCGAGGACGACCTTGCCGACGAGGTCGGCCAGGGTGAAGTCCGGGTCGGCTTCGCGGGCGAGGATGACCTTGGGGCAGGTGTGGTTGACCTGCCCGATCACCGTGAGTCGGCGACCGCTGCCCGCGTACATGCCGGGCACCCACAGCCCGCCGAGCGCGACGTCGGCGGCGCCGGAGTCGAGGTCGTCGAGGACCCCCGTCCACGGATCGCAGTCCCGCGAGCTCAGCGCCAGGCCGGCGGCGGCGAAGATGCCGGTGACGTCGGCCAGGTACTCGGGCAGGTAGTTCAGCCCGTTGGCGGTGGCGGAGATGCGGAGCTCGTCCATGGCGGGGGTCCTCCTGGTCGTTGGGTGGAGACGGACAGCGGGCTCAGACGGTGGCCAGGGTGGGGACGGGGGCGTCCTCGTTGACCTGCTCCAAGGTCCGCCCGCGGGTCTCCGGGGCGAAGCGAGACGCCACCACGAGCAGGGCGTACATCACCGCGACCATGGAGAACACCCCGGCGAGACCGTAGGAGCCGAACAGGGCGACCGCGAGGAACGGCATGACAGCGCCGGCGATGTTGCCGATGCCGTTGACGATCGAGGTGCCGCTCGCCCGCACCGCCGTCGGGAACAGCTCCGGCGACCACACCGCCAGCGTGGTGTTGGTGATCATCGTGAAGAACTGGAAGACGGCCCCCAGCACCAGGATCCACAGGGTGGTGTGACCGAACGCCGCGAACAGCACTGCAGTGAGGCACCCGAGCAGGGCGGCGCCGCCGACGGCGCTGCGTCGTCCGACCCGCCCGGCGAGCAGGGCGGCGGCGATCGCCCCGAGGAGCGACCCGATGTTCATGATCATGGTGAACAGCAGGCTCTCGGAGATCGAGTAGCCGCGCGCCACCAGCAGGGTCGGCATCAGGAAGTTCAGGGTGACCTGCGCACCGAAGGCCATCCAGGAAGCCGCTCCGAGAGTGAGGGTGCGAGGCAGGACCGGGCGGGCGAAGACCGCGGACGGGCTGGACTTGAGCTGCCGGGCCGGGATGTCAGCCTCGGTGAGCGGGCCGGTCGGCGGGCTCGCGGGAGCCCGCAGCGAGTCCGAGGTGAGGGTGTTCAGCGACAGGTTGGCCTCGGCGACGCGCCCCTTGGACAGCAGGTAGCGCGGGGTCTCGGGCAGGAAGCGGCGGTAGAACACGACCAGCAGGGCGGGGACGGCGAGGAACAGGAAGGTCCAGCGCCACACCGTGTCGTCCCCACCCAGCCCGGTTGCGAGCGGGCCGAGGAGCAGGAAGAACAGGCCGTAGGACAGGAAGTTGCCGACACCGCCGGACCCGATGTTCAACGCGGCCACCAGGGCGCCGCGTCGCTTGGTGGACACCATCTCCGAGAGCATCGCGATCCCGATGGTGAACTCACCGCCCAGGCCGATGCCGACGATGAACCGGCTGGCCAGCAGGATCTCGTAGTTCCACGAGATCGCACTGATCAGACCGCCCAAGGTGTAGACGAGCAGGTTGACCGACAGCGCCGTGCGGCGGCCGTAGCGGTCGGCCAGCCAGCCGCCCAGCAGCCGCCCGACCAGACCGCCGATCACCGTGGCCGTGTTGATCAGGGTGAGCTCGTTGTCGCCGATCCCGAGCGAGAGCTTGATGTTGGCGCCCATGGCGCCCACCGAGTTCTGCTCCAGGGTGTCGAAGAACATCCCGGCCAGGATCAGCATGAGGACCCAGAACTGGGCCTTGGTGAACCCGGCCTTGTCGAGGGTGGTGGCGATGGTGCCGGAGGGCTGCTCCTCCGGGAGATGGTTGGCAGACATCGGTATGAGCTCCACGTCGGGTGGGTGGCCCTCTCCCACCGGCGGCGAGGAGGGGCAGAACCAGCCGTGCAACGAACATGCATAGTGGTATACCGCTATTGTTGCGGAGGCATGACCTCCCGTCTCAGAGGCGTAACACAGTCGCTATATCCGCAGACTCCACGCGATCGACCGTCGCTGCGTCCGTCGTTCGAGGCGTCGAGTATCAGCTGTCGCTGACGTCGATGGACCCGAGGCCGTGACCCGCAGAGCTCCCTGGCACGTGCAGATGCACCGACCCAGGACTCGCCCCGGGCATCGTCATAGACCTGGTGGGCTCGCGTCGGCGCAGCACAGACAGCTCCTCGTCGGACGCCTGTCGGCAGAGTCGGCGGCACGCCCCAGCTGCCCGCACCCGTCGCCCAGGTCGGTTACCTACTCGGCCGCACCGGCGGTGCCCGAGTCGACGCCTTCCTCCAGTCGATCGTCCAGCAGACCTTCAGAGTCGTCGACCTCGACGACTACGCCCGCATGGCCGGGTTGGTCACCACCTACGGCGACTTCCCACTCGGCACCACCGACGCCGCCGTCATCGCTGGGTCGTCATCGGGCACCCGCCGCTGAGTACGTCCAGCGTTCGCCCGGATGCAGGCAGACAACCTCGAGTCCGGGCGACTCGCCGGCTGCCGACGCCTTTGCTTCCTCCGCAGAACCGTGACGGTGGAAGACCAACGAGAGCACGTCGTCCGCGTGCGCGTCGTGAACCGGGACAAGCACGTCCGCGCCGAGTACGTTCGCGGCGGCCACGGCCTGCTTGTGCCCCATCACCAGGGACGGACCGACGACCGGCCGCAATCCGTTGACCGGCAGCAGCGCCACCGCCGCCGGACCGCGCCGGGCGCGATAGCGCTCCAGCCAGGCCACGTCGGCGATCTCACCGCCGAAGAAGACCCGCGTCTGCCCGCTGCTGAATACGTAGGCGTTGTTGCGCCACGCCAGGGTCCGCCCGGCCGGAACGGCCTCGACCGACAGCGTTGGGGTGAGCTCGCGGGATTCGTCCCAGCGCAGGTGTTCCACCACCGGGTAACCGAGTGCGCGGCCCTGGCGGACCATCCGGGGCGCACTGACGTACACCGGTGTGACCGACTTGTGGCGGTACTCCCGCAGCGCACGCAGATCCCAATGGTTGGGGGCGAAGCTGGTGGCCACGATCGCCGTCAACGGCGGCAGTTCGGTGATGCCCAGGCCCAACGGTTCACCGCGGCGCAGGTACCAGCGCTCGGTGAACCACGGATCGGTGAGAATCGCATGGCCGTTCAGCTCGAGCAGGACGCACGCGTTGGCCACCCGGGTGACGGCGAGCCCGGCAGACGCCGAGGCGGTTGGCTGCTGACCTTGGTTGCCCATGGCCTCACCGTCCAGGTTAATGTGCACATGAAGTCAAGCACTTCGCACGGGCACATCACCATCGGCGAGCTGGCCAGCCGGTTCGGCCTGGCCACCCATGTCCTGCGGCATTGGGAGAGCGTGGGCCTGCTCGCCCCTGGCCGGGCTGCGGGCGGGCAGCGCCGCTACGGAGACGCCGACCTGGCGCGCGTGGCCATGATCCTGATGGGCAAGGAGGCCGGCTTGGGCCTGCCGGAGATGCGCGAGCTGCTATCCACCGACAACCCGATGGACCACACTGACCTGCTCCGCCGTCACGTCGCCGTTCTCGAACGCCGGATCGCCCAGGCGCAGGCAGCGAAGAACCTCGTCGAGCACGCGCTGTCCTGCCCCTTGAGCTTCGATGAGTGCCCACATGCCCGCGCACAGATCGCGAGACGCATCCCACCGTGACAGAACAGACCGGCGGCGCCGGCGACCGCCGTTAGCCCTGAGGCCGCGCGAACCTGAGGCCGCTGCAGCGTCCGGTGCTCGGACTCGGTGAAACACGCTGGAAGTGCGGTCCCGCCCGTGCTTGCATGAGCCTCATGGTGTCTGCTGACCGGCTGCTCGCCTTCGCGGCCCTGTCGTTCCTGCTGATCGTGGTTCCCGGCCCCAGCGTGCTGTTCGTGATCGGACGGGCGCTGGCACAGGGCCGGCGAGCCGCGTTGACCACGGTTGCGGGAAACACGCTCGGTGCTTATCTGCTGATCGTGGCCGTGGCGTTCGGAGTCGGCGCGGTCGTGGAACGCTCGGTCCTCGCCTTCACGGTGCTCAAGCTGGCCGGTACCGCCTACCTGGTGTTCCTCGGCGTCAAGGCGTGGCGTGAGCGTGGCGCGTTGCACGACACCGTCACCGGGGTGGGGGTCGCGCAGGGCGGACTGCGGACGTTGTGGGAGGGGTTCGCCGTCGGCGTCGCCAATCCCAAGACCATCGTGTTCTTCGCTGCCGTGTTGCCGCAGTTCGTCGACCGCGGTCAGGGACACGTCGCGGCGCAGATGCTGCTGTTGGGCCTGGTCTTCAACATCATTGCTTTTGCGTCCGACATGGTCTGGGGGCTGGTCGCCGCGACGGCCCGGGACTGGTTCGCGCGCTCACCGCAGCGGCTTTCCCTGGTCGGTGGGATCGGCGGGCTCACCATGATCGGGCTCGGCGTCTCCGTCGCCGCGACGGGACGCAAGGACTGATCCGCCTCAGCCGATCACCGACGCGGTCACAACGTCGACCCGCGTCTGCCTGCCGCCGTTCTCGGGCGGTGTCGGTCCTTGTGGATGCGAGCGCCAGTGCCTGCTCAGCAGGGCATCCGATCGTGGCCCGGCTCGTGTTCTGCTTCGCGTGGGAAGTCGACGGATCACGTCGCCGTATTCGCGCTGCATCCACCACGTAGGAGAATGATCCGCAGATGACCAGCATCAGCACGATGGGGCTGGTCGACCGGTCTGACACCATCAGGGCGATCTCGCCCGGCTCGTAGACGGTGCGATCCGCCGGGTCGATGCCCGCGTACGCGGGCCGGTTCCGGGCCGACAGCTTCTTCAGCGGCCCCTCCGAGTAGAGCCGCCGACCCTCTGCGTCTTGCCCGATCGGCGCGGACATGACAGGCCCGCCGAGCCGGTCTGCGTCTCGATGAGATGTCGCCACCTCGCGACGATCACGTGCTTTCAGCCTCAGGTTCGTCACGGCGCTGCGGTGCGACGACCAGCCCGATCGCAAGCAGGAGGGCAGCCACGGTGAGGATCGCGACGGTGGCGTCCGATGAGCCGGACATGGTGATGAGCAACCAGCCGAACGCGGCAGCGCCGATCGAGCCGCCGAGTTGTCGGGCAAGGGTGAGAGTCGCCATCGCGGAGCCGAAGTGCTCGGGTGGGGCGGTCGTGATGCCGAGCAGCGTGTACGCCTGCATGAGCAGGCCCAGGGCGGCGCCGGACAGGGCCAGGCCCACGACTGCAACGCCCAACACGACGGGGCTTGGCCAGCCGTTTGCGAGAGGAAGGATTGCCAGCAGTCCCAAGCCGACCACGCCCAGGATCAGGCCGAGCCGTCCCCAGGGCACCATGCGGGGGAACTTCCGGGCGACGACGGAGAAGGTCGCCGTGATGATGAGCTGGCCTGCGGTGAGGGCGACCAGCAGTGTCGAGACGGTCGACACGTCGTACCCGGTACCGGCGATCACGGCCAGGGGAACGAAGGTGAACGTTCCGAACAACGCGATTCCGCCGATCCCGGTGACGATGATCGACCGGGACAATCCCCGCGAGGCGAAGATCGCGGGAGGGATGAGCGGGTCCGCGGCTCGCCGTTCGCGTCGGGTGAACGCGATGGTCGCGAGGACGGAGAGAGCCAGGATCGCCACCGCGAGGACGGGGGAACTCGCGACCTGCTCGAACGAGCCCAGCACGACGATGCCGGAGGTCGCCACGAGCATGAGCACCGCTCCGGTCAGGTCGAAACCGCGCAGACTCGTCGTGCCGGACTTGCCCGGGAGGCCGCGGTACCCGATCGCGAGGGCGAGGACGCAGACGGGCAGGTTCACCAGGAAGATCACCGGCCACCCGGCCCACTCGGAGAGATACCCGCCGGCCGGGGGTCCGGCAAGGGCCGCGATCGCGGTGACCGCCGTGAGCCACACCTGCCGGCGGATCAGCTCGGTCTTGTCGAACAGCACTCCCAGGGTGCTGACCGCGGTCACGATGAGCCCAGCCCCGCCGACACCCTGCACGGCACGAGCCGCGACAAGCAGCAGCATCGAGGGCGCCAGAGCACACGCCAGGGAGCCGGCGGCGAAGACCACCACCGAGCCGACGAACACCGCGCGCCGGCCCAGGATGTCACCGAGCTTGCCCGCGATCGGCGTCGTCACCGTGACCGTGAGCAGGTACGCGGCGGTCACTCCCGCGATCGCAGGTCCGGCATCCAGGTCGGCGCCGATCCTCGGCAGCGCCGCCACCACGATGTTCGTGTCGAGCTGGGCGAGCAGCATCCCCAGCAGCAGCGCGAAGAACGCGAACTCAACCCGCGCCGGAACCGTCCGGCCGCTGCCTGACTCTGGTGGTGCCTCGGCTTTCATCACGCTCCGATCTATGCGATACACATACATCGTAGCATGCGGATCGCATAGACTGTCCTCGTGAACGCGACGACATCGGAGCCCGCAGAGCAAGCCGCTCCCGGCCGGGCGCTGTTCCGCGTGGTGCGGTACTGGTCCCGTCGCTGGACCGGCGCCGGCCAGGCCGTCGACGCCGACCGCGGACGCGACGTGATGGTCACCGAGGCTGTCGCCGCCCGCCAGGGAACCGAGGGCGCCACTGTCAACGAGGTCGCCGACGAGCTGGGCATCGACCAGTCCGGCGCGAGCCGATTCCTCACCCAGGCCGTCGAGCGCGGCTACCTCCGCAAGGTCGCCTCGGCCACCGATGCGCGGCAACGCCGACTCCTGGTCACGAACAAGGGAGCGACGATGCTCGACTCCGCCCACCAGTGGCAGGAATCCGTCTTCGCCGAACTCACCGCCGACTGGTCGCCCGAGGACGTGCGGCGCTTCCACGGATACCTGCAACGCTTCCTCGCCGCCCAGCAACAGCGCCCGTAGCCGACCGGACGCGCCGCCACTGGGGCGATAGACCGCTGCCCACAGTGGATGCGATACGCATATACTTGACTGATGGACACGACAGCAGGGACAGAGGAAGCAATCGTCCGCTGGCACGAGGTGGTCAACGCCGCGGATCTCGACGCAGCCCGCCGGGCCGTGACGGACCCGATCGTGGTCTCCGGCCCGAAAGGGGCAGGCCCCATCAGCCCTGACGGGTTCGCCGACTGGATCATCCGCTCCGGGATCACCCTGAGCCCGCGCTCCTACCACCCGATCAGCGCCCGAGTCCTCGTCGTGGAGCAGGACGCGCGCTGGCCGCAGAACACCGCCTGGACAAGAGTCGCCACCGTGTTCCGCGTCACCGACAACCGAGTGTCCGCCGCACTCCGATTCGCCGACCTGCGCGCGGCCCTGGACTTCGCCTACCTCTACAGCGAACTCGCTGCCACCGACGTTGATGTGCTCATGCCGGCCGGCGTCTGACGGTTCTCAGATTGCAGCGGCGACTTGCTCGCCGCTGCACGGCCACCGCACCTCGCCTCCGGTGAGGGGCGACGTTGCCGGGTCACGAGGTCGATCACCTGATGGCTCAGCGCGATCGTTCCCCGACGTGCCCGCACGTGGTCCAGCGTCTCGCCGCCCCTGGCTGAGTCCGAGGCGAGCGGTGTGCGGAACAGCGCGGTGCCCGTCGTCGGCGGCCCCGCGCTCGCGTAGTACTGCTGCCGGCTGACTCGACGAGGGAAACACGCCTCTGCGTTCGGGATGCTGGACCTACGTGCCTCGGGCGCGTGACTCAGGGCGCCGTCGCGGTGGCCCGCGGGAGCGTTGGCGCAAGCAAGATCGGCCAGGAGCCGGACGAGGAAGCGCGTACCGGCGGTAGTCGATCGAGGGCCGCGGTGAGCTGGGTAAGCCGGCGCGTCGGTGGTCCCGGCGATGACGCGTCGCAGGCATTGTCCGACGCCGGCCACTGGAGGTGATAGCGTCGGTAGAGCAGAGGCGATCGGGTCGACTGCGAGACTGGAAGGGGAGGTGAGTTGATGTCTGCCGTGAAGGCCACTGCCGTGTGCAGTGCCCGCCGGACCATCCTCACGTCCCGGGCCCCGGTCTGACCTGACGTTCACCCCCGCCTGAGCCTGATGGCTCGTCGGCGAGTGAGCATCGCGCTCAGCAGTGGGGCCCCTGTTCAAGGGTCTCTACGTTGTCTCAATCCACTTTTCAGCCTGCTCAGCCGTACTCCCTGGCGGACTACGGCTGGGACGAGGCGTGTGAGCACGCCTTCGCACCCCATCGCGATGCCGGCCTGATCCCGGCCCGCATCGTGCGAGCCGAACGCGGCTCGTGCGACGCAGCCACCGACACCGGAATACTCCGCGCGGAGATCCCTGGTGCCGCCAAGCAGAAGGTCCCCCTCTCGCCTTGCACAGGGGACTGGGCCGCCCTGTCTCCCGCCACCACCAGTCATGGACCGGTGCTGCACGCAGTCCTGGAGCGGCGCACCGCCCTGGTCCGATCCACCGCGTCGCGTACCTCCCGGAGCCAGGTCCTAGCCGCCAACGTCGACACCGTCGTGGTGACGGTGTCGCTGGGTGCCCCGCTGAAGCACGGCCGGACCGAACGCATGCTCACCCTGGCCTGGGAGAGCGGCGCCCAGCCGGTCGTGGTGCTCACCAAGGCCGACCAGTGCGCCGACCCGCGGCTGGCCGCAGCCGAGGTGTCCGCGCTGGCACCAGGCACCGATGTGCTGGTCACCAGCGCGGTGACCGGGCTGGGCCTGGACATCCTGACGGCCGCCCTGACCGGCACCATCGTGCTGCTCGGCCCATCCGGCACGGGCAAGTCCACTCTGGGCAACCAGCTGCTGGGCCAGGAGCGGCTGGCGACCGGCGCCGTGCGCGACGTGGACGGCAAGGGGCGGCACACCACCACATGGAGGGAGCTGTTACCGCTGCCCAGTGGCGGGGTCTTGCTGGACACCCCAGGTCTGCGCGCGATCGGCCTGCACGACGCCCAGCACGGACTCGAGCAGTCCTTCGCCGAGATCGAACACCTCGCCCAAGACTGCCGGTTCAACGACTGCGCACACGCGAACGAACCCGGCTGCGCGGTGCTGGCCGCCGTCGCGGCCGGCGAGATCCCCCAGCGCCGACTGGACAGCTACCACCAGCTGCTGAGCGAGAACGCCTACGCCGCCTCCCGCACCGACGCTCGGCTGCGCGCCGAACGCGAGGCCGCCAAGAAGGACATCACGCGGCACCTGCGTGCCACCTACCAGTTCCGGGAGCGCCAGCAGTGAACCGCACCGACACACCCGAACCCGCTCCTGGCACCGACCCGGTGATCGGCGCACCGTTCGCCCTGTACCACGACCTGCCCCACGACACCACCGAGAACGGAACCATGACCACCTGGACGGCCCGTCCCGAAACCGCCGACGACATTCCCGTCGTCAACGACATCCTCCTCGCGGCCTTCCCCACCGCCCTCGAGGCCGACATCGTCGACGCCCTGCGCGCCGACCCGGAGGCGTGGATCGACGGCCTCTCGATGGTCGCTGCAGCGCCCGACAGCACCCCGGTCGGGTACGCGCTGCTCACCCGCTGCCACATCGACAGCCACCCTGCCCTCGCCCTGGCCCCCTGCGCGGTATCGCCCTCGACCCAGCGCGGCGGCGCCGGCTCCGCGGCCATCCGCGCCGCCTTGGCCGCCGCCCGGGCCCTTGGGGAGAACGTCGTCGTCGTCCTCGGACACCCCGACTACTACCCGCGGTTCGGCTTCACACCAGCCTCACGCTTCGGCATCCGAGCCCCCTTCGACGTACCTGACGAAGCCATGATGGCCCTGGCCCTGGACGACACCCGCCCGGTCCCACCAGGCACCATTCACTACCCCGCCGCGTTCGGCGTCTGACACCACTGCGGCACCCCGGGGCCCCGTGCCCCGGGGTGCCACAGGACCCCAGCGCCGGACACGGACTGCCGTCCACATGGGGACGTGAATCTGATCGACGCGCTGGCGAACGGCCACGGCCGTACTCAGGTCTGCATCGGCGTCGCCTGCCGGCCGGGCCGTCTAGGACTGCGGTCTCGGCCGCACGAGACCGGTCTGGTAAGCGATGACCACCAGTTGGGTGCGATCGCGCGCGTGCAGTTTCGTCATGGCCCGCTGGACATGGGTGCGGACCGTCAGCGGGCTGACCACGAGTTGGTGGGCGATCTCGGTATTGGACCTGCCCTCGGCGGCGAGGACCATGACCTCGCGTTCCCGCGCGGTGAGGGCTGTCAGCCGCTCGACCGAGCCGGACGGCATGTCCGGTTCGCCGGTGGCGAGGAACCGCGTGATCAGTGCTCGGGTCGCGGTGGGAGACAGGAGCGCCTCGCCGGCCGCGACCGTGCGGATGCCGTCGAGGAGGGCGTCGGCCGAGACGTCCTTGCCGAGGAAACCACTGGCGCCCGCCCGCAGGGCCGTGGCGACGTACTCGTCGGTCTCGAAGGTCGTGAGGATCAGGACGCGGGTGGCGCACAGCTCCGGGTCGGCGCAGATGGCCGTGGTGGCGGTGAGCCCGTTGGCGCGGGGCATTCGGATGTCCATCAGGACGACCGTGGGGTGGTGGGCTCGGGTCAGCTCCACCGCCTCGTCGCCGTCGGTGGCCTCCCCGACGACCTCCATGTCGGGGTTGGCCTCGATCAGCATCCGGAAGGTCGCGCGCAGCAGCGCCTGGTCGTCGGCGATGAGGATGCGGATGGTCACGTCAGAGCCGGATCGGCAGTTCGGTGGCGACGGTGAACCCGCCCTCCGGGTGGGGCCCGGCCTCGAACCGGCCGCCCGCGGACTGGACGCGCTCGCGCATGCCGACCATGCCGTAGCCCTCGCCGGGGTTCGAGACGGCGCGGGCCGCGGTGTCCGTGTCGTTGGTGACGGTGATGGTCAGCCGGTCCTCGCCGTAGAAGAGCCGCACGGAGGCGGTGTCGGTCGTGGCGTGTTTGGTGACGTTGGTGAGCGCTTCCTGCAGGATGCGGAACGCGGTCAGGTCGACACCGGGAGAGAGCTGCCGTTCCTCCCCCTCGACGATGACCTCGACGGCGAGCCCGGCCGAGGCGAACGCGGAGGTGAGCTCCGGTAGCCGGCCGAGGCCGGGCGTGGGTTCGAGTGGTGAGCTCGTGTCGTCGGGCTGTCGCAGCAGGCCGACGGTGGCCTTGAGCTCGCGCAGTGCCCCGGACGTGGTGCCGGCCAGGTCGCGCAGGATCGACTGGACCTGGTCGGGGCGGGTGCTTCCCAGATAGGCGGCCGTGCTCGCCTGGGCGTTGGCCAGTGCCAGGTGGTGTGCGACCACGTCGTGCAGCTCTCGGGCGATGCGCAGCCGCTCCTCGGCGACGCGGTGACGGGCCTCCTCCTCCTCGCGGTTGCGCTCGGCGTACTCGGCACGGGCCCGTACCGCGGCCAGGTGATCGCGCCGGAGGCGGGTGGACTCGGCGAGAGTGACCGGCAGCAGCAGGAACAGGACCGGGTTGAGAATCGTCAACGGCCACGGGTAGCCGTAGCGGTCACCCACCAGCGCGGCCACGACGATCGCCGTCGTGGCCGCGAGGTAGTACAGGTGGGTGGTCCTGCCGGGGATCCGCATGGCCAGCTCATAGAGCGCGACCATCGCCGGAGCCAGGAGCACCGGTGTGATCAGGAAGCCGAACCCGCCGGCGACGGCCGCGCACGCCGCGGTGAACGCGACCACCGTGCGTGGCAGGCGGCGGCGCCACAGCAGCGCGAGCGAGCCCACCGCCGCTGGTGGGATCGCCGACCACCAGCCCAGGTTGTCGGTGTAGGACAGGTCGCTGTTGAGCACCGCGGGCCCGGAGATGGCGAGCAGCAGCAGACCTACGAGGGCCACGTCGGTGACCCGGGGATGGTCCTTGGCGTACTGCCGCCAGCTGGTTGTCATCGCATGCTCCGGCTAGGTGTCCTGCGTTCATCGTGGCCGATCCCCGTGCCGGGAGCCACCCGTTGCCGCAGCTCAACCGTCCGCTGACCGGTTCCTGGTCATTCCGCCGGGTGCCGTGGCCAGGGCCGGGGCACCGGCGGTGTCGCGGAGAAGTGTCCTGCCCTCCACGTCGACGTGCGGCAGCACCCGGTCCAGCCGGCGTGGCAGCGCCCAGGCCCGCTCGCCGAGCAGTGCCAGCACAGCGGGTACGAGTGCCATGCGGATGACGAAGGCGTCGAACAGCACGGCCGTGGCCAGGCTGAACCCGATCATCTTGATCATGGCCAGGTCCGCGCCGACGAACCCGGCGAACACGGCGATCATGATCAGCGCGGCGGCCACGACGACCCGTGCGCTGTGCCGGAAGCCGGTGACCACCGCGGCACCCGCCGGCTCTCCGTGGGCGTGCGCCTCCCGTATCCGGGAGACGAGGAACACCTCGTAGTCCATGGCGAGGCCGAAGACGATGCCCACCAGCACCACCGGCATCATGCTGATGATCGGGCCGGTCTGCTGCAGGCCGATCACGTCGGCGCCCCAACCCCACTGGAAGACCGCGACCACTGCGCCGAGCGAGGCGAGTACGGACAGCAGGAACCCGAGCACGGCCTTGAGCGGCACGAGCAGCGAACGGAAGATCACCAGCAGGAGCAGGAACGCCAGCCCGAGCACGAGCCCGAAGTACGGCACGAGTGCGTTCTGCACCTTCTGCGCGACGTCGATGTTCACCGCGGTCGTGCCGCTCACCTGGAACGTCGCACCGGTGCCCGCTTCGATGGCCGGCCGGTTGGCGCGGATGAGCCCGACGAGGTCCTTGGTCTGCTCGCTGGTGGGGGCGGTGGACGGGACGGCCATGAGCAGCGCCGTGTCACCCGCGGGGTTGAACCGGCCGGGCGACACCGACACCACGCCCGTCGTGCCGGCGAGCTTCGCGGCGATGGCGCCAACCGCCCGTCGTGGGTCGTCCGCGTCGCGGGCGTCCACCACGATCGTGAGCGGACCGTTGACGCCGGGGCCGAAGCCCTCGGCCAGCGCGTCATAGGCCCGGCGCTCGGTCGTCGTGGTGGACTTGGCCTCGTCGCCCGGCATGCCGAGCTGTAGCTGCAACACCGGCAGGGCCAGCACGGCCAGGCCCGCGACCGAGGCGAGCAGCACGGGCTTGGGGTGCCGCAGGACGAACCGTGCCCACCGCGTCCCGGCGTTGTCCGGCTCGGCCTGCGTGCCGGGGGCCTCGGCGGTCTTCTCGCTCGTGCGTACGCGCCGGGACAGGACGACGTTCGGCCAGAAGCCGAGCAGCGCGGGCACCAGGGTCAGCGCGATGAGGACCCCGACCACGACCGCACCGGCGGCGGTCAGGCCCATCTTGGCCGCGGTCGGGATGCCGAGGGTGGCGAGCCCGGCCAGCGCCACGACTACCGTCAGGCCCGCGAAGACCACGGCGGAACCCGCGGTGCCCACAGCCATGGCCGTGGCTTCCTGCGCCGGCCGGCCTTTGGCCCGCTCCTCGCGGTAGCGGGAGACGACGAACAGGGCGTAGTCGATGCCGACCGCGAGCCCCAGCATCGCGGCCAGGGTGCCGATGGTCGAGGACAACCCGAACGCGCTACCGAGTGTGAGGATCGTGAGCATGCTGATGGCGATGCCGAGCAGGGCGGTCAGCAGCGGCAGCCCCGCCGCGACCAGCGAACCGAACGTGATCAGCAGCACCAGCGCGGCGGTCACGACGCCGACCACCTCACTCACGCCGCCGACCTGGGGCCTGCCGGCAAGCACGGGGCCGCCGACCTCCACGGTCAACCCCTGCGCCCGCGCTGTGTCGACGGCTGTGCGCAGGCTGTCCTTGGTCTCGTCGGAGAGGTCGTTGGCCCTGGTGGTGTAGGCGACGGTCGCGTACGCGGTCGACTCGTCCCTGCTCACCGCGTGCGCGGTGAACGGGTCCACGGCGGTGGCGACCTGGCGACCCTGCCCGACCTCGCCGACGAGGCGCTCGATGGCGGCGCGGTTGCCGGCGTCGGTGATCTTCTGGCCCGCGCCGGCCACGAACACGACTCTGGCGGTGGCCTGGTCGATCCCACCCGTGTTGCCGGGGAACCGCTCCTTCATCAGGTCCAGCGCGGTCTGCGCCTCGATGCCGGGCGTCGACCCGGTCTCATCAGACAGTCCGGATGAGGTGGCCGACGCGAAGCCGACGGCGCCGAGCACGGCCGCCCACACCAGCACGACGTACCAGCGCCGCCGGAATGCCAGCCGGCCCAGCCGGTAGAGAAACGTAGCCACGGGACGGAGTCCTCCAGATCGGGTCGGGTGTCCCGTCAGGCTCGCCGCGATGAACAGCCCTGTCGTCATGCACCTGCTGACACCTGTGTACTGAAATCGCAGTACAGGTTGGTGTCGGCCACGGCCACATGCGGCACGGTCATGCGTTCCGCGAGTCGGGCCGACCTGCTGTTGCCCGGCGTATCGGTCCGGGTAGCCGGCCGCTGCTCGCCGGGCACTCTGTGCGCGGCTGGATGACCGTCGGTGGTTCGATGCGTCGACATGGACGCATCGGGCCGCACCCCGCTCGCGATGCTCACCCGTTCGGCCCGAACCAACGACCGATCCGACACACTGCCGCTCGTGCAGCACTGCCTGACCGGACCGTCGAGCAGCGACGGAACAGCGCACACTCCGAACATCGTCGCGCGTTCCGACGCCGGCATGATGACCGGGAGTTGCCGTGTCTGCCTCCCTCACTTCTCCCGTTCTGGACGCCCTACGACCCCGAAGTGGTCAGGGCCGCGCTCAAGCGCCGGCCGCTGCGCAGACCCCTTGATCCGTTCGGCCAGCTCGTCGCGGTACTCCCGTGCCGCTTGAAGCTCCGGTTCGTCACCGGTCGCCCGTTTCAACGCGCCGTCCAGGATCTTCAGCCCCTGGTGTTCGTCGCCGCGCGCATCCGCCTGCCTCGCGGCGTTCTCCATGGCCCTAGCGAGCGTGGTCTGTGCCTCGGGTTCTCTGGCGGCCTTGTTGATCCGGATCCAGTTGCCGCCCGGATCGACGACGGTGAACCCGGTGTACCGGTCGTTTCGCAACCGCGGCCGGGTCATGCGCGGGATGCCGGAGATGAGCAGTCTTCCGTGCACGGACCGCATCCCCGCCGCGAAGGCCTCGAACAGCTCGCTGGTGTCCGCCACGATGACCAGGCACGTGCTGTACGACTGCGCCGGGTCGTAGTCGTCCATCCCGAAGAAGTGCAGATTGATGTCTTCCCGTCGCACCGCGACGTGCGGGTTCGGCCGCGTCTGCCGATAGGTGATCTCGAAGCCGAGCATCTCGTAGAACGACGCGATCTCGTCGATGGATGGACAGGGCAGGAGCGGAATGGTCAGTTCGTTCGCCACCACCCGACGCTAAGCCCGGACCTGCCAGACCGACACCGAGCAATTTCGCCGACGGCAGCCGCCACCGGGACAACGCCTGGTCGAGCCCGGTGCTGGTCGTGACGCGGGCAGCGTCACGCAGGGGCGCCGAGCGGCGGGTGGTCGAGCACGCGCGGCTTGTACTCGACCAGCTGGATGCGGCCGTCGAAGGTCCGGTGCTCGATCATCTCGAGGGCGACGTCCGGGTAGCCGTCGTAGATGCGTTCTGCGCCCGTGGCCCCGGTGATCACCGGGAAGATCCCGACCCGGAAGCGGTCGACGAGTCCGGCCCTCAGCAGGGACCGGCACAGGCTGAGGCTGCCGATCGTGCTGAGCAGCCCCGAGCCGGTCTCCTTCATGGTGCGGACCGTGTCGACAGCGTCGTCGCGGACGAGCGTCGAGTTGGCCCACTTCAGTGGCTCCTTGAGAGAGGAGGAGAACACCACCTTGGACGCTTGCGTGAGCTCGTCGACGGACGCCTCCTCCTCGGCCCTGAACTCGGCTTGGCCATCCGGAACCTCGCCGGCGGCGAAGCCCGACATCAGGCGGTATGTGTTCGCCCCCATGAGGTAGGTGACCTCGGGCTGCTCGCCGAGCCAAGCGAGGTACTCCGGGCCCTCGAGGCCCCAGAACCCGGGCCAGCCCTCTCCCGATGCGTAGCCGTCGAGGGAGGTGATGAAGTCGACGAGAAGCTCTGCCATGACGGTGTCCTTTCCTCGGGTGTCACGAGCTTCGACCGGCCGCGGACCACCAACTCATCGGGTTCGTTCGGTTGCTTCAATGACAGGCCGGCCAAAGATCGGACGTCGAATGGGACGCGTCCTCGGCCCGGAGGCCCTGCCGGCACCACGGCAGCAGACGACCCGCGTCCACTGCGCTGAGGCACAGAGTGCTGCCGGGATCCGCTGCACGCCGGCACCGGTCGCGTCGGGGCTGGTGCCGCAGACTTGCGTGGTGGGCCACCCTGTGGCGCATGCGTGTTCTGGTCGTCGAGGACGAGCCGTTCATGGCCGAGGGAATCCGGGACGGCCTGCGGCTGGAGGCGATCGCCGCCGACATCGCCGCCGACGGGCACACCGCGATGGAGCCCCGGTCGCCAGCATCACCAGAGCGCACTCTCCGGGACGCTCGCGCGGTAGACGAGCTACCCGTCCGAGAGCCGAGGCTGGATCGCCGTCGGCGGCGAGATCAGTCGGCGAGCACCTCGGCGAGGCGAGCGAGGTCCTTGCGGGTCGCCCGCCGCATTGCGGCGACCATCACCGGCCCCGTCACCGCGGCGAACCCACTGGGCTCGCCGCGGTTGCGCAGAATCATTCGGGTCCGATCGGGTCCGGCGTCGTGCCACTCGTAGGTCGTCTCCATCGGGAAGGGGCCCTGCTCGGTCCGCATGACCAGCCGCCTGCCCGGGTCGAGCTCGACGATCTCGTACACGTACTCCAGGACGCGCCCGAGGAACCGGGCGCGGAACGCCACCCGCGACCCCACCGCGGGTGGCGGCACGGTGAGCCACTCCACCCGGTCGATGTTCGTGTACCAGCGCGGCGCGTTGGTCGGGTCGCCCGCGAAGGCCGCGACGACCTCGCGCGGGTGGTCCAGGATCCGCTCCGACAGCACATCGACGGCCATGCGCGCCCCCTCCCCCGGTCAGCCCGAGCGAGCGTAGCCGTGCGGTCGGCCGTCGCGTGCGGGCCGCCCACCAGCTCAGGCTGCTCGTGGCGAGTGAGCAGGCATGAGTCGTCCGCTCGCGGGCGGCGCAGGTGGTCAGCCCGCGAGCACCTTCTCCAGCTTCGCCCAGGACGTTCCCCATCCCGCGCGTGCTCCTTCGAGGTACTCCGTGGGCAGCGGGCCCTGGATGATCACCAGACGAGTCCGGTCGTCTCCCTCGGGATGGAACTCGATCCGCAGCGTCATTCCGCCCTCCTGCCCGACCAGCAGCTCGTTCTCGACGACCTCCACGAAGGTGGCATCCACTCTGGACACCACGGCGCCGGAGCCGTCCGTCATGCTCAGCCGCTGATGCCCGCCGGGCCGGACATCCATGTCCACCGACTCGCGCGGCACACTGATCCCGGCCGGGCCGAACCACTGCGCCAGCTGATCGGGGTCGGTGAACGCCCGGTAGACCAGCGAACAGGGGAGACCGCCTACCTGCTGCGTTCGCCCGCCAACGCCCGCAGGCTCCTGGCGTCCATCGAGGAGCTGGAACACGGCGGCGGCCAGGCCCAGGAGCTACACGAGACGTGAAGATCGTCTTCGCCACCAGAGCGTGGGACGACTACCTGTGGTGGCAGACCCAGGACCGCAAGGTTCTGAATCGCATCAACAACCTGATCCGCGACATCGTCCGCAACGGCGATGAAGGCATCGGCAAGCCCGAGCCACTGAAGCACGGCTTCCACGGGTACTGGTCTAGACGGACCACCGACGAGCACCGGCTGGTCTACCGGATCGAGGACGACGAAGTCAGGATCGCAGCCTGCCGATACCACTACGAGTGAGAGCGCGGCATCCACACCCAGCCGTCGAGCTTTGCTCACTGAGGTGCGCCCGCCGCTCGCTCGGCAGTCACCGCATTGCTCGCCGCATCCAACAGATCAGCCTGACGAACAGGCACCACCGTTGATGATCGTCTGGACCCGGATGCCCCCTGAGCAGCACGACCGAGGATCGGAGCCGGTGGTGGAACACCCTCCAGCGGGTTCACTGACCGGTGGCCGCTGGTGATCAGCACGACCATCGCGGTGTCGGCGGACCCCGTCGCGGGGACCCGCCGACACCGCGGTCAGGCGGCCGTGGCGTCGCCCAGGTAGCGGTGCAGCAGCTCATCGCCCGCGTCGGCGGCCCGACCGGACCACGCGACGCGGCCCCGCTGCAGGATCACCGCGTGGTCGGCGAAGGCCAGGGCACGGCTCGCGAACTGCTCGATCATGAGGACGGCGACACCCTCCGCCCGGGCGCGCTGCAGGCTCTCGAAGACCGTGTCGACCATGAGCGGGGCGAGGCCGAGGGACATCTCGTCGGCGATGACGAGCTTGGGTGACACCATCAGCGCCCGCGCCAGGGAGAGCATCTGCTGCTCCCCACCCGAGAGGGTCCCCGCCGCCTGCCTGCGGCGGTCCGCCAGCACGGGAAAGATCGCGAAGACCCGCTCCATCGCCTGCTCCCGCTCCCTGCGGTGGAGCACCGTCGCCATCCGGAGGTTCTCCTGCACGTTCAGCGTGCGGAAGACACCGCGCCCCTCGGGCAGGTGGACCAGGCCCGCCCGGCGGATCGCCGTCGGCGACGCCGCCGTGACGTCCTGCCCCGCGAACTCGAGCGTGCCCGAGCTCGCGCGCACCAGCCCGCTCAGTGCCCTGGCGAGGGTGCTCTTGCCCGCGCCGTTCGGACCGAGCACGGCGACCGCGCTGTCCGCCGGGACCTGCACCGACACCTCCGACAGGGCCAGTGCGCGCCCGTAGCGCACGCTGAGGTCGCGGGTCACCAGCAACGGTGTCGTGGTCATGCAGTCTCCTCCGCCGGGTCGGTCGCCTCGCCGAGGTAGGCCGCCCGCACTGCGGGATCGGCCCGGATCGCCTCGGGCTTGCCTGCGCTGATCTTCGCCCCGAAGTCGAGCACATGGACCTCGTGGCACATCCCGAGCACGAGGTCCACGTCGTGCTCGACGAGCAGCAGCGACACGCCGTGCTCGGTCACGATCCGCCGGAGCGTGGCGGCCAGGTCCTCGGTCTCCCGCGTGTCGAGACCCGAGGACGGCTCGTCGAGCAGCAGGACGTTCGGGTCGACTGCGAGCGCCCGACCGATCTCGACCAGGCGGCTCGTGCCCAACGGCAACCCGACGACGGGCCGGTCCCGCAACCCGCCCAGGTGCAGCGCATCCAGCAGGCCGTCCACCCGCTCGTCCTCCGCCGCGGGCGCCCGGCGCAGCCCGCGCCCGGTGACCAGGTCACTCCAGATGCGACCCTTGGCGTGGCGCACCCGGTAGGCGAGGACGAGGTGTTCGCGCACGGTGAGCCCGGAGAACAGCTCGGGATGCTGGAACGTGCGGGCCAGGCCGCGCCCAGCGCGGTCCTGAGGGCTGCGCCGCGTGACGTCCTGTCCGTCCATCAGCACGCTGCCCGCGGTCGGCCGCAACAGCCCCGACAACACGCCGAACAGAGTGCTCTTACCCGCGCCGTTGGGCCCCACGAGCCCGACGATGGACGCGGCGGGGACAGCGATGTCCACATCGGACAGCGCGACGAGGCCACCGAACCGCATGGTCACGCCCCGGGCCTCGATACGGGGAGGGGCGGTCGCCGTCGGCGGGACGGTGTCCGTCGAGGTGCTCATGCGTTGCCTCCGCTCGCGACCCGCTCTGCGGTCGGTGCCGTCGTCTCGTCCGGGGATCCGGGCCCGGTGGACCCGGATCCCCGTCCCGATCGCCTACGCCGCTCGGACCGATTCCCCAAGAGATCGCCCAGCTGCCGGGCGTACATGGCGATGACGCCCTCGGGGTTCCTTGCCAGCATGATCGCTCCGAGACCGAACAGGATGGTCGGCAGGTGCGTCCAACCGGCGGGCAGATAGGTCTGGAACACAGCGGGGAGCAGCGCGAACACCAGTCCCGCCACCAGCGCGGCGGTGATCGACCGTGCCCCGATGCTGACCAGCACCGCCAGCCAGATGAGCCCGAGGAACGGGTTGAAGGAGTCCGGCAGCGACGACTGGTAGTTCAGGGCCAGGAAGCCTCCGCCGACGGCCGCGACGTACGTGGCCACACCGGACACGAGCAGCTTGGTCTGGACGACGCTGAGCCCGAGCGTGCGGGCCCCGTTCTCGCTCCAGCGGACCGCGCTCATCGCGAGCCCCGCCGTCGACCGGCGAAGGTTGACGATCAACAGTCCGAGGATGACGAAGGCGGCCAGCGCGAGGTAGCAGAAGACCACGTTCTCGAAGGCCCAGTCCGGGCGCGTCATGAGGGTGCCTTGCCCGTAGCTGTAGAACGGGTCCCGGGTGAACAGCAGGTTCGTGGCGAGCAGGCCGAAGGTCAGGGTCACCAGCGCGACGTAGAGATCACCGAGGCGGATCGTGAGCGCACCGAGAAGCAGACCGATCGGGACGACGATGACACCGGCGACGATCACCGCCACGACCGGCGGCCACCCGGCACTCGTGGTCAGCTCGGCGGCGACGATCGCGCCGAAGCCCGCGAAGGTGATCTGGCAGAGCCAGATCATCCCGCCCTCGCCGGTGACGAGGGTGTAGGACAGCAACGCGATGCCCAGACAGATGCCCGCGGCGGCGAGACCGGACCAGTACGAGTCGAGGACCAGCGGCAGGACCGCCGCGATCGCGACCGTGACGATCGGGCCGATCACCGACGGGCTGAGCAGCCCGCGGCGGCTCTGCGCCCGTCCGGCGACCGCGACCTCCGGGGCCTCCGGGCGTATCGCCCGGTCGAGCGCACCCCCCTGCGAGTCGTCACCCGCCTGCCCGCGCGCGGCGTAGTAGAGCAGGAACAGCAGCATGAACGCGAACGGGATGCTCGGCACGATCTGCGCCGACAGCGGGTCGGACGGATCGAGGTAGCGCTGGATGACCGTCGTGACGACACCCATCAGCAACGCCACCCCCACGGCGAGCGGCAGGCTGCGCAGCCGCGCGGCGACCACGGGGGCGAAGGCCGCCGCCATCAGGAACGTCATGCCCTCCACCGAGATACCGGTGGTGGGGGCCAACAGGATCCCCGCGAGGCCGGCCAGGGTGGCACTCGCGGCCCACACGCCGAGCGAGATCCGCCCCGGGCCGCTGCCGGAGAGCGCGGTCAGGGCCTCCGAGTCGACCAGGGCGCGGAGCTTGAGACCGACGTCGGTGTAGCGCAGCACCCCCACCCCGATCACGAGGACGACGACCAACCCCGCGTAGGTGAAGACCTGGTCCATGTTGACCGAGGCGCCGAACGGGTGAAAGACCGTCAACGGACGCTGGGCGAGACCGGGCGCCGTGGAGTCCGGCAGATCCCCGAGTACCAGTTTCATGAGCTCGGGCAGGGCTACGGACAGACCGATCGTGGCGACGATCTTGACCGTCACCGAGGCGAGCCGCAGGTGCCGGAAGAGCAGACCGTAGAGGGCCGCGCCGAGGAGCGGGGCGAACACCAGCAACGCCACCGCGGCGGCAGGCCAGATCGACCAACCCTGCTGGGTGTTCAACCAGTAGTAGAACCGCGCCACCGCGAAGGCCATCGCGCCGAAGGCGAAGTTGAACACCCCCGACGAGACATAGGTGACCACCAGCGACGCAGAGGCGATCGCATAGATGGCGCCGAGCGAGAGACCTGCGAGGACATAGGAGAGCACGGAGCCTCCGAGGGTTCGGGACAACGCTGGACCGACTTCCGGTCCGGGCCTACGGGATCCGGAACCGCCCCGAAAGAGTGCAACCACGGCGCCCGGGCGTCAACCGTGCGTGTGCCGGCCGGGAACTCCGACCCTGATGTCACAGAATGGTAACGAACCTCCGAGTAGCAAAAGTTTCCGGTGCTCGGCGGGTTGAGCCGGCATAACGTGGCGTCCGGTTCGGCGCCTGCTCGCCGAGCCTCATCCAGGGGCACCGGTGCCCCGGTCCGAGGAGATGCCCCATGCGCATGTTCAGTCGCGTGATCTTGTCCGCGGTGACCGCTGCCACTCTCGCTCTCACCGCCTGCGGGGGCGGCGGAGGGGGCGGCGGAGGAGGCAGTGCCGGGGGGCAGGCCGCAGGCGACACGATCAAGCTCGGTGTTCTCACCAGCCTGAGCGGACAGAACAGTGGCCAATTCGTCAAGCTCGAGAGCGGCGTCGACGCCCGTTTCCAGGCTTACAAGGCCGCGGGCGGGCGCTGCGCGAACAAGAACTTCGAGGTCGTCATGGGCGACGACGCGTCGACCCCCCAGGGCGCCCTCGCCGGCGCCCAGCGCCTCGTCCAGCAGGAGAACGTGTACGCCCTCCTGCCGGTGAGCTCGTTCCTCACCGGTGCCGCCCAGTACCTGGCGACGCAGGCCAAGGGCACGCCCGTGGTCGGGAACTCGGGCGACGGGTCCCCGCAGTGGATCGATCCGTCGGTCACCAACTTCTTCAGCACCATCGGTGCCTCGGACTTCAAGAACATCCCCAGCACGTACGGCCAGTACTGGAAAGAGCTGGGCGGCACGAAGGTCGCCGTGGTCGGCGTCGACGCGCCCAGCTCGGCCCAAGGCGCCGAAGTCGCTCGCCAGTCGGCGATCGCGGCGGGTCTGCAGGACGGCTACTCGAACGTCAAGCTGCCGGTCGCCTCCACCGATGTCGGTGCGGTCGTGCTGGGCATCAAGGACTCCGGTGCCGACGTGTTGTACCTGCCGGTGGGCCCGCAGACCGCTTTCGCGATCGTCGCGGGCCTCAAGCAGGCCGGGGTGCAGCTCAAGTCGGTCCTCTTGGCGACCGGATACGGCGCGGACCTGCTCGAGAGCCCGCCCACGCTGCAAGCGGCGGCGGGGGTCGGGTTCGTGACACTCACCGAGCCCACGGAGCTGAACACGGACGCCACCCGCGCGCAGTCCGCGGCACTCAAGCAGTACGCCGGGTCGAAGACCGGCGTTCCCTCGTACGCGGAGTACAGCGGATGGCTGGTCGCCGACCTGTTCCTCTACGGCCTCGAGGCAGCGGGCTGCGACGCGACACAGGGCCAGTACATCACCGCGCTCACCGCCAGCACGACCTGGACCGCGGGGGGCCTCTACCCCAACCCGCGCGTGTTCGCGGAGAAGGGTGTCCTGGCCTCGTCCCACGGGCCCGGCAACTGCATCTACATCTCGACCGTCGAGGGCGACCACTTCGTGCCGGACCCGAAGGCGTCGCCGCTGTGCGGGACGGTCATCGGGAAGCTGTAGTCCCCCCGGGTTGAGCACCACTCCCCCGGCGAACGGCGCTTTCGCTCACGAGGAATGAGCGAGAGCGCCGTTCGCCGTCGACGCGGTTCTCGACGTCGATCGGCGGTGATCACCCACATTCATCCGTCAGCGGTGGGCGTCGACAGGATCACCGGATCGGACCAGCGGGTCGCAGAGCCCCAGATCCGGACGGCGGGGACTCCGGGAACGAAAGGCTATGCTTCCCTCACCGGGCGTTCGGCCCGCCCACGAAGGAGCTCCGCCCGTGCCCAGCCGCCGTATCGCCCTGGCCGCCGTCGCCGTGATCGCCGCTCTCGCCCCACTGACCGCATGCGGGAGCTCCGCGGACCTCACGATCTACTCGGGCCGCAACGAGCAGCTCGTGGGTGGGCTGCTCGAGAAGCTCGAGGAACGGGTCGGGGGCAGCGTCGAGGTGCGTTACGGCGGCAGCGCCGAACTGGCCGCTCAGCTGCTGGAGGAGGGCGACGGCACCGACGCCGACGTCTTCTTCTCCCAGGACGCGGGCGCCCTCGGCGCGCTCGACGACGCGCAACGTCTGGAGCCGTTGAGCCCCGCGGCGCTCGACGCCGTTCCGGCCGCTTATCGGGCTGACGACGGCAGCTGGGTCGCCACCTCGGCTCGCTCCCGCGTGCTCTTCTACGACCCGCGGCAGGTGCCAGCGGCCGACCTGCCCGCGACCCTCGACGCCGTCACCGATCCGCGGTGGCGCGGCAGGATCGGCTACGCCCCGACCAACGCCTCGTGGCAGGCCTTCGTCACCGGCGTTCGCGTGCTGCGCGGCGAGGACGGCGCCCGGGCCTGGCTGCGGTCCTTCGCGGCGAACCAGCCCGTCCGGTTCGAGAACAACATCCAGATCCTCGACGCGGTGAACGCCGGGCAGATCGCCCTCGGCCTGTCCAACCACTACTACTGGTACGAGCGGGTGGCAGAGGTCGGCGAGCAGGCTGTCCCCGCACGGGTGCACTACGTGTCGGGTGGCGACCCGCTCGGCCTGGTCAACGTGGCGGGGGCAGGCGTGATCGCCGGGACCGCGCAGCCGGAGATGGCCCGCCGAGCCGTCGAGTTCCTGGTGTCGCCGGAGGCCCAGCAGTACTTCGCCGACGAGACCGCCGAGTACCCGGTCCGGGCGGGTGTCACCTCCAGCCGACACACCCTGAAGCCGCTCGACCAGCTCCAGCCGCCGGACATCGACCTGTCCGATCTCGCCTCGCTGCAGCAGTCGCTGGCGCTGCTGCAGGAGACCGGCCTGGCGTGACCGCGCCTCCCGGACCCGTCCGCACGCAGGCCCCGTCGCCGGCACGGCGGGGCGCCCCCCGGGCGCTGCTCGCCGCCGCCGTCGCGACGGGCGCGCTGGCCTGCGTGCCCCTCGTCTACCTGGCCGTCCGTGCCCTGGAGGCGGGACCCGGCACGGTCGTGGAGATCCTTGCCCGGCCGCGGACCGCCGAGCTCCTGGCGCGCAGCGCGCTGTTGGGCGGCTCGGTCACCGCAGCCTGCTTGATCCTGGGCTGTGGACTCGCGTGGCTGCTGACTCGCACCGACCTGCCCGGTCGCCGGGTGTGGGCCGCGGTCCTCGCCCTCCCGCTCGCCGTCCCCTCGTACGTGGCGGGGTTCACGTGGATCGCCGAATGGCCCGGTCTGGCCGGGTTCCCCGGAGCGTTCCTCGTGCTGACCCTGGTCAGCTACCCGTACGTGCTGCTGCCGGTCGCCGCCGCCCTGCTGGCCTCCGACGGCGGGCTGGAGGAGGTCGCCCGGTCACTCGGCCGCGGTCCCGGAAGGGTCCTGCTCACCGTGACGCTGCGCCGGGTGCGGCCGACGGCGGCGGCCGCGGGCCTGCTCGTCGCGCTGTACGTGCTCAGCGACTTCGGTGCCGTCTCGCTGATGCGCTACGAGACCTTCACCCTCGGCATCTTCACCAGCTACCGGGCCACGTTCGACCGGACGCCTGCAGCAGTGCTCGGATGCGCCCTGGTGGCTCTGGCCGCGTTGCTGACCTGGGCCGAGCACCGGGCCCGCGGACGGGCGGGCGGCTGGATCGGGCGCGGTACCCCACGGCCGCCAGTGCCTGCGCGGTTGGGTGGGTTCCGCCCGCTCGCCCTACTGACGGTGGCGGCCGTCGCCGTCGCAGCGCTGGGTGTGCCCGCGGTCAGCCTGGTGCGCTGGACCCTCGCCGGCACCTCGGCGGGGATCGACTGGGCGGGGCTCGGCGGCGCGACGGTCGCGACCCTGCAGGTCGCCGGGCTCGGTGCGGTCCTGACCACGGTCCTCGCGATGCCGGTCGGAGTGCTCGCCGCGCGGTACCGCGGGCGCACGGTGACCGCCGTCGAGACCGCCGCGTACGCCGGACACGCACTGCCCGGCGTGACCATCGGGCTCGCCCTGGTCTTCGTGGGGATCCGGCTGGTCCCGGCCGTCTACCAGGAGCTGCCGCTGCTGCTCGTCGGGTACGCCGTCCTCTTCCTGCCGCTCGCCGTGGGGGCCGTGCGGACCGCCGTCGCGGCCGCGCCCGTCGGCCACGAGGAGGTCGCCCGCTCGCTCGGCTGCGGCCGAACGGCGGCATTCGCCCGCGTGACCCTCCCCCGCGCGCTGCCCGGCATCGTCGCCGGCGCGGCGCTCGTCTTCCTGACCGTGGCCAAGGAGCTCCCGGTGACACTGATGCTGCGGCCGACCGGGACGGACACCCTCGCGGTCCAACTTTGGAGCCACACCGGGGCGGGCGCCTTCGCGGCCGCCGCACCATACGCCGTGGTCCTCGTGGTGGTCGCGGCCGTCCCGAGCGTCCTGCTCGATCGGGCGGCGCACCGGTGAGCACCGGTCTCGTGGTCTCGGGTGTGCACGCCGGGCACCCCGGTGTGCCGGTGCTGGACGGCGTGGACCTCGAGCTGCCGCCGGGGGCCCTGCTCGCGGTGCTGGGTGAGTCCGGTAGCGGAAAGACGACCCT
>Ga0070665_100001231_pt1 | contig 31098 bp, 29 predicted proteins | sample KBSS13metaG_FD_65862 | JGI IMG/M metagenome (GOLD analysis project Ga0070665, IMG submission 65862) | Switchgrass rhizosphere microbial communities from Kellogg Biological Station, Michigan, USA - KBS S1-3 metaG | ecosystem: Host-associated > Plants > Roots > Rhizosphere > Soil ... | reverse complement strand
AAGGGCGAATACCAGCTGGTCTGCGAGCACCTGGAACCGCACGGTCTGGGTGCGCTGCAACTGGCGTTCGATCAACTAAAGAAGCGGCTGCAGAGCGAAGGCCTCTTCGATCAGTCGCGGAAGCGTCCGCTGCCGGCACTGCCCCGCAAGATCGGGATCGTCACGTCGCTCGACGGCGCCGCGATTCGCGACATCATCAAGGTCCTGCGCAGGCGATACGCGAACGCGCATCTGGTGATTTGCCCGGCCCGGGTTCAAGGTGAGGACGCCGCACCCGACGTCGCGCGGGCGCTGCGGCAAATCGCCCGCGTCCCCGGCGTCGACGTGGTCATCGTCGGCCGCGGTGGCGGGTCGATCGAGGATCTCTGGGCGTTCAACGAAGAGGTCGTTGCGAGAGCGATCGCGCGCGTGCCGGTACCGGTGATTGCTGCGGTGGGACATGAAACCGACGTCACCATCGCCGACTTCGTGGCCGATGTTCGCGCGCCGACACCGTCGGCGGCGGCCGAGCTCGTCGTCTCGGCCAAGGACGAGTTCTGCGGCCGCATCGATCGCCTCGAAGGACGTCTTCGCAGCGCGGTCCGCGGGCGGGTACAGGGCTTGAGCCGTCGGGTGCACATCGTGGACAGCCGGCCGGCGTTTGCCGGCTTCCGCGGACGCCTGGCCATGCGCGGACGCCATGTCGCGGAGCTGTCGCATACCCTGGCGCGAATCGTCCGCGCCGGCCTTGCCGCTCGGGAGCGGCGCCGGCAAATACTCGAGCGCCAGCTCTCGACGTTCGACGCGGGACGCCGTCTGGCGAGCATCCGCACGCGGCTCGTCGCTTCGCAAGGGCGGCTCGACCGCGCGATGGGACGCCGCCAGCATCGCGCCGCCGCACAACTCGGAAACGTCGCGGGCCGGCTCGACACGCTCAGCCCGCTCGCCGTGCTCGGCCGCGGCTACGCCGTCGCCTGGAACGCGGACAAGACGCGCGTCCTGCGCAATGCGGCCGGAGCCGCGCCAGGCGATACGATTCATGTGACGCTGTCGGAAGGCGAGCTGCACTGTGAAGTGCGATCCGCCGATCCGGCACCGCGAACCCCGGGGACATCACGGTAATGCCCGACACGTCGATCAAAGACTTCGAAACCGCCATCGCCGAGCTCGAAACCATCGTCAAGAAGCTCGAAGAAGGCGACCTGCCGCTCGAGCAGTCGCTGGCGCTGTACGAGCGCGGTGTCCAGCTCTCGAGGTTCTGCCACACGCAGCTCGAGCAGGCCGAGCGCCGCATCGAGATCCTCAATGAGCGAGGCGAGCTGAAGGCGGCACCGGCGTCCTTCGGCGCCGATGACACCGAGCGCGGTTGACGCCGTGAGCGCCGATCCTCTCGCAGCGTTTCTCACGAGCGCGCGCGCACGCGTCGATGCCGCGCTCGATCGCTACCTGCCGGTTCCTCCGGCGTGTCCGGCCATCGTCGCCGACGCCATGCGCTACAGCGTATTCGCCGGCGGTAAACGTCTCCGGCCAATGCTGACGCTGGCCGCAGCGGCCGTCGCCGTCACCGACCGCGACGGCCAATCCGTTCGCAATGCGCCGGCAGCCGAGGATCCCACGGGAGACGGCTTCAGTCCCGCGATGAAAGCGGCGCTCCCCGCGGCCTGCGCGATCGAGCTGATCCACACCTACTCGCTCATTCACGACGATTTGCCCGCGATGGACGACGACACGCTGCGCCGCGGACGGCCGACGCTGCACGTGGTGTACGGCGACGGCATCGCGATCCTCGCCGGCGACGGCCTTCATGCCGAGGCGTTCACACTCCTCGCACGCGATCCAGCGGCTACCGATCCCGACGTCATGCACCGGCAGCTTCGCGTCATTCGGATCGTCGGCGAAGCGGCGGGGCCCGGCGGCATGGTCGGAGGGCAGGCGATCGACCTGCAGGCCGCCGGACAGGTACCCGGCCACGGCATCACGCTCGATGCCGAGGGTCTTCGACGGATGCACGCGCTGAAGACGGGTGCCCTGATTCGCGCCTCGGCATTGAGCGGCGCCATCATGGGCGGCGCAGACGAGCGCCGGGTGGCGGCGATCGATCAGTACGCCCGCGAGGTTGGTCTCGCGTTTCAGATCATCGACGACGTCCTCGATGTCGAAGGCGATCCGGCGTCCCTCGGTAAGACAGCGGGTAAGGACGCCGCCTCGTCCAAGCCCACGTACCCGGCGCTGTTCGGCCTGGAACAATCGCGTACGCTCGCGACCGACTGCCTGCGGCGAGCGCACGCGGCGCTCGAGGCGGAAGGCCTTCGAAACAGCCTGCTCGGGGGAATTGCAGACTGGGTCGTTACACGCAAGAGTTGATTCGATGCGCCGCTCAAACACAATGGACACGAAGGATCAGATGCCGTGGCCTCGACCAATACCAAGACCCGTCTGGATGTCGCGCTCGTCGATCTCGGACTGGCTCCGTCGCGGGAGCGCGCGCGCGCGTTGATCCTGGCCGGGCAGGTGACCATCGATGGTCAGGTCGTCTCGAAAGCGGGCGCGGCGGTCAAGAGCGATGCGCGTGTCGAGCTCGCCGTACCGGATCATCCGTATGTCGGGCGCGGCGGACTCAAACTCGCTGGCGCGCTCGACGCGTTCAGTATCGATCCGGCCGGACGACGCGCGCTCGATGTGGGGGCGTCCACAGGCGGCTTCACCGATGTCCTCCTCCAACGCGGGGCCGCCAGCGTCATCGCACTTGATGTCGGGCGCGGCCAGTTGGACTGGCGCCTCCGAAACGATCCGCGCGTCATCGTCCGTGAAGGGGTCAACGCGCGGATGCTGACGCCCGACGATGTTCCGCACGCCGTCAGTCTCGTGACGATCGACGTGGCGTTCATCTCCCTTCGTCACATTGTTCCGGCCCTGCCGCCCTTTCTCGATGCCGGCGCCGACATCGTCGCTCTCGTCAAGCCGCAGTTCGAAGCCGGCCGCGGCGAAGTCGGAAAGCACGGAATCGTCTCGGACCCGGCGGTGCACGAGGCGGTGATCGAGCGCGTCACCGAAGCCGCACGCGATTGTGGGCTGTCGCGCATCGCGATGACGCCGTCAGCAATCACCGGCGCCACCGGCAACCAGGAATTCTTCCTCCACCTCCGTGCCCCAGCCTGAATCGATCGTCGTGCTTGGCGCCGGAGCCATCGGCAGCGTCTACGCCGCGAAGCTGTCAGCGCATCATCCGGTCACCGTCGTCGCCAGGCCGGAGCACGTGCAAGCTATTCGCTCGAACGGCTTGCGCCTGATCGGGCGGGAAACGACCACCGTGCGCGTGAACGCCGTCACGCGGCTCGACGCGTTGGCTGCGAACACGGTCGTGCTGCTGACCACCAAGGTCAACGCGAGTGAAGCAGCGCTGGCGCCGATCGCTGAACTCGTTCGCGACGACACGGTGATCGTGTGCGTGCAGAACGGGCTGGACAGCGAGGGGATCGCGCGCCGCGCCGTCCGGAATCGCTGCCCGGTCCTCCGCGCGATCACACAATTCGGGGCCATCTTCCAGGGCCCTGGTTTGATCAATTTCACCGCCTCTGGCTACACGCTGCTCGAAGACGGTCCGTTCAGCGCGGGCATCGCCGCGATGCTGACGACGGCAGGCCTCGACGGGCGGATCTCACCCGATATCAAGACCGAGATCTGGCGAAAGCTGATTTTCAACTGCGTCATCAACCCGATCACGGCCATCACCGGGACCGAAGTGGGCGGGATCGCGGATCCCCGTCTCGATCCGCTGAAGCGGCTGGTGATTGACGAGTGCCTCGAGGTCGCCCGCTCCGAGGGCGTCTCGTTCGAGATCGATTTCCTGCCCACCATCGCCGACGTATTCGGAGCCTCACGCACCATCGCGTCGATGCGGCAGGACTTGATGCGCGGAAGGCCGACCGAGATCGATCACATGAACGGGGCCGTCGCCGCGCTCGGCCGCCGGAAAGGCATCGACTGTCCCGTGAACTCGGCGCTGACCGCCATCATCAAGGCGATGGATCGATGTACGATGACGCCATGACACGCGTCGGGATCGTCGCCAAGTCGCATCTTCGAGCGGCGACGCCGCATCTGACCGCCATCGAATCGTGGCTCGCGGAGCGAGGCCACGAGGCGATCTTCGAAACCGCGACGGCCGCGCTCATGCCGCCGGCGGAAGGCCGCAAGGTGGCCGACAAGAGCGCGCTGGTCACGGACGTCGGTCTGCTCGTCGTGCTCGGCGGCGACGGCACGCTGCTGTCGGTCGCCGACTGTGCCGGCGCGGCTGATGTCGACGTCCCGATCCTCGGCGTCAATTTCGGCAGCCTTGGATTTCTCACCGAAGCCACTCTCCCCGAGTTGTATCCGTCGCTCGAATCAGCGCTGAGCGGCGCCGCGCGGGTCGAGGCCCGCATGATGCTGCACTCGACGACGTTCCGTGGCGGGAAGCAGCTGCCGCACCACCTGGCCTTGAACGACGTCGTCATTACCAAGGCCGCCCGCGCCCGGATGACTGACCTCTCGGTCTTCGTGGGCGATGAGTTCGTCACGCGTGTGAAGGCGGACGGCCTGATCGTCGCGACGCCAACGGGATCGACGGCGTACAACCTGGCGGCCGGCGGACCAATCGTGCAGCCGGTGCTCGATGCCATCGTCCTGACGCCAATCGCTCCTCACATGCTGACCAACCGGCCGGTCGTGATTCCAGCGTCGTCGATGGTGCGGGTGCAACCGACGATGGCAGAGCGCGACGAGCTGTACATCACGTTCGACGGCCAGGCCGGCTATCAACTGGAGGCGGGCGACGAGGTCCACATCCGCTGCGCCGAGCGCCGCGTGCGGCTGCTGCGCCCGTCCTCGCGCAGCTACTTCGAGGTCCTCCGCCAAAAGCTGAAGTGGAACGAACGCTAGGTCAGAGGTCGAGAAAGTCTCGTACGGCGTCACGAACATCTTGTTGCAGCGGTTCAGGCAGTTCGCCCATGTCGCGCCGGAAAAGAGCGTTGTCCCACGCGAGGATCTGATCGACGAGGAGATCGCTGTCGGCAGTCAGGCCGCATGTGCCTTTCGGCACACGGACGCGCAGCGGGAACGCATCGTCGATTAATCGTGTGGAAATTGGCAGGATGACTGTGCTGGCGAGCCCGGCGGCCGCAAAAGGCGTCGGCTGAATCGCCAGGCACGGCCGCTGCTTGCCTGGCTTTGTGCCGACCCGCGGCTCGAGATCGACGACGTACACGTGCCATTGTTCAGGCGTCACGAACTGCGTGCGATACGCGAGTGCGCCCGAAATTCCGCGTTGGCCCGCGCGCTGCTCGCGGCCGCTCGCGACGCCGCCCGCTTCCAGCGCTCGATCCGCTCACGCCGGAAGGCCTCCTGTTCGAGCAGTTCCATGCCGGCGCGGACAACGTCGATCTTGGTGGCGATCCCCAGACGCACCTTCAGGCGCTCGATGCGCTGATCGTCGGCCTCTTGAATCATCAGCGGCTTGCCCATACTTTGAAGTATATCTCAAAGTATATTCGACGGGTCTTTCACTTCATCGAGGAGCGCGTCAGGGCCTGGCCGCGTCGGCCACGAACGCGGGAGCCTCCGGCTCGCCCGCGTAGAAGGTCTTCGGCATTCCCCTGGTGAGCGCCCAGCGGTGGATCCAGGTGATGCCCCCGGTGCCGACGAACGTGTCCGGCGATCGATATGCCTCGTCCTCCAGCGCCCGATCGAGCGTGATGAACCGGTAACCGCGCCGCTCGAACATCGACGCCAGATCGCCGAAGCGCTCGGCGTTGAGCATGTTGGCGTGCACCAGCAGGATCTCCGGAATCTCACGGCCGAACAGATCGCGTGAGTTGCGCTCGAAGAACTCGACCTTCGATTCCATGTACGGCACATACGCGACGGCAATCCGAGCCGCCAGGCTGGCGTCGCCGCGCGCGAGGGATCGGTCGTACGCGCCGGCGAAGACGTACTCGTCATTGTCGATCGTCACGGGAGCCACGCGGTAGCCATGCTCGGCGAGAAATCGTTCGAACTGTGCCTTCTTCTCGAGGTCGCGGCCCGTGTGAAGGTACGGGTGGCGGAAATAACGCAGGCGGAGCCCCCGCTCCTGCATCAACTCGCGCGTGACACGCTCTCCCTTCAGTACGTCCGACTCGAACGCATCGAGCGCTGTCGCATGCAGGTCCGCGTGCGAGTACGAGTGGTTCCCAAGCTCGAGCCCCGCCTCCAGCCAGCGCTTCAGCAGATCCACGCGCTGCGTATCGACGACGCCATTTGCCGCATTGAGCTTGTCCTCGTTGACGAAGCCGATTGTTGGCACGTGGTGCGCGGCGATGGCACCCAGCAGCTTGCGCGTCAGCTCGCGGCTCGCGTCGATGTCTCTCGGCAGCACGCCGGCGATGGGCAGATCGTCGAAGGTGACGGCCACGCTTCGAGCCGCCGCCGTCTGCGGCAGCCGCGCGGCGCCGGCCGGCGCCAGAGCGAACACACTAATGATGCTGACGACGATCGCGGAAGTACTGAATCTGGAACTTCTGGACATTCCGGTTGTGCTCCTCGAGCGTGCGCGCGAACTCGTGCGATCCGTCGTTGCGGCTGACGAAGTACAAGTAGTCGGCGTCCGCCGGGTGGACGGCGGCCTCGATCGACGCGCGGCCGGGCGACGCGATCGGTCCGGGTGGAAGCCCCGGGTACCGATACGTGTTGTAAGGCGAATCGAACGACAGGTCGTCCTTGTGGATGTTCCCGTCGTAGCGGTGAGCCTTCACCAGGCCGTAGATGACCGTGGGATCGCACTGCAGCGGCATCCCGATGCGCAGCCGTGTCGTGTAGACGGCGGCAACCAGGGGGCGCTCGTCCGTTTTCGCCGTTTCCTTTTCCACGATGGACGCGAGCGTAACGGCCTGGCGGACGCTCAGATTTCTCGCGGCGGCCGCCTGCCGCAGTTCCGGCGTCAGAATCTTCTCGAACCGCGCGACCATCATCCGTACGAGCTTCCCGGCGTCGGTGTGCCGTGGGACGTTGTAGGTCTCCGGAAACAGGTAGCCTTCGAGATCCTTCGCCGCCGGATCCAGGTCGTGAATCAGCGATCCATCGTGAGCCGCCTGCACGAACATCGCGGACGTCCCGAGCCCGTGCGATTCGAAGATTTTCGACATCTCGGCGATCGTCAGGCCTTCCGGAAACGTCAGGCTGACGACGAAAACGTCGCCACGCGCCATCTTGTCGATGACCTCGAACGGCGTCATCGCGCGGTCGAACCGATATTCACCGGCCTTCAAATGCCGTCCCTGATGGCTGAGCCAGAGCGCCACCCGAAACGTGAGCGTGTCGCGTACGATTCCCGCCGCGACGAGGCGCTCGCCAATCGGCGAAGAACCGGTGCCTTGCGGGATCTCGACGAACTGCTCGTTGCCGTCGAAACCGCGGTACGGCCGGTTGACGCGCGAATAGAAGACGGCCGCGGCCGCGCCGCCGGCGATCACGATCAGCAACAGGAACCAGAGGAGCTTCTTCATAAGGGATCTGCCGACGCCCTACATCCGATCAAGATAGTCCTGCAGGAACACCGCCGCCGACGCCGCGTCGAGCTGCGCTTTCCGCTTCCGCCAGTCCTTCTCACGCCGCGCGAGCCGGCTCTCGGCCTCGCGGCTGGTGAGCCGCTCGTCTGCTGTGTCGATCGGCAGCGAAATTCGTGCCCGTAAGCGCGCGATAAAGGCGTTCACGGCCGCGGTCTGCGGCGTCGGCGTGCCGTCGAGGCTGGTGGGCATCCCCACCACGATCGTCGCAACCCCATCGTCTTCGCTGTCGAGCTGTTCGATGCGACGCGCGACCCGTTCGACGGCGTCCGCCTCGCTCGTCACCGCGATCGCCTCGAGCGGCCGAGCGAGCGTCCGCGACGCGTCGCTAATCGCCAACCCCACGCGCCGCGCGCCGACGTCGACGGCCACAACACGTCCCTTCACAAATTTACCAGCCAACTGACACGCCGATTCACCATCACCAGCTCACCAATTCCCAGATGGTATAGTTTCTTCTCTCCAAACATCCGTGAAACGCCTTCTGCTCGCTTCGATTGTCCTCTGCCTGAGCGCTTTCGCCGCGTGCGGACCGCGCCGGCCGCCTCAGAAGTTTCAGCAGAAGCTCGTCATTCTGGGCTTCGACGGCATGGATCCGCATCTCGTCCAGAAGTGGATGGACGAAGGCAAGTTGCCGAACATGAAGAGGCTCGCCGCGGCTGGAAGCGGCCTGCGGTCCCTCGGAACAACGCACTCTCCCGAATCGCCGACGGCCTGGGCGTCTTTTGCGACCGGCGTCAACGCGGGCAAACACAACATCTACGACTTCCTGATTCGCGACACGAGCTCGTACCTGCCCGATCTCGGCATGGTCCACTTCGAGCCTCCGCGCTTCGTCCTCAACTACATCCCGGTCTCCAAGCCCGTGGTTCAGTCCATTCGCGGCGGGACATCGTTCTGGGTGACGGCAGGTAAGGCCGGCGTGCGCTCCAGCATGCTGACGGTGCCGGTGACGTTTCCGCCCGAAGACGTGCCCAACGGCGAGCTGCTTTCGGGGCTGCCGCTGCCGGACATCCGCCGGACGATGGGCACGTTCTACTACTTCGGGACGGACTTGAGCCGCTACGAAGAAGGCAACACGGAATTCGGGGGCATCCTCAAGCGGCTCGTCTTCGACGGACAGTACGCGCAGACCGAGCTGGTCGGTCCGCCGAATCCCATCGTGAAACAGCAGCTCCGCGAATTGCGCGCGAACTCACCGTTGTCCGCCCAGACCGAGGCCGACAAGATGAAGATCGCGGAGCTCGAGGCGCGCGAGGACATACGGCTGCCGGTCTCGATTCACTGGAACAAAGCCGAGAAGTCGGCGACGGTCACCATCGGCGACAACTCGATTCTGCTGGCCGAACACCAGTGGAGCAAATGGATCAACCTCGATTTCAGCGTCAATCTGTTGATCCGCGTCCACGGAATGGCGCAGCTCTATTTGATCAACGCCGGGTCCGAGCTGCAGCTGTACATCTCGCCGGTCAACTGGCGCCCCGACAACCCGCCGGCGGCGATGTCGTCTCCCGCGTCGTTCTCGGCCGACATCTTCGAGCGTCTGGGCCCGTACCGCACGCTGGGATGGGCGGAAGCCACCTGGCCGCTCAACGAAGATCGCATCGACGAGAAAGTCTTCATGGACGATCTGTACCGCGCGTTCGACGACCGCGCGCAGGTGATCCTCCAGCGCATCGATTCGAAGCAGTGGGACCTGCTCGTCGGCGTCATCGAGTCGACCGATCGCGTGCAGCACATGATGTGGCGCCTCATCGATCCGGCGCACCCGATGTACGACAAGGCGCTGGCGGCGAAATTCGGCGACTCCATCGAGCGCGTGTATCGAAAATGCGATGACTTCGTCGGCGAGGTGATGGCTCGCGTCGATCGGTCCACGCCGATTCTGATCGTCTCCGATCACGGGTTCCATTCGTTCCGGCAGTCGGTCAACCTGAACACGTGGCTCGTCCAGGAAGGATTCATGGCGATCCGCGGCCAGCAGCCGGGCGAGAAGAAACTGCAGGATCTGTTTGGCGGCGGCACCTTCTGGGAAAACGTCGACTGGACCCATACGCGCGCGTACTCGATGGGCCTCGGGCAGATCTACGTCAACCTGCAGGGACGCGAGGGACATGGCAGCGTCGCGCCCGCCGACTCGGACAACGTTCAGAACGCCGTCGTCGGCCGACTGCTGGAGATGATGGATCCCAAGACGAACGCGCGAATGGTCGACGCCGTCTACAAACGCGACGACATCTACAAAGGGCCTTACCTGGCAAACGCATCGGAGCTGCAGGTCGGGTTCGCCGACGGCTACCGTGTGTCGTGGCAGACGTCGCTCGGCGGCTCCCCACCAGGAATCGTCTATCCCAACATGAAGAAGTGGTCGGGGGACCACGGGTCGTTCGACTACAAGCAGACGTCCGGGACGCTCATCTCCAGCCGTCCGCTGGCCACCGATCGCGTCGACATCATGGATATCGCCCCGACGGTGTTGAAGTATTTCGGCCTGCCGATACCGTCAGATATAGATGGGAAGCCGATCTTCTAGGAACCACCTGACGACGAAGAAGGAACCGCGGAGCACGCGAAGACCGCTGAGAATAGTTTTCTCTGCCATCTTTGCGGTCTGTGCGGTTTCTTCTTCGTACGTGGTTGCCGCGCAGGGGCTGTCCGAGCGCGCACGGACCGAGGCGCTGGCACGGCGCGCGGCTGAACGCCTGCAGGCGCTGCAACGGGAGGCCGATCGGCTGGCCGCTGACGAGCGAACGCTCCTGGGCGATCTCCGCAAGCTCGAGGTCGACCGGCTGATCAAAGCGGAAGAGCTCAAGCGCGTGGATACGGATGCGGCGGGCGTGCAAACCGAGCTCGAAAAAACCAGCGCGCGGATGGATTCGTTGCAGCAGTCGGCTCGCGCGCAGGTGCCCGAGTTGCAGCAACGTCTCGTCGAGATCTACAAGCTCGGCCAGGCACGGTACCTCCGCCTGTTGCTGTCGACACCCGATCTCCGAGGTCTGGGACAGGCGACGCGGACGGTCGCAGCGTTGGCCAAACTCGATCGGGATCGCATCGCGACGCACGCCAAAACGGTGGCGGAGCTCGAGAACGAGCGCCGCGCACTTCAGTCGCGGCGGAAAGAACTGGCGACGCTTCATGCCGCCGCCGAGAAGGCGCAGGCCGCTTCCCTGCGCGCTACGCAAGCCAAGGCCGACCTCGTGCGTGACATCGACAGCCGCCGCGACCTGAACGCGCAGCTGTCGAGCGAACTTCAGACCGCGCAACAGAAGCTGCAAGGTACGTTGCGCGATTTGGCCGCCGGCGTGCCGGCGGCGGATGCGCAGCTCCCCCTCCGGCCGTTCCGCGGCGCGCTGGAATGGCCGGTGAACGGCCCGGTCGTGCGCAAATTCGGGCGAGGAACCTCGGCCAACGGCATCGAGATTTCCGCAACCGAGGGCGCCGGCCCCGTGGTCGCCATCCACGACGGAACCGTCGCGTTTGCGGGACCGTTTGCCGGATATGGGAACCTGGTCATCGTCGATCATGGCGCCCAGACCTTCAGCCTTTACGGCGATTTGCTCGACATCGGCGTCCAGAAAGGGGCCCGGATCGAGCACGGCCACACCGTCGGGACCGCAGGCCCGATCCCGTCGGGCTCGGACGGCATCTACTTCGAGCTGCGCGTCGACGCCCACCCGGTCGATCCCTTACAATGGCTCAAGAAACGTTAGGTGCGTTCCTTCGGACTCGTGGCTGAATTTGAGGTGATATGAGCTCTCGCACCCGCGCCCTGGTGATGTCCATCTCCGCGCCCGTGATCGCGTTCGCGATCGTCGGCGGTTTCCTCGGCAGGGTGATGGCGCGCGAGGACACGTATCAGCACCTCAAGATCTTCGACGACGTCGTCAGCCTCATCTCGAGCAACTACGTCGAAGACGCCGACCTCGACAAGGTGATGCGCGGCGCAATGCACGGTCTCGCAGACTCTCTGGATCCCGACAGCGCCTACCTCACGCCATCGCAGGTGAAACAGGTCGAGAGCGGCGCGCCGCTGCCACCGGCCGGCGTCGGGCTCGAGCTCACGCGTCAGTACTATCTCCGGGTGATCGCGGCGCGCGACAACTCGCCTGCTGCGAAGGCAGGCCTGCGCACCGGCGACTACATCCGCGCGATCAACGACATGCCCACGCGCGATCTCTCGGTGTGGGAAGGCATGCGCATGCTGCGCGGAACGGCCGGTTCCAAGGTCTCGGTCACCATCATCCGCGGCAACGCGAACGACCCGCACGTCGTCGAGCTCACGCGCGAAACGGAACCGGCTTCAGTCGTCAACGGCCGCATCGCGGGAAGCGGCATCGGGTACGTTCGTGTCGCCTCAATCGGCCCCAACACGGCCTCGCAGGTGAAGTCCCAGATCGCCGAGCTCACGAAGGCTGGAGCATCCAAGCTCGTCGTCGACGTCCGCCGCGTGTCGAACGGCACCATCGACGAAGGCGTGGCGCTCGCGCGGCTCTTCGTCGGAAAGGGCACGCTCGCGATTCGCGAGGCGAAGGGCGGCGCGCGTGAAACGATCGCGTCCGCAGACGGAGACGGCTCTGTGACACTGCCTGCGGTCGTCTTGATCGACACGGGCACGTCGGGCGCGTCGGAAGTCTTCGCGTCGGCCCTGGCGGGCAATCAGCGCGCGGACCTGATTGGCGAGCACACCATCGGACGCGCAGCCTCGCAAAAGCTGGTGCGGCTGCCCGACGGCGCCGGCTTGTGGCTGTCGACCATGCGTTACCTCACGCCGAAAGGCGATCCGCTGCACGAAAAAGGGCTGGAGCCGACAGTGCCCGTTGACGATCCGGACATCGAGTTCGGCGCCCCGGCCCCAACCACCGATCCCATTCTGGAGAAGGCCATCGAGCGCCTGAGCGCGAAAAAAGCCGCCTGATTCTGCTATACTGATCGTTCGTCTAACGTCAGCTTTTTGCAGGATGTAGGCGCGTAGCTCAGAGGTTAGAGCGCCTGCTTGACACGCAGGAGGTCGGTGGTTCGAGTCCACCCGTGCCTACCAGCCTTCGCTCGGCCGCTTCGCCTTCACGAGCTACGGCTTGGCAAGCCCTAAGGCGAGGCTGATTGCCGGCCTGTCCCGCCGAAGCGCGTTGCGCGAAGGCGGAAGCGGCAAAGCCGCGAAGGCGGACCGTCTGAGTCAGCGATTTCCCATGAGTCAGGTCGCAATTACTCTTCCAGACGGCTCGGTGCGCAGTGTGCCGGCCGGGACGCCCGTACGCGGCGTGGCGGAAGAGATCTCTCCGAATCTCGCCAAGGCCGCCCTCGCCGGCGTGGTGGACGGCAAGCTGGTCGACCTGACCTACCCGCTCGATCGCGACGCGGCCGTCCGCATCGTCACCGACAAGAGCCCTGAAGCGCTGCCGCTGTTACGTCACAGCACCGCGCACCTGCTCGCCGCGGCCGTGACCAACTTGTTCCCGGGCGTGCAGTGCGGCATCGGCCCGGCCACCGACGAAGGCTTCTTTTACGACTTCGTCGTCCCGCGTCCGTTCGTCCCCGAGGACCTCGAGACGATCGAAGCGAAGATGCGCGAGCTCGCGTCACGGGATCTCGTCTACGAACGGCAGATGTGGCCGCGCGAGGACGCGAAGGCGTTTTTCGCGAAGCGCGGCGAGCCGCTCAAGATGCAGTTGATCGACGAGAAGACCGAAGGTCAGAAGGAAGTGTCCTGCTACACCATCAAGGACAAGGACACGTTCATCGACTTCTGCGTCGGCCCGCATGTGCCGAGCACCAGCAAGCTCAAGGCGTTCAAGCTCACCACGACCTCGAACGCCTACTGGAAGGGCGACGCGCACAACCAGCCGATGCAACGCGTGTACGGCACCGCGTTCGCGTCGGATAAGGAGCTGAAGGCGCATCTCACCCAGCTCGAGGAAGCGAAGAAGCGCGATCACCGCAAGCTCGGTCGAGAGCTCGGGCTCTTCACCTTCCATCAGTGGGCGCCGGGCGCGGCGTTCTGGCTCGGCAAGGGCACGACGCTCTACAACACGCTCGCGAACTACATGCGTGACGTGCTGTTCCCCGCGGGCTACGTCGAGGTCAAGACGCCGCTCGTCTACAACAAGGCGTTGTGGGAGCGGTCCGGGCACTGGGCCTTCTATCAGCCGAACATGTTCATTGTCGAATCGGAAGGCGAGACGATGAGCATGAAGCCGATGAACTGCCCAGGACATTTCCTGACCTTCGCGAGTCAGACACACAGTTATCGGGATCTGCCGGTGCGCTACCACGAGCAAACGCCGTTGCACCGCAACGAAGCCTCGGGCGTGCTCTCGGGCCTTACGCGCGTGCGGCAGTTCTCGCAGGACGACGCGCACTGCTTCGTCACGCCGGAGCAGATCGGCGACGAGGTCGAGCGGCTGATCGCGCTGGTCCAGCGTGTGTACGGCGACTTCGGCCTGCCGTTCACGGCGAAGCTGTCGACCATGCCCGACGAGCACATGGGCGAAGTCGCGACCTGGCAACACGCCGAGGCCCAGCTCAAGGCCGCGCTCGAGCGGACGAAGATGGCCTACGACCTGAACGAGAAGGACGGCGCCTTTTACGGTCCGAAAATCGACTTCGACGTGACCGACGCGATCGGGAGGAAGTGGCAATGCGCCACGATCCAGCTCGATTACATGCAGCCGGAGAACTTCGACCTGAAGTACATCGGCGCCGACAACGCCGAGCACCGGCCCGTCGTCATCCACCGGGCGATTCTCGGCAGCTTCGAGCGCTTCATCGCGATTCTGATCGAGCACTACGCCGGGGCCTTCCCGCTCTGGCTGGCGCCGGTCCAGGCCATCGTGCTCCCAATCGCCGACCGCCATCTGCCCTACGCGGCCTCCGTCCGCGAGACGCTGCGGGCGGCGGGGCTGCGAGTCGAGCTCGACGAGCGCCAGGAAAAGATCGGATATAAGATCCGGGAGGCCCAGCTGCAGAAAGTGCCCTACATGCTGGTCATCGGCGACCGCGAGGCTGCGGAAGGCACGGTGTCGGTGCGGACGCGCGCCGGCGGCGATCAGGGCGCGAGCCCGGTCGACGGGTTCATCGCGTCTGCGCGCGAGGAAATCGCGCGGAAAGGTATATAGGAGGATTTATCGCTTTCGATCGAAGCCCCCGCCGAGACGACCGCACGCGGGTCAACGAACGCATCAGGGTCCGCGAAATCCGGGTGATCGACGACACCGGCGCGCAGCTGGGCATCATGCCGCCGCCACAGGCACTGGCCATTGCGAAGCAGAAAGGGCTCGACCTGGTCGAGATCTCGCCGACGGCGGTGCCGCCGGTCTGCCGCATCATGGATTTCGGGAAGTACCAATACCAGGAGCAGAAGCGCGCGCGCGAAGCCCGAAAGCATCAGAAAGTCATCGAGGTCAAAGAGATCAAGTTCCGCCCGAAGGTCGACGAACACGACTACCAGTTCAAGAAGAAGCACATCGAGCGCTTCCTCGAGGACGGGGACAAGGTGAAGGCGACCATCTTTTTCAGGGGCCGCGAAATGGCGCACCCTGAGATCGGCCGGCGGATTCTGGAGCGGCTGATCGGCGAACTGGCCGACGTCGCGCTCGCGGAAACGATGCCGCGGATGGAAGGCAATCAGATGCACACCATCCTGTCGAGACGGCCGCAGGGCGGCGGCGGAAAAGCAAAGGCGGCGGCAGCAGTCGCTGTCACGAAGTAGACGGACGAGGAAGAAACCGCAGAGAACGCAAAGACCGCGAAGACGACGCATGGTTCGACAGGCTCACCATGAGCGCTCATCGTGAGCTTGTCGGAGGAAGCGGTCTCCGCGGTAAAACAACAGGAACACGATGGCGAAAAAAGCGAAGAAGATCAAACTGAAGACCCACCGCGGCGCCGCCAAGCGCTTCAAGCGGACGAAGAACGGCAAGTTTCTGCGCGGCAAGGCGTTCAGCCAGCACATCCTGACCAGCAAGACCAGGAAGCGGAAGCGCGGCCTCCGTGGGACGACCACGGTGGCGGACGTCGACGTGCCGAAGCTCGAACGGATGCTGCCGTATAAGTGAGCGTGAGATTTCAGATTTAAGAAGTCAGGTTTCAGATTGATTGTGGATTGATCGCCATCTGAAATCTGAATGAAATCTGAAATCTGAATTCCGAAATCAGAAATCTCTGGAGATAGACAATGCCGCGTGTAAAAAGAGGAACGGTCCGTCGCGCCAAGCGTAAGAAGCTGCTCGGCCTCGCGAAGGGCTACTACGCCAACAAGAGCAAGCTGTATCGCGCCGCGAAAGAGTCGGTGGACACGGCCCTCAAGTACGCCTTCGTCGGCCGCCGCCGCAAGAAGCGCGACTTCCGTCGCCTGTGGGTCGTGCGGATCAACGCGGCCGCTCGCGAGCACGGTTTGACGTACGGGCAGATGATGAACGGCCTGAAGAACGCGGGCATCACCCTGGACCGCAAGAGCCTGTCCGAGCTGGCGATCTCCAGCCCCGCGGCGTTTGCGACGCTGGCCGCGCAGGCCAAGGCCGCCGCGAAGATCGCCGTCAAGTCCGCGAAGAACGCCGAGAAAGCTGTCGCCTCGAAAGCGGCCAGCGCTCGTGCTGCCGCGCGCGCATAACCGTACTCGCTAGGGGCTGGGACGTGGGGCTTGCAAGCCGGGGTGGCCTTCCCAGCCCCAAGCCCCTTAGCCTCTAACCCCTAGCTCATGTCCGACGCCCTTCCCAATCAAGAAGCGGTCGACGCTCACGTCGCGTCGTTTGAGCGCGAGCTGGCGGCAGCTTCGTCCCTGAACGACGCCAAGTCGCTCCGCGACCGCTATCTCGGACGCAAGCAGAGCATCGTCGCATCGTGGATGCAGATGATCGGCAGCGCGCCGGCCGATCAGAAGAAGAACATCGGGCAGTGCGCCAACGCGCTCAAGGTCGCCATCGAGGCCCGATGGAAAACGTACGAGGAGGCGGCGCAGAACGCCGCGCCGGCCGGCGGCGTCGACGTCACGCTTCCCGGCCGTGTGCCGCTGCTTGGCCACCGTCATCCCCTGACCGTCGTGCGCGATCGCATGGAGGAAATCTTCACGCGCATGGGGTTCACGATCGTGGAGGGCCCGGAGGTCGAAGACGAGTGGCACTGCTTCGACGCGCTGAACATGCCGGCGGAGCATCCCGCGCGCGATATGCAGGACACGCTGTATCTCGCGACGCCGATGCCGCCAGTGGCCGGCGATCCCGCGACCCTGGTCAGGACGCTGCTGCGCACGCATACGTCGTCGATGCAGATCCGCTACATGCAGGCCCATCAGCCTCCGATTCGCATCGTCGTGCCTGGCCGCGTGTATCGCCGTGACGATCTGGATCTGACGCACACCCCGATGTTCTCGCAGATGGAGGGCCTGGTCGTCGGCGAAGGCATTTCGCTGGCCGATCTCAAAGGCACGCTGCTCGCCTTCGCGCGCGACATGTTCGGCGAGAAATCGCGCCTGCGGTTCCGTCCCAGCTTTTTCCCGTACACGGAACCGAGCGCCGAGGTGGACATCAGCTGCTGGTCGTGCGACGGAACAGGGTGCTCGATGTGCAAGAAAAGCGGATGGATCGAGATTCTCGGTTGCGGAATGGTCCACCCGGCGGTGTTCGAGGCTGTGGGATACGACGCCGAGAAATACACCGGCTTCGCCTGGGGCATCGGCATCGAACGCGTGGCGATTCTCCGCTACCAGGTCGAGGACATCCGGTTGTTCTACGAGAACGATCTTCGGTTTCTGGAGCAATTCCCTTACTGACGTCCGCCTGCGGGCATCTACCCGAAATCACCTCTGAGACGAAACCTCTGAGGTAAAACCTCTGAGACGAAACCTCTGAGGTTCTAAACGACGAATGCTATGAGACTCGTTCTGTCCTGGCTGCGGGAATTTGTCGACGTCAACGCGACGGCGGAAGACGTCGCGAGCACGCTCGCGCTGCGCGGGTTCGAGGTCGCCTCCATCGAGCCGCTCGACGAGGGTGACGCCGTGATCGACTTCGAGGTGACGGCCAATCGCCCCGACGCGCTGAGCGTCCTCGGCCTCGCGCGTGAGGTGGCGACGGCCTACGAGCTACCGCTCGCGTTGCCGTCTTCGAGCACGCATGCCAAAACGCGGATCGCGGACGTTCCCCTCGGTGCGTCGGATCGCATCACGGTGTCGATCGACGACGAGGAGCTGTGTCCCAGATATGCAGCGGCCGTCGCCGACGTTCGCGTGGGCCCTTCGCCGGCCTGGATGGCCGCGCGGCTTCGCGCGGCCGGTATTCGCCCGATTGGCAACATCGTCGATATCACGAACTACGTAAACATCGAGCTCGGACAGCCGATGCACGCCTTCGATCTCGCGCGCCTCGCGGGGTCGGAGATCCGCGTGCGTCGAGCACGACCGGGCGAACGGATCACGACTCTCGACGGCGTTCAGCGCACGCTCGAGCCCGACATGCTCGTCATCGCCGACCGCGATCGGCCGCAGGCCATTGGCGGCGTGATGGGCGGCGCTGATTCCGAGGTAACCGCATCCACCTCGACGGTCGTGTTCGAGAGTGCGTACTTCAAGGCGGCATCCGTCCGGCGCACCAGCAAGCGGCTCGGCTTGAAGACCGAAGCGTCCTCGCGATTCGAGCGCGGAGCGGACATTGCCGGACAGGTGGCGGCCATCCAGCGCGCGGTCGCGCTGATGCAGCTGATTGATGCGGGCCAGCCGTCGGGATCGATCATCGATTGCTATCCAAACCCGCGCCAGCCTCGAAGACTGCATCTGCGGCGCGAGCGGCTCGCGCGTCTGCTCGGAGCGTCGGTACCCGACGCCGAGGTGGTGAAAATCCTTCACGGCCTGGGGCTCGACGTGGTGGAGGCCGCTGAAGGCTGGGACGCGACGATTCCGCTGTTTCGCGTGGATCTGCTGCGAGAGGCCGACCTCATCGAGGAAGTCGGTCGTCACTACGGCTTCGACAAACTCGAGCCGACGTTCCCCGTCGTCACGCGCCCCGCCCCGCCACCCGATCCACGCATCGGTCGCGATCGCCTCGCGCGGCGGGTGCTGACGGCGGCCGGGTTCTCGGAAGCCGTGACCTTCGGCTTCATCGAGGAAAAAGCGATCGAAGACTTCCTGAAGGAACCGCAGCCACAGACCAAAGATGTCTCAGCGGTCGCCATCGCGAACCCGCTCTCCGGCAAGTTCGATACGCTGCGCCCCTCGCTGCTGCCGGGCCTTGTGGACGCGCTCGCGCACAATCGGCGGCACGGTCAACGGAACGTGCAGCTCTTCGAGCTCGGCACGCGATTCGCCCCGTCGGGCGAGACGCGCGCGGTGGCGATTGCGTGGACAGGAGCCGCGGCGCCCGAGCACTGGTCGGGCGGTGCGCGCGAGGTCGACTTCTTCGACGCAAAGGGTGCGATGGAGCATCTGTGCCAGGCGCTCGGTGTGCCGACGCGCTTGGAGGCGACCCGTGCACCGTATCTCGTCGCCGGACAATCCGCCGCGATCCTTGTCGCCGACGGCCCTGAGCGCGGAGCCCGCCTCGGCGTCGTCGGACAGCTTGCGCCGGCGGTCGCCGATGCGCGCGGGCTGCCGCGCCAGGACCGTGTGTTCGTGGCCGAAGCCGATCTCGATCTTCTCGAGCGCGCACGCGTGCCGGCGAGCGACGCGACGCGCGCGCTTCCCCGTTTCCCTTCGGTCGTTCGCGATCTGTCCATCGTGGTCGCCGATACCTTGCCTGCGGAAATCATTCGTGGCACCATTCTGACGGCCGGGCGCGATCTGCGGGCACCGCTGAGCGCGCTGAGTTTCTTCGATCGATATCAGGGCAAAGGCGTCCCATCGGGCGCGGTGAGCCTCTCGGTCCGGCTGACGTTCCAGGCGACGGAGCGCACATTGACCGACGCGGAAGTGCAACACAGCGTCGAGACCATCCTCGCGGCACTCGTTCGCGAGCACGCCGCCGTGCAGAGATAGAACACTTATTCAGGATTACTGAGATGGCCAAGACAGCAACTCGCAGCAGCACCGATCTCGAACCGATCGATCGGCTGGAAGAGAAGGTGAAGCTTCTCGTCAGCCTGGTCGAGCGGCTGAAGCTCGAGACGGCTCGCGCTGCGGAAGAGAATCAACGGCAAGCCCACGAGATGGACGCGCTGCGCGCCAGGCTCGCCTCGAGCGAAGGCGTCGCCACGGAGCTCACGACGCTGAAGGAAGAGCGCGACGTCATCCGGACCCGCGTCACCGACATGCTCGAGCAGCTCGAAGCCCTCAGCCTGTAAGAACGTCATCCATGCCGGACGACGCCGTCATCTCGGTCGAGATCCACGGTCACCGCTACCCGATCCGCAGCACGCTGGATCAGGAGTATGTGGCGCGGCTCGCGAGGTATGTCGACGAGAAGATGCGGGCCGCCGCCGACTCGGCCCCGAGCAGCGACGCGCTGCGGCTCGCGGTGCTGGCGGCCCTCAACGTCGCCGACGAGTTGTTCCGCTGCCGGGAGGGCACGCTTGCCCGCAACGGCGAGCTCGCGGAGCGCGCCGGCGAGCTGGAGCGCCTCGTCGACCGGGTGCTTATGGCTTAAACGACGGGTTCCGGGTTCATGGTGCCGGGTTCAGCGTTCGAACGCGAACCCGCGAACCCTGAACCCTGAACCCTGAACGGTGAACCCTGAACTATGAACCTTGAACCCCGAACCCTTTACTTATAGGATCGGTCCAGAGTTCTGGGTCCCTGCGTTGTTCGTGATGGCGGATGGCTCGTTGAGCCAATGTTTACCCAAGTGAGTCGCGACGCCGTGCGGTGTGCATGCCTCTGCAACGAGGAAGCCTGAAGCGCGGCTTGTTATAGCGGTTCCACCTGCTTTAGCAGGTTCATCGACCTCCCCACACGGCAAGGCGGGGCTTTTTTCGCTCGCGCACCCCACCAGTTCTTCTCGTTAATCGGACTACCCTGGGGGTCTGACCCCGGCAACGGGAAAGGACGTCACGCGTGCTGTCTGATTTCGCGAAGACCATCATGCCAGCCCTGATCGCCGCGGTCGCCGCCGGCGCGATGTTCGCGATCTGGGTCGCCAACCGGAAACGCATCGCCGCCGACACGATTGGCCGCGCCCAGGAGCAGGCGCAGCGCCTCACGAAGGACGCCGAACGCGACGCGGAAACGACCAAGAAGGAAGCGCTCCTCGCCGCCAAGGAGAAGGCGCACGACATCCTGATGGAGGCCGAGCGCCAGGCCCGCACCGATCGTCAGCAGGCGGCAACGTTGGAGCAGGCGCTTGCGCGCCGGGAGTCGGCCGCTGTCGAGCGTCAGGCGTCGATCGAGCGCCTGGAAAAGGAGCTCGCCAGCCGCGAGAAACTCCTCAGCGAGCGCGAACGACACACGGCCGCCGCGGCGGCCAGGTGCGACGAGCTCGTCGCCCAGCATAAACACGAGCTCGAGCGCGTCGCGGGATTGACGGCCGACGAGGCGAAGGAGCTGCTGATCAAGCAGATCGAAGGCGAAGCGCGACATGACTCTGCCAACCTGCTGAAGCGCCTGGACGCCGAAGCGCGCGAGACCGCGGTCGACCGCGCGAAGCAGTACATCACGGAGGCCATCCAGCGCTGCGGTGCCGAGCACGCGATCGAGACAACGGTCTCGGTGGTGGACCTGCCGAGCGACGATCTCAAAGGACGCATCATCGGCCGCGAGGGGCGCAACATCCGCGCGCTCGAGCTGGCAACCGGTGTCGATCTGATCGTCGACGACACACCTGGCGCGATCATCCTGTCGGGGTTCGATCCCTACCGTCGCCAGATTGCGAAACAGGCCATCGAGCGCCTGATTGCCGACGGCCGCATTCACCCGGCCCGCATCGAGGAAGTCGTCGCCAAGGTGAAGGAAGAGACCGACGAGGCGATGCGCAAGGAAGGCGCCGCCGTCGCGTTCGAGCTCGGACTCCACGATCTGCATCCCGAGATTCACCGGCTGATGGGACGCCTCAAGTACCGGACGAGCTACGGCCAGAACGTGCTCGCCCACTCGGCAGAGGTCGCCCGGCTCGCGGGCATCATGGCGCGGGAAGTCGGCCTCGACGCACACGTCGCGGTGCGCGCCGCCTTCGTGCACGACATCGGCAAAGCGATCGACCGGGAGATGGAAGGCACTCACCTGCAGATCGGGATCGACTTCCTGCGCAAGCATGGCGAGAGCGAGCCGGTCGTCATGGCGATGGCGGCCCATCACATGGACATCGACTGGCCGTCGCTGGAAGCCATGATCGTCCAGGCGGCCGACGCGATCTCGGCGGCACGTCCCGGCGCACGCCGGGACATCCTGGAGTCCTACGTCAAGCGGCTCGAAAAGCTCGAAGGGATCGCCGATTCCTTCAAGGGGGTGTCGAAGTCGTTCGCACTGCAGGCCGGACGCGAGATCCGCATCATGGTCGAGAGCGAGAAGATCTCGGACGAGGAGGCGGTCTGGCTGTCCAAGGACATCGCGCGGCGCATCGAGAACGAGCTGGAGTATCCCGGCCAGATCAAAGTGACGGTCATTCGCGAAACCCGTGCGACCGATTACGCAAAGTAATGCTGCCGTGACCGATGCCGCCGCCACGGTCGGCGATTGTTCGGAGCGGGATCTCATCGCGCGCATCCGGCAGGGTCTGCCGCCAGCGCCGGACTGGCTGCTGATCGGCATCGGCGACGATGCGGCCGTGGCCGAGCCGGAGCGCAATCGCGCCGAGGTCCTCACCGTCGATGCCCTCGTCGAAGGTGTTCATTTCGATCGCGCGTTCGTTCCTCCTGCCGCGATTGGACATCGCGCGCTGGCGGTCAACCTCAGCGATCTCGCCGCGATGGGAGCGGCGCCGCGGCTGGCCCTGCTGTCGATGGCGTTGCCTCCTGCGCTGCCACTCGACGACTTCGACGGGATCATTTCGGGCTTCACGGCCCTCGCGCGCCAGCACTCGGTGCACGTGGCCGGTGGCAACCTCACGCGTTCGCCGGGTCCGCTCATGCTTGACGTCACCGTCATGGGCACCGTGAAGCGTCGTCAAGCGCTGACGCGAAGCGGCGCCCGTGCTGGCGACGATCTCTATGTGAGCGGTTCGCTCGGCAGCGCAGCCGCCGGGCTCGCGCTACTGCGTGAACGACGAACGACGCATGCTGAACAGCGAACGACGAACAACGAACGTCTGACCGGGTCTTTCCTTCACCCGCAACCCCGCCTGGCCCTCGGCATGCATCTCAGTCGCAACCGTGCGGCATCAGCGTGCATGGATCTCAGCGACGGCCTCGCCGACGGACTTGGCCAGATCGCGGAAGCGAGCGGCGTCGGCATGACCGTCGACACGACCGCGCTCCCAATCGAACTGGAGGCACGCGCCTTTTTCGCGTCGCGCGGACTCGACGCAGTCACGCAGGCACTGACGGCCGGCGACGACTACGAGCTGCTGTTCGCGGTGAGGCCTCGAACCTCCCGGCGGCTGACGGAGGCCGCAAGGCGCGGCGGCGTGCCGTTGACGCGCATCGGCCGCTGCACGGCGGAACGCGGCGTCGTGCTCCAGGGCGCGGCCGCTTCGGTGCTGGACGCCGGCAGCTTGCCTCGTGGGTTCACCCACTTCCGATGATTCACCTCACCAAAGCGCTGATCCGCCGCTGGCTGGACACGCTGCTGCACGTGGCGGATACGCCCAAGCGGACGGCCGCGGCGTTCGCGATGGGCGTCTTCTTCGGCTTCTCGCCATTCCTCGGGCTTCACACCGTGCTCGCGATCATCGTCGCGTTTCTGTTCGATCTGAACCGGGTGGCGGCACTGCTGGGCGTGTACGCGAACCTGCCGTGGATCATCGGGCCGTACTATGCAATTGTGACGATGATCGGCGCCTCGATCACCGGGCACAAGCCACCGGCCGGATTCAAGGCCCAGCTCGCGGGATTATTCGAAATGTCGGTGTTCCACGGCGAATTCTGGCATCAGCTGATCACAATTCTGAAGCCGCTGCTCTGGCCTTACACTGTTGGCTCGCTGATGGGCGCAATCGTCATGGCCGCGCTTGCGTACCCGCTCGCCCTCGCATTCGTGACAAGTCGCCGCCGCCTTCATGACATCATTCATCATCACCGATGATCATTTCCGACCGCTTCTGGCGGAGGACGATCGTGACGGCGATAGCGGCGATCGGGTTCGTGTCTCTCTACGAAGTCACCGCCCTCGACTCCAAATACGCGGCACGCCTCGCGACGCTGCATGAAACGTCGGCGCTGCCGTTTCCCGGCGCGCGCCTGGCGTTCAGCGCCACCGCCTACTGCAAAGGCATCGTCACTGCGTCGGGCGTCCCGGTCCAGAGCGGTGTGGCCGCCGCCGATCCCGAGTTGCTGCCGGTGGGTTCGGTGATCGAAGTCGATTCGCTCCCCCAGAAATACAACGGGATCTACACGGTGATGGACACCGGTCCGTCCGTGCAGGGCCGCGAGGTGGACGTCTACATGTGGAACTGCAACGAGGCGCTGGCGTTCGGCCGCAAGCCGATTCAATTGACCGTGCTTCGTCTCGGCTGGAACCCGCGCGCCACGACGCCGGGCTTTCTCGGTCGGTTCTTCAAACGCTCGCCCGAGCCTGACGTGCTGCCGGCGCGGCCGCTCCCTCAGGCGGTTCCCCCTTCGGGAAGTTAGAACTTAGAAGTGAGAAGGTAGAAGTGAAACTTCAGCCTTCCACTTCTAACTTCTCACTTCTCACTTCTAACTTTTGTTCCTGTCTGTATTGAAGCTCGAACAGCTTGAAGTAAATCCCGCGCTGCGCGAGCAGCTCCTGATGGGTGCCCGATTCGCGGAGCTGCCCCTTGTGCAGCACGAGAATCTTGTCCATGTCCTGGATGGTCGACAGCCGGTGCGCGATCGCGATCGTCGTGCGATCGGCCATCAGGACGCGGAGCGCGTCGCGGATGATCAGCTCCGTATCGGTGTCGACGCTCGACGTGGCCTCGTCGAGGACCAGGACGCGCGGGTCGAACGCCAGCGCCCGCGCGAACGACAGCAGCTGCTTCTGACCCACTGAGAGCGTCGACCCGCGCTCCGCAACGGCGCTCGCATATCCCGCCGGCAGCCGTGCGATGAAGGGATCGGCGTGAACGGCGCGCGCGGCGTCGCGCACGCGATCGTCGCCAATCGCCGGGTTTCCCAGGCGGATATTGTCGGCGATGGTCCCCGAGAACAGGTGCACGTCCTGGAGCACCAGGCTGAAGAGGCCGCGGACGTCGGCCAGATCCAGCTTGCGGATGTCGACGCCGTCGATCGTGATGCGTCCGCGCCCCACGTCGTAAAAGCGCAGCAGCAGGTTGATGAGGGTCGTCTTGCCCGACCCCGTGGCGCCCACGATGCCGACGCGTTCACCGGGACGGACGTCGAAGGTGATGTCCCGGAGGACCCAGTTCGGCGCCTTTTCGCTCCCGTTGTACGCGAACCAGACGCCCTCGAACCGGATGTGGCCCGGGGCGGAAGCGGGCCGTTTCACCGGCGTGGCCGGCGACTCGATCGTCACCGGCTCGTCGAGCAGTTTGAAGATGCGCTCCGACGAGGCCATCGCCGACTGCATCACGTTGAATTTCTCCGACATGTCGCTGATCGGACGGAAGAAGCGCTGCGAGTACTGCACGAACGCCACCAGCGCGCCGAGCGTCAACGTCCTCTGAATCACGCTGCCGCCGCCGTACCAGATGATGAGCGACGTCGCGAGCGTGCTGACCACCTCGATGGCCGGATAGAACACCGCGTAGTAGAAGATCGAGTCGATGTTCGCGTCGCGGTGCTCACGATCGATCGTGTCGAACCGGGCGAAGTTCAGGCGCTCCCGCCGGAACAGCTGAACGGTCGACATCCCGGTGATATTCTCCTGAAGAAACGCGTTGATCCGCGCGATCAGGCCGCGCACCGTGCGATACGACTCGCGCACGTTGCGGCGGAACCACTGCGTGACGAAGAAGATGAGCGGCAGGACCGAGAAGGCGACCAGCGCCAGCCGCCAGTTCATCCACAGCATCACGCCCATGATCCCCAGCAGCGTGAACACGTCGCCGAAGATCGTCACCACGCCCGACGTGAACAGATCGTTCAGCACGTCGACGTCCGACGTCACACGGGTCATCAGCCGCCCGACCGGGTTCCGGTCGTAGTAACGGAGATCGAGGCGCTGCAGGTGGCGGTAAATGGCCATTCGCAGGTCGTACATGATTCGCTGGCCGGTGAGCTGCAGCGTCCAGGTCTGGAAATATTCGGCGGCGAACGAGGCGACGAGAACCGACAGGTACAGCACCGCCAGGCCGTCGAGGCCCGCCAGCTGCCGCCGGCTGATGTAGCGGTCAATCGCAACCTTGATCAGGTACGGCTGGATGAGCGACGACACCGTGCTGACGATGATGGTGACGAAGGCGAGGAGGACCTGGCGCCAGTACGGCCGGAGGTACTGAAGCAGCCGGCGCATGAGCCGGGCATCGTAGGCCTTACCGAGAACATCGTCGTCAGTCACGGGCAGGATTGGGCAATCGGAAATCGGGTAATCGGGTAATCGGGTAATCGGGTAATTGAGTAAATGGGTAACCGCTTACCCGATCACCCAATTACCAGATTACCCGATACAACCTTTATACTCGTGTGGCCGTCCAACAGGAGCAGTGATGGGAGAGACCAGGTCCGACATTCTGCAGGGCACGCTGGATCTGATGGTGCTTCAGACCCTCGACGCGATGGGGCCGCTCCACGGCTACGGCATCGCCCGCCGGATCGAGCAAATCAGCGAGGACGTTCTTCAGCTCAACCAGGGCACGATTTACGCGTCGCTGCTGCGCCTGCAGCAGCGCCGGTGGATCTCGGCGAGTTGGGGCACGTCGGACAACAACCGGAAAGCCAAGTTTTACGCCATCACGAAAACCGGCCGGAAACAGCTGGCGGCGCAGGCGCAGAACTGGGAACGGATTTCCGCCGTGATGATGCGGATGCTGCGGCTGGCGCAGCGCTGACGGTCATGCCCACCTGGCTCGCGGTCCTCGCGTCACGCATCGGCGGTCTCGTCCGGGCCGGCCGGCACGATCGCGATTTCGATCGCGAAGTGGAATCGCACCTGAACCTGCTGACCGAAGACTACATCCGCCGCGGCCTGTCGGCGACCGAGGCCCGCCGCGAGGCGATCCTTCGATTTGGAGGGCCCGTGCAGATCAAGGAACAGCAACACGAGCGCCGCAGCCTGCCGCTCGTCGAAACGACGCTGCAGGACATCCGCTATGGCGGACGGGCGCTGCGCAAGAGCCCGGCGTACTCCCTGGTGGCTATTGCGACCCTCGCCATCGGAATCGGCGCCGGCACCGCGGTCTTCAGCGTGGCGGGTGCGGTGCTGCTCCGGCCGTTGCCGTACCGTGCGCCCGACGAGCTCGTGCGGATCTTCGAGACCAACCCGCTCCGGCGATGGACGCGCAACATCGCCGCGCCCGCCAACTACGCCGACTGGCGCACGCGCAACAAGAGCTTCACCGGCATCGGCGCGTACGAACAGTTCAACACGAACGGCAGCGGCGCCGGCGATCTGTTCCTCACCGGATTTGGCGAACCGCAAGCGCTGAAAGGGCTCGGCGTCAGCGGCAATCTGTTCGCCGTACTCGGCGCGAATCCGCTTCTGGGCCGGACGTTCACCGAAGAAGAGCAATGGGAAGGTCGATCGCGCGTCGCGGTGCTGAGTTTTGGCCTGTGGCAGTCGGCGTTCGGCGGCGATCCATCGATCGTCGGCAGAACCATCACCCTGAGCGGCCGCGGCTACGACGTTGTCGGCGTCATGCCGCGAACGTTCTTCTTCCCGGGCCGGGATGTGCAGCTGTGGATCCCGTTCGGCTACACGCATGAGCTCGTGACGACCGCGCGCCGTCCGCACTGGCTCGGCGTCGTGGCCAGGCGGCGGCCGGGCATCTCGTTCGAGCAGGCCCGCGACGACATGACGGCGATCGCGCGCGACCTGGAAAAGCAGTACCCCGATACCAATACCCAGATGGGTGTGCACCTCGAACCGCTGCACGAAAGCTACGCGAGCGGTCCGCGTACGGCGCTGCTGATGCTCAGCGGCGCCGTGGGCCTGCTGTTCCTGATCGTCTGCGCGAACATCGCGAACCTGCAGTTGAGCCGAGGCGTGAGCCGCACGCGCGAGCTGGCCATCCGCCGGGCCCTCGGCGCCGGCCGTTCGCGAATCCTTCGACAGCTGCTCACCGAATCGATCGTGCTCTCGGTGGCCGGCGGCTCGATCGGCTTCGTCCTTGCGGCGCTGGCCAGGATCGTCGTCACACGCTACGCTTCGTCCGCAATCCCTCTGTTCGCGGTGGTCCAAACGGATCGGACCGTGCTGTTCTTCGCACTCGGGCTTTCGCTGATCGCACCTCTGGTGTTTGGGATCGTGCCGGCGCTTCGTACGTCGCGCAGCGAGCAGGTCTCCGATCGCAGCGAGACGGCGTCACGAGAAACGGGAAGGCTCCGTGACGTCCTGGTCGCGACAGAGGTGGCCCTGTCCATTGTGCTCGCCGTCGGAGCGGTGCTGCTCATGCGCAGCCTCACATATCTCCAGGACGTCGACCCCGGCTTCACAAAGGAGCACGCGATCAGCTTCACCATGACGTTGCCGTCGGCACGGTATGCAGACCCGGCGGCCAGGTACCGCGCGTTTGCAGAAATCGAGAGACGTCTCGGGGAACTGCCGGGCGTCCAGTCGGTCGGCGCTACCAGCACGCTCGCGCTGCGAGGTTTCACGTGGACGGGCGACACGACGATCGAAGGGCGATCGAGCACCGATTACGAGCGCGACACGCGTCACATGTCGACGACACCGGGCTACTTCGGCGCGATGGGCATCCGTCTTCTCGCTGGAAGAACGTTCGAAGCCGGAGACACACGCGACAAACCGCCAGTCACCGTGATCAACGAGTCGCTCGCCCGCCGGTATTTCCGCGGTCTCTCCGACGCGGCCATCGTCGGCAAACGCCTCGCGTTCGGACGGCCCCAGGACAACAGCCCCTGGGTCACCATCGTCGGCGTCGTCGCCGACGAAAAGCAGGACGGGCTCGATCGTCCCGCGGAACCAACCGAGTATTCCAGCGTCGCGCAGCGGATGCAGAATCCGCTCACGTTCGTCGTCCGGACGACAGTCGCTCCGGAAGCGGCGTTTGCCGGCGCGCGGGCGCAGGTCGCCGGCGTCGACAAGGATCTCGCGCTGACGCAGACGGCGACCCTCGAGGACGTCGTCGATGGATCGATGTCGGATGCGCGGTTCAGAACCACGCTGCTCGCGGCGTTTGCGGGGATCGCGCTGTTCCTCGCGGCGCTCGGCATTTACGGCGTCCTGGCCTACTTTGTCTCTCAGCGGGGGCGCGAGATGGGCATTCGCCTCGCCCTCGGCGCCAGGCCGGCCGCGCTCTTCAGACTGGTCGTCGGTCAGGGCCTGAGACCGGTCGCGGCCGGCGCCGCCATCGGTCTCGCCGGCGCCGTGGCGGTTACGACGCTGATGCAGTCGCTGCTCTTCGGTGTGACGCCGGTGGATCCGGCGGCGTACGCCGTCGCCACGGCCGCGCTCGCCGCCATCGCTTTTGCCGCCTGCACGATGCCGGCGCTGCGCGCCACGCGTGTCGATCCGCTCGTCGCACTGCGCGAGGACTAGCGCAGCTCTTTCGTGGTTTCGTGGCTAGTGGGCTGAAGCACGCGCGCGCAGGAGCCGATATAGAGTTCGGGGATTTCCCGAACTCCATGCGAACTTCGGTCCTGGCTCTTGGCGCCGCCGCAATCCTGCTCTTCGGTATCTGCACGATGGCGGCCGAGCCGGGCAGCGGAAGGGCTCGCGGCTCCGTCGTTGACGAATCAGGGGGCGTGCTCCCCGGCGTGACGGTCTCCGCCGTTTCGGACGATGGGCATGTGCTCGCGACGGCCGTCACCGACCGGGTCGGGCAATACGCCTTCGACGCGTTGCCCGAGGGAACCGTCCACCTGACATTTCAACTCGAAGGATTCTCGATCGGGTCGGGAGACGTCACGATCGGTCCGGATCGGGATGCGACGGTTGCCCCGCATCGGCTGCTTCTCGCCGCGAGATCCGAGAACGTCACGGTGCAGGGCAAGACGCCGGTGGTCGCCGTCGTACCGCCCTACGTGGCACCTCCGCCGAACCCTCCGCCGCCGGTTGTCGTGTCCGTGCCCGAGCACGATCGCGATTCCATCTGCGGCCCTGCGATGCCCGACGCGGGGAAGGAGCGGCTGGGGACGATCCGCTCGCGGCGCCGTGCGGCAGGCGCTGAGCTGTACGTTCGGAATGAGGAAGTGGTCGTCGACGGCGGCACCGCCGAACACCTGACCGTCGGCCGGAATCTGGTCGCGCGCCGCACGTTTCGGGTACCGGGCGACTCGCAAGGCGCGATCGGCGAGCACACCGCTGGACTCGTGCAGATCGTCTCAGCGAGCGAGCACACGTCAGTCGGCGTGGTCGTCTACGCGTGCGACGAGTTGATGCAGGGTGACTGGCTGGCATCGTTCGCCCCTGAGCCGGTCCGCGCGGCGGAACCTCTCGGGACTCCGGCCTTCGACGATGCCGCGAAGATTCTCTACGGTGACGCCGGTCAGATCGTCGGTGCGCCCGGGCGGCTGATGGTGATCGATCGCGGGCGCAATCACGGCCTCCAGCCGGGCCAGCGCATGACGCTCTTTCGTCGAAGCGCCGGTTCGCGCCGCTCGGTCGTCGGCGATGCCGTCGTCGTGGCTGCCCGCTTCGAGTCGGCGACGATCAAAATCGTCCACGCGACCGACGTCATCGAATTCGGCGATTGGGCCGCCCCGCAGCGATACCTGTCCGCGTCGCGCCGCTAGCTCTCGCACGGCTGAAGCCGTGCGCCACACCTGACGCCGGTCGCTGTCGCGCGCTGGCGCTGCTGCCGTTGGTGACTTCGCCCTCCGTGTGGCGCAGGGCTTCAGCCCTGCGATTCGCCAGCTAAGACGCGGCGAGTTCCTCTTCCAGCAGCTGCTTCTTGTGCAGCTCGGCGTAGAGCCCGCCCCGGCGGATCAGTTCCTGATGCGTCCCGCGTTCGGCGATGCGCCCCTCCTCGAGCAGGAAGATGACGTCCGCGTCGCGCACGGTTGAAATCCGGTGCGACACGATGATCGACGTCCGCTCGCGCATGACACCGCGAAGCCGCGAGAGGATCTCTTCCTCCGTGTACGTGTCCACCGCCGACAGCGCATCGTCCAGAATCAGGATGCGCGGGTCGATGACGATGGCGCGCGCGAGCGCCGTCCGCTGTTTCTGCCCGCCCGACAGCGTGATCCCGCGCTCGCCGACCGTCGTCTCGTAGCCGTTCGGAAAGTCGGCGACGTCCTTGTCGAGACGCGCGACCTCGGCGGCGGCGAGGATTCGACGGCGACGCTCGGCTAAAGCCTTCGCGCTACGACTGTCAGCCTTCGCGCTACGCGAGTTTCGATCCTGCCCCTCCCGCCTATCCCGCCCCTCCTGCCCATCCAGCCCGTCCTGCCCATCCTGCCCGTCCTGCCCGTCCTGCCCGTCCAGCCC
>Ga0070665_100001228_pt1 | contig 31105 bp, 22 predicted proteins | sample KBSS13metaG_FD_65862 | JGI IMG/M metagenome (GOLD analysis project Ga0070665, IMG submission 65862) | Switchgrass rhizosphere microbial communities from Kellogg Biological Station, Michigan, USA - KBS S1-3 metaG | ecosystem: Host-associated > Plants > Roots > Rhizosphere > Soil ... | reverse complement strand
GGGGGGGGGGGGGCACGGAACCGAGGCAGAGGAGCGACAGCGCGTGGCGTTTACTAGTCAAGATCGCATCGGTCCATATCGACTGCTGAACGTCATCAAGACCGGCCAGACCAGTCAGGTGTGGGCCGTGATCAATGAGCGTGACGAGCGGCGACTCGCGCTCAAGATCCTGATGAACGAATTTCGCAAGGATCGCGAACACATTGCTTACATGAAGCAAGAGGCGATCGTCGGCAAGCCGCTCGACCATCCCAACGTGATCAAGGTCTACGATTACGCCGTCGATCAGACCACGCCCTATCTGGTGCTCGAATACTTTCCGGCGCCAAACATCAAAGAAATCCTGCAGACGATCCGGACTGAAGTCGCGTTTCTGATGCCGCGGATCGTTAACTCGGCCGCCGAAGGGTTGGCCTATTTCAACCAACAGGGCTGGGTCCATCGCGATATCAAGCCGGACAACTTTCTCGTCAATCGCAATGGCCACGTGAAGTTGATCGACTTCGCACTGGCCGTGCGTGGCAAGAAGAAGGGTTTCTTCTCTGGCTTCTTTGGCGGCAAGCAGAAGGTGCAAGGGACGCGCAGCTATATGTCGCCCGAACAGATCCGCGGCGATGCGCTCGATGAACGGTCGGACGTGTACAGCTTCGGCTGTACGATCTTTCACTTGATCGCCGGCCGTCCGCCGTATACCGGCGAGAATAGTAATGACCTGCTGAACAAGCACTTGAAAGCGCAGCTGCCATCGCTCGAGGCGCAAGACCGCAACATCACGCCACAGTTTGGTGAGCTGATTCGGTCGACCATGGCCAAGATCCCGGACAAACGACCGACTTCGATGACGGCGTTTCTCAGTGAGCTGCGCGTGACGCCCATGTTCAGAGTAGCACCCGAGATTCCTGCCGGATTTGAAGAGGGCGCTGCAGGGGGCGAGTGAACCAGGCGTGAAGTTTGAGGAGAAACGGGGCGTCCATCAAATCCGTCGCCCGCCGGGCGAAGGTGGTTTTGCGACAGCAAACCGGATGAGGGCAGAGCATCGCAATCGATGGTCCTAGTGTGAAAACCCCACTCGACTCAGCGCCCTCATCCCAACCATCTCGCGGCGGGGGAGGGGGGGGCGCCTTTCGGCCTTCGGGGTTCGACACTTCGCGGCTCTCCAGCGGGCTTTTTCGCCTGCTATCGGCTGGTATTAACGCTGCCGCCGATTCCGTGTAATCTAACGGTGCTAACGCCGTCGAAAGACGGAACGGCCCGCAGTCCAGATCGCCAGGGCAGGGGAGGGGAGCGCGGTTTTTCGGTCGGCCTCAGATACCAACTTTCCATCCCAATTTCGATTGGTTTAACATGGCGCGCACTCTACAACAGTTGGCGTTCGAGCAACCGATCTACGAGCTGGAAGCGCGGCTGGCGAAGCTCGAAGCGGCCGGCGATGAAAACCTGGCGGCTGGCGAAGAAATCCGCCGGTTGCGGCGCGAACTCACTGATCTGAAGAAGAAGATCTACAGCCAGCTCGAGCCTTGGCAGGTCGTCCAAGTCGCTCGCCATCCAGAGCGTCCGATGACGCTCGACTACATCGAGCTGGTCTTCGACGACTTTGTCGAGTTGCACGGCGATCGTTCATTTGGCGACGACCGCGCCATTCGGACCGGCTTCGCCAAGCTCGGCGAATATAAAGTCATGCTCGTTGGGCACCAAAAGGGAAACAACCTCAAGGACCGCATCGCCTGCAACTACGGTTGCGCCCACCCGGAAGGCTACCGCAAGGCGATCAACCGCATGAAAATGGCGGCCAAGTATGGCTTGCCCATCATCACGTTCATTGACACGCCGGGCGCCTACCCCGGTATTGGCGCCGAGGAACGCGGCCAGGCTCAGGTGATCGCCACGGCGATGTTCGAAATGTCTCGCCTCGCTTGTCCCGTAGTGACTGTGGTGATCGGCGAAGGCGGATCCGGCGGCGCGCTCGGAATTGGCGTGGCCGACAAGGTCGCCATGCTCGAGTTTGCGTATTACTCGGTGATCAGCCCCGAAGGTTGCGCCGGCATTTTGTGGAAAGACGCCGCCTACGCCCAACAGGCGGCCCAGGCATTGAAACTGACCTCGAAAGACTTGCTCCGCTTCGGCGTGGTCGACGACGTCATCGAAGAACCAATCGGCGGCGCCCATCGCGACCATCACCAGATGGCGAGCCGACTGAAGATGTACCTGATCCGGGCGGTCCGCGAATTGACTCAAAAGTCGCCGGAACAACTTGTCGAAGAGCGGTACGAAAAGTTCCGCCGGATGGGACCGTTCCTCGAAGGCCCATTGGCCGTCGGCGCCCCGGCCGAAACGGCCTAGCGCCGAAACGAGAGATCACGGGCCGATCACGGGCCCCGTGATGACATTCGTTGGTGGCCGTTTGAAATGGAATTTGCCGGCGTTCGCGCCAGAGACCTTGGCGCTCCTGCCGAGGTCCAATTCGACCAGCGGAGATGCCTCATCCGCCCCCCGTATGCGCCGGTCGTCCGACTTGGCGCTCCCATCGCCTGCGTCCGACTACTTTGTCCCCTGTCAGGCCCCCTGCTAAAAACCGCGCCTCCCGGCCGCTCCGCCCCTTTTGAAAACTCCATTTTCCGGCGCTTTTGCGCTCCAAAAAAAGGCGCGAAAAAACGACGCTCGGAACGACCGAAAGCAGACCTGAACTTTCTCCACTTGCGCCGCGCTGGGCGCCGCCGCAACGGTGGCGTCTGCGCGCTGACTGTGGCGGCAGACCACAGCGTCGAACAGAATCAAACAGAAGCGAACACCCAGGATCGCCCGAGACGCGTTCCCGACGGCCAATTGGTCTGCGGACCCGGCCAGGATAGCTGTGGCTGCGGTTCCACCCAACGTCCGATAATGTTTCTTATGTTCGGTTTTTGAGCCATTTTCACGGGGATTTCAGCGTTTTGACCGGAACACGTTATTTGGCCAGGCCGCCCTACATCGCTCAGAAATCGATCCCTGAAGACGCCGCGATCGAAGCGTTCACGAACCCAAAATTCGAGGTCGATTCGAAGCCCGTCACTCCCCTGTCTGCGAGCGATCGGCGCGATCGTTTTTGAGGACACCGGCGAGAAAGTTCTCGACGGAAGTCCGAATGAAAAACCGGCGCGCGAGGGCAAAATTCTCGATTTTCAATCCGGTAAAAATTCGCGCCAGAAACAGGGGGGCACAACGCGGGGAAGGTTGCTCCGGTCGCCCCCCCTCGGCCCCAATAAGAATGCGCTGGCGACTCTATGCGCAGCGCTGACAGCGGCGCACAGTGCCAGACAAATCGATTGGCCCATTCGAGTCAGATCGGCGCCGCCGCTAGCAACCCACTGACTGCACTCGGGCGCCAGCAACAGAACGCCCAGTCTCCGATTGCGCGGGTTCTACCGGCGCGGCGCTGGGCCTGGAACTGCCAATTCTGTCTTGGCCGCCGACTGGTTCTTCGGTACAGTCCCCGCCCGAATTGTCGCCCGGAAGCAAAGACGGAGCCTACGCGATGCCAGGATTCAAGGTTCACATTACCGCCAGCACGATCCTGGGCGTGGGCTACGGCGTCGCCGCAAACACGATGTACGGCGTGCCGATACCGACCTGCGTGCTGGCAACCGGCCTGTGCAGCGTGGCCGGCATGCTCCCGGATCTCGACAGCGGGCCAGGGCGGCCATTGCGCGAGAGCGTGACCTTTGCCGCGGCCGTAGTGCCGATGCTGATGATCGATCGCTGGCGACATATGGGCTGGTCGCACGAAATGATGGTGCTGGCCGGCGCCGGGATCTACCTGGCAATCCGTTTCGGCATCGCCTGGATCCTCAGAAACTACAGCGTGCATCGCGGCATGTTTCACAGTTTACCCTGCGCGATGATCTTTGCCGAGCTGGCGTTTCTGCTGTGCTCATCTGGTGGGCTACCGATTCGATTCTATGAAGCGGGCGCAATCCTGGTGGGATTCTTGTCGCATCTGATACTCGATGAGATCTGGAGCATCGATCTCAGCCGCGGCATCCCCAGGTTGAAACCAAGCTCAGGCACGGCGTTCAAAATGTGGGGACCATGCCTGTGGTCGGTCGCGCTGACGTACATCCTGCTGGCGATGACGTCGGTCGTGGTGCTGACTGACCCAATCTGGGCAACCGTTTCGCCAGAAGGCAAACAGGCGAACGAGATCGCCACCTCGCTGATGGAAACGTTCAAGCGATAGGCTGCGCTCAAGTGAACGCTGCACAGCGCGACTCGCGTGCAGGGAGGGCGAGGCTCCCTGACTGCCGTCACCTGGGCGATAACCTTTCCTATTGCTGCTTCGTGTCCAGCAATAGCGTGACCGGGCCATCGTTCACGAGCGAGACTTGCATGTCGGCGCGAAAGCGCCCGGTGGCGACTTCGATCCCCGCGGCGCGGACTTTGGCGACGAACGCTTCGTAGAGGCGCTCAGCCAACTCTGGCAGCGCCGCGGCAACGAAACTGGGGCGCCGACCGCGGCTGCAATCTCCCAGCAGCGTGAACTGACTGACGACGAGCATCTGGCCACCAACATCGGCTAGGGCCAGGTTCATCTTGCCGGCCTCGTCGTTGAAGATTCGCAGCCCAGCGATCTTATCGGCCAGTTGCAAAACGTCGGCCTCGGTGTCTTCGCCGGCGACGCCAAGCAGCACGACTAGCCCGCGCGCGATCCGGCCGACTTCTTCGCCGGCGATGGTCACCGCGGCTTGGGTGACGCGCTGAACGCAGGCTCGCATGGTGTCTTTCCGAAGTGAACGCCCTGGCGTCTAGGAAACCGCGCCTTACGATACGCCAGCCGGCAGCGAGTCACAATCGCCTTGCGAAACTCAATCTTTGCCGCGCCTAAACGCAAATCAGTTGCAAATGGCGCCTTGTCCCCGCCCCCCTGCCCTGTCATACTCCTCTATCCCAAAAATGAGCCGGAGACGTGACGTGGACCGTGGTTTACTGTTGGTTGTTTACTGCCTGTTGATCATGGTCGCCTCGCTGGCCGGTGGCTGGCTGCCGCTATTGTTTCGGCTGTCGCACACCGGCATGCAGCTCTCGATGAGCTTCGTTGGTGGCGCCATGATTGGCGTTGGCCTGCTCCACCTGCTACCGCACGCCTTCTTCGAGCTGCGCGACATCTATCCTTGCGTCTGGTGGCTGCTGGGCGGGTTCTTGACGATGTTCTTCATCGAGCGCGTCTTTCATTTCCATCATCACGACGTTCCGCCGGACGAAAGCGAAATCGCCGAGTCCGCTGCTCACGCGGAGGAGCCGGCGCCGAGCCATGGCCACTCGCACTCGCATGCTCACGGACATTCGCACGGTCCTGACTGCGACCATTCGACCGATAAACCGCACGCCTGGCGCGCGGCGCTCGCCGGCCTGGCGCTGCACAGCGCTACGGATGGCATCGCGCTGGCCGCTGCCGTTTCGGCCGATGTTGACACCGATGGCGTCGGGGTCACGCTGGCCGGTCTGGCCGTGTTTCTGGTCGTGTTTTTGCACAAGCCATTCGATTCGTTGACGCTAGGGACATTGATGGCCGTCGGCGGTCAATCGAAGCGAGCGCGACATATCGTGAATTTCGTCTACTCGCTGGCGGCGCCGCTGGGGGTCGCCATTTTTCTGATCGGCGTGAATGTCGAGCCTGGCACTCAGCGCCAGATCATCGGCGCGGCGCTGGCGTTTGCGGCCGGCACGTTCTTGTGCATTTCGACGAGCGACTTGCTGCCGGAGTTGCAGTTTCACGCGCACGATCGCTTCAAGCTCTCTGTGGCGCTGTTAGCCGGGTTGGCCGTCTCGGCGGTGATTGTCGTCGCAGAATCTTCACTGCACGACCACGGCGCGCATAGCTCTGCCGAACACGAGGCCCATGAGCATGACGCGCACGAAGGCCACGATCATGCCGAGCCTGACGGGCACAAGCACGAGCACTAGTTTGGGCGCCACTGGCTTCAGTGCGTGTGCCACTGGCTCCGCCAGTGTCTTTAATGCTTTCGACTACTCACGTCCAGCACTGGCAAAGCCAGTGGCACACAATCCAATCACCTCGTTGTGAGAACGCGCTAAGCCAAGCCGCGTTCGTCGCGGATCTTTTTGACCCGGTCCATGACTTCGGTCACTACGATGTGGTTGGCGCGGATGTTGTTCGCTTCGAGGTACGACGCCCAGACGATGAAGCCCAGCCCGGCGGCGGCCGCGGCGAAGTGCAACTCGGACCATTTCAGTCCGAATGGCGCAGCGGCCCTGAAAGTTCCGGCCGGGTCCCCTGCCCCGCCCAACGCAATGATCCCCACGACCACCAGCATGTTGCCCACGGCAAACGGAAACGTCCGCCGTTTGAGCGCATTGCTGCGCCGGACGAGCGAGCTATCTAGTTGGTAAGCGTCGGACACTTCCTTGCACCAGCGACTGGCGCCAATGAAGTAGACCAGCACGATACTGTTGACGAACACAACCGCAATGGACGCGGCAATGCCCGACAATCGATGGACCGTGGCCAGGCGCTGCGCCCCGTTGTCGGTCGCGTCGCGAATATCGACGCTGCGCAAACCAAGCCCCAACATCAGCGTGGCCCCAACGGCCAACACGGCAAACATCGTCAAGATGGTGAAAATTCTAGCCAATGCGAAACCCACTCCCTTCCTGCGAACAAAATGCGAATGCGGACATTCTAACTCGACGGGCGGACTTGCGGGACTGGGCTTATTGAGTGGGAGTTCTAATGTGGAATGATGGAAACTGGCGTGTCGAATTCAACGCCCAACCCCGACAGGGGTCGAAGCGCATAGCCGGGGGATGAGCGAAGCGATTCCCCCGGAACAAAGCGCATCTGATCGACCGTCGACCCCGAATGGGTCGCACAAGTCGCGAGCAAATGATCGTAAAGTCTCCCTCGATTCCATCTGCGACCCCGACTGGGGTCGAATCACGTCCATCAACAATGTTTCTGCACCGGGGGTATCGCTAACCGCTCAACCCCCGGCTATTAGCTATGATCCCTGCCGGGATCAAATCGCACACATCGAGCTCCGCACACTTCGACGCTTTCGCCGATATCTCTCGCTCAGTAAAATACTCGCATGAAGAAGCCTACGATTGCGCTGACCGTTGGAGATCCGGCCGGGATTGGCGCCGAGGTGATCGTGGGCGCGCTCGACAATCTGCGCGTGCATGAATGGTGCCGTCCGGTCGTGCTTGGGCATCCCACGGTTATCTCCCGCGCAGTCCGCTTGCTGGGCAGCACGGCCGAAGTGCGCGAAGTTGCCTCGATCGAGGACGCGCGACCCTCGATCGAAGTGATCGCCTGCCTCAACGTCTGCCGCGACGACGCCGCGGACGCTCCGCAGTGCCAGGTCGATCCTCGGGCCGGTCAGGCCGCGTATGACGCGCTCGTGGCCGCCGCCCAACTGGCGCTGGCCGGACGAATCGACGCTATCACCACAGCGCCGCTGCACAAGGCCGCGCTCTGGCAAGCCGGGCATCACTACCCGGGCCATACCGAATTGCTAGCGGAGCTGTGCGGCGTGACGGACTTTGCCATGATGCTCTACCTGGCGCACGACGAGCAGATCCTCTCGCCCGGCGGCTTGGGGGTCGTCCACACCACGCTTCACATGTCGCTGCGCGAAGCGCTGGCCGCGCTGAACACGAACGCTGTGCTCGAGAAAATTCGCCTGGCTGATGTTTCGATGCGACCGCTCGTCAATGGCGCGCCGCGGATTGGCGTTTGCGCGCTCAACCCTCACGGTGGCGAAGCCGGGCTATTCGGCGATGAAGAGACGACAATCATCGAGCCGGCGGTTGTCGCCGCGCAGCGCGAGGGAATCATCGCCGAGGGCCCCTACCCTACCGACACACTGATGGTTCGCGCGCGAGACGGCGAGTTCGACGCGATCGTCGCCATGTATCACGATCAAGGACACATCGCGCTAAAGCTGTTGGGCATGCACCGCGCGGTGAATATCACGCTGGGGCTGCCGATTATACGCACCAGCGTCGCGCACGGCACGGCGTTCGACCTGGCGTGGCAAGGCCGGGCGAAAGCGTCGAGCATGATCGAAGCGATCCGCGTTGCGGCCGAGTTGGCCCGCCACCGTGCATTGGCCAAGGCATTGCACGGCTGAGCCTGAGTGGCATCATCACGATTTGGTTTCGCCGATGTGTGCCACTGGCTCCGCCAGTGCCGACCCGACAGTTGAAGACAATTCAAAGCACTGGCGAAGCCAGTTGCACACCAACTTTCGAATTCCATTAAGCTCCAGGATCGTTTGATGAACGACGTGCGTACTGCTCTCCTCCCCTCCCCTGCCCCGGATGTCTGTGTTGCAGTTTTGATTCGCCACGGGGCGACCGACGCCAGCGCCGCGCATCCACAAATCCTGCAAGGCAGTGCAACCGACAGCCCACTCTCGGCCGTTGGGCAGCGTCAGGTAGAGCAAACAGCGCAGTTTCTGACTTCGCGCAGGATCGACGCCCTGTTTTGCAGCCCGATGTTGCGGGCGCGGCAGACGGCGCGGCCTATTGCCGAATCGCACAACCTGGAACCGCGGATCGTGCCGGCGATCATTGAAGCCGATCTCGGTCGCTGGGAATTGCGCAGCTGGGACCAAATCGCCCACGACGAACCCGAAGAGTATCAACAGTTCATTGCGCGGCCGGACATTCACTCTTACGGTGGTGGCGAATCCATCGCCGCCGTGCGTGATCGAGCATTGCCGGCGATTGAGCGCGTGATGTCCGGTTGTCTTGGGCAATCGATCGCGCTGGTCACACATCGGATCGTGATTCGCGCGTGCGTGGCGCACCTGCTGGGCGTGCCGCTGGCCGAATCGCGCCGCGTCTCGCCATCGACATGCGGTGTCAGCTTACTGCGCTACAGTGAGGGAAAGCTCGAACTCGTCGGCTTCAACTCAGTGTTTCACCTCGGGCAATAGCCACTACCACGAAGCGCCAGCGAGGGTTCTTCGTAATCTTGCAACGAAAGAGAAGAACCCTCGCTCGGGCTTCGGGTTAGTGAAGATGGTACGCACGGAGTGCGTACCCTACGGCTCAAGTCCTCAAGTCCTCAAGGCCTTCCTCACTGCCGACTGATAAACACGTCGGTGTCGTCGGTTGGCACGGTCTCGCCGGGTTGATAAACGAATTGCACCGGGTCGAGCGCGATGTTGCGCTGCACGTCGTAAAACTCGACGCTGTACATCGTCTCGGCTTCGTCCAGGCTCGTTTTGCCATCGACGATGCGCTTGAAGTCGAGCTTGTAGGGAAACAGATCGTCGGCGCCAATGTAAAGCTCGACATGCGTCGGCGCTTGGACCGGCAGCGCTTTGAGGTTCGGCGGTTGGCCTGGTTCAGCGGGCGGCTTTTGTTCGGGCAAAAGTTGCGCGAGCATCGCCGCGTTCAACATGCCGCTGACTTTGTAGGCCGGGACTTTGGCGCCGACAGTTGCGGGCTGCACGGTTTGTAAATCGAACGAGCGACGAACGCCGTCGACCAGTAGTGGCAACCCGCCGATCGCCAGTTCTTTGGTCGGCGCGCCCGGCGCTGGGGGCGCAGCGGCTCGCCGTGCTTCACGTGCTGCCAACACGCGCGCCACGTCGACGTGGCCCAATCGCACAGAACCAGGCATCGTGCGACGGATCCAAAGCGCGTTGCCGTCACCGATTTGTTGCAACGTGCAGACGTCGTCTCCGACGGGCGTCTTCAATTCCATTCGCACGCGAATCGGCGCGTGACCAGATTGCAGGTACTGCCCTGTCCCGCTCAGAGAATGCCCAACCAGATTGCCGTGAAAACGGATTTTGGCGGAGATCGTTTCGAAGAGTGCTAGCTGATCGATCGAGCGGCGCACCAGGTCGACCGCTTGCGGAACTCCCGGCGCGGCCGGCAGCGGCGCTTCGGCGCTGGCCAGGACCACGCCTTGCGTCGCTGGCGCCGTGGCGAAAGGCGCCGCAGCAAACGCCGGCGCGTCCCCCCCTGCCCTCTGGCCCTTGGTCGAATGCGCATTCATTACCCCAGCAACCACGGCGCCCACAATGCCCAGCAGCATGGCTGAGAGGATGGGTAATCTGTGCTTCATTGTGGGGTTTTAACGGATATGCCAAAGATTCTGGTTATGCAATGCCGAACTTACAACTCAGACGTGCAGCGCGCGTGGATTCCGATTGGGCTCCCACGCGTTTGTCTGCCGGCTGACCGCGACTACCAGCGAGCGCTCGAAGGCGGGCTCTCTGCGGGCCGCGGCGCGCGAGGCATTGTAGGTGGACTGACCGGGGCCGGTCCACGCCAAAAACGCCGGTCAAACGCACCACAAGTAAACGCAAGACCGGTCTCGCGGCAAGGGAACTCAGCGAATCACGGAGAGAAACGCACATCTGTCCAGCGACGCCCGTCACGCGGCGCCGGACAAAGCGCAAGATAGCGCCCACGGCGGCGCACGGTTATCCAAGGGGGGAAACCAATGAAGTATTCGATGACACTGTTATGCCTATTCGTAGTTGCAGCGGGCTGCAAAGTCCCGCTCGGCTACAACCTGCCGCCGGCCGAGCGGATTATGGAACCCGGCCCTGGCGTCGGGCTCAGCCCTGGCGTGATGATCCCGTCTACGGACTCGATCGTCCCGTTTGTCGGCCAGACGTCGCAGATTGCGTTCGTCGGTCCAGAGGGGATGCAGATCAACTGGGACATCAGCGCGCCTGGCGCATTCGATTCCGAAGCGTTGATTGCTCCGGGCCGCTCGAACTTTCCGCAAGGAGCCATCTATCGGATGAAGCTGACGAACGTGCCCGGCCGGGCCGGCGTCGAGCTCTATCCGACCTTGGAAGTGGCGCCAACCTTGCCACGCACCGACGCCTACTTGGCGCACAACGCCATTCCATTCCAACTGACGGACGAAGACTTCGACCAGGTCCTTAGTGGCAACTTTGTCACCAAGGTAATCTACCTGCCCGATGCTGAGTTCCAGGAACTGGCGCTGGCGGGTGTCGAGACGTTGGTCAGCACTCGGCTCGATCCGGGCGTCGACCCCATCATCGAAGCCGATCGTCGCGGTTCGATTCTGGCGATCATTCGCCTGGGTAACAAGGATTTGCAGATCCCCGGCGGAGATGGCGTAGGCCTGTCCGGAATGCCACTGGGCGTTGGCCCAGACGGAATGGTTGGTGGCGGCGGCACAATGGCCAATTGCTACGGTCCGGGTGGCGGCAGCTCGGCTGGTCCGGGCAGTTCGGTCCCACCAATGCTCTCGGGCATCACCGCTCCAGAGTACGGCATGCCGATCAGTGGCACGCCGATTGGACTGCCTGGTCCTCCGCACATTCCGTTCGGTGTGCCGGCCGGCCTGCAGAAGCATGTTGTCCGCAACCACACGACGAACCACATCCCTGGCCCAGTGGCCAAGATGTCGATCGACGTCAAGCAACGACCAGGCCTCAGCTATCCGAAGCCTGTCAGCCACGTCCACATCACAGAGGACGTGATTCCAAGTCCGGCTGCTTACTGTCTGCCGGGCACAGCAACCCATCAGTTGATCGGCAACCCGGCTCCGGCTGGGGCGAGCGACTGTCCGTAGCGTGCAACGAAATGTATCACGCATTGCTCGTCGGCAAGGGCAGGCGAGCAATCCGCGAGCGAGTTGGGGCGGAATTTGGGTTAGAGCGAGTTGGGGCAGAGCGTGCGTGACACCTTGATTCGACAGCTTTTGATTTTCCGAGAGATTCTATCCACGAGATCCGGGACAATGGTCGAACAGCTCCGCAAACTGGCGTTCCGTCCGGCGGCACGCCAGGTATGGGTTGCTCGCATGGTTGCGACAGTGGGAATCGTCGTTATGGCCGCGAGCCATCAGCTCGCAGCGCAAACGCCAGACGTCCACTATCGCTACCAAGGCAATGAGCCACCGGGAGCGATTGGAAGCATGCAACTCCAGCGCGGAGGACCATTGGCCGGATATTTTCAGCCAGTTGAGATCAAGGCTCCCCAGGGGGCTTTGATCTCACTGGCCGTGGACGGAGCGTTCGACACGCCGCGCGCAGCGCCCAGAGTGGGCATGCTGATCGGCCAGGTCTATCGGTTGCGAGTGACCAACATCAACTTGCACCCAGGCCGAGAAGTCTTTCCTACGATCGAAGTCATTGATCGTCTCTATCCTCCGGCCGGGCAGGCGCCGAGGTTTCCGATTCCGATCGAGTTGCCGCAAGAAGATCTGGAACTGGCGCTCGACGGGAACTACATCACCCGCGTGATCTATCTCGAAGATCCTGATCGGGCACTACCCGTTCCGTCGGCCGGGAAAGAACAAAACTGGTACGACGCCGGCCCGGGATCGAATCCGGTTTTCATGGCCGACAGGCTCGGGCGACCGATGGCGATTGTCCGCATCGGCGGGCGCCTGCCGGATCAACGAATGGGACCGGACGCGGCCTTTATGATGGGCAGCCCCCAGTTTTACATCCTGAATTCCAATCGACCTAGCTACGCGAATCCGTTGCTCATGCCTGGCGTCGGGCCGGGAGGCGTTGTTGTCGGCGACGATTGCGCGGCGATCACGCCTGTGGTCACGCCCTCGATCCGGCGCGTCTCAGCGCAGCAGTTGCGAGGCGCCGCGCGATGAAACCCAAATTGAAACACTCTACGGTTTGCGCGTCGATCTTTGCGCGCGAAGGTGTCTGCTGGATTGCGCTGGCGCTGTTCGTGGCGACGTGCTGCGGATGCCGCTCGCCACTGGGCGCGCTAACGCCGGCCACTGTTACGGACACTCCACCATGCGACCCGCTGGACGATTCGACCGAGGCCGTGGCCGACGTTGGCCCTGCCGTGGCGGTGCCGTCGGACGTCATTGTCGATGGCCCCATCGATGATTCCATGAATGGCGGAATGGCCGGCCCAATGATGGGCATGATGCCGCCGCCGGGACCACCCCCGATGGCGCCGATGCCGTATCAGGTGACTGGCACATGGCGTCCGCCGGGACTTCGCGCGCCGTGGCCAGAAGACGAATACCTCGAAGACGGCGGCGATCAAGGTCCGCCAGTCCTCGTGTCGCCAGATTGGAAAGTCTACGGGCTGGAATTGGAAGACACGATCGTCCATTTCGACACGGTCGATGGCCGCACGCTGATCGAGGCTTCAAACATTGTCGAGCTGTATGCGCCGCGATTTGGCTCGGTCCGCACGATCACTCGACTGGCAGAAAACGAACAAGCCACGCCACTGGGCGGATACGACGCGCCAGTGAAGCTGGGTCGCTACGACGAGTTCGACACTCCGCTGAGCAGCTTGCAGCGCGAACAGGCACACCGCGAAGACGGTCGCAAGATCGTCGGTCTGTACCGCACGAAACAAGGCGATGGCGCGATGTCGCAAGCCGTTTCCCCTGGCAGCTTCCAGGACGCGTTTCTGCCGTACGAAAATATCAGCGTGATCCGCAACGGCCAATTCGTGAACACCGAAAAGGCTCGACTGGCCGCGGCGGTGCAAAAAGCAATCACGTGGTCGCGCGATCAGGGCGCGCAAGTCATTATCGACAACCAGGCGGCACAGGTCGTGACCGGCGATCGCCGCGCCCAGGCCACGTTTACCTACGACGATTTCCGCAAGCCAAAATTGCGGATCATCAAAGTCGCCTCGACGCAGACAGCGCTGCCGGGCGAAACGGTCGACTTCACACTCCGTGTCGACAACATCGGCACGCAAGTCGTTGGCAACGCCGTGATCATGGACAGCCTGACGACCCGGTTGGAGTACGTTCCTGACAGCGCCCAATCCAGCGTCGAAGCCGACTTCGGCGTAAAGCCGAACGAAGGGGACTCGCTCGTCCTGCGCTGGGAGTTGAAAGATCCGATCCAGCCAGGCGACGGCGCCGTGATGCGATTCCGTTGCGTCGTGCGGTAAGAGCCGCGCTGGTCGATCCAACCCATCTGCGCAGCCGGGAGTGCGAGGCTCCCGCCGAGCAACGCAGCGGAGATGGGCGTGAGATTCATTACGAATCGTAACCCAACGCGAATTGAAACCTCGACTCTAACTTGTTCTCTCTGCGTCTCCGCGACTCCGCGTGAGACCTCTTCCGATTTGCGAATCCATCGAGCCACCTGGCTCGGCAGGAGCCTCGCCCTCCCGACTGCGCCGCTTCTCACGTCACTCGAATAGCGGTGCCCGATTGACCCGCGGCTAGCGCCTTGCGGCTCACATGTGCTGGCACGCGGCGCCCCCCTGCCCTGCCCCTCCTCGACGCACTTTGCGTTGGCTATGATCGAACGATCTGGGCGAGCCACGTACTTCTCGCTCTTACTCCTTCGCAGCGCAGCAGAAAATCATGTCGCATCCTTGGATCGCCGAGCGGATGGCCCATTTTGATAGCTCGGGCATTCGCAAGGTTTTCGACCTCGCCGCCGGGCTGAAAAACCCCATCAACTTGTCGATCGGCCAGCCCGACTTCGACGTGCCGCCGGCGATTCAGCAAGCGGCCATCGAGGCGATCACGCACGGCCGCAACGGCTACTCTCCCACGCAAGGCGCCGCCGGGTTGCGCGACAAGTTGCAAGCCCGCGTCGATGCGCAATACGGCCACAACAATCGCCGCGTCTTCGTCACCAGTGGCACCAGTGGCGGGCTAATGCTGGCGGTGCTGGCGATCGTGAACCCCGGCGACGAAGTGATCGTGTTCGACCCGTACTTCGTGGTCTATCCGTCACTGGTCGAGATGGCGAACGGCCGGATGGTGCTGCTCGACACGTATCCGAACTTCCGCGTGGACCTCGATCGGCTGGAGGCCGCGATCACGCCGCGCACCAAGGCTATCATTTTTGCCAGTCCCGCGAATCCAACCGGCGTGACGGCCACGACCGCCGACATTCGCGCGATCGCCGAACTGGCAGCCCGCCGCAACGTGGCGCTGATCAGCGACGAGATCTACAACGAGTTTCAATACGACGAGCCGTTCGTTTCGCCCGCCAAGTTCAATGATCAGACGATCGTCGTTGATGGGTTCAGCAAGTCGTATGCGATGACCGGCTGGCGCGTTGGCTTCGCCCATGGCCCGGCCGAGATCATCCACGAGATGGCGAAGTTGCAGCAGTACACGTTCGTCTGCGCGCCGCAACCATTCCAATGGGCCGGCGCTGCGGCGCTTGACGTCGACATGAAGCCCTACATCGACACGTACCGTAAGAAGCGCGATCGGATCATCGCCGGGCTGAAAGACGACTTCGAAATCACCCAACCCGGTGGCGCGTTCTACGTCTTTCCGAAAGTCCCGAATGGCGACGCCACAAAATTCGTCGAACGCGCAATCGCCCGCGAACTGCTAGTCATCCCCGGCAAGATCTTCAGTCGTCACGACACCCACATCCGCATCTCCTACGCGGCGACGGATGAGACAATTGATCGGGGGATTGAGATTCTGCGAGAATTGGCGCGGGCGTAATCTAACAAAGTTTTCATCATGGGCCCTGGGACAACTGCGCTGCGGTGTAGCGATGTCCGCCGACTGTTGTGGTCTGCTCGGTCAAGCACCATCCAGTCGCGTCCATTGATCCCAAAGAACGGCGGACATGTTACAGCCGAAGTGACCTCGCACAACCACCTGGTGCATTGACCACCCTACGCCTGCAAATTACGATGCCTGCCGGGAGTCTATAGCGCCGGAGGGGCGGACCCTCTACTGATTCTGGTGGTTATCTGGCGATCGCTCTCGGCAAACGTTTATCGCATGTGCGTTGTTTGACGTCGCCGCCGGTGTCTTCACGGCACGGACGCAACCTCGACAAATCTCGCAGTCTGATCGGCTGCGAACGGGGGCAGCTAAACACTTGCTCGCGTGAACATTAAAGGAGTCTTCTGATGGCTTCGATTTGGACACGATGTACGATCGCATTGCTCGTCGCAACTTCGACCGCATCGATCGCCAGCGCCGCGAATTCAATCTGGGACGCCGGAGGCGGCGACCTGAGTTGGGGAACCCCCAGCAACTGGTCAGCAAACACCTTGCCCTCACCTACCGATTCCGTGCTCTTCAATGACACGGGCGCCTCGAATAGTCCAGGGACGACAACGGTCCTGCTCGACATGGCCCGAAGCGTGGCAGGTTTCACCGTAGAGAATCCTACCAACAAGTATCACACGTTCGACCTGAACGGATTTTCGCTCGACGTTGGTGGGCCCCTTAACATCAACACAAATATTTCCTCTGCGACGCTGACAACCTTCAAGAATGGCGTATTAAACCTTGGCGCCGGGGCCAATCTGATCGACGTCAACGTCGGTCGTAATACGTCAAACACCAATACCACGGCCACGCTCGATCTAACTTCGGTCAATGTGAACGCTAACCTGCATAATGTGATCATCGGCGAGAAATTGCTCGGCGGTGGCGGCACGTCGACCGGGACGATGAATCTGGGAAACGGCGGCGCAATAACCATCGGATCTGCAGGCAACCTCGGTCAACTCCTGGTGGGTCATACATCCGGTGGTGGCAATTCGGTTGGCAGCGCAGACTTCAGCCATATCCCAACATTGAACGCCGCCCTCAATGGTCTGCTCGTCGGCACGTCCGAAAAAGGGATCGCAACAGGCACATTGAAGTTGGCCGCAACGAACAACATCATCGCAAGCACAGTGCGAGTGGGCTATTCAACGATCGACACGCAATCCACGGCCAGCACGCTCTCGTTGGGAATGAACAACACGATCAACACGCCGGAGATGATCGTCGGCGGTCAATTGAGCGCGGGCAATGTTGACATTCCAGTTGGAGGCTCGCTAACGCTCGGCACGGTTGCCGTGCCGACCAACCTGGCTGTCGCCCAGACCGGCGCTGGCACTGACACAACGCTAGGTTCAACGATGAATCTGGCGAACGCGACGTTTAACGCCACGCTCAGCAATCTAACTGTCGCCGATCGTTTCTCGACCGCCGGCAACGGCAACTGGATCGGCACATTGACCGGCGGCAACGCCGGCGCCATCACGATTGGGTCGCCGTCAGCGCCTGGTAACTTCGTCGTGGGTCATGTCGCAGCACCCAATGGTGGAGGCAGAGCCAATGGCACGGTCAATTTCAGCGGACAAACCAGCCTGACGGCCAACCTCAACAACATGTTCATTGGCACGTCCGAGTTCGGTTTTGCCACCGGGACGGTGAAGCTGGCCGCCACAAATAACATCACCGCCAACACGATCCGCGTGGGATATTCGACGAACGATACCCAGACGAGTGTCAGCACGCTCTCATTAGGACTGACAAACACGATTATTGCTGGAGACATGACAATCGGCGGACGCTATAGCGCCGCGAATTTGGATATCCCCGTCGGCGGATCGCTGACGTTGGGCTCCGTCGCAAACCCTACGAATCTGAAGATTGCTCAAACGGTCGGTGGCTCCGAATCGACTTTAGGTTCGACGATGAATCTGGCGGGTTCGACCTTCAATGCCTCGCTCAGCAACCTGACCGTGGCCGATCGCTTTTCACTTTCGGGCAGCGGCAACTGGTCTGGCGCATTAACCGGCGGCGTCGCTGGTGCGATCACGATCGGATCGCCTGCGAGCCCAGGCAATTTCATCGTCGGCCACGTGGCCGCCCCTAATGGCGGAGGCAAAGCCAACGGCACGGTCGACTTCAGTGGCCAGACTAGCCTGACAGCCAACCTTAATAACATGTTCATTGGCACGTCCGAGTTTGGGATTGCCACCGGCACAGTGAAGCTTGCCGCCACGAATACCATCTCTGCAAATTCCGTCCGCGTGGGCTATTCAACGAACGACACCCAGACAGCGCCCAGCACGCTGTCTCTCGGCACGACGAACACAATCAATACGCCGGAGATGATCGTGGGAGGTCAATTAAGCGTCGGCAACGTGGATATCCCCGTCGGAGGAGCGTTTACGCTGGGCTCTGCGGCAACGCCAACCAATTTGATTGTCGCCAAGACCGGACTAGGGACCGATCCGTCATTGGCCTCGAACATGAATCTAACTGGCGCGGCTTTCAACGCCACGCTCAGCAGCTTGACGGTCGCGGACCGCTCGACAACATTTGCGGGCGGATTCCTGATCGGCTCGCTCAATGGCGGCAACAGTGGCGCTATCACGATTGGCTCTGTGGCCAATCCTGGCAATGTCATCATCGGCCACGCGGCGGGGCCAACCGGTGGCGGCCGCGCAAACGGCTCGGTCGATTTCAGCGGTCAGACCAGCCTCAACGCGACGCTCAATAACCTCTTTGTCGGCACGTCCGAGATCGGCTTCGCCGCCGGGACATTCAAACTTGCTGCTACCAATACCATCACCGCTAACGCCATTCGCGTTGGTTATTCGACGAATGACGTGCAGACGACCATCAGCTCCATGTCGCTGGGAATGAACAACACAATTGGCGCGTCCGAGTTGACAATCGGTGGGACACTCAGCGCCGGTCAGCTGGATATCCCCGTCGGCGGCTCACTGAACTTGGGCACAGTAGCCGTGCCTACGAATTTGAGCGTTGGCAAAACCAGCCTCGGAGCCAACGCTGCCATCACGTCGACCATGAATCTGTCCGGGGCGACGTTCAACGCTACGCTTAGCAACCTGACAGTGGGCGATCGCGTGGCATCGAACAACAGCAACACCTGGGGCGCCGTGCTAACTGGCGGCAGTTCCGGCGCCATCACGATCGGCTCGCCGGCGACGCCCGGTAATCTGATTGTCGGGCGCTCCGTCGCCACCGCCGGCCTGACTACGGCCTCGGCCAATCTGGGAGGGCAAACCAGCCTGTTCGCCAATCTGCAGAATCTGACCGTTGGAGTCGCTGAAGGGGGCACAGTGACTGGCGCGTTGACTTTGGCGAAGAACAACACGATCGACGCGCAATCGATTCGCGTCGGTCAGATGTCGGACAACAATACGGTTGGTCCCAGCAGCCTCATGCTGGGTCAGACGAATTCCATCCTGGCAGACAATCTGGTTGTCGCCGCAAAACTCTCGAACGCCACGGTTACATCACCGGCCAATGCGGTGATCTCGCTCGGCTCCGCCCTCCGGCCAACAAATGTCGTGGTCGCTCAACAAGATCTGGTCAACGCTTCATCGACCAGCGGCACGATCAATTTCGCCGGCAGCGCCTTCAGTGCCTTCCTGAGCAATCTGACTGTCGGCGAGCGATCCGGCGGCGCGACGGGCGCAACGACTGGCGTGTTCACCGGGGGCAGCAGCGGCGCCATCAACATTGGCAGCCAGAGCCAACTCGCCACAGTCGAAATCGGTCACGCTGTCGATGGTGGAACCGTCGTCGGAACGGTCAACTTCGGCGGTCAGACCTCGCTGAATGCCTGGATCGATCGATTGGATATCGGTGTTGCCACCGGGGGCACAGCCCGTGGCGCCCTGACACTGGCCAATACCAACAACATTCACGCCAATACGATCACAGTTGGCTCGTCAGCCGTGACGGATCAACCCATCCCTTCGACACTGAATCTGGGCCTGCAACAGAGTATCTACGCCCAGACCATTTCGATCGGTGGTTCGCACAGCGTCGGCGCAGTCTCCATCGTCAACGGCGGTTTGCTGAACCTGGGCACGCCTGATGGTCGCGTCGATTTGTCGGTCGGTCGGAACAATTCCAACTCTGCGCTGGCCGCGACGAGCACGTTCGACCTGACAGGCGGAGTAACGCAGGCGTTTTTAGGAAGCGTGACAATCGGCGAAAAATCTGGAGGCGGCGCCGGGACGGGCGTGGGTGTGTTTACGACCGGCTCAACGAACAATCAGATCGACGCGACACAAATCACGCTGGGCCTGGGGACCGGTGACGGAACATTCAACTTCAACGGAGGCGACCTAACCGCGCAAGTTATCCAAAAATCTACCGGCGGAGGACACTTTAATTGGAACGCGGGCGCGCTGCACGTGCAGAACTTTGGCGCCGCCGCTATACCGTTCGACCTGGTGAATAGCGGCAGCGGAGTCTTGGCCCCTGGCGCAACTGCCGTACCGTCAGCCGGATTGACAAACATCCATGGTTCTTACACGCAAGGAGCAAATGGCGTCACGCAGATCGATCTCGCCGGCGCCGCTCCTGGCACTGGCTACGATCAGGTGTTGATCAGTAATGTCGCGACGCTCGACGGCGGCTTTGCCGTCCAGGCGATCAACGGCTTTGAGCCAACTTTAGGCGAGACGTTTACGGTCATGACATTCGGCTCGCGCTTCGGTGATTTCAGCAACTACTCGGGGCTTGATCTTGGCGCGGCAACACTGCTGCCGAGCTACGTTGCCAACAGTCTGGTGCTCGAAACCAGATCGACCATTCCAGGCGACGTCAATCTCGATGGCGTTGTGAATATCAGCGACACCACTTCCGTTGCCAACAATTGGCAGACCGCTGGCCCCGCCGGGGACGCCAACTACGACGGTATCGTGGACATTCAAGACCTCACGGTGATCGCCAACCACTGGTTGCAGAACCTGGGAAGTGGCGGTGGCGCCGGTCTGCAATCGGTGGCGGCAGTTCCTGAACCATCGACCTGGGTATCCATCGCCGGTGGCGGACTCGCCTTGGTGGTAGCTGGTCGCATCCGCCGACGCCAATAGAAACCGCCATGTGAGCGCGGAAGTTCGCTTCGTCATCGACCAAGACTCGGCGATTTGATGACCAGTGCGTCCTCAGCTTCGCCCTCCCGAAACGCGAATATGCGACGCCAGGTCACGCACGGCCTGCGTGACGGGCGATCGCGCGCACACTAACCCGAAGCGCCAGCGAGGGTTCTTCTCGTTGGTGACGACAAGTAACGATCCCTAGCTTGCGCTGCGGGTTAGAATGGTCGCGGCGAACACTATCAACGAGCCGCTTGATAACCCCGATTCAATTCCTCTTGTTGGCAAGCACGGTTGAGCGATGAATCCTCAGAAGGAATTCCATTTCCCTCCAGGCCAATTCACAACGCGCAGAATGTTCGGCTTTGTCGCGGTCATCGCGGTTTGCCTGGCCGCCTATAAGGCCATCGTGTTGAATCGGATTCCCAAGTGCGATGCCGTTTTCGATCTGACCAATGGCCAACTAGGGTTTCGTTGTCACGTCAGCGGTAGCACCACCTCATTGTATGACGTGCTTGTCTTTGACGAAGTGACAGGCGCGCAGCTCTGGTCACTGCACATGCCGAGTGGAGTCAAGAACGGAGGAACGTTGTCCACTGCGGATCGGTCAACGATTCCGCATGAGGAGCGAACGCCACCAGCCGAGGAGGTCGGAAGCCTCACCGTTGGAAATGGCCCGAGGCATCTACGGGTCTGTTTTGGTTTTGGATATACGCCTTTGTGGCTACCGGTTCCCTCAGGTGGATTCAAGAATTACTACTTGGATTGCAATGACGGCAAGATTGAGAGGACAAGGGAGTTGTAGCGGTACTAGCCGGCGCTATCGCATTCAATTTATCCATACACAAGCGCTTGCACACTAACCCGAAGCGCCAGCGAGGGTCCTTCTCGATCGTGGAGAACAACAAAGGATCCTTGCTTGCGCTGCGGTTAGTATCGCCCTCTACCCTGACCGTGACCCGAAGGCGGCTCAGCAGGAGCTTCGCCCTCCCGGAACGCGTTTTTGCGCCGCAAAGTCACGCACGGCGTGCGTGACCTACAAGAATTCGCCCCCAGCGCATAAAAAAACGAGCCGCGGATGGCGTTGGCCGACCCGCGGGCTCGTTTTCAATCTAGCGCTGTGACTTGACCCTCGCAGTCAGCCGTAGCTGAGTTGCGAGCTTGAACGTCACGCGCTCTTGGTCTTGGGCTCCGCTGGCAGCGGGAGCAGCTTTTCGCGCCCGGCTACCACGTCTTCGGTAATCACGTAACTCTGACCGCGCCCCGTGTCCGGCAACTCGTACATCACGTCGAGCATGATCGACTCGACGATCGACCGCAGCCCACGGGCCCCGGTCTCTTTTTCCTTGGCGCGCTGAGCCACGGCTCGCAGAGCGCTCTCAGTGAACTGCAACTGCGCGTCTTCCATCGAGAACAACTTCTGGAACTGACGGACCAGCGCGTTGCGCGGTTCTTGCAACACGCGGACCAGGCTGTCGGTGTCGAGTGGCTTCAGGGCCGTGATCACCGGCAAACGTCCGACGAGTTCCGGGATCAGCCCGAACTCGAGGATGTCGTCGCTGGTGACTTGCGACAGCAGCTTCGACAGATCCTTCTCGCCCTCTGGGTTGGCGTGGTCCTGGCCGAAGCCAATCGTCCGCTTGCCCAGACGCTTGCTGATGATCTTGTCGATGCCGACAAACGTTCCACCGCAGATGAACAGGATGTTGCTCGTGTCCATCTGAATGTACTGCTGCTCGGGATGCTTGCGGCCCCCTTGCGGCGGCACGTTGGCTTGCGTCCCTTCGAGCATCTTGAGCAAGGCCTGCTGCACGCCTTCGCCCGAAACGTCGCGAGTGATCGAGACGTTCTGGCTGGTCTTGCCGATCTTGTCGATTTCGTCGATGTACAACACACCGCGCTGCGCGGCTTCGAGATCGAAATCTGCTGCGTGCAACAGCTTGAGCAGCAGGTTCTCAACGTCCTCGCCCACGTAACCGGCTTCGGTCAGCGTGGTGGCGTCGCCAATGGCGAACGGAACGTTCAAGATTCGCGCCAAGGTCCGGGCCAGTAGCGTTTTGCCGCAACCGGTTGGACCGAGGAGCAGAATGTTCGACTTATCCAGTTCAACGTCCGATTGCTCCGTGCCGAGCATCAGGCGTTTGTAGTGCGTGTGCACGGCCACGGCCAGCACGCGCTTGGCCTCTTCCTGGCCAATCACGTATTCGTCGAGTTGGGCCACGATCTCGCGTGGCGCCGGGACTCGATTGAAGAGTTGTTTACTGCTGCCGCGGCGACGTCGTTCCTGTTCGAGGATCGACTGGCATAGCTCAATGCATTCGCCGCAGATGTAGACGTCCCCCGGACCCTCGACTAAGGGACCAACGTCACGATAGCTCTTCCGGCAAAACGAACAGAAGGCGTTCTTCTTCGTTGTGCTACCACCACGGCGAGCTCCACCCACGTCCCGACCAGAGGGCATACGGTCTCCTTCAAACTTTCCGAACTGCTCCGCGTCACGCTACTGCGACCGTTACGTTGGGTCGCCGGACATGACGTGCTCTTGGATGTCGCTCGCCGAGGCCTGACCGTCCCTGTCCGCCAACTGCATCGAGCCGAATTGACTTACGAGTCTCTCTTACCGCGTGTTCAGCCGCCGCCGGACTTTCCTTTCCGTCGGTCGGCCTTCTTCACTTCTGCGAGAACGTCAGAACGAGAGGTTGGGAAAACTGGGCGTCAAAGATTACCTGGGTCTGCATCGTCGGCACAATCTGTCGCCGACGGTCTTAACCCTCTTTGCCGCTATCCTTTAACTCTTGTTCCAAGCGGGCTGACAGCGTTGCTTTTATTGTTCGGTATTCGACGTCGCTTAGCTCACCCCGGCTGTGCAATTCCCGAAAATTCGTGAGCAACTCGCTCGCTGGCGTTTCGGTTGTACGCATTCCGACGCGAACTCTGCCGACCACGTAAATCCCGGTCGCGACAGCTATGGCAGTCACAGCGGTCCAAAAGACTAGTTGAGCGGACGTTGATTGCAAGAATTCAGGCATGTGCGAAATGGCCGCGCCCCTTCGATTGCACGGCGCCAACGGCCCTGTTTACCTCAACTTACTATTATGCACATTTGGCCCGCGAAGGTCCAGCAAATCTCTACTGAGCCCTGCCGCGCGAGGTCTTCCCAACCCATTCATTTTCCGTATCCTTCGCAAAAAGTCGATCGGCGCAGGTCGCAAAGCAGACGAGCGGCGCCTCTTACTCTACAAGCAGTGATTACCCGACCGACCAGGCGACGTCGTGGAACAGCTCGTGGAACAGATAGCAGAGCTAGTCACCCGCGCCGCCCGTGGCGACCGCGAAGCGTTCGCTGAGCTGGTCCGCCGGCATGAGCGATTGGCGCTCGGCGTGGCCTGGAACAGGTTGGGCGACTTTCATGCTGCTCAAGACATCGCCCAAGAGGCGTTCGTCGTCGCGTTCACGCGGATTCGCGAATTAAAAACCCCCGGCGCGTTCGGACCGTGGGTGGCACAGATTACCGCGCGGCTGGCCGGACGCGCTCAGAAACAACACCCGCGGTTCGAGCCGATCGAAGCGCTCGCCCAACTTCCCGCGCCCCTGCAGGCGGCTCTGCCATCGGAAGAGACTGCCCGCGTGCTGGCCGCTGTCACTGAACTCCCCCAATCGCTGCAAGACGTAGTGATCCTGCGATATGTCGAAGGGCATGACGTGGCAACAATCGCCCGCCTGACCGAACGCCCACTCGGCACAGTCACCAAGCAACTCTCGCGAGCCGTGCGTCGTCTGCAAACCATCTTCAGCGAGGTCGATCCATGAACGTCGACGAACTCCTTTCGCAATCGCTGCGGGGATTGGCTGCGCCAGTGGACGCCGGTGAGTCGCTTGCGCGCCGAGTTTTGGAGCGGGTTGCGGAACAATCGGCAGACTCTGCGCAACATCCCGAACGGCGTTATTCGGTTCCGTCGCGCCGCCCGCGGCTCTTCAATTGGCCATTGCGGGCAGGGCTGGCGGCGTCACTAGTCGGCGTGGCGGTCGCTGGCTGGTTGCTCTTCGCCGGTGGGCCGCCGACGGTGGCCGAGGTCGAAGCGGCCGTCGCACAACAACGGTGGGTCCACCTGGCATTCGACGATGGCAGCGAACAATGGATCTGCCTGGATGATGGTCGATTCTTCTTGAAAACCGGTGACGGTGATTACTACTTTCGCGATACGGCCACAAGAACGGAGCAGCGCTACAACAAGGCGGTCGGCGAAATCAATATGATGAAGCCGCAGGCATGGCTTGAAGGAGTCCATCGAAATGGCCGGGTGATTCCTGTCGAAACCGCGGAGCTGAATTTCAGCGATCTCGACGCGCGTAAACCGACGCCAGAGACTCAAGCAGCGCTGCAAAAGGTGGGTGTCGCGTTGGAATTCGATGAAGTCGTCGACAAAGGGCAAAAGCTGGGGCGCTTTCGCGAGTCTCGCGTGGACGCCTTGGGTGAAATGCAAGTTCAGAAGGAAATGTGGGTCGACCTGAAGACAAAACTGCCAGTGCGCATTCGCACTCGACTCAATGTTCGTGATCAGCAGCGTGTCGGTCGCGAGTATCGCACGGCAACCTATGAGTTCGGCGAAACCGGACCAGGCAACTTGCACGAGGTGGGCGTCCCGCGCGATGCGCCGATCTTTCGGTTTCTTCCCCGCGTCGAGCAGTTCCCGCTGTTAACCTCCGACGCGCAACAAGCCCTGCGGGGCGCCGCCGCGGCCATCCGCCGGTTTCCGCCACAGTTTCGTTTGATCGAGTTGGATGACCGATTGCAACTGATCTACTGGTCTGCGACGGCCCCACAGATGCAATCGTTTGCAGACGGGATTCTGGGCCAAAGCCATTCCGGTGGATCCGAAGGCTCGCCGCTATTGCTGCGGATTGACCATCAACTCCACGAAGAACCAGCGGTCATCACCGCGCTTACCACGGCAGCCTCCAGGCCGGACGCAGTCGTTCCCGCGGATCAGATCGCTCGCTGGTTCCCGATCGCGCGGGCAACGAACACCGAGCTGTTCGACGGCAAGCGGCACTACAACATGACTCGATTCAACAAGGATGTGCAACTGCACGTCCTGCCCGGGGCCGAATATCGCTGGCCATCGCCATTTGCCGACGGCTGGGAATTTGCAAACTGGAACCACAGCGAGTTCGCGCCTCCAAAAGGCGAAGAGCCGGCGCCGGATGGCCAGTTGCTCATTCATTCGCGACGGCGAGACTTGAAGAATAATTGGTATATCGATCCCGCGCACGATTACACGGTCGCGCGGAATGTCGAGTGGCGGCTGATCAACGAGAAATGGAAGCTGACCATGGAAACTCGCGCGCTGGCGTGGCAACGAACGCCAAATGGATCCTGGTATGTCTCTGCCTGGGAAGTCCGCGAGCCGCACGTCCGCCAGCCAGACGAAGGGGACGCCGCGCCGGAGTTCGACGTCTCGCGCCGGCGCATCGAGATCACGCCGCTGGAAACGAAGGATTTTCCGCCCGATATTTTCGACGGCGAGAAACTGCAGAAACGAGCTCGCAAGGCCGGCGCCGAAATCAAGGTGGATTGACCGAATTGGCATTGCCCAATTCGCCGGTGCTCGCGCGGGTTGACATCCCCACCGCGGCAACGGACGATTGTCGCTTCGGCCAAGCCGAAAACGCCTCCCTGCCCTGTCCAGTCAGAGAACAATCCTGAGCAACTCGATGTCGAACGAAAGCAATCTACAACGTGTCCTGAATTCCGGAATTGTCGCCATCTTGCGAGCCAACGACGGCGCGCGATTGGCCGACGTCGCCGAGGCGCTGTTGGCCGGCGGCGTGGACGTGCTGGAAGTTACGTTTACCGTGCCAAAGGCCGAGCAAGTCTTGGCCCAGGTGGCGGATCGATTGGGTGATCGCGTCTTGCTGGGCGCCGGCACCGTGCTCGACTCGGAGACGGCGCGGATCGCAATCCTCAATGGCGCGAAGTTCCTGGTCTCGCCTGCTGTGCGGCGACCGGTGATCGAAACGGCGCGCCGATATGGCACGCTCGTCTTCCCAGGCGCGTTCACACCGACCGAAATTCTCGACGCCTGGGAGATGGGCGCCGACATCGTCAAGGTGTTTCCTTCCGACAACGTCGGCCCCGGCTACCTGAAAGTGATCCGCGCCCCCCTGCCCCAGGTTCGCCTGATGCCAACCGGCGGCGTGAACCTGAAAACGGCGGGCGACTTTCTGCGGGCCGGCGCTTGTGCGCTCGGGATCGGCAGCTCGCTCGTCGAAACGACGGCGCTCGCCAAAGGAGACTTCGGCCGCATCGAATCGCTGGCCAGGCAGTATGTATCGATCGTCGCCGAAACCCGCGACGAGCTGCGCAAAGCGCAAGGTTGAGCATTGCCTTTGATTGGCAAATCGACGAACAGAAGAGTTTGCCACCGAGGACACCGAGAACACAGAGGAAGGATGTAAGTGCCGCCTCGTTCACTAGCACGAACGTCCAACTACGTGTTGTGGTTTCTGTATTCGTCTCGGTGTTCTCTGTGACCTCTGTGGCAAAAGGGCTTGTTTCCCGCGGCTGCGCGCTAATCTCTGCTAGCACTCGGGCCGGCTCGGTGGTCATAGCTTGGCGAAGCTGGGGCGGCTGATCGGCGTTGCACTTTGCCAGATTTGCGCAGAACCTTCGTTCGGCGCCTCCCTCCTCATGCGGCGCGACCGTCGCCACCGATATTTGATAGAGCGGGACTGCGCGCGGGCCACTGCGCGCTCACGTCGCCGCGCGCTTTTCCCCCGACCAATCGCATCTCTTGCAAGCACGCCCCGGCGACGGTTGATGATTCGTTCGCGATCACCCGCTGAGCAAACGAAGTTGCCGCGCGACCGCGCGCCGGCGCTTGTGCGCGGGCGCGCAGCTTGGACACGGATCTCGGTCGGCGCACTGTCGGCGGTTGTGATAGCGCTCTCGGCGACGTGCAGTGCTTTATTGGCGGCGCCCCCCTCCCCTGCCCCGGCCAATACGTCGGCGGCAGCCGCTAGTCCGCAAGTCAAGACGATCTACACCCGCGAAGTCGAATTCAAGCTCCCCTTCCAAATCGATCCGGCCGATCCCGCGTCGCGCCGCGCGGTCGAGGTGCAATTGCACGTCTCCAAGGACGGAGGCAATTGGAAGGTCGAGTCGACCGCCGCGCCAGACGAACGACGGCTGTCGTTCAAAGCCCATGGCGACGGCGAGTACGCGTTTATGGTGCGCACGCGCGACGATCGAGGCGAGTTGCAACCAGCCACACCACCGGCGCCAGAGTTAATTGTGATCGTGGATACCGAGCCACCGGTGCTCGAACTAGTGGCCGAGCGCGGCGCGCCGGGCGAGATCCGAGCCCATTGGCGATCGAGTGATCCGCATCTGGCGCCAAAAAGCATGCGCGTCGAATATCAACTCGGATCGGCCGGCGCCCGGTTGCCGGTCGCCGTTGACAATCCGAAGGTAACGGCAACATCGGCCGCGGGCGAAGCGACTTGGATCGTCGACGCCAGCGCCAAAAAAATCAACATCCAAGCGCAGGTTCTCGACGAAGCCGGCAACGTCGCCAAGATCTTACGGCCGATCGATTTGGTAGTGGCAACACCCGACAAAAGCGCCGAGTGGCGAGCACTAGGCGAGAAGGAACCGGGCGACGACGTCGTCCGCAACTGGCCAGGCGAACGGACAAACGACACGCTCCTCGGCGGCGGTCCACCGCAGATGAGCAATAGCTTTCCCAATGTCGATGGTCCGAGCCCGGGCAAGTATGAGCAACGGCAATACGCCGGAAAATCGCGCCGCGCGAACAGCCCACAGGGCGAAATGGTTCTGCCGCGAGAATCGATTGCTCAGCAGGAGACACTGCCAGCGCCGTCGCCCGAAACGCAACTCGCGCAGCCTGGCGCGGAGCCCGTGGTCCCAATTCCGAGCGGTCCAGACCTGTTCGATGAACCGCGCACCCCGACCGAGCCTCGGCAGGCGTCCCCACGGCCGCCGCGCGACGTTGAGAATCTGGACGAAGGGCCGCGTCTGACGCAAGCGGCTGACGGAACCGAGCCGGTAACGCCAGGTGAAGCCGTTCCGGCCGGCCCGCCGGCGGGCTACGTCCAACGTCCGACTGGGGCAAAGATCGACAACCCACCGCCAGATGAGAGCAGCGAACATCCCCGGATGGTGAAGAGCGAACGTTTCGAGCTGGATTACGACGTCGAAGAAGTCGGTCGCGCCGGTGTCGCCAAGGTCGAAGTCTGGGGGACGAAGAATAACGGCCGCACGTGGGAAAGTTACGGAGTTGACGCCGACAATCGCAGCCCGATCATTGTGAAAGTCGACGGCGAAGGGCTGTATGGTTTCCGCATCGTGATCGAAAGCGGCGCCGGGCTGCGCGGCGACGCTCCACGCCCCGGTGACAAGCCTGACGTGTGGGTCGGCGTCGACACGACGAAACCGATGGTGCGAATCACTGGGACAGAAGTTGGGATTGGCCTGCAGGCCGGCGACATCGTCATTCGCTGGGACGCGCACGATAACCTGCTTGCCGAACGTCCGATTTCTCTCTATTACAGCACGAAAGCCGGCGGCCCCTGGGTAACCATCGCCACCGGCCTGGAGAACACCGGCCGATTCGTCTGGCGGCTCGATACGAACGCGCCCGAACGAGTCTACTTCCGCATCGCCGTTCGCGACGAAGCCGGCAACGTCGAGCAATACGAAACGCCCGACCCGGTAGGACTCGATCCGGTCCGTCCGAAAGGGCGAATTCGCTCAGTCCGCCCAGCGGAAGAAGCAGCAATGCGCGCGAGACGCCCGTAGGGTACGCACTCCGTGCGTACCAGAATTTGCGACGCTGGTTGAAAACGCGTGGTACGCACGGAGCGCGTACCCTACGGCTGTAGAAGCTTCTGCATTCCCTTCATCAGCACTTGTTCGACCTGCGGGGCGGTGCGTGAGGCGATGCCGGTTTCGTAGCCGCCTTGCGTGTACGAAATCTCGGTGCCGATGTAGCCGGCGCCGTAGTCGCCATAGGCCGCCATCAGGACGGTGTCTTCGGGCCGCATGCGCTGGGCGGCTAGCTGATACTCAATGAACAGCTCCGCCGGCATGTGCAGCACATAGACCGTGCCCAGCCGCAGGCAGGAAAGGTCGATCGGTTGCTTCTCTTTGCAGCGCGTCATCCAGGCTAAGTCCATCGCGCAGCGGACCCGTTCCTTCGATCCCTTGGTTGCGTCGGCCAGCGTGGTTTGCAATTCCTTCTCGACCATCCAAGGGCTGACCGGCAGTTCGACCGGTTCGAAGCGCCATCCAACCTCGGCGGCGTTGATCGGCCGGCGCTTTACATCTTTCCAACTCGCGCGCATCCCGTCGGCCAGGCGGCTGGCCAGTTCAGCACGGCTCTCGCGCGTGCCATCGTAGTATTTTCCGACCGTCACATTGCCTGACGCGCCGTTGAAATGAATGTGCGTCACCTCGGGCGTCTCGCGCTCGCGCTGGGCGCGGGCCAGACCGATGGTGTCGCCGCTGACGGCTCCCCGGTTGTGCCAACTCTGCGGATGAGTGGCATAGTACGTCACGTCAACCAGCGGCTTGTCGCCATCCCAGAAACTGACACTCTGCATCCAGGGGTCAATGTCCCCTTCGGGCGCGGCCCGGGCTTCGGCGTTGTCGGTAAAGCTCCAGCGGACGTGCTTCACTTTGCCGTCTTCGCCAAGCACGCGGCGATTGGCGGCTACGCGATCGACTTTTGCGCGACCCAGCCCCAGGTGCGTGACAGTGCGAGGATTCTTCAGGCTCTCGCGCACGGCCGCGGCAGTGGCGTCAATCGTGCGGCGGGCAAATTCAACATTGAACATCGCGCCACTGAACTTGGCGTCTGCCAATAACTTCTCGGCCAGAAAGTCACAGCCCGGCGCGTCGTGCTGATGCAACGTGTGCAGCGCCACGCGATGCGGGCTCGTCCCAGCAGCATCGGCCAGGGCTTTTCGCCACGCGTCATAACCAGCGTTGCCAACGCCAACCCAATCGACGGCGCAGAGCACGATCGGCTCGCCATCGGCCAGCAGGATCAGCCCACGAGCGGACAGTGGATCTTCGACAGTCTGCACCGGCAGCACTGCGCCATCACAGAGCGGGCTACCAACCGGCGGCGTGGCGTCGACTTTGAACGTGGAAATCCGTAGCGGCTTGTTCTCGGCGGCGTGACCAACCATCGGACAAGGAGTCAGAACCGTGACAATCGCGGCAAATGAGACGGCTATGGATCGAAGCATTGAAGGGGACTCCAGGTTGTGCAACGGCGAAGTATTTCGACTTGGGCAAATATCGCCGATTCCGTTGAAGCACGTTGAACGCAATCAGCGTGCAGGGAGGGCGAAGCTCCAGCTGAGCCGAGCGCTGGTACTCGCATCGCGGCTCGGCGGGAGCCTCGCCCCACTGCTGTGAACAAGCTATCAAGGTGGTTGCTTGCATTTGGTGGTGGATTGTTTGGCGGCTTGAATTAGTTTCCAGGCAGAGGAGTGGCCGCCG
>Ga0070665_100001227_pt1 | contig 31181 bp, 26 predicted proteins | sample KBSS13metaG_FD_65862 | JGI IMG/M metagenome (GOLD analysis project Ga0070665, IMG submission 65862) | Switchgrass rhizosphere microbial communities from Kellogg Biological Station, Michigan, USA - KBS S1-3 metaG | ecosystem: Host-associated > Plants > Roots > Rhizosphere > Soil ... | reverse complement strand
CGGATGCTGAAGTACTCCTTCAACCTGATCGACGACGGCCTGGTCGGCCAGCAGCTGTTCGCCGGCGAGACCACCCGGCTGGCCTACATGACCGACGAGGCGCAGGAGGGGCGCGACCAGTTCCTCGAGAAGCGCGACCCCGACTGGTCGCCGTTCCCCTGGTACTACTGACCGGGCGAGGTCAGGCCGGTCCCTGGTAGAAGAACATCGCTCGCGAGGCCCAGCCGGTGCCGGCCGACGTCAGCTGGGTCACCGTCCCCGCCACCGGCGCGTTCGCCGTCTGGCTCCAGGTGGCCGAGAACAGAGCGCCGGAGGTGTCGGAGTAGTACAGCTTGTTGCCCACCACGAAGGCGCCACGCACGTTCGCCCAGTTGATGCCGCTCGTGGTGGTCGAGAAGCGCTGCTGGCCGACCACGTCGTCCTCGACCTCGAAGCCGCGGCGGTAGAGCGCGTTGGTTCCGGACTTGGTGTAGTAGATCCGACCGTTCGCGTAGAAGAGACTGGTCAGCGTCTTGGCGTCGGTGTGCCAGTCGGCCTGCACGACCAGTGCGTCGGCGGCGTTCACGGGTGACGAGGCCCCGTAGGTGCTGCCGTTGAAGGACATCTTCGCGACCGTGCCGTCGGAGCTGATCCTGTAGAGCACGCCGTTGACCATGAACGCACCGGTGCTGGTGCTCCAGCCCGGGCCGTTGGGTGCGTTCGTGGCCGTGCCGGTGCTGGCTCCGTCGAAGCTGCGCGTGGTGAGCTGCGAGGCGCCGGCCGCGACCCGGTAGACGTTGACCGGCAGCGTCGTCGGCTGGAGCAGCGGGAGCACCTTGCCGCCGGTGAGCGGGAGGAACGCGATCCGCGGGTGGTAGGTGTTGCCGGCCGTGTGGCCGATCAGCTCGGTGTCGGAGCCGACGTACAGCCCGTCTGCGGACGCCAGGATGTCCTGCACACCGACGCCGCGAGTCCGTGTCGGGTTCCACGAGTACGGCATCCCGTTGATCGTGTCGAGCGCCGCGATGCCCTCGCGGCTCACCGCCCCCGGTCCGGCCACGTTGTTGCCGCCGGGGTTGTTCTGGTACTTCTGGTGACCGCCGGCGTAGACGACGCGGTCGGTGACCTCGACGGTCCAGGTCGTGTCGCTCCCGGTGTACGCCGTCCAGGTCGGCGTGGACGTCGGCGTCGCGTTGTCCTCGAACCGAGCGACCACGTCGCACCCCGACGTGCCGGCGTTGCTGGCCGTGACGCCGCCGTAGGCGCCGGTGGTGGAGACGACGAAGAAGCTCCCGTCCGGCGAGTACTCGACGTCGGTCATGTAGGTGTCGAACCTGTCGGCGCACGCGGAGGTGTAGAGGGTGGTCGACCAGGGCGACAGGCTCGAGTGGACGGTCGAGTTGATGCCGCTCGGGATGTTCGCGATGTCCAGGCGAGCGATCTGCCAGCGGGTCTGGCCGTCGACGCTGGTGAAGTTGCCCACCGCCATCAGCTCGGTGTTCTGGGGGTTGACCGAGATCTGGAGGACGTCGGTGACCGCGGCCGGCAGAGTGTTGCGCACGCCCGCGAACACGTTGTTGACGTACGGGTCGCGCTTGCCGGTGTCGGCGTAGAGCGTTCCCAGCGCCGGCTGGTTGACGCCGGCGATCTGGCTGAACTTGCCTGCGACGAACAAGTGGTTCCCGACGACCTCCAGGTCGCGGATCTTGCCGTTGACCTTCGCAGCGACGAAGGTCGGGTCCACCACGCCGGTGGTCACGTTGATCTTGAAGACGTGGCCGGGCACCGACTTCCCGGCGGCCGACGTGAACTCTCCGGCGACGTACACCGACTTGCCGTCAGCGGCCGGAAGCACCTTCCAGACCTTGCCCACCGGGTTGGGGGCGAAGGCCGTCAGCAGCTTGCCCGTCGTGGCGTCGAACGCCAGGACGTTGTTGCGGGTCACCGTGGTGGAGCTGCCGTGGTTCTCCGCCTGGGTGAACAGGCCACCGACCACGATCGTGTTGCCCACCTTGGCGATGGAGAAGACCGAGCCGTCGAGGATGTTCGGGGCGTTCTGGCCGGGCTCGTCGCTGACGATCCGGCCCGTCTGCGGATCCGGATTGCCGGTGTCGGCAGCCTGCGCGGTCGAGACCCACGCACCGAGGCCTGTGGTCAGCAGACCACCCAGCAGAATCAAAGACAGCAGCTTGCGCACGTGCATCGCCCCCCGCACTGGAACGTATCAGCGAGAGTGTGTTCGCTGAATAGTCCTTATTGGGTACGCGCCGGGGGCGCTTCCGGTTCACCTACGCTGCCGACCATGGAGATCCTCACGAGGGCCGGGCACTACGTCGCCACCTCGGACACCCACTGGGCGGAGCACCTCGCAGTGCCGGACCTGAGCTGTGGCACCTACTCGCTGCCGGCGGGTGGGACGGATCCGCAGTCGCCCCACACCGAGGACGAGATCTACGTCGTCACGCGGGGTCGGGCGACGCTGTGGACCCCCGACGGCTCCGCGGAGCTGGGGCCCGGCGACGTGGCGTTCGTCCCCGCCGGCGAGCAGCACCGGTTCGTCGACATCGTCGAGGACTTCGCCGTGCTCGTCGTGTTCGGACCGGCAGAGAACTCGCGGGCCGAGGGCGGGCGCGTCACGCCCGCGTGAAGCCCGACATCGCGGCGTAGAGCGCCACCCGCTTCGACTTCAAGGAGCCGGGCTGGTACTTCTGCTCCCAGCTGTCGTCCTCGGCCAGGAACAGGCTGGCGTCGAGGGCCGACTGCGGTTCGCCGGCGGTGGCCTCGGTGACGCTGCGGAAGTAGTAGTGGTTGAAGATGCGGTTGAACTCCGTGGCGTAGATGTCGGCGGTACGACGGTCGCCGCGGACGATGATCATGTTCTCGTCGTTGTCGGTCGTCGACGCGGTGCTGAAGTTCGCCGAGCCGGTCACCACGATCGGGTCGTCGCCGAGCGGGTCGATCAGCAGGAACTTCGAGTGCACGTAGCTGACGTGGCTGTTGAGCCCGAGGAGGCCGGCGTTCGTCTCCTTCGCCCACTGGTAGACGGGGTTCTCGAGGAACGAGCCCCACGCCTGATAGACGTTGTTGCGGGCGTTGATCCGCACGAAGGCCGTCGGGTGCTTCGGGTCGGGCTTGTCCTGCTTCTCCAGCAGCATGAACACGATCGCGTTCTGCGTCGTGTTGTCCTTGAGCAGGTCCTTGAACGCCGCACCCACACCGAAGGCGAAGGTGATGCAGCCCTCGCGGGCGGCGGTGTCCAGCAACGTCGCGTACGCCTCCAGCACGTCCGTGGTCTTCCGTGGGCTGAAGACCGGCGTCACCCCGACGGCGACGTCGTGCAGGTCGGCCGCGACGGGTGAGAGCTGCTCGACCGCCGCCCGGTACGCCGCGTTCTTCGCGATGACGTCCGACCTCGTGTCGTCGGACCGGCCGCCGGGGTCGCCGGCGAGAAGGTTCCAGTACCCCTGGAACGTCAGGGCGGTGGCCGCGTCGCGCACCCAGTGCCCGACGTTCGTCTGTCCGGCGATGCCGCCCTGGGTGAGGTTCGTCGAGCCGGTCCAGACCTGGGTCGGCACCGACCCGCTCGGCACGTGCACCATGAACTTGTTGTGCGCGATCGCCGACGTCCGCGCCTCGCGGAGCTGGTAGTGGGCGTCGGTGATGCCGGCCGCGGCCAGGGTCGCGAGGTTCTCCGTACGTGGGAACGCCGGCTCCGTCGCCGACCCGTTCTCCTTGCCGTCGACGATCAGGTGGACGTCGACGCCGCGGTCGATCGCGTTCTTCAACGCGTCCGCAGCGGGCGGGTACGTGAACTCGTAGAAGCAGCCGAGCAGCCGATCGCCGGCCTGGGTCTGGTCGACGAAGCGGAGCAGGGCGTCGTCGAGGTCGCGGCTCAGCCAGCCGAGCGCCTGCTTCTGCCGGTCCGGGTCGAGGTCCGCGATCGGGCCGTTGCCGTAGAGCTTCGTGTAGGCCTGGCTGCTGGCGACGCCGCGGTTGAAGAAGACGTCGTGGGTCTCGCCGTACAACGGCTCGGTGCGGATGGTCAGCGTCAGCGGCGTGGCCGAGCGGTCGAGGTCGGCGGCCGTGCCCTTGAGCGGCTGGAAGACGTAGCGGTAGCGGCTGTCCGGCTGGCAGGTGAAGTCGTCCCACGTGAAGCTCTGCACGGGATGGTCGTGCGTGCTGACGCGGGTGTCGGCGTCCGGGGTGGGGACCAGGGACCGGAAGACCTTGAACCCGGGCATCCACTCGTCGGTGCCCGCGGCCAGGTCGTACCGGCGTACGGCGAACCCCAGGAGGCCGGTCTTCGTGGTGTCGCTCGCGACGACGGCGAACGACACCGTGTTGGTGCCGGTGACGGCGTACACCCGGCCCGCGGCCGCGGTGCGTGACCTGAAGCGCATGGCGCCCTCCCGTGGTTGAGACGCTACTGCTGATCAGGAGGCGCGACATCGTCCCTACGGACGACGAGCGAGGTGTACGCCGTTCGGCCCTGCTCAGTCGACGGGGCTGGCGATGAAGAGGTGGCCGACGGCGGTGCTGGGGCTGATCAGCACGCTCGCGTCCGCGCAGCCGGAGAGGGCTCCGAGCCTGACCCGGAACTCGGCGTCGCCTCCGGGAACGGTGAGCTGGTGCGGACCGCTGTCGGCCGTGAGCCGGCCGCCGCAGTAGAGCACGGCGTCGATCATCGGGACCGGGTTGTCGGCGGAGCCGTCGGGTCGGGTGACCTTGAGGCCCTCGATCCGCACGTCCATCCGGCCGTTCGGGCGGACGCGGACCTCGCCGCGGTCGATCTGCCACGGCGCTCCGCCCGGGGCCACCATGTTGATCGGGTCGTCGGTAGGCAGGCTGGGCGTGAGATCCGCACGGATCACGTCGTGCCCCCGGTCCTGGCCGTGACTGGCCAGGGCCGCCGAGGGGGCGAGCGCGAGGGCGAGCGCGGGGAGGGTGCCGAGCAGAACGGCGGGACGCGTCAGTTTCATGGGTGGAACCTCTCTGATGGGCGGTGCGGATGGCGCCGGACGCGTCACCCGTGGCTACGGGATGCCCGCGCGACCGGTTCAGGCCGGTCTCGACTCGTGGGCGGAGGCTGTACGGGAATGCCTCGCAGGGCGTGGTAGTTCCCGCGGGGTGAGCAGCCCCAGCCAAGCCCGAGCGTCCCGCTCCTCGGTCGGTCTGCGCAGCGAGCGCGGCCCGATCCTGCTCGCGGTGATGCTGAGCACCGGGCTGTTCGCGATCGACTCCACGATCCTGGCGACCGCCGTCCCTTCCGTGGTCGACGACCTGGGCGGGTTCACGTCGTTCCCGTGGTTGTTCTCGATCTATCTCCTGGCCCAGGCGGTCTCCGTGCCGATCTACGGCAAGCTCGCCGACCTCTACGGCCGCAAGCCGTTGATGCTGCTCGGCGTGGGGCTGTTCCTGGCCGGCTCCCTGCTGTGCGGCATCGCGTGGAGCATGCCCGCCCTGATCGTCTTCCGGTTGGTGCAGGGCCTCGGCGCCGGCGCGATCGGTCCGATCGGGATGACGATCCTCGGTGACATCTACTCCCTCCAGGAGCGCGCGACCGTGCAGGGCTACCTGGCCAGCGTCTGGGCGATGGCGGCGCTGATCGGCCCGACCCTCGGAGGCGTCTTCTCCGACTCGATCGGGTGGCGGTGGATCTTCTTCGTGAACCTGCCGCTCGGTGCGGCCGCGATGTGGACGCTCTGGCGGCGCTTCGAGGAGAACGTCGAACGCAAGCGCCACCGGATCGACTACCTCGGTGCGACCCTGCTCGGCGCCGGTGGCACGTTGCTCCTCCTGGCCCTGCTCGAGGGCGGGGTCGAGTGGGCCTGGGACTCGCCGACCAGCCTCGGCCTGTTCGTGGCGGCCGTGGCACTGCTGTCGGTGTTCGTGGTCGTCGAACGACGCGCCACCGAGCCGGTGCTGCCGCTCTGGGTGTTCCGGATGCGGGTCCTGAACGTCACCAACGCCGGCTCCCTGCTCGTCGGCGTGATGATGATGGGGCTGTCGTCGTACGTCCCGCTGTTCTCGCAGAAGGTGCTCGGCACGGGCGCCGTGGTGGCGGGCCTGGTCCTGGCGGCGATGACGATCGGCTGGCCGATCGCGGCCTCGACCGCCGGTCGGCTGTACCTGACCCTCGGCTTCCGGTTCACCCTGGTCCTGGGCGGCGCCGTTACGGTGCTCGGCGCGCTGATCCTGGCCACCGTCGACGGGGGCAGCTCCCTGTGGCACCTGGCCGCCGCCTGCTTCGTGATGGGCATCGGCTTCGGGTACGTCGCGAGCCCGGGCGTCGTCGCGGCGCAGAGCTCGGTCTCCTGGTCGAGGCGGGGCGTGGCGACCGGCGCCAGCATGTTCTCCCGCTCGGTCGGCAGCGCGGTCGGTGTCGCGGTCTTCGGTGCCATCGTGAACAGCCATGTCAGCGGTGCCGTGGGTTCCACCGGCTCCGACCTGCAGCACGTCTCGCGCGCCGTGCTCGAACCGGCCATCCACGACACCTACGTCGTGAGCGTGTTCATCGCCGTGGCGCTGTTGGCGGTGGCGGTCCTGATGCCGAAGCGGGTGATCGAGCCGGACGCCCCCGCTCCCGAGGAGCGGGCCGCGCAGTCGGCCGAACCCGAGCCCGACGCCGACGCCATCGCCTGACCTCGGTCACGCAGGGTCGCCGAGCTCCGCGAGCCACGGGCTCACAGGCCTGGGTCGCCGGGGAGTCGACCGTGGAGGTGGCAGTCGTCGCGCGCGTCGCTGCCCGGCACGGCGTACGCCGACCGGGCGGTGCCCTCGTAGGCGAAGCCGGTGGCCTCCGCGACGCGACAGGACATCAGGTTGCGCACCGAGTGCTCGAGCTGGACCCGCATCAGGCCGCGCGACTCGAACGCCCAGCGGGTGACCGCGTCGACCATCTGCCGGGCCACGCCGCGACCTCGTGCCGAGGGCAGGACGCGGTAGCCGATCTTGGCGACCCGGTCGTCGGTGTCGATCGCGAACAGGCTGACGTTGCCGACCATCCGGAGCGTGGTCCGGTCGATGGCGTTCCAGGTCGCGTGGGTGCCGTCGGACCAGTCGGCGCCGTCACGGCACCACGCCTCGGCCGTCTCCAGGTCCGGGCAGTCACGCCCCGGGTTCCACCGCTTCACGTCCGGGTCGTTGAGCAGCTCGTACGCCTCGGGCGCGTCCTCCTCGGCAGGCGGCCGGATGATCAGGTCGGCGGTCTCCAGGCGCTCCACGCGCTCACCTTAGGGCGATCAGGAGTGACGGAGGAGCGCGCCCGCGTGTGCCGGCAGGGTCAGGCCGCCGGCTCCGAACGACGCGGCCGACGGAGTGGTGAACAGCAGGTCGCCCGACTCCGGCAGGGTGGCCGCCGCGGACCCGAAGTTCACGGCGAGGAGCAGGTCGCCTCGGCGGAGCGTGAACACGCGGGTCTCGTCGTCGGCGGTCGCCATGAGCGACGAGAACGCGGGGTCGGTCAGCTCCGGCAGCGACCGCCGGAGCGCGGCCAGGCCGCGGTAGACGTCGAGGAGCACGGCATGGCGGCCCTCCGACAGCTCCGACCAGTCGAGCCGCGAGCGCTCGAACGTCTCCGGGTCCTGGGGGTCGGGCACCTCGGCCGGGTCCCAGCCCATCCGCTCGAACTCCGTGATCCGGCCCTCGGCGGTCACCCGGCCGAGCTCCTGCTCCGGGTGCGAGGTGAAGAACTGGAACGGCGTCGACGCGGCCCACTCCTCTCCCATGAACAGCATCGGCGTGAAGGGCCCGCACAGGGTGAGCAGAGCCGCGCAGGCCAGCTGGTCGTCGTCCAGGTGCTCGCTCAACCGGTCGCCGCGGGCGCGGTTGCCGATCTGGTCGTGGTTCTGGCTGCACACCACCAGTCGCCAGGCGGGCATGTGGGCGGTGTCGACCGGGACGCCGTGGTCACGACCGCGGAACGACGACCACGTGCCGTCGTGGAAGAACCCGCGGTTGCACACCTTCGCCAGCGCCGACAGCGGCGCGAAGTCGGCGTAGTACCCGTTGGTCTCACCGGTCAGGGCGACGTGCAGTGCATGGTGGAAGTCGTCGCTCCACTGGGCGTCCAGGCCGTACCCGCCACCCTCGCGCGGGGTCACCAGCCTCGTGTCGTTGAGGTCCGACTCGGCGATCAGGGTCAGGGGTCGGCCGAGATGAGCCGCGAGTGCGGCCGTCTCGATCGCCATCTCCTCGAGGATGTTCACCGGCGAGGAGTCCTCCAGCGCGTGCACGGCGTCCAGGCGCAGTGCGTCGACGTGGTAGTCGGCGAACCACATCCGCACGTTGTCGAGGATGAACCGACGCACCTCCGCGGATCCCTCGCCGTCGAGGTTGACCAGGTCGCCCCAGGTGTTGCGCCCGGTCTTGAGGTAGGGACCGAACAACGGCAGGTAGTTCCCGGACGGGCCGAGGTGGTTGTAGACGACGTCCTGGACCACGCCCAGCCCGGCGGCGTGGCAGGCGTCGACGAACCGCTGGTACGCCGTCGGGCCGCCGTACTCCTCGGTGACCGCGAACCAGTCGACGCCGTCGTACCCCCAGTTGTGGGTGCCGTTGAAGGCGTTCACCGGCATCAGCTCGACCAGGTCGACCCCGATCGACCGGAGGTGGTCGAGCCGCTCGATCGCGCTGTCGAGCGTTCCGTCGGGCGTGAACGTGCCGACGTGCAGCTCGTAGATCACGGCGCCGGGCAGCGGGCGTCCGGTCCAGGAGTGGTCCGTCCAGTCGAACGACGAGGGGTCGAAGGTGCGCGAGAGCTCGTGGACACCGCCTGGTTGGCGCCGCGAGCGCGGGTCGGGCCTGAGCCCGGGATCGTCGTCGAGCAGGTAGCCGTAGTCGGTGCAGTCGTGCGTGGCGGACGGCGGGAGCGGGTCCGTAGGCACCCACCAGCCGTCCGCCCGCCGGGTCATCTCCACGGCGCTGCCGCCGACGTTGTCGCCGCACACGAGCCGGACGCGTGACGGGATGGGAGCCCAGACCGCGAAGGCAGGGTGGCTCACGACTCCTCCCGGATCAGCAGTGCCACCGGCAGGTCTGCGAGCAGCTCGTGGAGCGGAGCGTCTCCGGCGTACTCCCGGCCGGTCAGCAGGTCGGCCCACTCGCCGGCCGGCAACGGCAGGGCCGTCCCGCCCCAGCCCCGCATGGCCAGCCCCACGGGCAGTCGCGTCGCGACGGTCAGCGCACCGCCGCGGTCGAACGCGAGCACGTGGTGGGCGGCCTCGCCGCGCGCAAGCACCGGGGAGTAGGTCGTGAACCGCTGCGGCTGGTTGCGGCGCAGGGTCAGCGCGACCTGGGTGACCAGCAGCTTGGCGTCACCGCGGTCGTCGAGGTGCGGGGTGAGGACCGGCCGCTCGCCGGCGAGCACCCGCGCCAGGACGGCGCGACGTACCTCGAGATCGACGGGGCGCCGGTTGTCCGGATCGACCAGCGACTGCTCCCACAGCTCGCTGCCCTGGTAGACGTCGGGGATCCCTGGCATCGTCAACGCGATCGCCTTGCCGGAGATGCTGTTGCTCCATCCCGGCACCGCGACGCGGCCGAGCAGGTCGTCGAGGATCGCAGCCACGGCCGGATCGTCGAACGCCGCGTCGACGGCGGCGTGCACCGCCTGCTCGTACGCCGCACCGGGGGCGTTCCATGTCGTCCGGTCGCCCGCCTCGCGCATCGCCTTCTCGGCGTACGCGTGCAGACGCTCGCGGGACGCCGGCCAGGCACCGAGCGCGGCCTGCCAGAGCAGGTTGCCGAACGACGGGTCGGGCACGGGCGCCAGGGTCAGCAGCGCGTCGAGTGCGGAGGTCCAGAGGTCGGGCACCTCGGCCAGCACCGCGATCCGCGCGCGTACGTCCTCGCCGCGCTTGGTGTCGTGGGTCGACGTCGTGGTCATGGTGTGCGGCCAGGCACGCTGCCGCTCAGCCATCGCCGCGTGGAACTCGTCGGCGGTCAGCGACCAGTCGCTCGGGTCTCCACCGACCTCGGTCAGCGAGGTCAGCCGGGAGGTGCGGTAGAAAGCGCAGTCCTCCACGCCCTTGGCCATCACCGCGCCGCTGGTCTGCTGGAAGCGCAACGCCGCGGGATGTGCCGGGTCGCCGAGCACCGGCTCGAGGACGTCGAACGTCGTGCTCAGGTCGGGGCGCCTCCGGCGTGAGTCGGCGAACGCCGCGCCGACGTGCTCGTGTCCGACGGGCAGGTAGGACCGGTAGACCGGGAAGCAGGCGAGGAGCTCGGCAACGGCGTCGACGAGCCGGTCGGCGCCGGTCTCGAAACCACCGTCCCCCGACACATCGGCGGCGATCACCTCGCGCACCACCCGGCGTACCTCGGAGCCGAGGATCCCGTCGGCCACGGCTCGCTTCGTGTCGTGGATCAGCTCGTGCCAGTCGAGGACCGAGCCGCGCAGCCGGGACTCGAGGTCGGTCAAGGGCGCTTGTCCATCCGGATCGGTGAGCACCCGGTCGACCAGCGCCAGCGCGTCGTACCCGGTCGTCCCGGCGGTCGCCCACGAGGGCAGGGTCTCTCCGGGCTCGAGGATCTTCTCGACCAGCACGTAGGCGCCGCCGGTGAGGTCACGCAGGTCGCCGAGGTAGGCCGCAGGGTCCCGGAGGCCGTCCGGGTGGTCGACACGGAGCCCGTCGACCAACTCCTCGTCGAACCACCGCTTGATCTCGACATGGGACGCCTCGAAGACCGGCCGCTCCTCGACCTTCACCCCGGCCAGGGTGTTGACCGCGAAGAACCGCCGGTAGTTGAGGCCGGAGTCGGCCACCGTCCAGTGCACCAGCTCGTAGTGCTGCTCCGCGAGGGTCGTCGTTCCGGGCGCCAGCGGGAAGACGTGGTCGTGGTAGCGGACGACCCCCTCACCAGGCTCCACGCTCACGGCCCGCGTCCCGTCGTCGCCGAGCACCGGGATGCGCACGCGGCCGTCACCCGCGTCCCAGTCGACGTCGAAGGCATCGGCACGAGCCGACTCTCGGCCGTGCGTCAGCAGCTCCCACCACCACGCGTTCTCACGCGGGGTCGCGACGCCGACGTGGTTGGGCACGATGTCGACCAGCACCCCCATCCCGAGCCGCCGGGCCTCGGCCGAGACCGCCACGAGCCCCTCGGGTCCGCCGCGCTCGGGATCGATCACCACGTGGTCGACGACGTCGTACCCGTGGTCGCTGCCGGGCTCGGCCCGCAGCAACGGGGAGAGGTAGACCCAGTCGACGCCGAGGTCGTGGAGGTAGTCGAGGGCGGCGGCCGCGTCGTGGAGCGTGAACCGCGCGTTGATCTGAAGCCGGTAGGTGCTGGTCGGGACCCGCACCGCCGGCTCGTCGCCCGAGGACGTGGCGGTCATCCGGTCCGGTCGGCGCTCGCCGCGACCGAGGCCGCGACCGAGGCCGCCACCGAGGAGTCCTGCGTGGCGACGGCGGCGGTGTGCTCGCGGAGCACGAGCACGCTGCGACCGCTCAGGATCGCCGTGGTCGCTGCATGGAGGGGCTCGTGAGTGCGGTCCGTCCCCGCCGTGTCGATCTCGACGTCCCATCCGGCGGCGTACTCCTCCGGAGGCAGGGTCACCATCACGTCGTCGCCGGAGGCGTTGAAGTACAGCAGGAAGTGGTCGTCGGTGATCTGACCACCGCGGGCGTCGAGACCGGGGATGCCGTGTCCGTTGAGGTACATCCCGATCGACCGGGCGTCGGAGGACGTCCAGTCGCCGTCCTCGAACGGATGGCCCGCCGGGTGCAGCCAGACGATGTCGTTGAGACGTTCGCCCTCGCCGCTGCCGGTGCGCACGGTCGTGCCGGTGAAGAACCGCTTGCGACGGAACGTCGGGTGGTCGCGCCGCAGACGGGAGACCGTCGCGGTGAACTCGACCAGCGGCTCGTCGACCTCGTCCCAGTGCATCCACGAGATGGGGGAGTCCTGGGCGTAGGTGTTGTTGTTGCCGTCCTGCGTGCGGCCGGCCTCGTCGCCGTGCAGGAGCATCGGCACGCCCTGGCTCAGCAGCAGTGTGGTGAGGAAGTTGCGCTGCTGGCGCGACCGCAGCTCGAGGATCTCCGGGTCGTCGGTCGGACCCTCGACGCCGTGGTTCCACGACCGGTTGTGGCTCTCGCCGTCGTTGCTGTCCTCGCCGTTGGCCTCGTTGTGCTTGTCGTTGTAGGACACGAGGTCGCGCAGGGTGAAGCCGTCGTGCGCGGTGACGAAGTTGATGCTCGCCACGGGGCGACGACCGGAGTTCTCGTAGAGGTCGGAGGAGCCGGCGAGCCGGCTGGCGAACTCGCCGAGCGACGGCTCGCCGCGCCAGAAGTCACGCACGGTGTCGCGGTAAGCGCCGTTCCACTCGGTCCACTGCGGCGGGAAGTTCCCGACCTGGTAGCCACCGGGCCCGACGTCCCACGGCTCGGCGATCAGCTTCACCTGGCTGACGACCGGATCCTGCTGCACGAGCTCGAAGAACGTCGACAGCCGGTCGACGTCGTAGAACTCGCGGGCCAGCGCGGCGGCCAGGTCGAAGCGGAAGCCGTCGACGTGCATCTCGGTGACCCAGTAGCGCAGGGAGTCCATGATCAGCTGGAGCGAGTGGGGGTGGCGGACGTTGAGGCTGTTCCCGGTGCCGGTGTAGTCCATGTAGTACTGCAGGTCGTCCTCGACGAGGCGGTAGTACGCCGGGTTGTCGAGGCCGCGGAAGCTCAGCGTCGGGCCGAGGTGGTTGCCCTCCGCGGTGTGGTTGTAGACCACGTCCAGGATCACCTCGATGCCCGCGTCGTGCATCGACCGCACCATCGACTTGAACTCCTGCACCTGGTGCCCGACCTGGCCGGCCGAGGCGTACTCGGCGTGCGGCGCCAGGAAGCCGAGGGTGTTGTAGCCCCAGTAGTTGCGCAGTCCCTTGTCCAGCAGCGTGCTGTCCTGCACGAACTGGTGCACCGGCATCAGCTCGATCGCGGTCACCCCGAGCCGGGTCAGGTACTCGGTGACAGACGGGTGGCCGAGCCCGGCGTACGTCCCGCGGAGGTTCTCGGGTACGTCGGGGTGCAGCTCGGTGAGCCCCTTGACGTGAGCCTCGTAGATCAGCGTCTCGTTGTAGGGAACGTCGGGCCGGCGGTCGCCCTCCCAGTCGAAGAAGGGGTTGATCACCACACCCAGGGTCATGTGGGCCGCGGAGTCGTCGTCGTTGCGTGAGTCCGGGTCGCCGAAGTCGTAGCCGTACAGCGACTGGTCCCAGTCGATCTCACCGGCGGTGGCCTTGGCGTAGGGGTCGAGCAGGAGCTTCTCGGGGTTGCAGCGCAGCCCCTTCTCCACGTCGTACGGCCCATGCACGCGGTAGCCGTAGCGCTGCCCGGGCTGCACCGCGGGCAGGTAGCAGTGCCAGACGAAGGCGTCGACCTCGGTCAGCGGGACGCGGGTCTCGACGCGGTCGTCGTCGAAGAGGCAGAGCTCGACCTGCTCCGCGACCTCGCTGAACACGGCGAAGTTCGTGCCGCTCCCGTCGAACGTCGCTCCCAACGGGTACGCCGTGCCCGGCCAGACCTCCACGCATCTCCTCCTGGTCGTCACGACTGCCTGTGCAGCGATCCCACCACACCGGGAGACCGGACCCCGCATCCGTCACCCTTTGGTGAGATCCGGCCCGTTGCCGTGCCTCTCCGAGGGCGACACAGTTTCCCCATGACCGATGCGACGTACGACTTCAGCGACCTGAGGGCCCTGTTCATCAACTGCACGCTCAAGCGATCGCCCGAGGTCAGCAACACCCAGGCGCTGGTCGACGCGAGCCGACAGATCATGGAGAAGCACGGGGTCCACGTCGACGTGGTGCGCGCGGTCGACCACGACATCGCGACCGGCGTCTGGCCGGACATGCGTGAGCACGGCTGGGAGACCGATGCCTGGCCGGAGATCTTCGAGAAGGTGCTGGCGGCCGAGATCCTCGTGCTCGCCGGCCCGATCTGGCTCGGCGACAACTCGTCGGTGATGAAGCAGGTGCACGAGCGGCTGTACGGCGGGTCGCACCTGCTCAACGACCGCGACCAGTACCTCTACTACGGCCGGGTCGGCGGCTGCCTGATCACCGGCAACGAGGACGGGATCAAGCACTGTGCGCAGAACGTGCTCTACACGCTGCAGCACATCGGCTACACGATCGCGCCACAGGCCGACGCCGGCTGGATCGGCGAGGCCGGGCCCGGCCCGTCGTACCTCGACGAGGGAAGCGGCGGCCCGGAGAACGACTTCACCAACCGGAACACCACCTTCATGACCTGGAACCTCCTGCACCTGGCGAAGATGCTGAAGGAGGCGGGTGGCATCCCGGCCTACGGCAACCAACGCTCGGCCTGGGATGCGGGCACTCACTTCGACTACGAGAACCCGGAGTACCGGTGACCGCTCAGTAGTCCTGCGGCTGGGTGAAGAAGCCGTCGGGGTCGTACGTGGCGCGCGCCTGGGCGAGCCGTCCGGCGTTCGCACCGAAGTACGCCTGCTGGTAGTGCTGCAGGGAGCTGTCGGCGTAGTTGACGTAGGCGCCGGTGCCCCAGCTCGGCGTCATCGCGGAGCGGAAGCCGCGGACGTACGACGTCGCCTTCGTGGCCGGCCCCGAGTCGTACGTCGCGGTGTACTGGACGGTGGCGAGCGCGCCGCGGTGGCCCCAGGCCGTGTCGGTCGCCCCGAGGTCGTCGACGGCGCCACCGAGGGCGTCGATGGACAGCCCGGCCTCCGTGAGGCCGCTGCCCTGGGCCGCCTCGACGTGCGGCAGCAGGGCGTCACCGTCGTACTCCGGGACGTGGACGACGTGCGAGGTGGCGGCGAACGCCTGGCGGTCCAGCGAGCCGCCCGGACCCGTGTGGCACCGGTCGACCGGGATCGACGAGCAGCCGGCGTAGGTGAGCATCGTGTCGAGATAGCTCGCCGTGCTGCGCGAGTCGGTGGTGGGCGACGGCACACGGGACAGGAAGGGCTTCAGTGCGGCGTCCATCCCGGAGGCGGGCCCGGTCCACGTCGCCGACATGAACAGTGATGGCCCGCTCGGGTGGGTGGCACCGCCGAGCAGCTTGAGGGTGGCCCACAGCCTCTGATCGGCTCGAGGGAGGGTGCCCAGGAAGCCCGGGACGACGTGGTCGGCCGCCGAGAACGGCCACGCGACGTAGGCCCGGGTGATCGTCGGGGCGGCGAACGTCGTGAACGTGAAGGACGTGACGACGCCGAGATGGCCGCCGCCACCGCCGCGCAGCGCCCAGAAGAGGTCCGGCTCCTCGTCGGCGCTGGCCGTGACGACCTTTCCGTCGGCGAGCACGACCTGCATCGCCGAGACCGAGTCACAGGTCAGGCCGTAGGCACGGGTGAGGACGCCGACTCCACCGCCCTGGGTGAGACCGGCGATCCCGACGGTCGGGCAGGAGCCGCCCGGGATCCCCCGCCCGTGCGTGCCCAGCCCGTCGTACACCTGGGCGAGCGAGGCGCCGGCGCCGATGGTGGCGGTCGTCCCGGTGAGCGCCACGCGGTCCAGCGGACGTACGTCGACGACGAGCGCCCCGTCGCCGGCGGACCAACCGGGGTAGCTGTGACCGCCGGAGCGGATAGCCACCCGGACGCCGTGGTCGCGGGCGAAGGAGAACGCCGTCGCGACGTCCTGCGCATGCGCGACCGAGAGGACGGCGAGCGGCCGGGCGCCGTCGTACCGGGGGTTCTGGGTGAGCCGGACGGTGTCGTACGTCGAGGAGCCGGGCCGGGCGAGCGTGCCGTCGGTGTGTGCGGCCAGCTGCTTCCAGTCGGCGGGCGTCGGTGGGGAGGCGGGCGACGCCGTGCCGGTGGACGGCTGCACGGAGGGAGCCGGTGAGTCGGCCGGCGGTTGGGCGTCGTGGGGAGCGCACGCCTGGACGACGCCCGCGGCGCCGACGAGCCCGCCCGCCAGCACCGCTCGGCGGGCCACCGGCCGCGGGGGAAGCACCACAAAGGCAGCCTAGAGCCAGGCAATTCGGGGCCACGATTGGTGGTGGTGAGAACCCGGACTTGACGTTCCGATAAGACATCTCGCCCTTTTTGGGGACAAAGCGGACCTGTTCCTGACGGGCCATATCCACCCCCTTTGGAAAGTGACACACTCCGCGAAACAGGCTCCGGCACGTCCGGGGTTTCGGCGGGCGTCGACGGCGCCCCAAGAATGCCGCGGGGGGCATCGAATGAGTTTCCGATCTCGTGTTGCGCGTATAGCTGCACTGGCTCTGGTCGGCGCCGTGCCTGTCATTGCGTTGGGTGTGGCCACACCCGCCCACGCGGCGGCCGCCGACCTCACCTACGTCGGATCGGCGTCGACCGCCGGCAACCGCAGCAGCCACACCGTGGTCGTGCCGGCCGCCGTCAAGGCGGGTGACACCCTGATCCTGGCCCTGACCACCAACAGCACCACCGCGACGGTCACCAACCCGACGGGCTGGACCCTGCTCCAGTCGACCGAGGGCAACGCCGTACGCGGTCGACTCTGGACCAAGCAGGCCGTCGCCACCGACGCCGGCAGGACCATCAGCGTCACGACGAGTGCGCTGGCGAAGTCGGTGCTGAGCGTCGCCGCCTACCACAGCAGCAACGGCACCGCGAGCGTGACCGCCTCCGCCGGTAGCACCAGCTCGTCCACCACCTCGCACACGGCGCCGGGCGTCAACGTCACCGACGCGAACTCCTGGCTGGTCAACGTCTTCGACGAGAAGTCGTCGGTGACCACCGTCTGGACCAAGCCCGCCGCGTCGACCCTGCGCACCACCGCTGCCGGCACCGGCAGCGGCAAGATCAGCGGCATCGTGGCCGACTCCGCCGGCCCGGTCCCGACCGGAGCCGCCGCCGGTCGGACCGCGACGACCGACGTCGCCGTCTCGCGCGACGTCCTCTACTCCGTGGTCGTCAGCCCGGGCCAGACCTCGGTCCCGGTCAACCACGCGCCCACCGCGTCGTTCACCTCCGCCTGCGGCACTCTCACCTGCTCGTTCGACGCGTCTGCGTCGGCCGACCAGGACGGTGACCCGATCACCTACGCCTGGAACTTCGGCGACGGCCAGACCGGCACCGGCCAGACCCCCTCGCACACCTACGCGACGGCGGGCAACAAGACGGTCACCCTGACCGTGTCGGACGGCACGCTGACCGGGACGACCAGCAACACGGCAACCCCGAGCAACCCGGTCGGCGGACCCGGCCACACCACGCTGGTCCCGTCCACCGCGCGCGCCGGTCTGCCGATCATCAGCAACGGTGAGATCTGGGACATCGAGGAGATCGGCAGCAACGTCTACGTCGCCGGTTCCTTCAGCGCGATCCGGAACAACACCGGCACCAACACGACGAGCTACACCCGTCCGGGACTGGCGATGTACAACCTCGACACCGGTCTGGTCAGTACGGCGTTCGCTCCGAGCATCAACGGTGGCGTCGACTCGGTCGAGGCGTCCCCCGACGGCACCAAGCTCTTCGTCGGCGGCAACTTCAGCACCGTCAGCGGCCAGACCAGGCGCGACATCGTGAGCCTCAACCCGACCACGGGTGCGGTCAACACGGGCTTCACCGCCAACGCCGACGGCAAGGTCGCCGAGATCGCGGTGAGCAACAGCACCGTCTACATGGGCGGTACCTACACCCACGTCAACGGCGTGGCCAAGGGCTCCCTGGCCGCGGTCAACATCAACACCGGCGCCGTGATCTCGAACTTCTCCAACGACCTCACCGGCGGCATCGGCACCAACGGCACCGCCGGCGTGCAGCGCCTGGTGCTCTCGCCCGACCAGACCAAGCTGCTGGTCGTCCACACGGCCAAGCAGATCGCCGGCCAGGACCGCTACGGCGCGGCGCTGATCAACGCCACCACCAACCAGCTGCTGCCCTGGAACACCAACCTCTGGAAGGACAACCTCCAGTACGTCGGTGGCATCCAGCGCGCGTACGGCGGTGCGATCTCGCCCGACGGCAGCTACTTCGTCGTGACCAGCGGCTCCGGTGGTGACCGCCCGCCGATCAACGACACGGTGATCGCCTTCCCGATGGACGGTGGCGCCGACCCGAGCAACGTCCAGCCCCTGTGGATCACCCGCTGCTTCGACTCCGTGTACTCGGTCGCGATCAGCGAGAAGGCGGTCTACGTCGGTGGCCACTTCGCCTGGAACGAGTCGCCCACCGCTCCCGACCCGTGGCCGGGCCTCGACAACGTCGGCTACGGCACCGGCCAGGGCCTCTCGGCGTACGCCCTCGGTGACGCCGTGGTGCGGCGCGACCACCTCGGTGCGCTCGACCCCACCACCGGGCACGCGCTCGAGTGGAACCCGGGCTCCCTCTCGGTCGAGGGGAACAAGGCCATGGAGGTCACCCCGCGGGGCCTCTTCACCGGCGGCGACACCATGTACCAGGGTGTCGGCACGGTCGGTCGCGTCGCCTTCTTCGACCTGAGCCAGGTCCCGAAGAACGAGGCCACCGACACGACGATCACCGACCCGATCGAGGGTCGTGTCGAGCAGACCGGCACGCCGTTCACCATCACCGGGCACGCGAAGGTCGCCAGCGGTGGGGTCAACCGGGTCCAGATCCAGGTCAAGGACATGGGTTCGGGGCAGTTCCTGCAGGACGACCTCACGACGTGGGGCGGGTCGAACACCATCAACGCGACCCTGTCCAACGCGACCACGACGGGTGCGGACTACGCGCTGACGCTGAACATCCCGAACAACCGGGTGCTGAAGATCTTCGCCAAGACCTTCGGCAGCAACGGCACCAGCGACCCGACGCAGGCCACCAAGAACATCGAGACGTTCGGCACCTCGGACAAGACGCCGACCACCAGCATCAGCGGTCCCGGCGGAAGCGTCATCGCGACGACGACCTTCACGATCACCGGTAGCGCCACCGACGACGTCGGTGTCAACCACATCCAGCTGGCGATGAAGGACCTGCAGACCGGCCGCTACCTGCAGTCCGACGGCTCGACGGGTCCGACCATCGACTCGTTCCGGGTGACGCCCGACGTGCCCAACGGCCTCAGCACGACGTGGTCCTACGAGGTCACCGTGCCGTACGAAGGTCAGTGGAGAGCGCAGGCCTGGGCCTACGACACCGCCGGGCAGTCGGCGCTGGACAACGTGACCCGTGACTGGATCATCAGCTCGACAGGTCTCGCGCCGTCGGTGAACATCAGTGCGCCGACGGTCATGAACCCGCCGACGACCGTGCCGGCACTCGTGGTCGCGCCGGGAAGCCCGATCACGTTCACGGGCCAGGCGATCGACGACGAGGGTCTGGGGAGCGTCGAGATCACGCTGCGCAACAGCACGACGCGTGAACAGCTCGACACCGGCTGCCAGTACAGCGTCAACTCCATCTCCGGGTGGTGCCGCATCTCGCCGGTCAACATCCCCGGGACCAGCTACACCTGGAGCTACACGACGCCGTTCAACCTGAAGCCGGGCAGCTACACCTTCGCGGTGCGTGCCACCGACGACATCGGGCTGACGACGTCCTCGTCCAACCAGGGCCGCCTGACGGTCAACGCCCAGGTGCCGGGCGACAACCCACCCGACGCCAGGCTGAACGTGACGGGCACGCAGTCCGGTCTGACCACGCGCCACATCGACCTCGCCGGTACGGCGACCGATGACTTCGGGGTGAACGCGGTCAACGTGGCGATCTACGAGAACGAGACCGATCGGTACCTGCAGCCGAACGGGACGCTGTCGTCGAGCTTCGCGACACGTCCGGCGACCCTGTCGGCCTCCGGCACCGGCGCGACCAACATCACCTGGACCCTGCCGGTCGACCTCCCGGTCAACGGCAACTACAGCGTGACGGCCTACGGAGTGGACACCTCGGACCAGCAGGACACCTCCACCTCGGGGGCGACCGCGACCTACCTGGTGTTCCCGGGTGACTCGGCGCCGACGATCGACGCGTCGCACTCGCCCGCTGGTGGCGAGACGTTCACGCAAGGGGTGATCCCGGTCTCCGGTCGGGTCAGTGACGACGTCGAGATCGCGAGCGCCCAGGTGGCGATCGTGGACTCGCTGGGTCGCTACATGAGCAGCACGGGCACGTTCACGAGCACCACCGCGAGCTGGCGCACAGCGTTCCTCAACAGCCCGGGCTCGGACAGCTCGAACTACTCGTACACGTCGCCGGTCATCCCGGCGGGCACCTACACGGTGCGCGTGCGTGGTACCGACAACCACGGCCAGGTCACGCCGGTCCCGACCGACGTGGTCGTCACCGTGACCGTGCCGCCCAACAACCCACCGGTGGCCGCCTTCACGACGACCTGCACCAACAACAAGTGCACGTTCGACGGACGGACCTCGACCGATGAGAACCCGTCGGCGCTGACCTTTGCGTGGAGCTTCGGAACCGGCCAGGGCAGTGGGTCGGGCCCGGTGACCGCCAAGACCTACACGTCGCCCAACACCTACACGGTGAGGCTCACGGTCACCGATGAGTTCGGCGCGACCAACGTGACGACGCAGACGGTCACGATCACGGAGCCTCCGGGCAACGTGGCGCCGACGCCGGTGATCGGCGCGCCGTCCTGCCTCGGCCTGACCTGCAACTTCACCGGTGTGGGCTCGTCCGACCCGAACGCGGGCGACACGTTCACCTACTCGTGGAACTTCGGGGACGCCGGCACGACCAGCACGTCGTCGACACCGACCCACGCGTTCCCGGCTGCCGGGACCTACACGGTGACGCTCACGACCACGGACGGATGGGGCAAGAGCGCGTTCGTGACACGCAGCGTCACCGTCTCACCCTGACGTCGCGGCGGCCGGGATGCTCGATCCCGGCCGCCGGCTCGGCGTACGTCGGTGAGCCTTGCCTTGCTTGCACCGGAGGATGCCCGCTGGGGAGGATCGAGTGGTGAGCACGGAGATCGGGACCGACGAGGAGCCGCAGCACTGGCATGACGACATCGGTGACGACGTCGGGAACCGGCTGAACTGGCTGCGGGCCGGCGTCCTGGGTGCGAACGACGGCATCGTCTCCGTGGCCGGCATCGTGATGGGCGTCGCGGGTGCGACGTCGGAGCGCTCGCCGGTGTTCGTCGCCGGCGTGGCCGGTCTGGTGGCCGGGGCCCTCAGCATGGCGGCCGGCGAGTACGTCTCGGTCAACGCCCAGCGCGACTCCGAGCAGGCGATGCTGGCCCTCGAGGCCGAAGAGCTGGAGAAGATGCCGCAGACCGAGCTCCGTGAGCTCGCCAGGATCTACGAGCGCAAGGGCCTCAGCCACGACACGGCGCGCACGGTGGCCGAGGAGCTGACCCGCCACGACGCGCTCGCCGCCCATGCCGAGGCGGAGTTCGGCATCGACAAGAACAACCTCACCAATGCCTGGAACGCCGCCCTGGCCTCGATGGTGGCCTTCACGGTCGGCGCGTTGCTGCCGCTGCTCGCGATCACGGTGTCGCCCCATGCCGCACGCGTGTGGGTCACCGTTGCGACGGTCGCGGTCGCCCTGGCCGTCGCCGGCTTCATCCAGGCCCGGCTCGGGATGAGCCCCTGGGGTCGTGCGGTGCTCCGCAACGTCGCCGGTGGATTGCTGGCGATGGGCATCACCTACGCCGTGGGTTCGGTCGTCGGCACGCACGTCTGAGCGTCGATGCGGGCGTTCGTGGCCGTGGTGCCGCCGGCGGTGGTGGTCGAGCACCTCGACGCGTTCCTCGAGGTACGCCGCGGGGCCGCGGCGTACCGGTGGGCTCCGGCGGAGCAGCTCCACGTCACTCTGGCATTCCTGGCCGACGTGCCGGACCGGAAGCTCGACGACCTGGTCGAGTGGCTGGGTCGGGGGGCCGCCCGGCGCACGGGGTTCGCAACCGCGGTCGCCGGCGGTGGCGCCTTCCCGAACGCCGCACGTGCCCGGGTGCTCTGGGCCGGTCTCGACCTGGACGAGTACGGCCGGACCGAGCTCGCGCGGATGGCGACCGGGGCACGAGCAGCCGCGAACCGGGCCGGCGTACCCGCGGACGGGCAGCGGTTCCGCCCGCACCTCACCGTCGCCCGGCTGGGCCACCCGGACGAGGTCACGTCGTGGGTCCGGCTGCTGGACACCTATCGCGGGCCCACCTGGACCGTCGACCACCTCACCCTGGTCGCGTCGTACCTCGGGGAGGGCCCGCGCGGCCGTCCCCGCCACCAGGTCGTGCAGGAGTTCGCGTTGTCGGGGTAGTCCTCACCTGGGGAGACACGACGCCGGATAGGGGTGGGATGGGTGAGAGCGTGAGGACGATGCCCTAGGTTCGACCGAGTGAAGATCGCAGTGGCCAAGGAGACCCGCGACGGCGAGTCACGTGTCGCGCTGGTGCCGGAGCTGGTGGCCAAGCTCACCGGACTGGGATACGACGTCGCCGTCGAACCAGGAGCCGGACTGCACGCGCTGCTCTCCGACGAGGAGTACGCCGAGGCCGGGGCGACCGTCGCCGACGCGGCGTTCGACGGAGCCGATCTCGTGGTGTCCGTGCAGCCCCTGGACGGCGACCAGATCCGTCGACTCGCGCGCGGCACGACGACCATCTCCTTCCTGCCGGTCAACCAGGAGCCGGCCACGGTCACCGACCTGCGCGACGCCGGCGTGACGGCCCACGCGGTCGAGCTGATCCCGCGCATCTCGCGCGCCCAGTCGATGGACGCGCTCAGCTCGCAGGCCCTGGTCTCCGGCTACCGCTGCGCGATCGTCGCGGCCGGCATGCTCCGCCGCTTCTTCCCGCTGAACATGACCGCGGCCGGCACCGTCCAGCCCGCGGAGGTCGTCGTCCTGGGCGCCGGTGTGGCCGGCCTCCAGGCGATCGCGACGGCCAAGCGCCTCGGCGCCGTCGTCCGCGCCTACGACGTGCGCGCGGCCGCTGCGGAGGAGATCCGGTCGATGGGAGCCAAGTCGATCGACCTCGACCTCGACACCCTGGAAGGTGCCGGCGGCTACGCCCGCGAGATGACCGACGACCGCGCCGCCCGCCAGCGCGACCTGCTCACTCCCTACATCGCCGCCGCCGACGCCCTGATCACCACGGCAGCCGTGCCGGGCCGGTCCGCCCCGTTGCTGGTGACCCGCGCGATGGTCGAGGAGATGAAGCCGGGTTCGGTCGTCGTCGACCTCGCCGCCGAGTCGGGTGGGAACGTCGAGGGGTCGGTCGCCGGCGAGGTCGTCCGGATCGGCAACGCCCAGGTCTGGGGCGGACGCAACGTCCCGAGCCAGATGCCCGGACCTGCCTCGCGGCTCTACGCCCAGAACGTCGTCAACCTGGTCACCCTGATGACGACCCGGGACGATGCGGGCAACGGCATCTTCTCCCCCGACTACGCCGACGAGATCCTCTCCGGCAGCTGTGTCACGCAGGACGGCCGGATCGTCCACGAGCCCACCCGCGAGGCGATCGAAGGTCCGGCCGCCCCGTCCGTCGAGCCGGTCGAGCCGGTCGAGCCGGCCGGGACACCGGAGCCCGATCCGGCCGCGCCGCCCCCCGACGTACCCCCTGCCGACCCGAGTGACGAGCCCTACGACCAGGAGGCCGACCAGTGATCCTCGACACCGGAGTCGTCTGGCTGACGATCTTCGTGCTCGGCGTCTTCGTCGGCATCGAGGTGATCTCCAAGGTCTCCTCGACCCTGCACACCCCGCTGATGTCCGGCGCCAACGCCATCCACGGGATCATCCTGCTGGGCGCGATCCTGGTCACCGGCACCACCGACAACAACCTCGCGCTGATCGTCGGTCTGATCGCGATCGTGCTGGCCTCGGTGAACATGGTCGGCGGCTTCGTGGTCACCGACCGGATGCTCCAGATGTTCGTCCGGAAGAGGCCGGCCACGAAGGACGAGAAGGACGGGCCCGCCTGATGCCGACCTGGATCCAGCTGGTCTTCCTGGCCTGCGGTGTCTGCTTCATCCTCGCGCTGAAGGGACTCTCCGGGCCCAAGACCGCCCGCAACGGCAACCTCCTCGGCGCGGCCGCCGCGGTGGTCGCCTGCCTGATGCCGTTCTTCTGGACAGACCTGCACCTCAAGCACGTGCCGCTGATCATCGCCGCGATCGTCGTCGGCACGATCGGCGGCGTGTACGGCGCGCAGAAGGTCCAGATGACCCAGATGCCGCAGATGGTGGCGCTGTTCAACGGCGTGGGGGGCGGGGCCGCGTCCCTCGTCGCCCTGCTGGAGCTGCACGACGTCGTGGAGGCCGGCGGCGACGCTCCGTGGTTCAACCTGGCCGCCACGGCGTTCACGATCGCGGTCGGCGCGGTCTCCTTCGCCGGCTCGGTCGTCACCTTCGCCAAGCTTCAGGACCTGATGACGTCGCGGCCGGTGGTGTTTCCCGGACTGCAATACGTCTTCCCGATCGCGGCAGTGGCGGCTCTGGTGATGGGGATCCGGCTGGTCATCGCCCCGCACATGTGGATCGGCATCATCATCGGTCTGCTCGGCCTGCTGGTCGGCCTGCTCCTGGTGCTGCCGGTCGGTGGTGCCGACGTCCCGATCGTGATCTCGATGCTGAACGCGTTCACCGGCCTGACCGTCGCCGCGGGCGGCTACGTCCTGTCGAACGTCCTGCTGCTGATCGCGGGCACGCTGGTCGGCGCGTCCGGTACCTTCCTCACCCTGCTCATGGCCCGTGCCATGGGACGCTCGGTGGCCAACATCCTGTTCGGGGCGCTCAAGGGCGGCTCGACGCTGGGCTCGGGGGAGGCCAGCGACCGTCCGGTCAAGAGCGTCACCCCCGAGGACGCCGCGATCATGCTGGCCTACGCCGACCGCGTGATCATCGTGCCCGGCTACGGGCTGGCGGTCGCGCAGGCGCAGCACACCCTGCGCGAGCTGGTCGACGTCCTGGATGCGCGCGGCATCCAGGTCGACTACGCGATCCACCCGGTGGCCGGCCGGATGCCCGGGCACATGAACGTCCTGCTCGCCGAGGCCCAGGTCCCCTACGAGCAGCTGCGCGAGATGGACGACATCAACGGCGACTTCAAGGACACCGACGTCGCCCTGGTCGTCGGCGCCAACGACGTCGTCAACCCGGCCGCCGGCACGACCCCCAGCGCGCCGATCTACGGTATGCCGATCCTCAACGCCGACCAGGCCCGCCAGGTCATCTTCATGAAGCGGTCGATGCGCCCGGGGTTCGCCGGCATCGAGAACGAGCTGCTCTTCGACGAGAGGACCTCGCTCCTGTTCGGCGACGCGAAGGACTCCATGGGCAAGCTCCTGAACGCGGTCAAGGCGCTCTGACACCGGCGCCGGCGTACCGCAGACGGCGTTCGCTCGTTGACCGGGCATGAGCGATGACGACGACGACCCGATGCTCAGGCCCGACGGGCACCGGTACGAGAAGCCCGAGTCGCACGAGACGACGGTCAGCAAGGAGGTCGTCTACGGGATCCTGGGCGTGGTCGTGGTGATCATCGCGATCCTGATCGCGACCGGGACGGTGCAGGTCTTCCCCGGAGGCTGACTCCCTACTCGGCGAGGCCGTACAGCCGGTCGCCGGCGTCGCCGAGGCCGGGGACGATGTAGCCCTTCTCGTTGAGCTTCTCGTCCATCGCCGCGGTGACCACGGTGACCGGGACGCCGAGACCCTTCAGCTCCTGCTCCAGCCGGGCGCAGCCCTCGGGCGCGGCGAGCAGACAGATCGCGGTGATGTGGTCGGCGCCGCGGTCGGTGAGGAAGCGGATCGCGGCGGCGAGGGTGCCGCCGGTGGCGAGCATCGGATCGAGCACGTAGCACTGCCGGCCCGCGAGGTCGTCGGGCAACCGCTCGGCGTACGTCGAGGCCTGCAGGGTCTCCTCGTTGCGCATCATGCCGAGGAACCCGACCTCCGCGGTCGGCAGCAGCTTCATCATCCCCTCGAGCATGCCGAGGCCCGCCCGGAGGATCGGCACCACCATCGGCTGCGGTGAGGAGAGGCGGACGCCGGTCGTGGGCGCCACCGGGGTCGTGATCTCGTACGGCTCCACGCGCACGTCGCGGGTCGCCTCGTAGGCCAGCAGCGTGACCAGCTGGTCGACGAGGCGGCGGAACGTCGGCGAGTCGGTCCGCTCGTCGCGCAGGGCGGTGAGCTTGTGGGCGACCAGCGGGTGGTCGACGACGATCGTGCGCATGGCCCGCACCCTACTGGGGCTGGGCGTTGACCTGCAGGGCGCCGCAACAGGGTTGGCTTCGCTACACGCCTCTGTCACTCTGGACGCGTCCGGCTCATTCGAGGTGGAGCGGAGGGTGGCATGAGCGAGCAGATCGAAGGCGTCGACTTCGCCGTCGCCGCCTACCGCGAGGAAGGCGTCTGGCAGGTCGTCGAGCTGGTCCACGACGTCCTCGGCGACGTCCCGAGCCTGAGTGCCGCGCTGCGGCGCTTCCCGGGCGACGGAGGGGCGATCGGGATGGTCGCGATCGACGAGGACTTCTTCGTGATCGTCCGCGTGGCCGGTCCCCACGTCCGCATCCTGCTGTCCGACATCACCGCCGCCGAGGAGTGGGAGCTCGCCCGATCGGCCGTCGACGTGCTCGGCCTCCCCGAGCCGGAGGACGAGGACGAGCAGGCGCCTGCCGGTGACCTCGACATCCTCGGCGACCTCGGGATGGTCGCGATGGACATGGGCGTGCTGCTCGACGACTTCGACCTCTACCCCGACGAGATGCTCTCCGATGTCGCGCGCCGTCTCGGGTTCGGCTCGCTCTTCGACGAGGCCGTCGGCCTCACCTCCGCCTGAGCGACGCTCTCCACGTGCCCGACCCCACCCTCGAGTACGACGTCGCCATGCGCGCCGCGCTCCAGGAGGCCCGGCGGGCGCACGAGTCGGGCGACGTGCCCGTCGGTGCGGTCGTCCTCGACGCGACGGGCTCGGTGATCGGCCGCGGGCACAACGTCCGCGAGCGTGACGGCGACCCGACCGGTCACGCCGAGCTCGTCGCCGTACGCCGCGCGGCGGAGGCCCTGGGCGAGTGGCGGCTGTCCGGCTGCACCCTCGTGGTGACCCTCGAGCCGTGCACGATGTGCGCCGGCGCGATCGTGCTCTCGCGGCTGGACCGGCTCGTGTTCGGCGCGTTCGACGCCAAGGCCGGCGCGGTCGGGTCGCTCTGGGACGTGGTGCGCGACCGGCGTCTCAACCACCGTCCGGAGGTCGTCGGCGGCGTGCTCGCCGACGAGTGTGCGGCCCTCCTGGACGATTTCTTCGCCCACCAGCGCCTCGGGTAGCCTCTCCCGCGGTGGCGTGTCCGAGCGGCCTAAGGAGCACGCCTCGAAAGCGTGTGTGGGTGCAAGCCCACCGTGGGTTCAAATCCCACCGCCACCGCCACGTCGAGATCCCGGTGATCGCGACGCGCCTCGAGCGCGACGCACACCGGGATCTCGCTTGTGCGACCGGGCATCGGGTCGGGACGCGGGTGTGAGCCAGCAGGGCCACCCACCGATCGTGGCGGCCCTGTCTCCCGGTCCTCCGATGCGCGCTCGCCGGGACCTCGGGCGGTGACGCCCGAGGTCCTCTCGACGAACGTCGGATCAGTGGTCCGGGCAGGGGTGGAACGACGGGAAGCTGACCGTCGCGGTCCCCACGACGCCGTTCACCGAGTAGGTGATGACAGCGCTGGTGTTGGAGCTGTTGTCGAACCCGAAGAGCGTGAAGCTGCTCATGAAGTTCGACGCCTTCGCGGGCACCACGACCTGGTTGGGGTCGGGAGTGTACGTCGAGCCCTTGAAGTCGAAGCTGTTGATGACGACCGTCTCGGAGTTCGCGCTGTTGCTGTCGAAGGACAGGGTGAAGCGGTAGTCCTTCGAGTGCTGACCCTCACCGGGCAGCTTGCACGCGGCTCCGATGCCGTCGATCGTCACGGGCGGTGTGTCACCGGTGCCGGCGAAGGCGGGCGCTGCAGCGGCGGTCGCGACGACCGGCACCGCCCACACGCCGGTGCGGACGACGGCGCGCCTGCTGGGCTTGTTCATCTGTCTGTCTCCTGTTCCCTGTGTGCCACGGTCCGAGCGGACCGCGACATGTATGGGCGGGAGAGACGTCCTGCGTCTGCCGACCGACGGCTGGAGTGCAGCCGGGCGGAACACGGGACGTTAGGAACGGCAATCGGCCGTACGACGATCGCACGGTCGCACCGGTGTGGTGCGGCCGTCGCCTGATGAGTCCTCGACATGCGCGAGGAGTCGAGCTCCACGATCTATCCCCCTCGGGACCTCACGGTCCCTTCCCCGGCCGAACGCTTGTCGCCGACTCCCCCGAGTCGACGTCCGGCCAAGGGCCATTGTGTCGGGACGGGAACCCCCCGCGCCAGTCCGGGACCCCATTCTTTCCGTAAATTAATCCGGTTCCGCCAGGCCAGGGGCGGGGCGCGGTGTAGCGGAACGAGCGCTGCCCCGGCCCATCCGGACCGGGCAGCTGCGTGCGGGACGACCGAACGGCGGGACCGGTCAGTAGTTCGTGGTCCGGACCTGCACGTCATCGGCCTTCGGCAGGCACACGGCCCAGACGTTGACCGGGCTCGCCACCTGCTCCGATCCGAAGCGGATCACCCAGCCGTCGGGCCGGCCCGGCTTGGGAGTGAAGGTGCTGTAGCCCATCCGGCCCGGGAACGAGTCGGACACGATGCGGGTCAGGTCGTTGCTGAAGGTGCTGTCCCGGTCGGCGTCGACGATCTGCACGCCGCCGGACACGCCGACGTACTGCTGCGACCTGGTGTCGTCGTCGGCGCAGGCCGCGCTGGCGATCGCGGCATTGCCGGCGGTCGCGTAGTGGGCGACCCGATAGCTCGCACCCGCGGTCGCGGGCAGCTCCGCCTTCTTCAGGTCGTGGTTGACACCGCCGGGGAGGTCGGCCTTGTGGACCGCGCCGTCCTGGATGTCGTGGCTGGTGATCATGGTGGTCGCCGCCGAGGCGGTCCCTGCCGTCAGGGCGAGCACCGCCGCCGCCGAACCGACCGTGATGACGCGTGACTTGTTCATGTCTCTTTCCGAGGGGAGGCAAGGACGGCGCGCTGCAGGACAGATCGCGACCCGAGCCCACGTTCCTGCGAAGACGTCGACCACGCGGATTGGTTGTCGACGACCACCTTTCTCACCCCACGCCCCGGCACCTGTCCCGGAAACGACAGAAGTCGCTTGAGCAATCGCTCAAATCAGCGCTATGCTGGTTTTGAGCACTCGCTCAACTCTGTCAGGAGGCTGCCGATGCCCGGCTACCACGAGGTCGGTCGACTCACGTGACGACGCGCGTGAAGCTCCTCGACGCCGCGGCGTCGGCACTGGCGGAGGACGGGGTCGCGGGAGTCTCCGCGCGCACCGTCGCAGCCCGGGCGGAGGTCAACCAGGCGCTGGTCTTCTACCACTTCGGCAGTGTCGCCGGACTGCTCGACGCCGCGGTGCGACGGTCCGTCGACCTGGCGGTCGCGTCGTACCGCGATCGCTTTTCCGACGTGACCACCCTGGCCGAGCTGCTCTCGCTCGGTCGCGACCTGCACGAGGCCGAGAAACGTGCCGGGAACGTGCTTCAGATGGCGCAGGTGATGGCCGGGGCGCTGCGCGACGAGACCCTCGCCGGGGCCGGCCGCTACGCGATGGACCGCTGGAGCAGTGAGGTCGAGGTGGTACTCGGCCGGGTGCTGCCGGCGACGCCTCTGGCCGGGCTGGTGGAGCCGTCCGCCCTCGCTCGCGCCGTGGCGGCGGCGTTCATCGGCCTCGAGCTGTACGACGGCGTCGATCCCGACGCGGCCGCGTCCGCCCTCGCCGCGTTGGACGCCATCGGGGCCCTGGTGTCGGCGTTCGACACCCTGCCACCGCTGGCGGTCCGCGCCGTCCGCAACCGCGCCCGCAGGTCCGTCGCCCGCTCCGCGGCCCGCAGGAGTACGCCGTGAAGACCGACGGCGACTCGGCCCTCGCCTTCCTCGGCTGGTGCGTCGCGGGAGCGGCCGGTTGCTTCGGAGTCCTGTCGCTGCTCACCATCGGGCCGTTCGTGCTGTTGTTGACCTTGATGCTGATCGGCGTGCTGCTGTGGCGGGTCGAGCCGGGGTGGGCGATGGCCGGGATGATCAGCGGTGCGGCGGCACCGGTGCTGTACGTCGCCTGGCTCAACCGCGACGGTCCCGGCGAGGTCTGTACCTCCACGGCCACCGGCACCGAGTGCGGCGACCAGTGGAGCCCCTGGCCGTTCCTCGTCGTGGCCCTGGTCCTGCTGGTGGCCGGGATCGTGGTGTTCGCGCGGCAGCGAGGACGGTGAGGCGCCGTCCTACGCTGGCGCGATGAACGTGCGCGTGGAGCAGGACGGACCGGTCACGACCGTCACCCTCGACCGGCCCGAGGCACGCAACGCCGTCGACCGGGCGACCGCCGAGGCCCTGGCCGAGGCGTTCCGGGCGTTCGACTCCGACGAACGACGGTCGGTGGCCGTCCTGACCGGCGCGGGCGGGACGTTCTGCGCCGGCGCCGACCTGAAAGCGATGGACAACCGGGTCGCGACGGACGGCGACGGGCCGATGGGCCCGACCCGGATGCGGCTGTCCAAGCCGGTGGTGGCCGCGGTCGAGGGGTACGCCGTGGCCGGCGGGCTGGAGCTCGCGCTCTGGTGCGACCTGCGGGTCGCCGCCGCGGACGCGACGTTCGGGGTGTTCTGCCGGCGCTGGGGCGTCCCGCTGATCGACGGCGGCACGGTCCGCCTGCCCCGGCTGATCGGCGCGAGCCGGGCCATGGACCTGGTCCTGACCGGCCGCCCGGTGTCCGCCGACGAGGCCGAGCGGATCGGACTGGTCAACCGGGTGGTCCCGCCGGGCGCCGCGCTCGCCGCCGCCCAGCAGCTGGCCCGGGAGCTGGCCGACTTCCCCCAGGACTGCCTGCGCAACGACCGCCTCGGCCTGCTCGAGCAGCACGGGCAGGAGGAGGACGAGGCATTGGCCGGCGAGCTCGACCACGGACTCCGGTCCCTGGCCCACGGTGCCGCCGAGGGCGCGCGCCGGTTCAGCGACGGCGACGGCCGTCACGGCGCGTTCTGAGTCGACCGGCCCCGCCTGACGTAGATCACGTCCCCGCCGACGTGCGCGGCCGGCCGGTAGTGCTCGGTGAGTGCGCGCCCCACTCGTCCGCGCGGGTCCTGGCCCCAGGAGTCGAGGGCCATCCGTACCACCACGAACCTCGGCCCGCCCCGGTGGTCGAGCGTGTGCACGAGCCGGCTCAGGTGCGGATCGAGGACGCGTTGCGGCAGCGTCCACAGGAACGGGTACGCCGGGCGGAGCC
>Ga0070665_100001226_pt1 | contig 31203 bp, 24 predicted proteins | sample KBSS13metaG_FD_65862 | JGI IMG/M metagenome (GOLD analysis project Ga0070665, IMG submission 65862) | Switchgrass rhizosphere microbial communities from Kellogg Biological Station, Michigan, USA - KBS S1-3 metaG | ecosystem: Host-associated > Plants > Roots > Rhizosphere > Soil ... | reverse complement strand
CTTTGGCCTGCACTCCGGGTTGATAAGTCGTATACACATAGATCGAAGTCGGCAGGTCGCCCAAGTGCTTTTCGATTAGCGGGAACACCTCCTCCCATTTCAATCCCCCGGCGCCGTTTGCCAGCCGCGGCAAGGCCAGGCTTTTGATTTGTTGCTTGTCCAAGGCGTGTCGCAAGCGGCGGAGACAATGATTGACGTTGGCCAACGTCGCGCGCCCGGGCTTCGCGCCATGGTCGAAGGATCCTTCCTGCGTGAGCAGGTTAAAGATTCGGGCGCCGAATCCGCCCCATTCCCAGATCTCGCCCGGCTTCGGATGGGACTGATGCACGTAGTGGCGATAGTCTTTATGCATCATGGGCCATTTCTCATGCAGGGCGTGGGCCAATCCCTGTTCAAAGGGGTCATTCGGAGCAATTCCATGCGCAATCGCTTGAGCGTTCGTCAGCAGGATGTCGCCAGCGACAGGGAAGATCATTTGTGCCTCGTAAGATGGGTTTCGACTCAGCGGCGCCTTCACGTCCGTTGACAATTCCGGCGCAACGCGCGTTGCAGCACCAACGGAGCCACATTGCGCTGAACTGTAGTCGCAAGTGCTGTGCCGACATGACGCGAGGAGCGTCTGCCGGCGAAGCGAATTGCAGGAGCCACCGCGCGAGGGGCCAGCCAGCAGTGGCATGTTCACAAGTAAACGAGCGGTTCCAGGGGCACACTGGCGTCGTGTTTTCAGTGGCCTTGTCGAATCCAGCACGCATTTCAGGCAGCAACTTGCCAAAAGCGTGCGGTTTCGGCACGTAGACGCGTGCCCGTACGCACATCACTGGTCTTAGTCGCTCACAGGCGTGTCAACTGGCGTGACTTCGTGAGATAGAACCAAAAGTTGGGGATTGGGTAGTTGAAAGACGCGACGTACTTGCAATACGATCTCCTGCTCGAAAAGTTACAATGGCTCCAATAGCAGCAAGTGGTGTTAACCCGGTTGGCACTGTGCCGCAAATTGTCAAAAAACTTCAGAGCCAAGCTTCGGCGAGTGCACGATCGTCACAACTCACGAAGCATGCCCGCCATCCACCGTGTCGGGGTGGATCTCGCCGCCCAGCATTTGCAGGCCGCGGCGGCGGCGTTCAGCTCGGCGGGCGTTGTCGAGGACGTCGACGACTTTCACCACATCGGCAATCCCCCGCATCAGCAGCTTGGGGTGGGACTGGTCCTTAGAATAGATCCGGATCGTGCCGGTTCCGGTCAGCATTCGTTCGACCGGGCCTTGTTCGAAGCCGACGTCATTAATGTTGATCAACTCGATCAGATCGGTCGTCCGCTTGAGGATGCCGCTAATGTAGAACAACCGCTGGTTGGTTAAGCGGTAGTGGATACTGAGCTTGCGATACGCCAACTGACTGCCGACGCCAACGGCCAACAGCGCGATCGCGGCGAGGACCAAGGTCCAAATCATCTTGGCGTGTTCGCCGTGGCCGACCACCGCGGCCAGAATCAAAAGCCCGATCGCGACGACTCCCGTCACCACCCAGGTCCCCAGCATCGCCTGCGGCGAGTAAGCGCCGCTCCACAGGTCCTCTTCCGGCAGTGGCAAGCCGCCCGGCGTGGCCGGCGTAAACGGATGACGAGCCGCGGCCTCGGCCGGCGTCGGCTCAGATGGCGCGGCAATTCGCCGACCACACTGCGCACAGAAAACAGCGTTGTCCGGGACGGCTGCTCCACAGTCAGGACAGTTCATCGGCGTATTGGCTCCTCGGTCGTTCTTGGATTGCATTCGACGGAACAAGCGAATGCGTAACGTCGCCGCTCTTACTAGATAAACAGTGCGCCGCACGCTCCAGGGCTTCGCTCCAACGGACGCGGCGCGATCATCCTACCGCATTTCGCGATTTGAGGACAAATCTTGAATGACCCAATCGCTCTTAAGCTTCGTCAAAACGGCCAGATTGCCTGGGATGCTACCACGGATTAATCGATGAACGTGCTAAATTCAAACGACGCCAAACGACTTTTGCACGTCGAAGCAAGCCGAACCACGCGCATAGAGCGTCAGCCGTGATCGAGCGCCGCTTAAAAATGATTCGTCATTTTCAATCCTCATAATTACAGAGCGCTGCCAATCACACGCTTCGCCGAATTCGCCTACTGCGGCTAGTGTTGCGGCCAGCGTGTCGAGGAAGTCCACATTCTTGTACTCCGTCAGACGACAGGCTTCTCGAGCTAATACCAGCGCGGCGTGACCATCGCGGAACTCGTCGTCTGGGCAAGTTGCCAGTAGCCAGGCGCGCTGATCTAGCGCCTGCGCGAAAGTTGGGTCGATCGCGACGGCGTCTGCGAAGTCTTCCGCCGCGCGACCATACTCGCCAGTCGCTAACCAAAGTGCGCCTCTTCGACAAAACGCTTCGACTTCACCGCTGTCGAGCCGGATAGCCTGATTGAGATCGTTGATTGCTAAATCCGGTTGGCCCAGCGCCTGATAGATGGCTGCGCGAGCGATGAATAACGTCGGATCTCGCGAAGTAAAACTCAAAGCATTATCGATGTCGTCCAGCGCGTGATCCAGGTCACCGATCGCATGTCGAGCAGTGGCGCGATTGTGATATGCGTACACTTTCTGCGGATCCAGATCGATCACGTGGCTGAAGTCTTCGATTGCGGCCGTATAATCGCCATGGGCGTAGTGGATGCAGCCACGCCCGTACCAGGCGGGAACATGCCTCCAGTCGAAATCAAGGGCTCGGCTGTAGTCTGCGATTGCATTGTTAGGCTCACGACAAGCAGCCCATGCATCGCCGCGCCCCACGTAGGCTCCCACAAAATGAGAGCGTAGCCGCAGCGCTTCGTCGTATCTTTCCAGCGCCGCGTGCGGATCCCCGTGTCCGTGTTCCAGCTTGCCCAATAGAAAATGGGACGTTGGGTTTTGTGCATCCAAACGGACCGCTTCCAGGCAATCTTCCAGTGCATTGCTCGCAATCGGAAGTGACGCCAACAGCATCGCCCGCAGTAAACGAGGTTGCGCATCTTGAGGCTCCGCGGCGATCCAGGCGGAGTAGTATTCCTCAGCATGGTCACTTCGCACAACATCCACAGCGCGAATGCGCACCTTGCCGACGGTCAGCCAGCGATTGTGGTCGCGCTCGACGATTGCCGGCCACAATAACTCTGCCGTCAGTGTCTCGGAACCCAGCGGTTCGATCACGGCCCCGCGCCTGGGCATGACCGCATAACCAACCCATGAACGATTGGTCAGTCCATACACAATCAGCAGAATAACCGTGGCGACCAGACCAACGATGAGTGTGGGAAAGATCGAACCCATGTGAACGTCCGCGGCCGCGCACTGGTCTGAATACCCGCCGTTTGCCACGGCCGCCGAATTCAGGCGCGTGCTGCGTCAGACCGTCTGCGTTGCGTCAGTTTTTGTCATAACGCCAAGACACTGCTGGAAACGCCAGCAGTGGCGCCCAACGACTAGTTTTGAAACAGCTTTTTATTTTTTGCTGTTGATCGCCGCCCACACGCGGTGGGGCGCCATCGGCAATTCGGTCAGTCGCACGCCTACGGCGTTATGAATCGCCGCGGCGATTGCCGCTGGTGGCGGAACGATCGGGGCCTCGCCCACGCCGCGCACGCCGTACGGATGCGCTGGATTGGGCACTTCGACGATGATCGTTTCGATCATCGGCAAATCGAGCGCCGTTGGCATGCGGTAGTCGAGGTAGCTGGCGTTCTTCATCTTGCCGGCGTCGTCGTAGAAGTACTCTTCGTTCAGCGCCCAGCCGATTCCCTGCACGCTGCCCCCCTGCATCTGTCCTTCGACATAGCTGGGATGGATCGCCTTGCCGGCGTCTTGGATGGCCGTGTAGCGGAGGATCGTCGTCTTGCCGGTGTCGGGATCGACTTCGACGTCAACGATATGCGTGGCGAATCCGTTGGACGGCCCTTCCGGATCGACCGCTGCCCGGCCGACGATGGGCCCGCCGGTCTGGTTGAGCTTGCCGGCCAGTTCCTTGAACGTGATTGATTTATCACCGCTGCGGAACACGCCATCGTCCCACTTCACGTCGGCCGGTTTGCAATCCCACAGGCTCGCCGCGCGGGCTTGCATTTGCTCGCGAATATCGAGCCCGGCGTGGTAGGCGGCCAGGCCCGTGGCGAACGTGGTGCGGCTGCCGCCGGTGACGTCGGTGTAGCCTACGCTGTCAGTATCAGCGACTTGCGGGTGGACTTCTTGCGCCGTGATGCCCAGCGTCTCGGCCAGTTGCATGGCGATGCTGGTCCGCGTGCCGCCGATGTCGGTCGAACCTTCGATCAATGTGACAGTGCCGTCGGCGTTGACGTTGGCCGCGGCGCAGCTCTTCAGCCCGATGTTGAACCAAAACCCGCTGGCGATGCCGCGCCCACGGTTCGGGCCGGTGAGCTTGCTCTTCCAATGGTCGCTGTTCTTGGCCGCTTCGAGCGTCTCGATGAAGCCGATCTTGGGGTAGACTGGTCCGTCGACGCGGCGCGAGCCTTCTTTCACCGCATTCTTCAGCCGCAGTTCTACGGGATCGATCTTCAACTTCTCGGCCAGCTCATCCATCAACGTTTCGCAAGCGTAGGCGGCTTGCGTAGCGCCTGGCGCACGATAGGCGGCGCTTTTCGGCTTGTTGACCAGGACGTCGTAGCCATCGACCCGCGCATTGGGAAACTCGTAACAACTAAAGACGCACATGCATCCCGGCCCGATCATGCCGCTCGGATACGCGCCGGCGTCGTAGGCCAGCCAGGCTTCGCCGGCGACGAGCTTGCCGTCCTTCTTGGCGCCCAGCTTCACACGCATGAACGACCCTGGCGTAGGCCCGGTCGCCTCGAAGCATTCAGTCCGCGTCATGATCATCTTGACTGGCTTGCCGCACTTGCGACTAAGAATGGCCGCGACGGGCTCCAGGTAGACGGTGATCTTGCCGCCAAAACCGCCGCCGATTTCGCACGGCGTGACCGTGATGCTCGAAACCGGAACTTGCAGCACTTCAGCCGTTTGTTGGCGAGCGGTGAACGAGCCTTGCGTCGAAGTCCAAATGTCAACGTGGTTGTCGCGGTTCCAATGGGCGACGGTGACGTGCGGCTCGATATAGCCCTGGTGAACCGAGGCGGTTTTAAACTCGCGCTCGATCACGATGTCGGCCTCGGCAAAGGCCTTGTCGACGTCACCGGTCTCGAAATGCAAATGGAGCGGGACATTGCTTGGCGTCTTAGCCTTCTTGCCCATCTCGCTGGTGAAGACGTTGTCGTGCAGCAGCGGCGCGTCTTCGCGCATGGCGTCGAGGACCCAATTCACGTGCGGCAGTGGCTCGTAGTCGACTTTGATCAGCTTGAGCGCTTCTTCCGCAATGTGCGCGTTGACCGCAGCGACGGCCGCCACGGCGTGCCCTTTGTAGAGTACCTTTTGATGTGCCAGGCAGTTCGCGCCCAGGTCGGCAAGGTTGACGGTCCCTTCGCCGAGGTCGGCCATCTTGTCTTTGAGATCCGGAAAATCCTTGCCCGTGACCACGGCGACGACGCCGGCCAGGGCCTCGGCGGCGCTCGTGTCGATTGACTTGATCCGCGCGTGGGCATGGGGGCTGCGGAGGATGCGACCATGGACGAGGCCGGTCATCTGGACGTCGGCGCCGTACTGCGCGCGGCCGGTGACTTTGTCGACGCCGTCGTGGCGAATCGGTCGCGTGCCGAGGACCTTGTACTTCGTCGCGGCGCCGTTGCCGTTGCTGTTAGCGTGATCGCCGGCGGTCTTGGTGTCAGGCGTTACTTTGGTAGCCATCAGCTTCGATTCTCCTGAAGAACCGCGGCGGCGTCTTGGACCGCGCGGATGATTTTGTCGTAGCCGGTGCAGCGGCAGAGATTGCCAGCAAGTTCAAAGCGAATATCGTGCTCGCTCGGTTTTGGGTTGCGGTCCAACAGGGCCTTGGCCGCGACGATAAAGCCTGGCGTGCAGATGCCGCATTGCAGCGCCGCGTCTTCCAGGAAGCACTGTTGCAAAGGGTGCAGGTGCGACTCGCCAGCCACGCCTTCGATCGTCGTGATCTTGCTCCCTTCGGCCTCGACGCCCAGCACCAGACAGCTATTGACCGGCACGCCATCCAATATGACGGTGCAAGCGCCGCAGTTGCCGTTGTTGCAACCTTCCTTTGCGCCAGTCAAATGGAGCGTGTCACGGAGAACTTCCAGCAAGCTCTGCCGAGGCTCGCAGAGAAACTCGACCGCTTCGCCGTTGATCGTCGTGGTGACGTGTGATTTTTTTACCACCGTGGAAAATCCCTAGGAATGTGTTTTTTTTGATTTGGTGTGGCGCTGCTGGCTTGCCGTGTTTTTGGTACGCACGGGGTGCGTACCCTACGTTACTTTTTCGCTCGTTCGGCCGCGGCTGTGAAGGCGCGAGCGGTCATCACGCCTACCAGGTGAACGCGATACTCGGCCGGGCCGCGCATGTCGCTGATGGGTTTGGCGAGCGCACGGGCGCGATCTCCCGCTTCGGCAAACGTGGCTGCGGTGGCCGGCTTGCCGACCAACCAGGCGCCTACTTCGGTCGCCGCCAGTGGCTTGGGCGCGACGGCCGCCAGCGCCACGCGGGCGGCGGCGATCGTGTCGTCCTTGTCGTTCAAACGGAGCCAGGCCCCTGCCCCGACCACGGCAATGTCCATTTCGTTGCGCGGAATGAATCGCAGGTAGCTGGCCCCTTCGCGCTGGGTGACCGGCGGGAACTCGATCGTCACCAGCAATTCACCACGGGCCAGCTGATTGCGGCCTGGCGCGGTGCAGAACTCGGCGACCGGCACGGTCCGGCGACCATTCGGCCCCGCGATCGTGCACTTGGCGTCCTGGGCGATCAACGCCGGGATCGAATCAGCAGCTGGCGACGAGTTGCAGAGGTTGCCACCGATGCTCGCCCGGCTCTGGATCTGCCAACCGCCGATGATGCGGGCCGCGTCCGTCAGGGCCGGGTAGGCCGCGACAATTTTGGCGTCGCGGTAGATCTTATAGCACGGGACGCTGGCGCCCAGCCGCAGGCCGCGCACCGGGTCATACGTGTACTGCGTCAGCTCGGGGATCTTCTTGACGTCGACAATCAAGTCGGCGTCGCGGAGCCCTTCGCGCAGTTGCACAATAATATCTGTCCCGCCGGCCATCACGCGGGCTTTTTCGCCGCGGGCAGCCAACAGTCCAACGGCTTCGTCGACGCTCGTGGCGGCGGCGTATTCGATCTCTTTCAAGGCGTGCTGTTCTCCGCAGGCGAACTTGATCCCGAAACAAGGCCACAATGGACTATGTCCGGCGGAATCAAGTCTGGGTCGATGCAGGATTTGTGGCCGCCGGCGCGTCTCCAGCCAAGGCCGAGAGATTGCTCGAGTCCCCCAGACATGCGCCGGCAGTCAGCCAGCACAAATTTGACGGCCCAGCGCCGCCACTGTCAAGCGGCGCCTTATTAAGGACAAATACGCCGAGGTTTACTGAAACGTCGCGATGGCCGTTGAGCCTAACAAGCATTCGCAGAATTGGCCGCCAGTCGCGCGATCCGACATTACGGACCGAGACCGCCTGTTTGCCTGCGCGGGTCGAGAGTGCTTGCCAGACTACGATATCCATGTTGTCGGTGACGAACCTTGCGGAGCAGTCTCACAATCGCGGCTACGACACCGCCCGTGTGCGCGCTCCGCGCGGCGGCCTAAAGCTGGCCGTCAGCCTGGTTCCTACGCAATTCAACCGATCGCCTGTGGAAATCGACGTATCGCAACCGAACGTCGTATCTGGCTTCAAGGAGTTGGGACCGGTCTATGCCAAAAACCACGAGGCGCCTTGCGCAGCGCACAACAGGCGCCAAGCACGTCTTCGTAAATACCCCAGAACCAAACAATCGAGTGGGGGCCGCAATTGCGAAGGACAAATGAAAACCTTGTGGTGAACGAACTGGCGAACACGGACTCGATCGGCTCCCAACGTGTCCAATTAATCACCACGCGCGACTATTCTTTGGCCAATAAACTCCACTCGCTTTATTCGCAGTACGGCAGTTTTCATAAAGCCAGCACGCATCAACCTTCTGGCGCATTAATTGCTTCACACGCCGCTGGTTAGAGACAAATTGGCCAGGATAGGGGTGCAAATATGCTTCGGATGAGTCGACGCAGCTCATTACTACGGCGCACCGAGTCGGGCTTCACGCTGGTTGAGCTGCTAGTAGTGATTGCCATCATCGGCATCCTGATTGGGCTGCTGCTGCCGGCGGTGCAAATGGCGCGCGAGGCGGCCCGGCGCAAGCAGTGCGGTAACAATCTCAAGCAAATCGTGCTGGCGATTCACAATCACGAGCTCGTGAACAACCAACTGGTGGCTAGCCGGAATACCACGCTCGGCACCGGTTATTTGCACCAACTACTGCCGTACGTCGAGCAGGGAAACGTTCAGTACTTTGCAGACAAGATGTTCTCGCACGTCAGTAATCAACCGGCGGCAAATACGAAGTTCACCTTTACGCGCTGCCCGTCGAATCCAGTCGAGGCGCTGATGAACCTGCGTAAGTCCGCCTCGACAGGAAAAAGCTACGGGAACTACTACACATCAACGGGCGACACAGCCGCGCTCGATCAACCCGGCGTGATCTACATGACTGGGTACGCCAACGACTACTGGGTCAACCATGGCATCAATAGCCAGTACAAGGTTACAGGTGGCAAGACCGACACCGTGCTCGGTGGTAGCGTGTCGGTCGACCGACGACTTTCGACAGTCACGGACGGGCTCTCGAATACGATGATCGTCGTCGAACACGCAGGCTATCCGGAGCACTGGGTTTCAGGCTTCAGACTCCCAGACACCGACTTGACGCTCGATCAACCAGGCTGGTGGGGCTCTTCGCTGGGCATCTGCGCATTCACTCTCCAGGGCTACTCCACAGACTACACGAACCCCGCGAATTACGCGCAGCCGCCCCACCCGGCTGGTTCTACGCCCGCCGGCGCTGATTGCGCCGTCAATTGCAATAATTCGCAAGGGGTCTATGGATTTCATCCCGGCGGCGCCCAAGTCGCGCTTTGCGATGGCAGCGTGCGATTCCTCAATGAGCAAATACCGCTGAGCCTCGTGTTTGCGCTCGCCACAAAGTGGGCCGGTGAAACTGTCTCGCTCGATTAACGTGGCAGACGCTTTGGGAGCTCTGGATGCAGAAATGCCGTGCGATCAGCAGTGTCGCGTTGGGGGCGTTGCTGGCCATTGCCGCTGGTTGTCGCGAACGCGTCGAAACTCGGTTCGTCAGTAACGCGACCGGCGTGGTGAAGGTGGCCGGCGCGCCTGCAGCCGGCGTCTACGTTTATTTGCAACCAGTGGGGGATCTGCAAGCGGCAGTCTTGGGAACCAAAACCGACGCCAGTGGTCAGTTTTCAATTCCAGTCCCAGCTCCCGGCGAATATGCCCTCACAGCTACCTGGCCAAAGGTCACGCTGGACCACGGCGAGGAGATCGAAGGCGAAGACCGTTTTCAAGGGAAGCACGCGCAGCCTGAATCGCCCATTCGCAAGGTCACCATTCAAGCCGGCGAGAACACGCTCCCGCCGATTGAGCTCAAGCGATAAGTAACAACAACTTTTAGATAGATCCTCTATTTGTCGGAGACAAACTCAGATGCCACTCATTTCATCATGCCGCCTGCTGTGCGGGCTCGCCTTGCTGGGAATTGCACTTAGCACAGCGAGCGCCGCCGAGCCTCCGGTCGTCCGCTCCAAGCAAGCTGGCGCGTGGTCTGACAAGGAAACCTGGGACGTCGGCCGGGCGCCAACCGGTGGCGATGTTGTCGTTGTCCGCGCCGGTCACCACGTCACATATGACGTCAGCGAGTCGCGTGAAACGATTCGACTGGTGCAGATCGCCGGCGAGTTGGAGTTCGCCCGAGATCGCAACACGGTACTCGACGCCGGGCTGATCACCATCACACCCAGCGAGGAACCGTCGGAAGAAGGGTTCGACTGCCACGCAGTGATGGACGAAATGGCTGACGGCAAAGCTCGTCCAGCGCTATTCATCGGTCGGCCAGGCTCGCCCCATCCAGCGGAATTTACGGCGACGATTCGCTTGCGATATCTAGAAGGGATGAACAAGGTCTCCTGCCCGGCGCTGGTCTGTTGCGGCGGGCGGATGGAATTGCACGGCACGCCCATGCCGCGGACCTGGGTCAAGTTGAAGCGCGGCGTCGAACCAGGAGCAACGACCTTGGCGCTCGCCGAAAGTGTCGAGGGCTGGAAAGAAGGGGACAATATCATTGTCACCAGCACGCATCGGCAGCGAGATCGGCAGGGAGCGGACTTCCTGGCCGGCGCCGAGACCGAAATGCGGAAGATCATTCAGGCCGCCCCTCGCGAAGGGCGCAGTGGACGAGATGGCGACGCTGGTCGTGATGGCGCGCGAGAGCGAAAGGGCGCGGGGGCATTCCGCCCAGCCAATGAGCGCGGCCCTGTTGGCGGCCGAGATTTCACCGGCGGCTACGCAATTACACTCGATAAGCCGCTGACGTTTGCCCACTTCGCCGATGATGAACATCAAGCCGAAGTGGCCAACCTGACCCGCAACGTGGTCGTCGAGTCGGCCGACCCCGACGGCGTTCGCGGACACACCATGTTCCACCGTGGCTCGGCCGGATCGATTTCGTATGCAGAGTTTCGTCACCTCGGCAAGCGCGATGAACTAGGCCGCTACAGTATCCACTTCCACCTCTGCGGCGATACGATGCGCGGAAGTTCCGTCATCGGAGCCTCGATCTGGAACAGCCACAATCGCTGGATCACGATTCACGGGACAGACTCGCTGGTGATCCGCGATTGCGTCGGCTTCAAGAGCGTCGGCCATGGGTACTTCCTCGAGGACGGCACCGAGGTCAATAACGTGCTCGATCACAACCTGGCTGCGCTGGTGCTGCCTGGTAAAACGCAAAAAGACCAGGTCGCCCCCTTCGATCTGAATCGCGGGGCCGGCTTCTGGTTTTCGAACTGCCAGAACCAGATCACGCGCAACGTGGCCGTTGAGTGCGCCGAATATGGTTACCGATTTGATTGCAAGAAGACCGACAGTTACGACCCGATCCGACCGATCCGCCAGCCGGACGGAACGGTCAAGAATCAGGACACGCGAATCCTTCCGTTCGTCCGCTTCGAAGATAACGAGGCGCACACGATGAAGTTCTTCTGCATGAATCTGCGCGGCGTCACCCGGCCTGTGGGTGGTGGCTTGGATTTTCCGAATCAAAACGTAACGCTCGCACGAGAAGCGGCCGAAGCCATGCCCGAGGCGGGCAAGCCGTTTTGGATTCAGAACTTCAAATGCTGGGAAGCAAACTGGTCGCTCCACTTGGGAACGACCGGCGTCTTCGTCGACGGTCTGGATACCTGGCGCTCCGACGTGGCAATTTGGCGCTCCATCATGGATCGCTCCGGTTTCCGTCGCTTAGTGTCGAAGGAAATGCGCGTCAACGACATCCACAATCCGCTCAGCATGGGCTTTCCGGAGGAGACCGAGTACGCAAACGACTATCCGAGCGAAGGCGCCCCGCGCCGGGCAAATCGGATGGGCGGTGTTTCAAGCTTCCGGGACGACTTGCCACCGGTCACAATCATTACCAGCGCCGTGCGTGACGGCAATCTCTTGCAAGTGCGCGGATCGGTCGCGGACACCAGCGACATCAAGCGCGTGACGGTAAATGACCGCCCTGCCCGCTCGACCCGCGGCAGCTACGCCGAGTGGGAAGTATTTCTGGATGTCCCGGCCGACAAACCCGTGTCGCTGACGGCTATCTCGGAAGACGTCGCCGGTCACGTCGAGCAAACCCCGCACGTCGTTAAGATCGACGCGGCGACGCAACCAGCGCAAACGACGGCCAACACGGCGACCCTCGGGCAAAAGTAACCGTCAGCGCGGATCTGCCACCCCGAGAGAAGCCTGAGACGCCAGGAGTTCGCAGCGACTCTGAGCCGCAGATTTGGCCTGTTGTTGAGACCAATTGAAGGCGAAATGCGCACGGGGGGCTGGACGCCACGGAACACTCAGAGCATTGTGAAAATGGTTCCCATCGAGCGGAATTGCCGCCTCGACCAAATCTCACTGCCGTGCCTTCCGTGGAGTTTCGCCGTGAAACAATCGGGTCGGAGATCGCGCCGATTCCTCACCGGGGTAATGTCTTTGTGCGTGGCGTTGGGCGTAATTGCGACCGCGCACGCAGGACTGGTCATTAACGTCACGCCGGCAGATGTGCCGGGGATGCCGCCCGTCATGTCGGGCGGCGGAAACCTTCCTGATATCATGAGCGCCGCCGCGGCGTACTGGATGGCGGCGTTCCCCGATGTCAACTGGACCGTCGATCTTCAGTATCAATGGGGAGGCATCGGCGTAGGATTGAATGCTCAATTCGAACCGACGGACGACATTGACGGGCATATCATCGAGGGCGACATTTACTTCAATAATTCCTCGGTCGACTGGTACGCCGATCCCAACCCGCTCAACATGCAAAGCCCGGCGTACGGACCGCTCGATTCGGAAACAATTGACTTCAACGGAAACCCGCTTAATATCGGCCGTTCGTGGCAAGCCCTGGCCGGCGGTCCGGCCGACAACTATCTCGACCTGCTGATGGTCGCCCAGCATGAGATCGGTCATGCCTTGGGGATCTACAATCCTCCGGCTACCGTTCAGGACGTAATCATCACGCCGGAAATCTCCAATACGTTTGCGGGGTATTCGATCTTCTTAGACGGTTTGCACGATCATATTGATAACCCCTTAACAGCGCTCATGGCGAGCGGTTTCCACATGTCCGCCGGTCAACGTAAAGGGATCAGCGCGGCGGACATCCTGGCGATCGCCGAGATCAACGGCTGGCAGAACCCCAACCTGAACCCCTACCCCGTTCCCGAGCCGTCTTCGGTCGTGCTGCTGCTCTTGGGAATTGGAATGTCTGTGCGATTTTTTGCCAGGGCCAGCGGCAAACGCAGCCTGCAGACGCTGAGCGCCTAGATTCTGCCTTCGCCGTCCTTGCCATTCAGGCAAAAGGGTAGTTGCCATCTGGGCCAACGGATACAATTCCGGCGGGGGGAAAACCGCTCCGAGTTGACGCACAACACGTCAACAAGAAGCCGGTAGCTGCGATCCGTTGCTCGTTCGACGGCGCGCTGCGTCACCTCCGCCCGCATCTCGCACTTGTTCCGGCCCAATCCGGCTCACCGCAACGCCCATTTAGAGAGGTCGATCATGGCCACTGCCGCCCCTACGCAAAAAATGCCCAAGATCCAGCAGACGACTTGCTTCATCGGAGGTAAGTGGATCCCTGCCGCCAGTGGTAAGACTTTCGAGACGATCAATCCGGCGACCGAAGAAGTGATTGCCACCGTGGCCGAAGGGGACGCCGCCGACGTCGACCTGGCCGTGGCCTCCGCGCGTGACGCGCTAGAGAACGGCCCCTGGGCCAGCATGGACGCCCGAGATCGTGGGCGCTTGATGTACAAGCTGGCCGACCTGATCGAAGAAGAGGCCGACGAGCTCGCCGCGCTCGAAACCCTGGACAATGGCAAACCGATTCGCGACTCGAAGGCCGCTGACCTGCCGCTGGTGATTGACTGCCTCCGCTACTACGCCGGCTTTGCCGACAAGATCCACGGGCAGACCATTCCGATTCGTGGCAAATACTTCTGCTACACCCGTCGCGAGCCGGTGGGCGTGGTTGGCCAGATCATTCCGTGGAACTTCCCGATGCTGATGGCGGCGTGGAAGTGGGGCCCTGCCCTGGCCGCGGGCTGCACGATTGTGATGAAGCCGGCCGAGCAGACGCCGCTGACCTGCCTGCGGATGGCCCGCCTGGCGCAAAAGGCAGGCATTCCGGACGGCGTGATCAACGTCGTGCCTGGCTATGGCCCGACAGCCGGCGCGGCGATCGTCAAACATCGCGGCGTCGACAAGATCGCCTTCACCGGCGAATACAAGACGGCCCAGATCATCATGGCTGACGCGTCGCAAACCCTGAAGCGGCTCACCTTCGAGCTGGGTGGCAAGAGCCCGAATATTGTGTTCGACGACGCCGATCTCGACGCGGCCGCCGCCGGGGCTCACGCCGGGCTGTACTTCAACCAGGGTCAGTGCTGTTGCGCCGGCAGCCGGTTGTTTGTGCAAGAGAAGGTCTACGACAAGCTGATCGACAAGCTGGCCGCGATGAACGGCAAGCGACAGTTGGGCAGCCCGTTCGATCCCAAGACCGAGCAAGGTCCGCAGGTCGACCAGGCGCAGTTCGACAAGATTCTGCACTACATCGACATCGGCAAGAAGGAAGGCGCGAAGTGCGTTACCGGCGGCAAGCGCTTCGGCGACCGTGGCTACTTCATTGAACCGACGTTGTTCACCGGCGTCGAAGACAACATGACAATCGCCAAGGACGAGATCTTTGGCCCGGTCCTGTCGGTGCTCAAGTTCAAAGACATGGACGAAATGGTCGAGCGCGGCAACAACACATTCTATGGACTGGCAGCGGCCGTTTGGACGCGCGACATCGGCAAGGCCCACCACCTGGCCGCCAAGCTGCGAGCCGGCACCGTGTGGGTCAACTGCTACGACGTCTTCGACGCGGCAGCCCCCTTCGGCGGCTTCAAAATGTCGGGCATGGGCCGCGAACTGGGCGAAAAAGGCCTCGACGCGTACACCGAAACGAAGACAGTCACGATCGCGATGGACTGAGCGACGTATGACAACGCCGCGAGGATATCGACCGTTCCCTCTCCCGGCGGGAGAGCGTTAGGGTGAGGGCCGATGCGCGCTTGTGGCTTCCATGTATGCGTAAGTACGAGAGCAATCGCGCCACTTTACCGTTAACGCGTTTGAGAGCGTTATGCACGCAAATAAGGGCAATCCGTGTCGTTGGTTGGATGCGTTGCTTCGTGCGCTGTCGGAAATCGACCTGAGCTACTGGGCGCCAATTTATTACCGCGGCAAAAAATACGGGGCCGCTGGTTATGAATTGGCAGACGGAACACTGCTTGCTCGAATTGTCGCTGATCGCTGCCAGGCGTTCAGCTATGGGAGACCCGTCCGCCTGATGACGTTTCGCGCGGAGTTTCGCCGCATCGCCGGTCGGCCGCGAGTGGCGGGGTTGATTCCGTGTCTCAATGGCCCTCACCCTGAGCTTGTCCGCCTTACGATCTGGCTCATGGGACGAAAACACGCCAAGTACGCGATCCCGTTGATTGCACCGTATTCGCAAAGCATCAATGTTCGTGTCCGCCGTGAAACGGCTCGCGCTCTGCGCCGACTCGAGGCCTGGTCTGAACTGCGGACGATGGCCGAGTTCGACTCCGATGAACGAGTCTGTTGTCTGGCAACGCCGGCGCCGGCAAAACCGTTCGACCAACGCATGGCAAGATTCGCTGGTGACACAAGGGAAGAACAGCCGGCAGCGCGACGCAGTCGCGCAATGACGTTCATAGAACGGGTCCCCATGGGCCCTGGCAAGATCCCCAAAACGCCGGAGTTCATCCGCGCGCTTCTCGAACGGATCCACCGACTGGTTCATGGGTGACTCAGTAGATTGCGGCGTACTTCGCTCCGATAAGCCGCAATGGACGAAGAAGTTTATCTGCAGATTTCGCAGATGGCCGCAGATTTGAAGTTTTTCAGTTCCCTTCTTCATCTGTGAAGTCTGTGGAATCTGCGGTCTAACCCTGTTTCAATCTGCGCCGCGCGGACCAGCCGCGATTCAAGTCAAGAGTTGCTGCCTCTCTCCGCGTCTCGGCGCCTCGGCGGTTCAACATTTTCGTTTTCAAGAGAGAATGCGATGAACCGCCGAGACACGGAGACGCAGAGGAGAATCAAAGCAGACGAAGGTCGGTGATCGACGATCCTCCGTCCGCGAGCCCCTGCCGATTGGTGTCGGGCAGCGGCCGCTCGGCACCCTCTGCGGCCAACTTTGTTCGCACGGACGACTGGAGTTGATAGCTCCGGTCGTACATAGTAGACCATCATTGCGTAATGGCTGACGTTCACCCAAGATCGAAAAGAGAGACCGCGTGCTGGAACTGTGCAACAAACTTGTCGCGGTGCTTCGTTCGCCGCCAGCGGACGTGACGCCCTGCGTCAGCCAGGCGAATTCTTATCGCGAGGTGATCTCGTTGCAGGCGGTGTTCGTCACGCTCACGGTGGCGCTGTTGGCCTATATCCAGCGTGATCCCACCTTTGATGTCAAGACGGACATCATGTTTGCGATGCTGACGGCCGTGCCGATCATTGGCCTGTTCCATATTGTCCGCGGTCGGGTTACCACGCCGCAGGGCGAAGTCTACGTTTGCACACAACCCGTTCGCCGATACGCTCGGCAGGCGTTTCTGCTCGACATGCTGATCGTGGCCGTGGTCTCGTATTTGTACTGGCAAGGCTTGTTGCCTGGGCAGTGACGTGGGAACCACTTCGATGGACTCGCTTTCGTTTGCCGATCGAATGCAAGCCGGCAAGGCGCTGCGCCAACAGATCTCTCGCGCCGCGCAAGCCGAGTGGCAGCATGGCAAGCAGCGGCGCGACCCGATCGAGGTGCTCGAAGCGTCGAACGCCGGCCGCTTGCCGGAGCTGATCCCAATCCGCTACGGCCGGATGCTTCGCAACCCGTTCGCGTTTCTGCGCGGCGCGCCGGCCGTCATGGCGTGCGACCTGGCCATGACTCCTACGATGGGCGTGCACGTGCAGGCCTGCGGCGACTGCCATCTGGTCAACTTCGGCCTGTTCGCGTCGCCAGAGCGGAATCTGATCTTCGACGTCAACGACTTTGACGAAACGCTCCGTGCGCCGTGGGAATGGGACCTCAAACGGCTGGCGGCCAGCTTTGTGGTAGCCGGACGCTTGAACGGTTTTGCCGAGGAGCGCTGCGCCGACCTTGCCCGCGCCGCCGGACGTTCGTATCGACAACACCTGTATGAGTTCGCACAGTTGAGTCCGCTCGACGTGTTCTACTTTCGCGTCAACGCGACCGACTTGGTCGAGATCGAGCGGACTGAAAAAGCGCGAGACGCCCGCGCGCAGATGATCGAGAAGGCCCGCAATCGCGTCGGCACGCATCTGTTTCCGAAAATCACCGAAGAAGTCGGCGGCCGGCGGCAATTCATTGAAAACCCGCCGATCATCACCCGCGTCACCGACGAAGCGCAGCTAGCGATGATCCGCCAAGGGCTGGTCGATTATCGTCAAACGCTCAGCGACGATCGACGCTTCATGTTCGATCGCTACCGGTTGGAGGATTTCGCGCGGCGCGTGGTGGGCGTCGGCAGCGTCGGAACTCGATGCTATGTGGCGCTCCTGGTGTGCGACGACACGAACCCGCTGCTGTTGCAGATCAAAGAAGCCCGCCGCTCGGTCCTGGAGCCCTTCGCGGAGAAATGCCCTTACCAGACGCAAGGCCAGCGCGTCGTGGCCGGGCAGCGCTTGATGCAAGCCGCCAGCGACGTCTTCCTGGGCTGGCTGCGCGGCGGCGACGGCGCCGATTACTACGTGCGGCAGTTGCGCGACATGAAATTCTCGATTCCGGTCGAAGACCTGGGCGCCTGTAGCCTGGAGCGCTACGCCGAAATCTGCGGCTGGACACTGGCCCGCGCGCACGCCAAAGGGGGCGACGCCGCCACAATCAGCGGCTACCTGGGCCGCGGCGACAACTTCGACGAAGCCCTCAGCAAATTCGCGGTAGCGTACGCCGACCAGACCGAAGCGGACCACACGGCGCTAGTGAACGCAAGGCGTGACGGGCGGATCGAGGTCTGCGAAGAGAATCTTTAAACGCAGCGTCGTCGTGCCGTTGTGGTAAATCTGAACGTTTTCAGAGTCAATGGAACCACGACGACACAACGACACGACGAAGAATTGGCAGCAGTCCAGCACTACCTTCTTCCCCTCTGCTTTCTCTGCGTCCTCCGCGGTTAATCTTCTTCCTTGTAGCGGAACAAAGCGGATTGACCGCAGAGGACGCAGAGGAAAGGCAAGTTCGACGGAACTCGTTTGCGGCATTGCGCTAGCGCCACGATTGCCGCTTGCTTACTTCTTGGTTGGCAGTACTGAGAGTCCCTTCACGCCCAGGTCTAAGCGAAAGACTCCGCCGCCGGCGTTGGATTTTTCGTCGCCGATGCCGCCGGTGACGAAGAGCTGATCCCCCTTCGGGCCGCCGAATGCGACGTTGCTGGTTGTGAGGTTGCCGCCCGGATAGCGAGCCAGCAGTTTCCCTTCGGGGCTCAGCACTTGCACCTGTTTCATGCCGTAATGGGCCACATAGAGATTGCCGGCCGCGTCCAGGCACATGCCGTCTGGCTGGTTGTCGATCTGGCCGGCGGCTTCGTCCTTCTTCGGCAGGTCGGCCAGCACGCTGCGATTGCCGATCTTGCCTGGCGCCGTCACATCGTAGACCAGCACGCGGTTCTGCTTGCTTTCGGCGACGTACAACTTCTTGCCGTCCGGGGTGAGCACGATGCCATTGGGAAACGCGAGTCCCTTGTCGCAGAGATGCGTCTTGCCTTTGGCGTCGACATAGTGAACCGTGCCGATCGTGTTCTTCTCGTCCGAGCCGCCTGGATCAGTAAAGTAGAAACCGCCGTTGGCGGTGTCGAGCGACAGATCATTCGGGCCGCGCAGCGGCTGGCCATCACATTCTTTCGAAGCCGGATTGAGCAATTTGCCGTCGGCCGAAAGACGCAGCATGGCGTGCTGACTGGCGTCGCACACCAGGTGCGTGCCATCGGCGAGGACCTTGTGACCGTTCGGCGAGCCGGTCTTGGCCCAATTCTTCTGTTTGCCGTCGAGTGTGAACTGGACGATCGTGTCCCCTTCAGACGTGTAGCCATTGCCGGCGTGGTCGAAGACGACCCCTTCGCAGTAGTGTGGAACTTGAATCACCTTCATCGGCTCAGCAGTCTTGGGGAGATCCGCGGCGATCGCGGGCAAGGCGACTAGCGAGGTGAGCGTAGTGCAAACGGCGAATGCATGGCGAAACGTCATGGAAGTTGACTCCGAGTTGACCGGGCGTGAAAGCGGTAGCGTGGCAGAGGAACGATGACCGTAGATATAGGCGGCCAACGGTCGCATCGCAATGGTCGGCATCGGGTTCATTCTTTGAACCACGAGGCGCTAGTCGCGGGGCATTCGTCGTATTAAAACGAAATCGAGCGCGCCACTCGGCTCGGCGGGAGCCTCGCCCTCCCGGCTTGCGTAATTCGTTCGCAAACCCCAAAACCCAAACCTCAAGCCTTCCTCCGCTGCTTGCTTGCGCGCGCCGCTCTGTTTAGATTGAAACCACGCTTTGCCCAAGAGCGCGCTTCGCCCTACCGCACGCAATCGCCCAGGAGTTCTGTTGTGAGCACGCCCGAATCGCTCGGGCCTCGGCCTTCGTCGCGCCGTGGCTTCCTTTCTGCAGCGGCCGCCAGCGGCGGTCTTGGCCTCGCGGCGCTAGCGACTGGCTGTGCGCAGCCCTCGGCCGGCGGTTCCGGCGGCGGCGACGGCAAGCAACTGCGCGCCGCGTTCTCGACCGGCGGGCTACAAAGCACCTGGTGCCAGCTTGGTAAAGAGACCGCGGAACTGTGGGGCAAGCTGCTGAACGTCAAAATCGAATGGTATGACGGAGAGTTCGACGCTCAGAAACAGCGCAGCAAGCTCGACCTGATTGTCGACGACGATTGGGACTTCTGTTGTTTTCAGGCGATGCAGACCGATACGCTCGAAGAGCCGGTGCGCCGTTTGAAGAAGCGCAACATCCCGGTCATCTCGATGGACACGATGATCGTCGAGAAGGACCGCATGCGCGACGTGGGCGTCTGGTGCGAGGTGCGGCCAGACCAGGTCTTTATGGGGCGCAGCAGTACCCGCTATATGCTCGAAAAGATCGGCGGGCGTGGCAAGGTGATCCATATCGGCGGGCTCAGCGCGCACAGTGGCGCCCAAGGCCGCAACCGCGGCTTCGAGGAAGCGATCAAGGACTTCCCAAATGTCGAAGTCCTGGGCGGCGGCGTCCGTTGGTGCGATTGGGAAAAAGAAAAGGCCCGCAATGTCTTCGAGTCATTCCTCAATCAAACCACCGAGCCGATCGCCGGCGCGTTCTTTCACAATGACGACATGGCCGTGGCCTGCATCCCGGCGCTGAAAGGAACGCCGCACGAAAAGATGATCGTCACCGGCGTAGACGGCCAGAAGGAAGGCCTCACGGCAATCCGCGAAGGAGCGCTCTCGGCCACCACGGTCAATCCGGTCTGCTTGATCCACATGACGGCGCTGGCCATCGGGCAGTTCGTCGTTCGAAATAAAGAATCTGTCGACACACTACCACTCGAGATCGTAACGCCGGGACCGCTTGTCTCCCAGGACAGCGGCAATCTGGACGCGATGTTCTTCCTGGCAGACCCACGGCATTGCCTGGTATGAAGATGAGGACTTGAGGACGAAGGCTTGAGGCCTGTGGCTAGAGACTTGAGTAAGAAGGCCGGTCGACGGGAGGGCGAGGCTCCTGCCGAGCCGCGAAGCTCAATCTGCAATCAATCTCAGAAGATTAGCCACAGAATCGCGGCTAGCGCCTTGCGGCTCACGAATACGAAGAACCGGAGGGCTTGCGCCCTGCCGCTTACGAAGAAGACGTTTTGCTCATGAACGCCACTGCAACCGCGCCGCTGTTGGAATGCCGTGGGATCGGCAAGCGGTTTGGTGGTGAGATTGCCCTGGACGGTGTTGACTTCACGCTTCGCGCCGGCGAAGTGCATGGCGTGGTCGGCAGCAATGGCGCCGGCAAGAGCACCTTGATGAAGATCCTGGCCGGCGCCCTGCCCGACCATGACGGGCAGATCCTCTTGAATGGTCGGCCGGTTATGCTGGCCACGCCGCAGGCCGCCCTCCGCCACGGCATTGCCATGGTCTATCAGGAACTTTCTGGCATCGGCCAGCTCTCGGTCGCTGAAAATCTCTTTCTCGGCCGCCAGCCTGTCACGCGCTTCGGCCGGATCGATTGGCGCGCGATGCACAAAGCCGCCACCGAGCAAATCAAAGAACTGCAAATTGATGTTGAGACACACCGCCGGCTGGAGCGTTGCTCGTTGGTGGTGCGGCAGATGGTCGAAATTGCTCGCGGACTGCACAGCGGCGCCAGCGTGCTAATTTTGGACGAGCCAACCAGCGCACTAAGCCCACCGGAGACTCGCCGGCTGTTCGACCTGGTGCGGCGACTCCGCGAGCGCGGCGTGGCGATCGTCTTCATCAGCCACTTTATTGAAGACGTGCTCGAAATCTGCGATCGCGTCACCATCCTCCGCTCCGGTCGACGTGTCGACACGCGGGCCGCTGCCGACACCGATAAGCACGCCGTGATCCACGCGATGCTTGGCCATAAACTCGACGCCCGCGAAGTGGGCTACGAGACCGGCGTCGATCTGCCGCCGCGCACGAGCACACCGCCGACATTGGTTGCCGAACAGCTAATTCCGCCGAGCGCGACCGGCGCGCACGACCAGGCTGCGATCGATCTGGCCGTTTCGCCGGGCGAATGCCTGGGTATTTACGGCTTCGTCGGGTCGGGACACCAAGAGTTGGTTCATTGCCTGGCCGGCGCGTTGCGGCCGGCGTCTGGCCGCGTGCTGCTCGATGGAAGCGCGCTCGCGCCGGGGAGCACGCACGACGCCGTGGCCCGGGGCGTGGTGCTGGTGGCTTCGGACCGCGGGCAGACGCTGGCGCATAATGCCGAGATATATAAGAACGTTACGCTCGCGCATCTGAAGCGGGCCGCGGGCAGCTGGCTTTCGCAGCGCAAAGAAACGCCGATCGCCGCGAAATTGCTGGCTCGCGTCGGCTGTCGGCCGGCGGATCCGCTGCTCAAGGTTGGCAATCTTTCGGGCGGAAATCAGCAAAAAGTTGTGCTGGCCAAGTGGCTGCTCGGCCCGATTCGTGTGCTGCTGTTGGATGAGCCCACCCGAGGAATGGACGTCGAAGCGAAGGAAGAAATTATGCGTCTGGTGGCCGAGCAAAAGCGGGCGGGCGTGGCCGTGGTGCTGGCTTCGAGCGAGCCAGAGGTTGTGCTTGCGCACGCGGACCGGATACTAGTCACCAGCCGCGGGCAAGTGGCCAAGGAGTTCGCCGGCTGCGCAGTCGACAAACCAACGCTCCTGCGGTTTGCGTAGCGCACGCAACAATTGTGTAGGGTACGCACCCCGTGCGTACCAGAAACAGACCAACGAACAACGAAAGATGGTACGCACGGGGTGCGTACCCTACGGGCGCCATGGCTGAACCTGCTGTTTCGACACCCAAAGATGTTTCGCTCTTTCGCCGCCTGTTTGGGCGCGTCGAGGCTCAGGATATTGCGCCGGTTGCCACGCTGCTGTTGCTGATTGTCTTTTTCGGCATTGCCACCGGCGGCGCTTTTTTCAAGCCGGCCACGTTTGTGCAAACGTTGCGACAAGGGTCGGTGCTGGCAATCGTTTCGGTCGGGCTGACGTACGTGCTGCTGTGCGCCGAGATCGACCTGGCCGTCGGGATGATCGCGCTGTGGACTGCTTGCCTGTGTGGCTGGCTGTTGTCTCAACCGTTTGCCGCGGGACCGCAAGGAGCGCAAGCGGTGTCGGGCTGGCTGGTGGCACTGGTGATCTTCGTTCCGCTGTTGACCGCCGTGCTGCTCGGTCTCATTTCCGGCACACTAACTGTTTGGTCGCAGTTGCCCAGCTTTATCATCACGCTGGCCATGATGAACATCGCCGATGGCATGTCTCGCTGGCTGACCAAGAGTATCACGTTCAAGATGCCCGAAGTGCTTAACATGATCGGCAATCGCGGCATCGAGATCACCAATAGGATTGAGATACCCTACAGCGCCATTTTGGCGACTGTGGTCATCGTCGTCGGTCATGTCGTCCTACAACACACGCGTTTTGGTCGCTACGTCTACATGACAGGCGGCAATCGTGAAGCGGCGAGGTTGGCCGGCGTGCGAACCGGGCGGATCGTGATCGCCTGCCTGGCGATTTGCGCGTTCACCGCCGGCGTGGGCGGGCTGGTCAACGCGGGCCGCTTAAAGAGTGTCAGTCTCGATCAGAACACCGACTTGCTGCTAAGCGCCGTCGCCTGCGTCGTCCTCGGCGGGACCAGCCTGTTCGGCGGATCTGGCGGCATGGGCCGGACTGTGATCGGCGTGCTCACGTTCAGCGTGTTGCAAGTCGGACTGAACCAGGTTCACTGGATCGACGAAATGGCGCGGACGCTATTGATGGGGCTGGTTTTGGTGTTTGCCCTGGTCGTAAATGGGCTATTGTCGAAAAAACGCTGAGCAAAGGTTTCTTTTCACGAATCAACGCCAGTCATCGTAATAACAGCTGGGAATCCACCACCGATGAACTTTCGATTGACGAATTGCGTTCTGCTTTTGGCGACGCTCAGCGCACTTGCCGTGCAAGGTCAAACTGCCGTGGCTGCCGACAAACAAAAGCCGGTGACGATCATCTTTGACACCGACATGGGGAACGACATTGACGACGCACTCGCGCTCGGCGTGATCCATGCGCTGCAGAGTCGCGGCGAATGTCGATTGGCCGCCGTGACGATCAGCAAGGACAATCCCCATTGCGCGCCGTTCATCGACGCGATCAACACCTTCTATGGTCGCGGAAACATTCCGATCGGCATGGTTCGTAATGGAGTCACGCCGGAAGACGGCACATACCTTCGCCCGCCGCTCGAAGCGAAAACTGGCGCTGCGCCGCGCTACCCACGCAAGTTGCAGTCGGGCGATCAGGCGCCCGAAGCCGTCACGCTATTGCGCAAGACGTTGGCGGCAGAGCCGGACGGTTCGGTCGTGATGGTCGTGGTTGGGTTCTCGACCAATATTGCGCGGCTGTTGGATTCGCCGGCCGACGCTGTATCGCCACTGACCGGCAAGGAGCTTGTGAAGGAAAAGGCGCCGCTGCTGTCGATCATGGCCGGCAACTATGGGCCGAAACCGGAACGAGAGTACAACGTGGTCGAGGACGTCGCCGCGGCGCGCAAAGTTTACGCCGAGTGGCCGACCGCGATCGTCGCCAGCGGTTTTGAAATTGGCCTGGCGATCAAGTTTCCGGCCACCAGCATTGAGCGGGACTTCAACTACGTCGAGCACCATCCGCTCCGCGAAGCGTACGAGCATTACATGAAGATGCCCTACGATCGCGAGACGTGGGACTTGACCAGCGTCCTCTACGCAGTCCGTCCGGACCGCGGCTACTTTGATCTCTCGGAGCCAGGCGTGATCACGGTCAACGACGCGAAACTCACTCGCTTCACACCAGCGGTCAGCGGTCAACATCGCTACTTGAAGGTCAACGCCGAGCAGATCGCGCGCGTCCGCGAAGCACTGATCGCACTGGCCAGCCAGCCGCCCGACGCTGTGAAGAAGCCGTAGTCAAAGATGATTTTTGCCACAGAGGTCACCGAGGACACAGAGAGAAGAGTGCATCCGCAGATTTCGCAGATGACCACAGTTTGTGAGAAGTACGAAAGCGCGCCGCGTCGCCCTCCTACTTCTCGTCCTCCCTGATGCACGACGTGGACTTAAGCGGTCATCTTCAAGCCGATGATCGCCACGATCAGCAGCACGAGAAAAAAGATTCTCGGTGCGCTGGCCGACTCGCCTAAGAAGGCGATGCCTAGCAGCATGGCGCAGGCCGCGCCAATCCCGACCCAAACGGCGTAGGCCGTGCCGATCGGCAGCGTGCGCGCGGCGAGCGACAGCAGGATCATGCTGATCACGATTCCGGTGATCGTGAGCACGCTCGCCAAGGGCCGTGTGAATCCGTTGGTCAGCTTCAACCCAACAGCCCAGCCCCCTTCCAACAATCCGGCAACGACAATCAAAAACCACGCCATACAGACGCTCCCTTATGCAGGGCGTCGTCTTGTCCTAACCGGGTACGGCGCATCTCGTCCGGGGCCAACCGCGGCCACAGGTATTTTAGGCCCCTGCGGAATCTCGGCAATCCGCGCCGGCGTCGGTCCCAAACTCCTGCGATCCCTCCTCCTGAAAAATCTTCTTGACTCGGTTTGAAAAGCCACTACTATAAAACCAAATCTAAATAACCAAATGTCGTAGCGAGCCGAAAGCACGCGGGGCAAATCGACAAAAACAGGCAGCTAACCAGGAGGGTCCTTCCCATGTCCAGGCCACCGGCCAAAGAGCTGACGGAGCGCGAGCTCGAGATCATGCACGTCATTTGGAACAGCGAAGAGCCAACCGTCCAGGAAGTCCGAGACGCGCTCGCCGCCGCCGGGCTCGAGCGGGCTTACACCACCGTCGCCACGCTGGTGCGAATCCTGCACGACAAGGGTTTTATCGAGCAAACGAATGACCAGCGGCCCTTCCGATTTCGGGCCGCCCGCTCGTACGAAAAAGTCTCCGGCTCACTACTCAGGGACATGTTGGACCGCGTCTTTCGCGGCTCGCGCGAGCAATTGCTCGTCCGGCTGGTCGAAGAAAAGCGCTTGACCGCCAAGGAGCGGGCGATGCTCGAAGCCCTACTCAAGGAGCAGCAAAAATGACATCGCTGGCGATGAATTCATTCGGTGTTGCGGCCGTCTGGGGGATTGCCCAGGTCAGCGCGGTCGCGCTGTTGGCGATTTTGTGTTACGCGCTCGTTCGACGTCGCGGGCCTGCCGCGCGTTCGCACGTTGCCGCCACTTCGCTCGGCGTGACATTGCTCGTCGCGGCGCTCGCTCTTTCTCCCTGGCCTCGCTGGTTTTCGGTATCGTCCAACCAGGAGATCGTAGCGGCGACCTCGGAAGCTTCCAGCGGAGAAACCGGCCAGGCTGAACTAGCGAAGGACTCCGCCAGCGCCACCGGCGAGTTGGCGACAAGGCCAGGGCCATCGAAGCAATCGCCCAACACCATCGACGTTGCCGCGACGTTCTGGCAGACGATGCTCCGCGAGTTGGCGACTACGCCCCCTACGAACGCAGATGGCTGGCGCCTTTCGTGGCCTGGCGTGGTGGCGCTAGGTTTGGGAATTGCAGTCGTCGTCGGTGCGCTACGCCTCGCTCTCGGGCTGTGGGGTGTCCGGCAACTTTGCCAGTCGAGCCGGCCGATTGTAGATCGTGAGCTATTGGCCGAAGTCGACCGGCTGCGTCGCGCGATGAATTGCGCTCGGCCCGTCAAACTTCGTTCCAGCTCGCGACTGTCCAGCCCCGTAACCGTCGGCTGGCGACGGGCGCTAATCATTCTGCCGGCCGATTGGGACGGCTGGAACGAGGCCGAACTGCGGACGGCGCTCGCGCATGAACTGGCGCACATCGTGCGTGGCGACTACGCGGCGGGCTTGCTCGCCCAGCTGTGCGTAGCGGCGAATTATTACCATCCACTCGTGCACTGGCTGGCCCGCCGGCTCCGTTTGGAGCAGGAACTGGCCGCCGACGCCGTGGCAGCGACCGTGATTGGTTCGCGCGGCGAGTATCTGTTGACGCTCGCGCAGTTGGCGCTGCGCTGTGATGACCGACCCGTCGCCTGGGCGGCAAGAGCGTTCTTGCCAGGCCGAGGCGCCCTTTCCAGGAGAATCGAAATGCTTCGCGATGCAGGGCAGGTGTTGACGCGACCATTGTCTGGGACCAGTCGAGTGGCCATTGCCGCCGCGCTGGTGTGTGTGGGAATTCTCACCGCCGGAGTGCGCGGGCCGGACGATCGCGTCGGGTTGGCGGTGGCCGCCGAGCCACCGGGCAAAGTCGTTACTAGCGGCAATGTAACGCTCAACAAGGCGCCGTTCGATCTCAGCCAGATCCCGCGAGATTCGCAGGTTATCGTGGCCTTTCGGCCATCGCAGATCTTCCACCAAAAGTCCTTGAAGCCAATTGCTGAAATGATCAACGCAATGGGTGAATTTAAGGAGAACTTTGGCTTCTCGATCGAAACAGTGGAAGAGGTGATCATCGGAACCAGTTCGTTCGAGGCGCAGAAAAACCCGCAGAGCCTTCCGGGGCTGATGACATCGGTCATTCGCACAAAAACTCCGATCGATGGCGACAAGCTGCGACTCACGGCACGCCGCGAGCCTGGGATTGAGGAGATCGCCGGCACGAAGCTGTACTCCGGAGCCGAGCGTAACGACCTGGCCCACTACTTCGTCAACGAAACGACGTTGGTCGTGGGAGACGTGGAAAAGCTGCGTGCCTGGTTGAAGAGTGGCGTCAAGAAGAATTGGGCTCCAGCCGGCTGGGACGACTTTGCCAATAGCGATGCCGCTCTGTGGATGGACGTCAAGTCAATGCGGGCCGCAATGAAGGCGGCGAGCCAGACTCCGGCCGCGGCGATGGCTGGTTCTTTCTCGGTTCTGTGGGACGGAACCGACAGCCTGATCGGCGGCGGCTGGGTCGGCGATTCGATCAAGCTGCGCGCCGCGGCAAAATGCACCAGCCCAGAAAACGCGGAAAAAGTGCAGAAGACGCTCGAAGCCCTGATCACTTTGGCGACGAACAGCGCAGACGCGCTCAAGAACAAGCCTAATCCTGGACTCGGCGGCGCGGAAATGTCGTTAATCAATAGCGGCGCCAAGTTGCTGAGCCAGGTCAAGCTGTCGCGCAAAGAAGTGATCGTCGAAGCCACGGTCGACGCTCAGATCGAATCGTTGACGATGTTCGCGGCCATCGCGCCGGCTGTCAGCACCGCCCGCGACGCGGCCCGCCGCGCCCAAAGCGCGAACAACATGAAGATGTTGGCGCTCGCCATGCACAATTACCACGACCTGTATAAGCACTTTCCGCCGGCCGTGCTGAGCGGCCCGGACGGTAAGACGCCCTACAGTTGGCGCGTGGCGCTGCTCCCCTTCTTGGATCAGGACGAGCTCTATAAGCAGTACAAGCTCGATGAACCTTGGGATAGCGAAAACAACAAGAAGGTGCTGGCGAAGATGCCGGCCGTGTTCCGCTGTCCGAGCGACGATCCAAAGTCGCTGAACGCTGCGTATTTCGCCGTCGTCGGCCCGCAGACTTTGTTCCACGACAACACCGGGACAGCAATTCGAAAGATCACCGACGGCACGTCCAACACAATCATGTTCGTCGACGCCAAGCGCGACATTCCCTGGACAAAACCGGAGGATATTGATGTGCCAGCGGACAAGCCGCTGCCCAAGTTCGGGGGATGGTTTTCCGGCGTCACACTGATGACGTTCGCTGATGGCAGCGCGCGTCCGGTCGGCCCACTGCTGGACCAAACGCTTCGTGCGATCTTCACGAAAGACGGCGGCGAGGCCATCCCGCCCATCGAGTCGGCAAAGTAAATCGAACAAGCGCCTGCCGAAAAAAACGATTGTTTCTATCGCCGATCGGGCAGTGGCGAACAAGCCGAGGCGCAGCGCAATCGCGCCGCCTCGGCTTGCTGTTTTGGGGCCCTCGCGCATGACGACTCCCTCTCCCGCCGGAAGAGGGCCGGGGTGAGGGCAGAGATGTGCATTGGGTCGTTCACACTAGCTTGGCCTCATCGCGCCGCTTTGCCCACATCCGTCTTGCTGCGCAAGCCACCTTCCCCCAGAGGGGGAAGGATTCGCGAGGCGCCCATCCTTGAACTTCATCCTGCCCCACTTCACACGGCCCTACTTCGGCCGGTTTTCGTTTTTGTCGAGCATCGGCTGGAGCTCTTGCACGAAGTCCTGCACGTCTTCGAAGTCGCGATAGACGCTGGCGAAGCGGACGTAGGCCACCTGGTCCAATTGCCTGAGGTGTTGCATCGCCAGCTCGCCCAGGTAGCGGCTTTCGACTTCGGTGTCGCAGTTGGCGTACATGTCGGCTTCGATCGCCGTGACCACCGCTTCGAGCTGTTCGTCCGAGATGGGGCGTTTCCAACACGCTTTTTCGAGGCCGCGTTTGATCTTCTCGCGCTCAAAAGGCACTCGCACGCCGTCCTTTTTGACGATCTTGATGACCATCTCTTCGATCCGCTCGTACGTCGTGTAACGGCGGCGGCAGGCGACGCACTCGCGGCGGCGGCGAATGGCGAATCCATCTTCGCTGGCGCGCGAATCCGTGACGCGGTCGTTATCGACTCGGCAGAAAGGACACTTCATATCGGCTGGCGCCGCCCGACGTTCAGTCGAGGGCCTCTCGCGGTGGGGGTGGAACAAGAACTCACCCGCTCTGCCAGTTTACCCTACTGACGCGAAATCCAGTAGCAGATGCTAGCGCGAGATACAAAATCTGCCGCTGTTGGTCTCATGGGGATGGCCTGCCGCAGGTTGGGCCGGCCGGATGGATTGAGGGGGAGTCGAGCGGTTGACTCTGCCCGGCTGCGGGCGAAGCAGGCATTAAGAAGAGAAGAGTGGAAAGTAGTGAGTAGACCGCAGTGGCATCGGCCGCTGCTGACTGACGACTTGCCGCAGCGTCCGTCCCGCTACTGACTACTGTCCACTCTCTACTGCTCTATTTTTTCGCCAGGGGCGAAAAAATGGAGACGAAGGGGATCGAACCCTCAACCCCCGGCTTGCAAAGCCGTGGAGACTCTACAGAAGGCGTTGAAATACAAGAGGTTGCGTCACATCCTGCGATCGAACGCACCGCTGGACGCACCAGCGACGTTCACCTTGAGCGAGTGATTCAGGCATGGGAGATGGTGCCTGAGTCAATCAAGCACGCGATTTTGACGCTAATCGCCGCGTCGGAGTAACGCCATCGTTGCGCTCAACATTGGCTTGGGATTCTGTGGTTTAGCATGGCACGGATGGGCAAATTCGGAGACCACCACGAGCATTATGGCCGGATTCGCATCGATTCTGTGCATTGCTGGCGCGGTCAAACTTCGACCGAGACGACTTTCCGATCTGCCGATGCGCAAGCAGTTGGCTTTCGCAGAGCGATTGGGAATCGATTCACGCGGGATGGACAAGCGGACTCTTTCGATCGCCATCGATGAGCCGCTAGGCGATCGTGACAAATAAACGTTCTGCCAGCGATGACCTGACGATCGTCAGGAGTAGCCAAATCTTGCAGAGGGCGGTGCATGCGTTAAGTGCGTTATGACGCACGTGGCGGTTGCCAAAGAAACCGCCCAAACCCTCCGTCTGCCCAAGGGTCAGACGCGATGTTTTGCCAGCACCCCACAGACATCCCGATTTTAGCAGTTTACTCATGCCTCCAAATTTCGTTTGCATTGAACATGGTGGATTCAAGCTCATCATGATTGCTACACTAGAATGCAACTGCCACGTGAAATCAGCATGGAATCTAAGTAATGGCCACGACTGTATTGGATATGGCGAGGACGGGTTCTGGCCAGATGGGGGCGATGCCTACGTGTAGTCCGCCGAGTGTGGCGAGTTATCTGATATCACAGGATCAAACGATCACCAGGCCAACAAGCGAAGTGGTCATGGTGCCGAGGTGTGAGGTCTCGGTCGAATTTTGCAACACTGGTATTCGAGTCTACTGCGTCTGCGAAGACGATATATCGACGTCGAATCTGATTGCTCTAACTCGAATGACCGCCGGTGGTATGTGTAGTATCTGCTGCATGATGAATGGGATGGTTTTACTTCAAGCCAACTTCCCACTGTGCAATTGTTCGTTCGAGTACATCGATCATGGCGTTGTGTTCGTATTGTTAGCGATCGATTCTGCTGTGATGGCTTTGCTCCAAGGACAACTGGACTGCATGAATCGATTAATGCAAGCTGGCTGCATGTGTTGCATTTGCATTAGTGGCGTCCCAATCTGCGTCGGTACAGGCGGGACGTCTCTAAGGCACAAAGAAAACCAACCAGTAGTTGAGCTGCCAACTTTTTCGTCGAAGGTTTCTCTCGAATCAAATATTGGCCCAGCGAAAATAATCGCATCGCCGGACCGACAGCACGAGAAGAAGGCTCAAGTTAGAAAGTTGACAAAACTGGTTGGGTCAATTGCAAACGAAATTAATGAGACGGTGGAAGCGGCCGATCAGCTCATCGCATATTTGAAATCAAGGGAATCGCACTGACCGTTGATTTGCGGTCAGTTGTACGTTGAAGGAGAAACGCACCGTGTTCACCCGCCTATTTGCAAGCGCTCGCGATATGTATGAGGGTTACATTAAGCTGAGGTGCAAAATGAGCGAACTGGCCGAACTCGTGCCACGAGAGTTGGCGAGGATTGATGCTCAATTATTACGAGATTCCGCGAAGATTGACGTTCGGCTGTCAGCATTGGAAGCGACCCTAGGCGGACTTTCGACGAAGT
>Ga0070665_100001225_pt1 | contig 31223 bp, 24 predicted proteins | sample KBSS13metaG_FD_65862 | JGI IMG/M metagenome (GOLD analysis project Ga0070665, IMG submission 65862) | Switchgrass rhizosphere microbial communities from Kellogg Biological Station, Michigan, USA - KBS S1-3 metaG | ecosystem: Host-associated > Plants > Roots > Rhizosphere > Soil ... | reverse complement strand
CGAGCCCAGGTTCGTAGATCGGGATGCCGCCCGACTGCAGGCGCTCGATCTTGCCCGCATCCTTGTCGATGCAGGTCACCTCATGGCCGAAATCGGCGAAACAGGCCCCGCTCACCAGGCCCACATAACCTGCTCCGAACATTGCAACGCGCATGAACACCTCCGACCGAGCGATCTTGGTTGACGAGCTGCGCCACAGGCGGCGCCGGAGGCAACACACACCACGGATCGCGCAACATCTATGGCCAGCCCGCAGCCGGTTTTATCGTTTGACTGAAATTCGAGGCGTCGCAGGGATTTAGATCCTCGCAGGTTCTGTAATCCCGAGGAGCGACAATGGAGTCCGAGCAGCTTAACGGCTCATCCGCGGCTCTTCAGCGTTGGGGCGTTTCGGCGCTGCATGGCTGGCGCCACGAACCCGCGCAGCCGGTGCAAGGCGGCCTCCTCGATGTCCAGCGCTGGGTGGCCCTGCTTCGGCGGCGCGGCCCGATGTTGCTGGCGGTTGCGTCGGTGATCTTCGCGGGCTTCGTGCTGAAGACGATGCTCGACCAACCGATGTACACGGCGCAGGTCGAGATTGTCGTCGATACGCGGCACGAGCAGATCATCGACGCCAAGCCGGTGGTGCAGGATCTCCCGCGTTCGACCCAGGAAGCAAACGTCGTCGATACCCAGGTCGCGATGCTGCGTTCGCGTCAGCTCGCGGCGAGCGTCGTTCGGAAGCTGAACCTCGTGAACGACCCAGAGTTCAACGGCGACTTGGCGCCCGCGTCGGGGCCGCTGGCCTGGCTTTCAGGCTCGCCGCAATCGACGAGCCCTTCGCCGAAGAGCGATGCGCAGACCCGGGAGAAGGTGGTCGATGCGCTCCTTGGACGCCTAGCCATCAAGCGTAAGGGGCTCACCTACGTCATCGGCATCACCGTCACCACGGCCGATCCTGAAAAGTCCGCGCGGATCGCCAACGCCTACGCGAACAACTTCCTGTCCATGAACTGGGATTCGAAGGCCGACGCCACGCGCCGGGTGAACGAGTGGGTGAGCGGACGTTTGGGAGGGCTGCGGCGGCAGGTCGAGCAGTCCGAGGCGGACGTTCAAAATTACAAGATTGCGAACAATCTGCTTTCCGCCTCCGGCGTGCCGCTGAGCGAGGCTGAGATCTCGAACTACAGCCAACAGGCCGCGACGGCGCGAGCCGCGCTCGCAGAGGACCTGGCGCGGTTGAACACCGCGCGGGCTCAGCTCGCCCGCGGGTCGAGCGGCGACGACGTGGGCGAAGCGCTCGGCTCGGACGTCGTGATGGAGCTTCGCAAGCAGCGGGCGCTCATCAGCGCGCGCTACGCAGGCCTCGAGCGCCGTTACGGTCCGCGGCATCCGGATCTGCAGACGGCCGAACGGGAGCTCGCCGATATCGACGCGCAGATCCAGGCGGAGATCGGGCGCGTGATCTCCAACCTCGAGGCCAAGGTGCAGGTGTCCCGGCAACGCCTGGCCTCGGTGCAGGGCTCGCTGGGCGGCGCCCAGGGCGTACTTGCAGCCAACAACCGCGCCGCGGTTCGTTTGAACGAGCTTCAGCGCAACGCCGACGCGGCGAAGGGGATCTACGAGAGCTTCCTGAACCGGTACAAGGAAACGAGCGCCATGGCCGGCATGGTCGCGCCGGACGCCAGGCTCGTGTCATGGGCCAGCGTGCCGACAGAGGCGTCTTCGCCGAATCTGAAACTCAATCTCGCCCTGGGGGCCCTGGTGGGGCTGATGGCTGGTCTCGCGGCCGCCTTGGCCGCGGAAATGCTCAACTCTGGACTGTCCACCTCCGAGGACGTCGAAGAAGGCATTGGGGTCCCCTGCCTGGGATCGGTGCCCTTGCTCCGGCGCAACGGCGCATCGCCAAGCGCATATCTCGTCTCCAAGCCACGATCTGCCTTTGCCGAGGCTTTCAAGGTGCTGCAGACGTCGTTGCTTCATCTGGGCGACGACGTGCCGCCGCGCGTCCTGGCCATCACCTCCTCGTTGCCCGGCGAAGGCAAGACCGCGACGGCGGCCTGCTTCGCCGGCAGCCTCGCGCAGCAGGGATACAAGACCATCCTCGTCGACTGCGACGAGCACCGTGCGTCGCTGAGCAACCAGTTGGGCGCGGTCGGCCTCGGCCTGCTCGAAGTGCTGCAGGGCTACTGCACCCTGGAAGAAGCCCTACTGCGGGACGAAGGGACGGGGACGACCTTCCTGCCGCTCGTGCCCGCGGTCGACGCGCCGCGGGACCTCGTCGTGTCAGACGCGATGAAGGACCTGTTGGAGCGTCTGCGGAGCGAGTACGACATCGTCATCCTCGACACCAAGCCCGTGCTCGGCGTCGCCGACACCCGCGTCCTGGCGCCCATGGCCGACGCGGTGATCTTCCTGGCCCGGTGGCGCAAGACGCCGCGCCGGGCGGTCGTCGCTTCCTTGAAAATACTTGAGAGGACGGGCGCCCGCATCGCGGGCCTCGCCCTGACCCAGGTCGACATGAAGCAGCAGGCGAGAACCGGTTATGGCGATCCTGAGTATTATCACTCGAAATACAAGGGACACTACGTCGATTGACCGCGTGGCCGCGCGCGAAGTGTTCGAATTATCGACCTCTCAAGCTAGGAGCAACTGGATGACCGACAGCGCCCTGAACCTGGCAGGCGTGCGGGCCAAGCCTGTTCGAGTCGCCTCGCAGGCTCGCCTGCGCGCCCTGATCATCGCCCACGATGCGCGCGCCATGGGCGGGGTGAACAATTTCCTGAGGATCATGCGGGTGAAGATGCGCCGACGTGTGGACGCCACGCGCTTCGCGAACGGCCGGCGTCACGAGGAGAAGGGCAAGGCGGCGACTTTGAGGCGCCTTGCCTATGACTACGGCCGCTTCGGCGCCCTGTTGGTTCGCCGCCGCTTCGACGTCGTGCACCTCAATCCGACGCTGGACCTCTCGTCCATGCCCCGCGAGATGCTCTTCGCCTGGATCGCGAAGTTCGTGCAGCCGAAGGCCAAGGTGCTGCTGTTCTACCGGGGCTGGGACTGGAAGGCGCTGGAGGTGATCCGAGCCTCGAAATGGAAGCGCGCGCTCTATCTCGCCTCGCACAAGCGGATCGACCGCGTCCTCGTGCTTTCCTCCAGCTTCAAGGCCGCCCTGGTCGCGGAGGGAATGCCCGCCGACAACATCCATGTCGTCAGCACGATGTTCGAAGGCGACAAGCTGCAGCCGGTGCTCGACCGCGTGACATCGAAGGAGCGAGGCCTGATCGTCTTCATGGCGCGTTTCCTCCCCGCCAAGGGCGGCGACTGCACCATCGAGGCCTTCGCGCAAGTCGCGCGCGAACACCCCGAGGCGCGCCTGATCATGGCTGGCGAGGGTCCCGACCGGCCGCGGTTGGAGGCTTTGGTCGAGACGCATGGACTGGCGGACCGCGTTCACTTCCCGGGCTACGTCGGGGGCGAGACGAAGATGGAATTACTGGCGCGCGCTTGCGTGTTCGTGCTCCCCACAACGCACCCCGAAGGCATGCCCAACGCCGTGCTCGAGGCGATGGCCGCGGGAGACGTCCTCATCACCACGCCCGTGGGCGGAATTCCCGATGTGGTCGAGGACGGTGATAACGGAGCGATCCTTGAGGCGCCGGACGCGGCGAAGCTGGCGCAGGAGATCCGCCGCTACCTCGAGCGGCCTTCGCTGGCGCAGGAGATCAGCGCCCGGAACCGGGAGAAGGCCTGGCGTCTGTGGGAATCCGGGGCAGTGGCCGACCGTATCGCCGACCACTACGTCTCCGTCGCCGCCGGGGCCCGACCCCCCTGCTGAGGCGACCAGCGGCCTGGAGCGGCGCCGGGACGGGCGGGCTCGCGGCCCTGCCGAATGAAACGCCGGATTTCGGCTATCAGCTTCTCGCTGGCGTGGCCTGCGATCGCCTCGCTGGCGCCGGTCGCGCGGAACTCGTCCAGCATGTGGACCAAAGCGTGCTCGTCATCCGCCACGCTGACGTTCGCATGCGCGGCCATGCGGCGCGCCGTCGCCAACTGGTGATCGTTGCGATGCTCGCCAAGCGAGGCGCGGCGGGGCAGGACGATGATCGGCTTTCCTAGCTCGAACGCCGTGATGATCGACCCCATTCCCGCGTGGCCGACGATGAGCTCGGCGCGTTCGACCATCGAGCGGTAGCTCGCCGGCGACAGGAAGGCGTGGGTTTCGATGAATTTCGCAGCGTAGTGCGACGCCCCGACCTGGGCGACGACGTCCTGTCTCGCCTGGCGCTCAGCCCAGCCATCGACGCTTTGGATCAGCCGGTCGAACGGCAGCTGGACCCCGACGGTCACGAAGATCATAGGACGCTCCCGACGAACTGCGGACCGTCCGGTCGCGCAAGATGGGGCCACTGCGTCAGCCAGAGGTCGGCGTGGCCGCCGACGAGCCGGCCGGACATCGAGAGTTCGTCGACGTTGGCGAGGCTATCGAGCCAGATGGTCCGCGCGCCCAGGAGCCGCGCCAGCCGAAGCGCGGCGTAGCCGGGTGCGGCGCCCGTCGAGATGACGACGTCAGGACGTTCGCGCACGACGATCAAGGACATGGCCAGGAACAGTCGAAGCATGCCGAGCCAGTCGCTTCGGTTAGCGTCGGGCACGACGCGGAGCCGGGCGCCTTCGGGCATCGGTCCCTGGTCAAGCGTGCTGACGAATACGACGTCGCATGCGTCGAATGCGGGCGTCAGCCGCAACAGCTGCGTCCAGTGCCCCCCCGCCGACGCCACGGCCATCACACGCCGGCGTGCGGCGGATCTCTCGAGTCGCCCTTCCATGACCGGCGCTCCGTGTCAGAACTCGGGAAGAGCCTAGCCCGCGCGGCGGGTTTGGTTTGCGCCAGATGTTTAAGTCGTGTCCCGATAGCGACGCTCCGAGCCGGCCTTGGCATCCGCATCAGGCTCGTGGCTATCGCAGTCGCCACCGCACGAACATGGCGACCAATGTCCAAAACGCCGCGCTGACGACGAAGATGAACAGAAACGATCGCCAAAGCCGCCAGCGGCGTTGGGTCGGAGCATGTTCGTGTCGTTCGGGCATCAGACGCACGGGGCTAGGCTCGGGACGCCCAGGGAGACGATGACCGTTTCCGAACGAAGGCGCTCGCAGCGGGCGGGTCCCGCCGGAGGCCAAATCCCCTCATCGAAGCCGCTCTGATCGCACCTCAAATTAACCTGCGTCGAGTTGGCCGAGACGAAACGTCGATATCCAGATGTGTGGCATGAATCGGCGGGGAGCATCAAAATGTTTGATGCGGTGAAGCTTTTGCCGGTCGACGAGACCGACCCAGTTGCGGCCCCCAAGGTCGCGCCCGCGCGGGTTGGGAGCAGCATCGGCAAGCGAAGTTTCGATGTCTTGGTCGCGCTCATGGTCCTGCTGTTCGTGGCGCCGGTGCTTATCGGAGCCGCAATCGCCGTCTGGATCGAGTCCGGCGGGCCCGTGCTGTTCCGGCAGCGTCGCACGGGCTACCGGGGCGATCACTTCGTCATCTTCAAGTTTCGGACCATGACGGTTCTGGAAGATGGCGCGGTTCTGAAGCATGCGACCCGCGACGACGCCCGTGTCACGCGGGTGGGCGCCTTTTTGCGCAAGACCAGCATCGATGAACTTCCCCAGCTCTTCAACGTGTTGAGGGGCGACATGTCGTTGGTGGGGCCGAGACCCCATGCGCTCGCGCACGATGAGTTCTACGCCGGTCAACTGCCCCAGTACAATTTGCGCTTCCAGGCCCGTCCAGGTCTGACGGGTTTGGCCCAGGTGTCTGGCCTGCGCGGCGAAATCAAGGCGGTCGAAGCCATGGCCCGCCGTGTCGAAGCCGACATCGACTACATCGGCCGGTGGTCGCCCGCTCTGGATCTGCAGATCATGGCCAGGACCGTTCCGCTGATCTTCCACGACCCAAGGGCCTATTGAGCGCCCACGCGGGCCGGGCCAGTGCGCGCCGTCTCGTCATCGGGGCGGCGCTTCCGCTTGATTATGCGGACCTGCCATATCATAGCTTTATCATCAGCTTAACGGCGCTTTCCCATCTTCTTGCGCAGGGTCGTCGCCGGTGAGCGGCCGTCCCCTCGACAAGCATGTTGCGCGGGCTCTCTCTCGCTCTCTCTCTTTCTCTCTTTCTCGGGGCCGCTCCACCGGCAAGCGCAGGACGGCGGGAGGGACTGGCGACCGCGGCCCAGGCCATGTCAATCCCGGTCCCGGTCAGGTCAGCGGGGCTGAAGCGGCGCCTTCCCCGGGGAGGCCCTGTCGCGCCGTCACCCGCGGTGTCCCGCGGTCGATGGGCAGGACGCTGGCCCGCGAGCCCATGCCTCAAAGCTTGGGGGCGGGCGAGGCCTCGGTGACGCGCAGCGGCTGCGCCCCATCTTCCACCTTCTCGAGCTCGGCGCCGAGCGCCCGGCCGACGTACAGCGATCCGGCCAGGGTGAGGTGGCCGTAGTCGAACTGCATCGGCGAGCCGTCTTCAGCGACCACCTTGCAGCGGTCCTGCGGGCACATGAGGTCGTAGAGGGAGAAGTATCGGCCGTCCTCGGCCTCGACGGCCTTGCGGATCTCGCGGTCCGGCGAATGCTTGCGGTGCTGCACGATGAGCTGGCGATCGCCGCTCGTGATCTCTTCGGCCAGCAGCCAGGGGAGGGGGCGGTCGTACTCGACAATCGGCCCGACGATGACGGTTCGAACGTTCAGCGCGTTGAGCCTGGCGACGGTTTGCGTGAGCGCCGGGATGTCCTTGGCGGTCCAGCGGGCCGAAAGCACCAGCAGGTCCGGCCGCGGCCCGTGCTTCACGCGCTCGAACATCTCATTGATGAAGGCGACGCATTCCGGAACGGGCCCACGCGCCGGCATCGTCGGCTTGCAGCCGGTATAGGTCGCTTGCTGGACGACATCGCCGGAAAGCGACTGCTTGACGCCGTACCAGAGGTGAGCCGCGTGGCTGTCGCCGAGCAGCAGGACGCGCCGACGGCCGTCGCCGCTCATGCATTGGCTTTCGTCGAACTGATCTGGCTTTCCGAAGCGACCGCTTATGAAGCAGACGCCGGGACGGAACTGCTTCTGGCGATCCGGCGTCTCGCGATAGTCGAGATAGTTGGCCATCTCGACCGCGCGGGACGGAAACCGCTGGAAGGTCGCCGGCGCGGCGGACGCCGCAGCGCCCAGGGCGGCCACGCCGGCGAGCGAGGCGGCGCCGACAGTCACGATCCGCTTGCTCGGAGAGGTGCGGAAGCCATAGCGGAACGGCGCCTCCACGTAACGCCACGAGAGGGTCGCCGCCGTCACTGAAAGGACGACCGCTCCGGCGGTCAGCAGCATGGAATCGCCGAGCGCCATGCGGGTGAACACCAGGATCGGCCAGTGCCAGAGATAGAGCGAGTAGGAGATGAGGCCGATGAAGACCAGCGGCCTCAGGCAGAGGAACCTTCCCGTCATCGTGCCTGGCGCCGTCCAGATGATCAGCGCGGCCCCCAAGCACGGCAAGAGCGCCCGCAGGCCGGGGAAGGGCATGTTCTCTCTGAACAGCAGTACGGAGGCTGCGATAGCCAGCATGCCTCCCAAGGCAAGTCCCTCTCGCGCTGTGCGCGAGGCCGGCGCTGTGGGCGCGCCGATCGCCAGGAGCGAGCCCAGCATGAGCTCCCACGCCCGCGGCGGAAGCCAATAGAAGGCGAAGGTCGGTTCGAACCGCACCGCCGCTTCCGACAGCGCCAGCGACAGCACGGACAACACCCCAAGGATCCAAAGGTGCGTCGCCTTGGACTTTCCGCGTAGCGCCATCAGCAACAGCGGAAAGAGGATGTAGAACTGTTCTTCGACGCCAAGCGACCAGGTGTGCAGCAGCGGCTGGGTGCCGGCCTCACGCGTGAAGTAATCCGTCGTCCACCAGAAGAAGATGTTTGCGGCGGAGAGCATCGCCGCAGCCGCGCTGCGGCTGAATTCGTGGAAGTCCGGCGGAAAAAGCACGTACCAACCGATGGGCGCGCATAGCAGGATCAGTGCGATCAGCGCCGGAACGATGCGGCGGATCCTCCGCTCGTAGAACTTCCAGAGGGTGAACCGGCCGTCGGAGACCTCCGTATAGATCATCGAGGTGATCAGAAACCCGGAGATGACGAAGAAGATGTCGACGCCGACAAATCCACCTGGCGCGAGCTTGGCCGAGGCGTGGAAGGCGACGACAGGAACGATCGCCGCAGAGCGAAGCCCATCGATATCGACTCGGTGTTGCGGCTTCATCGCTGCCATGTCCCCTCGGGCCAGCTCGACGATCGCAAACGATCTTCGCCGCCACCGCGCATGCTCGCCGAGGCAGGCCTCTGCGCTCGGCCGGGCGACGGTAGCGACGCACGCGGTGCGCAACTTCATCATTTGAAGAACCGGCATGCGGCGGCTACGGCGCGCGCTTGCCCTCGGCGAGCGTGAAACCGCGATAACAGACCGTCAGCGGCTCGGGCGACGACTTGCGATAGATCCCGAGTTTCCAGTACGGCCCGATGGCGTCCCGGTATCCGACCGAGCCGGCATAGTTGACGATCTCCTGGCCGTCGCGCCAGACCACGACGCGACCGTCGCCGTCCGGATCAAAGCGAAGGTCGAAGTCCATGCGATACCACCGCCCGCGGACGAGGTCGCTGTCGTCCTTGTAGAGCCAGTGGTCCGGCGGGCGGGCGGTGCTCATCAACTTCGGGTCGGCGCGGGCGACGATGCGCATTCGCTCGCGGTTGAACTGCACGGCGAATACAGGACCTATGCCTTTGGCGTCGAACGGGTCCACGGTGCTGTGGATCTGGCCGACATTGGCCCAGGCGGCCGTGCTGCGGGGGCCCGGCCTGACGAGGAAGTCGTAGCTGACCCTGTAGTCGACGCCGAACCGCAGCCTTGGCCGCACTGCGATTTCCGACCGCTCGATGGGCCGGTCGCGCTCGTTCGCCTGCGGGCGCCGCTCGCCCTGGCGCACTTCGAAGCAAACAATGTCCTTCGCCCGCGTAATGCTCCAGGGCATGCCGGCGCTTTGCTCGGTCACCGAAAGCTGGTCGAGCGTGCGCCCCTGCTCGCGGCCTGGCGCGCCGGCGGCTGGCGCAGATCGCGCGCCGCTGCGGTCGATGGCGAAAGCCGCGAACGCACCCAACAGCACCAAAGCTGTCACACCGCGCGACATGTCCGGTCCCCGGCTCAAGGCATACAGGCGCAGATTCCAGCGCCGGCTCCAGCAGTAGGACGTGATTGCTGCGGATGCGAAGATTTCAGCAACCCCAATGCATCGAATGATCGGTTTCCGGGTCCGGCTGGATGCTACGAAAGGCGCATGGTCGAGTTATCCGACATGGAGTCCCGTGAAAGCTGGTTTGGGGCGATCGTCCGTAGTGCGCATGTTGTCATCGCGGCGATGACGGCGCGCCTGTCCGCCTTCGCGAACGGCACAGTGGCGGCCGAATACAGAATCTCTTCCTGCGCGAAGCTTGCGAAGCGGCCAGTTGGATCAGGCCGCCGCGCGAGGTCGGCCCATGAAGCATTGTTGAAGGTGTCGGTCGCCTGAGCCTGGGCCGCTGGGGCAGGGCTGGGACGACGACGAGTACGGGGGACTAGGATGCAACGGTCCAGATTGCTGGTGGGGATCGCCGCGGCGGCGGTGGTCAGCTTGGCGGTCGGCACGACGGCCGCCTCCATGGTGCTCGACAAGTACGCCGTCGGGGTCCACGACAATCCCTTGCGGCTGCTGGGCTTGGTGCAGGCGAAGTTCGAGCCGGGGTGCGCCCCGGCGGTGAACCCGATGGCCTGCCATGTCGATGGCCGGGCGTGGCGGTTGCAGAGCTCGGGCGCGCCCTGGTCCGCGCGCGCCGACGGCGAGAACGGCTATCGTTTCGAGATCCGGTCCGGCGATCACTGGTCCAAGGACGCGCGCAAGGGCAAGACCGTCGAGCGCACCGAACTGTCGGACCTCGCCCGCATGCCATATGGCCAGGACTTCTGGCTGGCCTTCACCATGGAAGTCGAACCGGGACCGCCGAGCACGTCCGACTGGGTCAATCTCGGCCAGCTTCACGGCACCGCCGACGCCGGAGAACGTTCGGTCTCACCGCCTTGGGTGCAGAGGCTGCTGCCCAACGACGCTTTCCGGGTGGAGGTGAGACATACCCTGGAGGATCCCATCAAGACGCAGCCGACGCCGGTGGTGATCTTCGAGGATCCCAAGCTGGAGCGCGGGCGGCCCTACCGCTTCGTCTACCACTTCCGCATCAGCACGGGCCCGGACGGCATGGCGACGATGTGGCGCGACGGAAAGCTCGTCGCCGACTATCGCGGTCCCGTCGGCTACCCGGACAAGCGCGGTCCCTATTTCAAGCTGGGCCTCTACCGCGCCCGCGCCCCCGGGGGCGAGCGGCTGGTGGCGCACTACAGCGACGTGACCCTCGGCTCGCGGCCGCCGGCGGACCATCTGCCGGCCGCGTCCGCAAAGTCCTGATCAGCCGACTGGCCCGCCTTGCCGACCCGCCAGCCCTAGCGCCCTGCCCGGGAGATCGATCATGACTGTCATGCCCGCGGACGGCGCGAGCGGCGGGTTGGGACGGGCGCCGGCGGGGGGCGGCAAGACCAGCAGTCTGACCCAACAGACGATGTCCGGGCTGATCTGGCAGTTCCTGGGCACCGGCGTCGAGCTTCTGATCCGCGTCGGCGTGACGATCATGCTGACGCGCCTCTTGGCGCCCGCGGAGTTCGGCGTTGTGGCGGCGGCATTGATCTTCGTGAACCTCACCAAGATTCTGGCCCAGCTTGGGATCGCCCAGTCCATCGTGCAACTGCCCGAACTGAGCGACGCGGAGATCAGGGCGGGGTTCGCGTTCTCAACCTGGATGGGGATCGTGCTGGCGGCGGCGCTGTTCGTCTGCGCCGGCCCGGTCGCCGGGATCTTCAAGATCGACGGCCTGCAGCCGGTGATCGCGGCCTTCTCGCTCTGCTTCCTGATGGCTGGTCCGGCCGTCGTGCCTTTCGCGCTGCTTCAGCGCCGTCGCCGCTATCGGGCGATCGCTGGCATCGACGCCTTAAGTTTCGCGCTTGGGCTGGGCGCCATCGGCGTAACCCTGGCCTTCCTCGGCTTCGGCGTCTGGTCGCTGGTGCTGGGACAGCTGGCGCAGATCGGGATCCGATCGCTGCTGCTGTTCGCCTCCCAGAGACATCCGAAATCCTTGCTGCCGCGGCCGAGCGCGCTGTCGCGCCTCGTGCCCAGCGGGATCGGCTACACCATCGGGATCTTCGGCAACTTCACGGCCTTGAACATCGACAACTTCACCGTCGGCCGATGGATGGGCGCCGATGCGCTCGGCTTCTACAGCCGCGCCTACAACCTGCTGATGCTGCCGACGAACCTGTTCGGCACGGTCGTCGACAAGGTGCTGTTTCCCGCCATGGCCCATGTGCAGGATGACAGTGAAAGGTTGGCGCGCGCCTTCCTTCGATCGCTCGCCGTCGTGGCCATGATCACCCTGCCGATGAGCGTGGTGCTGGTGGTGCTGGCGCCGGAACTGGTCACCCTGGTCCTGGGGCCGCGCTGGTCCGGCATGATCACGCCGTTCCAGGTGCTGGCCGCGACGACGCTGTTCCGCACCAGCTACAAGATGAGCGACTCCCTGGCCCGGGCGAAGGGTGCGATGTACCGGCGGGCGTGGCGCCAGTGGGCTTATGCCGCGGCCGTCTTCCTGGGTGCGCTCGCCGGCTCGCATTGGGGCCTGGCCGGCGTCGCCGTCGGCGTCAGCCTCGCCATCGCGCTCAACTTCACCCTGATGCTGCACCTGTCGCTGCGGATCACCGGTCTGAGCTGGAGGGCGGTGTCCTTCCTGCACGCGCGGTATCTCCTGGCCGTGGCCCCGGTCCTGGGCGCGACCTGGGGCGTCGCCGCTTGGGCGAGGGCGGAAGCCCTGGATCCCGTCTGGGTGCTGGCCCTCGGCGGCGCGGCCGCTGCGGCGGTGCAAGTGGCCATCGTCCTCATTGGCGGCCCGATCCTGGGCGCCGAGGGCGCCTGGGTGCTCGGCGCCGTCCGCGAACGGCTGGAATCGGTGGTGCGCCGCCGCCGGGGACCGCCTCGCGACAGGACCGAGACGACATGACGTGGGTGCGATGGACCTGGAGAGTCAGACCTCATGAGCGTCAAGATTATCGCCCTCCTGGGGTGCGCGCGAAGCGGCAGCACCATGCTCGAGGGAAAGCTCCAGGAGGCGGTGGACATCACCGCCCTTGGGGAGGTCACATGGGTCTGGAGCAAGGGCTTCATCCAGGACGAGACCTGCGGCTGCGGCGCCAGCTTCTCCAAATGCGATTTCTGGAGGGCCGTGCTTGCGGAAGCCTTCGGCGCCGTCACGACGGCGGACGCGCAGAGGTTCGACGCCGCCTTCCGCTTTGCAAGGGGCACGGTGGTGGATTGGGACACCCAGCTGGGGCGGTCTCCTCCCGTCGATCCGCTGTTCAAAGATATCGTCAACGCGCTCTATCCCGCGGCGCACAAGGTCGGCGGCGGCAGACCCTTGCTGGACTCCAGTAAGTCGGCCCGCTTCACGGCCTCGCTGATGGCGGCCGACGTCGGGCGCATCATGCCGGTGCACATGTTCAGGGAGCCCCGGCAGAACGTCTACAGTCTGATGACGCCAAAGGCGCGGCCGCAGTCCCAGGACGGAGGCAAGGCGACGATGGCGAAGGCCAGATCGGTGTTCCACGCCACCGCCATCTGGAACCTGAGGAACCTCCAGGCCAGCAATGTCGTCCGCAAGCACGACGGCCGCAAGGCGACGGTTTCCTACCACCGCTTCTGTCAATCCGCGGACGAGCAGCTGCAGGCGCTGGCGTCGGAGCTTGGGCTCAATCCGCGGCGGGCGGGCGACGCCCAGGCGTGGCACAGCGTCTCCGGAAATCCGATGCGCTTCGCGACCGACCGCTTGCAGATCAGAACAGACGAGCGCTGGAGGTCCGGACTGACCAAACTGGATCAGAGCGTCATTCTGCTGGCGAGCGAGTGGCAGGAGAAGCGGCTGGAAAGGCGCTCCGTCGGATAGCGGCCGCTTATGGCTGGGCCGTCGGCGATCTCGCAAACGCTCACCGCCGCCGCGAGGCGATTGCGTCAGAAGTTTAAGTCCAGATGCAAGCACGGTGCTACCGCGAAAGAGCCTGAATATTCACGAGGCCAGCGCGATGCAGAGGCAGCTACCGGACTGGGTCGGCGGGAGCGGTAACATTCCGGGCCTGGACGGTCTGAGGGCGATCAGCATTCTCATCGTGATGGCGTCGCACGCCATCTCCGAAAGCTTCCCGGGTGGCCTCGGCGTCTACGTATTCTTCGTCATCAGCGGGTTTCTGATCGCCCACCTGATGTTCGCCGAGGCTGAGAAGACCGGCCGCATCTTGCTTCGCATGTTCTATCTGCGACGAGCCTTGCGTCTCTATCCGGCGTTGCTCGCCTTCGTCGCCGTCACCACGATCTGGTGCCTTGTGATCAGCTTTCCGATCACTAAGACCGATATCGCTTCGGCGCTGCTCTATTTTGCGAACTACCACCGGTCTCGGCCGTTCGGCATCGTCTGGTCGTTGTCCGTCGAGGAGCACTTCTACTTCCTGTTCCCGGCGGCGGTGGTGCTGCTGAGGGCCAAGCCCAAGGCCGTGCTCGCCCTTGCCACGGCGGTTTGCGTCGGGTGCCTGGCGCTTCGCGCCGTGGTCGCCCAGGCCCATCCCGAGTGGCTCGGCGGGTACTATTTCTACGCCCACACCCAGTACCGCCTCGACTCCATTGCTTACGGCGTCCTGATCGCCGCGGCGCTGCGGACGGAGATGGGACGGAACCTGCTTATGCGGGTCGCGCATCCGATGTTCACGATCGTCGCGCTCCTCGTCGTGGCTGTTTGCCTCGGCGTCCGGGATCCGTTCTTCCGGGAAACCGCGCGCTACAGCCTGCTTGGACTGAGCATCGCCGTCATCGTCGCTGGAGTCCTGTTCCGCCCGACCAAGCCCGCGAGCCTGGTGCTCAACGCCTCACCTTTGGTCTGGATCGGCCAGCTCAGCTACTCGCTATACCTCTGGCATTCGTTCGTGAGGTTCGTCGTCGAGAAGGGCCTTCCGGACCTGCAGCTGGCGATCTTTGCGCCGCTCGTCATCACTGTGTCCTTTGCGATTGCGGCGCTCTCCTACTACGGCCTCGAACGACCGGTGCAGAAGCTGCGCAAGGCGCTCAATCCGGCGGTGCGCGCCCCGCGCGAACCGCAACCAGACAAATCGATCGAAACTCGTCCGGAGAACGTGGTCGACCTGAGGGTGTCCACCCGAGCAGCCAGTGTCTAGCGTTGGGGTTCATCTGATGCCGCAGGACCGATTATTCGTTTCGCCAGGCTTTGGCGTACGCCCCACCGCCGAACGTCCGCGGCCGCTCCTGCCGGCCCTGCTCTTCTTCGGCGCCGTCCTGCTCTCAGTCGGGGCCATGGTCTGGAACGTGGGCGGCCTCCCTGTGCGGGGCGGCGTTGCGATCGTGGCCCTGTTCGCCATGGCGTTGACCGATCCACAGGCCACCGAGAGGGCGCTTCGACGGCAGGCCGGAATGCTGCTGCTGCTGCTAGGCGTCGCTCTGCTCGGCGCCGTCGTCAGCATGTTGAACGGCATATCAGCTGTGAACCTTCTGCAGCAGATCATGGAGATCCACCTCCAGGCGGCCGTCTTTCTGGTGCTCGGCGCCGTGGTGGCGGAGGTCTACGGCGGCGCGATGCTCGTACTGCTCTTCGCCGGCGCGATCGGCGTCAGCGCTCTGTTCGCAGTCGCGCAGTTTGTCGGCCTCGGCCCCGCCTGGAGCATCCGCGACATGGTCGCGTCCTTTACGCATGAGCCGGTCAGGTACGACAGAAGTCGGCCGCCCGGCCTGGCCGTGACGCCGGTCGCGCTCGCCACGCACCTGACCCTCGCCTTGGCGGCCGTCGTCGTTTGGCGCCAACGATTGAACGAAGCCATGGGCGCGCCACGGCGCTTCGACCCCATAGTGCTGGCGGCCGTCGGTGTGTTCAGCCTGGTCTGCATGGCGAGCGGCAACCGCTCGCCGATCATCGGCGCGGCGTTGTTCCTGGCGATCTATTCGGCGATCCGCGCGCCGCGCGCCTTCCTGATCGTGGCGCCCTTCGCCTTGATGGCGATCCCGTTGGCCGGTCTGATTTTCGACGCGCTGGAGAGCACAGGGATGCGCGCCTTCATGGTCGGCGACAAGTCTTCGGAGGGAAGGGGAACCCTGTTCTTCTATGGGCTGCAGCTGTTTCTCGAGCGTCCGGTTGGCTATGGCCTGGGATTTACCCCGACCCAGTACTGGGGCAATCACATGGAGCTCTTGTTGAGTTTCCCCAACTCACAGCCCGCCCTTCAAGTGGAGTTGCATAATTATCCACTCACCATGCTCAACTATTATGGCCTCGGCATCTTGATGGTTCTGCCGCCGGCGTTCCTGATGATCAGGCGCCATGCCTCGATGATATTGGCCTTCCTGCCGTACGCGACGCACATCCTGTTTCATAACTATGGACCGTTCGCCAAGAACGACTTCCTGGTGTTCACCGTTTTCGCGGCCGTGTCGATGCCGCTGGCGATGCCGCAGGTTCGCCGGGCGGCCGCGTGGTCGCCGGGCCGGACTCCGGGCGGGCCTCGGGCCGAGCGCTGGCGCGAGCCGACGCTGCCCCTGAAATGCATGGCGAAGAATTCAAAGGTTAAGGCCGAGGGACGGGCTCTGTAGCGACATTCAACGGCGTTGGAGCCGCGCGAGGGCGAGCGCGTCGCTTCGGCAGGACAGGACCGGCTGGGACGAATGCTCCGCCGGTCTCAAGCAGAAGGCGGTAGGAATGGTGTTGCCTAACGGAATCATCGCCGGCGTGAACAAGGCGGGGACGACCGCCATATTCAACGCGCTCGCATTGCAGCGAAACGTCGCTGTCTCCAAAGGCAAGGAGACGCACTTCTTCAGTCCGCTGGAGTTCGGCGAGCCGCATCCGCCGCTGGCCGAGTACGCGGCGCTGTTCCCGGCGGAGACGGACGCCGCGGCGGTGATCGAGGGCACGCCGAGCTACTTCTACGGCGGGGAGCGGATGGCGCGCGGCATCGACGCCGCCGTTCCGGGCGCCAAGATCCTGGTGATCCTGCGCGAGCCCAGCGGGCGGGCCTACTCGCTCTTTCGCTTCGCCCGATCGCGGCTGCGCGTCCCGGCCGACCTCAACTTTAGAGGCTACCTCGAACACTGCCGGGAACTAGGCGAGCGCGCCCAGACCGAGCGCGGGCTGAGCGGCTGGAGAGGCCTGAGCGGCAGCCTGTATTCGAACTACCTGCCGGCGTGGCAGGAGGTGTTCGGACCCCGTCTGATGATCGCCTTCTATGACGACGTGCGGTCGGACTTCGAGGGCAGCATGCAGCGGATCTGCCGGCATTTCGGCGCGGAGTGGAATTCGGAGACCCAGCCGGTGAAGGAGCACAACGTCACCACCGACGTGAAGAATGCAGGACTCCAGAGGATGGCCCTGTGGGTCAACAACGTCGCGGAGGATCTGTGGCGCAGGTCGCCGCGGCTGAAGGCCGCCTTGCGGAGCAGCTACTACCGGCTGAACGCCAGCAAGGTGCAGCAGGAGCGCATGTCGGCCGAGGACCGCGCGTGGCTGGACGACTACTTCCAAGACGAGTTGGAGCGGCTGCGGAAACTGACGGCCGGGCTCCCCAACCGCCCGGCGTGGCTGGTCCCGGAGCGCGCCGCCGCGGACGCTCCGCGTAAGGGCGACCGTTCCTTCGCCTTCACCGGACCCAGCCCGCATCCGGCGCTGCGCTGAAGAGCGGCTCGCCGTCGCAACCCGCGGCTTCAGGTTGCGACCGCGAGGAAGAGCGCGGCGGCGGCCGTCCGCTGGACGAAGAGCAGTAGATCCGTCTGGATCCACTTCGGAGCGATGGCCTGGAACGCCGATATCAGATCGAACATCAGCTTTGACCGGCCATAATATTTCGGCGTCGCATGGTGGACGTAGCTCGCGTTCCGCCAGTGGGGTGCGGAGAAGTGCTTTCTGACGTCGCGGAGCGAGTTCAGCCGGTAGACGGTCGGAAAAACGTCCTTCGCCTGACGATCAGGCCAGAACTTGCGAAGTATCACGCTATGCAGTGAATTCGGCACGAGTCGCGCGCCCATGCCCACGTAGCCCCACCGGTTCGGTGTGCGCGCGCAGAACCAGCCGCCGGGTTTGAGCACTCGTCTCACTTCGCGCGCCAGGAGCGAGGGGTCGGCGACGTGCTCCAGGACCCAGTCGGCGACGATCAGGTCCGCGGACTCGTCGGCGATGGGCCAGGCGGCGTCGGGCGCCATCACATGCTGCTCGTCGAGATAGGGGTGCTGGGCGATGGCGGCGTCGACATCGAGCCCGATGACGCGCCGGACCTTGCCCTGCAGACGAGCCAAACGCGCAGGGTAGGCGGGCCAAGCGTCGAATATCTCGCCGCGCCCGGCGCCGAGATCGATGACGACCATGTCGGGCGACAGAAGCGCGTTGACGCGTGTGTAGAAGCCGATCGCGCCGCTATCCCGCGCGAAACCGCCGGCCGCGATTTCCGGCCGCATCTGTCCCAGGGTGAAGTTGGTCGACGTGTTGACGTTCATCGGCGTTCCCCGCAGACGTCATCACGTGCGACGAGCGCGCAGGTTCAGAACGAATGCAAGCCCTGACGCCACCGGATGCGCGTCGCTGGGGAAAGTCAAGGAAAGTTATCATGATTTAGCAGATAGACGGCGAATAAATCGAACGCGCAGCAATGTATGTCTAGGATGTGTGCTTCGCGCCTGCCTCTATGATGTCCTGAGGCTGAGGCGTCGATCACCGGCAGGCATGGCCGCGACAAGCGGGCGAGCCAGGGTTCATCGAGTTTCGTCGAACCGTGGCTATCGCCCGACCGCCATTACGCGAAGATGAAGGATCCGTGGTCGAGGACGGCGTGGTTCGAGAGGACCGCGATCTTGACCGCATCCGTGGTCGCGCCGCCGTTCAGGTCCAGATAGAGCGAGCCGTCGGCGGCGTTATAGTGGATCGCGACTTGGTTGGCGGCGGTGGCCCCCATGCCGTTGACGAACGCCGCATCGCCTTTGACGCCCAAGGCGCTCAGATCGATCTTATCGCTCCGGCTGAAGTCGACGATCGTGTCGACGCTCTTGTCGAGACTCTCGAAGCGGAACACGTCCAGTCCGGAGCCGCCGTTGAGCGTGTCCGCACCGCCGCCGCCGACCAGGGTGTCGTTGTCCTTATTGCCTTTCAGCAGGTCCGAGCCCTCGCCGCCACGCAGATAGTCAGCGCCGGTCCCGGCGACGAGCACGTCGGATCCGTCGCCGCCGTTGAGGACGTCGGCTCCGGAGCTCGCGCTGAGCTGGTCGTTCCCAGCGCCGCCGTTGAGGGTGTCAGCGCCGTCGCCTCCGATCAGCCGATCGGCGCCGGCGGCGCCGACGAGCGAGGCGCCGTTGTCGCCCGCCCGCAGAACCAGCGGGGCCGCGGTCGGCTCCGGCTCCGACACGGGCGCCGCGGGCGCGGGGGCCTCCGGACTCGGGCTCGACGTGGCGCCTTCGCCTTCCACGAGATCGAAATTGCGGTAATTGACCGCGAGCGTCTCTTCGGCCGGCGGCCGATAGATCCCCATCTTCCAGTAGGGACCCACGGCGTCGTTGTAGCCCACCCCGCCCTCGTAATGCGCGAGCTGCTCGCCGTCGCGCCAGATGTTGATGATGCCCTGGCCGTCCGGATCGAAGCGGATTTCGACCTTCATCTGGTACCAATGGCCGCGCTCGATATCGGTCGTGTCGGTGTAGAGGAAGTTGTCGGCGGGGCGCGCTTCGGTGATCCGATCGGAATCGGTGCGGGTGACGATACGCATGCGCTCGCCGACGAGGCGGATCGCGAAGACCGGGCCGAGGCTGCCGTAGTCGCCGGCGTCCGGCGTGCCATGAAACTGGCCGACATTGACGCCGACGGTGTTCTTCGCGCCCGGCTCGACCATGAAGTCGTAGGTCATGGTGTAGGTCTGGTCGAAGTCGAGCTTCTCCTTCGACGAGATCTCTGACCGCTCCTGATAGGCGTCGCCTTCACGGCCCTTGTCGCCCGAGTGCACTTCAAAGCGATAGGTCTCGCCGGTCTTGGTGAAGCTGTACGGCTCACCCGCGGTCTGAAGAGTGTAGGACGTGTAGTCAAAATACATGTCTGGCCTCGCTGCGCGATCGCGCGCGATCGATTGATGTGTGGCTACGACTCCCGAACGTCGCCGGGCCCGTCGAACAAGGCATAGGGTGGTTCAGTGGCAAAAAACACGCGGCAAGTCGTCCCATGCATAGACGTATTTGGTTTGCGAACACCGTTAGATGGTTGAGGTGTTGGAAAGATGGCCTAAATGTGCTCATTGTGGCCAAGCTCGTTAAATATTGGTGACGACATTTTGGTTGTCTATGCATTAACCCAGAAAAATCTGCCGGAGTCTGGATAAGTTAAGGTGATCGGTTCAAACACGATCCTTAATATTTTATTAAATCACCGATTATCCGACTATATTGTGACGGCTGGGCGCGGCGTTCTTTGGCAAAGATGGCTTCATCGACCATCTATTTTGTCGTTTGACGCATTCGGTCCGCTGACTGCGTGCTAGTTTTGCTCGCTCTGGTGACGCCTCGCCTGCCGCGGTCGCGGCGACGGGCTCAAAGCCTCTCCCAGACACTTGCTGAATGGGGGCCGGATCATGGGCGTTGGCACGGACGGCGATGACGTGCTGGTCGGCGGCGCCGGAAACGAGACGCTGGATGGCCTAGGCGGCAACGACACGGCGAGTTACGCGTCCGCATCGACCGGTGTGATCGCCAACCTCACGACAGGCGACGTCGGCTACATGCCGAAGATCATGCCGCTTGGTGACTCCATCACCTATGGCATCGCTTCGCTGGAGAACGGCGGCTATCGCGGTCCGCTGGAGGACATGCTCGCCGACGCCGGCGTGACGATAAACTTCGTGGGCTCGAACCCGGTCGGAGACCTTGCCGACCCCGACAACGAAGGTCATGGCGGCTGGACCATCAGCGGCATCCGGCAAAACGTGGCGGACTGGATCCGCACGGAAGAACCGGACGTCGTGATGCTGATCATCGGCACCAACGACACCAGCCGAAATCCGCGCCCGACGGTCGAAACGATGATCGAGCGGCTCGGAGGCGTGATCGACCAGATCTTCGGGGCCGCGGACCACCCCACGAAGCTATTCATCGGCCCGGCCCCGCCGATGAATGAAGCCCAGCCGGCTGACCGGATCGCGTTGATCGAGGCGTACAACGCCGCGATCCCGGGTCTTGTCGAGCAGAAGCGGGCCGCAGGGCTTGACGTCACCTTCGTCGACATGAGCGACTTGACGTCCGCCGACATCACGCCGCCGCCGATTGATCCGGGCGTCCACCCCAATCCGAGCGGTTACGAGAAAATCGCCCAGCATTGGTTCGATGCGCTGATGACCCTGGGAACCGATAACGGCACCCTGGCTGGCGGAGCGCACGACCAGCTCGTCTCAATCGAGAATCTCACGGGATCGCAACATCGCGACATTCTCACCGGGACCGATGCGGCCAACATGCTGATCGGGCTGAACGGCGGGGATGTTCTCGACGGACGCGGCGGCGCCGACACCATGATCGGCGGGGCAGGCGACGACACCTATTTCATGGACGATGCGGGAGACGTGATGGTCGAGCAGCCCGGCGAGGGCGCCGACACCGTCAAGACGGCCTTCTCCACCTACGCCCTGCTTCCCAATTTCGAGAACATCACCTTCATCGGAACCGGAAATTTCTCGGGCGTCGGCAACGAGCTCTACAACCGCCTCATCGGCGGCGCCGGGAACGACACGCTCGATGGCGGCGCCGGCCAGGACATCCTGATCGGCGGCGCCGGCGACGACGTGCTCATCGGCGGGACCGAGTACGACCTCTTCGACGGCGGACCCGGCAACGACACCTATGTTTTCGATCTCGGCGTGGAATCGGCCGTCGAGGCTCTCAGCGTCGCGCAGGGCGGCGGCATCGACACAGTGATGACGCCCAAGAACTACACCTTGGGCGCCAACCTGGAGAACCTGATCCTCACCGGGATTTCGAGCCGCGCTGCGATCGGCAACGAATACAACAACCAGCTTACTGGAAATCTGGGCAACAACACGCTCGACGGCGGCCTCGGCGCCGACACCATGACCGGCATGGACGGCAAGGACTCGTACTTTGTCGACAATCCTGGCGACGTGGTCAGCGAGATCGATCCGAGCACGGGGCTCGACGCCGGCGGCTACGACGAGATCTTCACCTCGCTCTCAAGCTACACCTTGCCCCAGTACTTCGAGGCCCTCACCACGCTCAATACGGATCCGAACGTCGGGTTTCAGGGAACTGGCAACGACAGCTCCGCGGTCAACTGGATCACCGGCGGCCCTGGCGCTGATACGCTCAGCGGTGGACGCGACAGCGTCAAGGACGTGTTGCAGGGCGGGGCTGGTGACGACACCTACGCGGTGCTCGTCAACGACGTGATCTTCGAGGATCCGGGCGGCGGCGACGACACCGTCGAGACGGAGTTCAACGCCTACAAGCTTGGGGACAATCTCGAGGGCCTCATCTTCATGGGCACAGGGGTGTTCAGGGCGGAGGGCAACGCCGACGCCAACCTGATCCGGGGTGGGGCGGGCGACGACGCGCTCGACGGCGGGCTTGGCGCCGACACCTTGGCCGGCGGCGCCGGCAACGACACCTATGTGGTCGACAACGCTGGCGACCTGATCGTCGAGACCGATCCCATCACCGGCGCCGACGCCGGCGGCGTGGACACGGTGAAGACGACGGCCGGCGCCTATTCGCTCGGAAGCTATGTCGAGAAGCTGACCTATATCGGCGCGGGGAACTTCGCCGGCGCGGGCAATGGGCTCGACAACGTGATCACCGGCGCCGGCGGCGCCGACACCTTGGCGGGCGGCGCCGGCAACGACATCGTCAACGCCGGGGCCGGCGGGGACCGCCTGGCGGGCGACGACGGCGCTGACAAGCTCTACGGTGAAGCGGGCGCCGACACCTTGATCGGCGGGCTCGGAACCGACGTGCTGAACGGCGGCGCAGACGCAGACCAGTTCATGTTCATGTCCGCCGTGGCCAACAGCCGGGACTCCATCCAGGACTTCACGGTCGGCCAGGACAAGATCGCCATTCAGGCCTCAGGCTTCAGCGCTGCGCTCTCGCCGGGCGCGCTCGACCCGTCATGGTATGTCGTCGGGACCAGCGCCACGGCGGTCGGCCATGGCCAGTTCGTCTATGACAGCGGCGCGCGGATTCTCTCTTGGGATGCGGATGGCCAAGGCGGCGCCGCGGGCACACAGCTCGCCATCTTCGCGGCTTCCGTCAATCTGCAGGCGTCCGACTTCCTCCTGGTCTGAGAAGATGCAGGCCCAACGTGCGTTCCAATAGGACGTGCGACGGGCCCCGCATCTTTGTCCATCGACGATTACGCTCGCGCCGGGCCGCCTGGCAGGCGGCGACGCTGCTCGGATCGCGCCCGGCGAATATCGCTCTCAGGGTCCGGACGCACGGGCCGGATCTCGCGTGACGGGCCGGCGGAGCGCGCCCTCATCGTCGCGTTCTGGTTAATTCCAAGTTAACATATAGATTTAAAGGTATTAACGACAAGCAACCAAATAGTACAATGTGTATCCAGCACGATTAAAAACATTGCACCACATAACAATGAGTCGTTGACATGCATTGTTCGCACACGTGTGATCAGGTGCGTTGGCATATGCTTCCATGAGTGAAACACCGCGGCGTCTGCAGCGTTTGTTGCCGGAGCCCTGGTTTGCTGGGGATGCTATGATGGCCTACGTCACCGATTTTGAAGCATCTAGATCGTTCGTCAGTCCCGCTCGGACGGAATTGTCACGGGGAAAGCCCGCTTATCGGGACTCTGTGGGAGCGTTCTGGCACAACATTTCCCGATTTTTGCCTGGAGACATCATTGATGACGAGCTCGAAGCAAAGAGGTTCTATGTTATTGTTTCCGGCTGGGTCGTCGAGGTCGCCGACGTCGAGGGAAATCGTCGGCAGGTCCTGTCCTTTCAATTGCCGGGCGACCTCATCCGATGCAATTCGGACAGTGGTAATCGAAGCTTTATCGCACTGACCAAGGTCGAAATCGGCGACGCCGAACTCCTCCGCGGCAAAGGCGACTTCCACTGGCAGCAGAAAATCTCCCACGCCGAAAGCCGTATCGAAGAGCAGCTATTCAATCACCTCGTGCGCATGGGACGCCTGACGGCGGAAGAGCGGCTTCTGCACCTCCTTTTGGAGCTGCATGATCGCTTGGAGAGCGCGGGGCTGGTGAAGGGTGCGGCCTACAGGCTGCCGGTGACGCAACAAATGCTGGGCGACGCCCTGGGCCTAAGCCTAGTGCATATCAACAGAACCTTGCAGGAGCTGCGCCGACGGAACCTCCTGACGCTCCGGCGAGGAATGGTCACGCTACATGACAGAAGCCGTTTGTCGGCGATGGCCTGTTATGAGTCCTGCCGCCCCGAAAGGCGGTCTCCGTCGATGGAGACGCACGCGGAGCCGCCCAGATCGGCCAATTGGGGCGCCAGTAACGCCATGATGGCATAGATCCTACCCAAGGTTTCAGGGGGAGGCTCCGTCCTGCGGCGCCTCCCTTTTCTATGCCTGCATATCATCGCGCATAGGACGCCAGGGCGGATCGAGACTTCACGCCCACGATCCAGGGAGCGAACCGTTCCGGCCGCCTCTCGCCCTGGAGACGGCGTCAGCGTTCAGCATCACGAATTGCCAAAAGATGACGACGAACTCGAAAGTTCGCCCCACAAGCGAATTCAGCACAAGGATTCCAGATGCTGAGCGCGCAAGTTCGAGTTTGTTCCTAAGCGCTCGAGTGATCAATCCGGATGAGGTGCTCGATAGGTGTGTGAAACATAGATCGGCTCATAGGGGCGATTGCGGCGAAATCCCGCGGCCTGTGCATTGGCATGCTGATTGAGGTGAGCAAGTTGTTTTGCTGATGGGTCTTTCTTGTTCGAAAAGTGAAAGCAGTCGTGTGGAGTGTATTTCGAAAACAACCAATGAACGAGGCTGCTGATGCAGAAGCTCGCGAGGGAGGATGTCCAGAATACGGGAGGGGCGGGCTTCGAGCGCGTCCGATGCACCGCTTCTGGACTGGCGTGTAGGATAGCGGGAGCCTACGTCAGCTATAATCCGATCGCACCGGAAGAGATGATCGAGTTGCTGCACGCATTGATCGACGCGAGCAAAGAGTTTCGCCGTGAGGTGAACCTTGAGTCGCCCGATGTCGGCGCGATCGAGCCCGCTGTACCTGTCGAAGATTCAGTCACCGATGAATACATTGTCTGCCTTGAGGATGGGCAATGTTTCAAGTCGCTTCGCCGACACTTGCGCCGAAGTCACAACATGACGCCCGACGAATATCGGGCGAGGTGGAGTCTGCCGATACAATATCCCATGGTCGCCCCGGGATACCTAAAAAGTTTCTAAGTGGCGGAAGGTTCGATGGAGTAACATGGGCAATAAATAACCGCCGCATGATGGCGCCGGCGGCGTTTTGGGTGGAGAGCGCCTTCGGCCTAATTTCACATCAGTATGTCATATATTGAATACGGCGCGCCGCCTGCATCCATAATAAGGACGCCGTGTTGAAAGGTCGGTATTCATGAGCATTTCATCTTTCCACTCGCTCACATTGGCCGCCTTTGTCGCCGTGGCGGCTGTCTGCGGCGCCGGCGCCGCCCGAGGCGAGACGCTGAGCGCCGCCACCGCCTCGTCGACGTACCGGCTCGGGCCTGGGGACAAGCTGCGGATCACCACGTTCGGGGAACCGTCCCTAACCGGCGATTTCATGGTCGGGGATGCTGGCGTGCTTGGCTTTCCCTTACTCGGCCAAGTCCAGGCAGGCGGCCTGACGATAGCCGAGCTGCAAGCGTCGCTTGAGGCGGCGCTGCACGAGGGCTTTTTGAAGGAGCCCCGCGTGAGCGTCGCGGCGATCAGTTATCGACCCTATTACATCCTGGGCGAGGTGACCAAGCCCGGTGAGTATCCCTATTCGGACAGCCTCACCGTTATGAAGGCGGTCGCTGCGGCTGGCGGGTTCACCTACCGCGCGAACACCAAGCGGCTGCATATCAAGCGGGCCTCTGACGACCGTGAGGTGACGGCGCCATTGACCGCCACCATTCCGGTGCATCCTGGCGACACGATCCGCATCGGCGAGCGCTATTTCTGAGCCGGCGCAAGACTCGTGGGTTCGGCCTCTCGCACCTGGACGGGGTTTCGTCGGGCGCATTAAGGAAAAGTTAGGGCGCGACTAAGGGAAGGCGGGTTTCCTGATCTACGCCGGAGAATTCAAGCTGACGCTGAGTGATTCTTCGGGTCCGTCGTTGCGTGTGGATCGGAAGATCGTCAGACGAGAGAATGCGTAAGAACCTAACGAAACTGCGATCTATAAGCATCGAGTATTCTGATGCACGGCGGATTCCTATTGGTGTGGCTTATTTTATTGTCATTTCACTGTCTGTATCTTTGTGGTGGGGCATATTTTTGATCGGTGTTCGCCTCGTCAATCAAACTCCCGATTGAGAGCCTTCTTGGAAGTCGTCGAAGGACATCGGCTGAAGCTCTGCGACGTTCATCGCTCACATCCCTAGGAGACAAAATGAGCGTGCTGTTGACGGGATCCGCTGGATTTATCGGCTTCCACGTCGCATTGCGGCTGATCGACCGTGGCGAGGAAGTCATCGGCGTCGATAATCTGAACCCCTACTACGATCCTAAGCTGAAGGCGGCGCGTCTCGCGCTTCTCGAAGAACGCCGTGGTTATCGTCATGCCAGGCTGGATCTGGCGGACAGGGACGGGATGGCGGCGCTGTTCGCCCAGGCGCGCCCGACCCGCGTTATCAATCTCGCCGCCCAGGCCGGGGTTCGCTACAGCCTCGAGAGGCCGGACACCTACGTCGACTCCAACATTGTCGGCTTCCTGAACATATTGGAGGGCTGCCGTGCCGTGCAGCCCGCCCACCTGGTCTACGCCTCGACGAGTTCGGTCTATGGCGCGAACGGCGCCCTGCCGTTCAAGGTGCACGACGGCGCCAACCATCCGATCACGCTCTATGCCGCCAGCAAGCTCGCCAACGAGTCAATGGCGCACGCCTACGCCCATCTGTTCGGCTTTCCTTGCACCGGCTTCCGGTTTTTCACCGTCTACGGGCCTTGGGGACGGCCGGACATGGCGCTCTTCAAGTTCACCGAGGCCATTCTGGCGGGTAGGCCGATCGACGTTTACGGCGAGGGGCGCATGCAACGCGACTTCACCTTCGTCGACGACATCGTGGAGGGCGTGATCGCCGGCCTGGATCGTCCCGCCACGATCAACCCGGCGTGGGACGCCCGGCATCCAGACCCCGCCCGCAGCGGCGTCGCGCCCTGGCGGCTGCTCAACCTGGGCGCCGGACGCCGCGTCGAACTGATGCGCTACATCGAGATCCTCGAGCAGAAGCTGGGCAAGAAGGCCGATCTCAACCTGATGCCCATGCAGGCGGGCGACGTGGCCCGCACAGAGGCCGATGTGGAGGCGACGGAAGCCGCGCTTGGATATGCGCCCTCGACCCCGGTCGAGGAGGGCGTCGGGCGCTTCGTCGACTGGTATCTGGCCTACTATGGCGCGCGCCGGGCGGAGAACCGGGTCCCCGCGCCGTCTTCCGCCTGACGATCGGCGGGAAGTCGCGCGTCAGGCCGCGCCCCAGCATCCGCCCGCGGCGACACACCCCGCCTGCCGTATGGCGCTGATCGAAGTTTCGTCGTCGGCCGCGCAGGCCACGAGGGCGCGCTCGCCATGGTTTCGGCGTGTCGCCGCCCAGGCGAGCGCGCCGGTGAAGACGTCGAGACGTGGCGTATCCCGCGCCGTGAAGCAGTCGTGGATCAGCATGACGCCGTCTCCAGACTTCAGCGAGCGACGGCGTTCGGCGGCCCCCCCGGGCGCGCTGCGCGCCAGCCAGCCGGAGAAGACGAGCCGACCGGCGGCGTGGCCCAGGACGAGCTGGTCGCCTCTCTTCAGGCGCTCGGCCATCTTCTGGAATTGCCCGGAGCGGTCGATCCTGTTCTGCAGGTCCAGGACGTCGAGCAGATCGGTGAGGGCGCCAAACCTGAAGTTGAGCCCTCCGCTCTCCGCGCTGGTCTCGCGAAGACTGCTGGGCAGCTCGAACAGCGCAGTGCGCCTCGTTCTCGCCATCGCCTGGCGGAATCCCCTTGCAGCCGCGCCGCGGACGCCATGACGGTCGATCGCCGCGTGCAAGAGATGGAGGCGATCCTTGATCCTGTGCCGGGCCGCGAACTGAGGCGACCGAGCCATCCGCAGGCGCAGAAAACGCGCCGCGCCTGACACATACCCATCGAATGCGCGGGCGAGGCGGCCCGGGTAGACGACAACCGCCCGGCGTTCTCGTATGTGGTTTGCAAAGCGGAGCATGTAGGATCTTTTGCCCCGTCCGAAATCGAGCGTGTGCAACCCCCGGCGGCCGATGTCGCGCCCAAGCTCGCACAGCAGCGCCAGGCCGGGTCGGTCGACGGCGCGCTCCACGTCGAAAACCCGCTTGTAGTGCTGGAAAACGCCGCGCACCTCGAAGTCGAGGCTCAAGGCGACCACTCGGCCCTGCAATTTCAGGCGGGTGAACCAGAGATTTTCCGCCGGGTAACGCGCGACGATCTCCCGATAGAATTGCTGCACCTGTGGATTGAGGAAGATCTGATTGCCCGCGCCGCTCCAGCGCCGGGTCTGGAAGGCGAACAGGCGCGGCAGTTCCGCGAGCATTTCCGAACGGCTTTCGATGCGCTCGTATGCGTACTCGCCTTGCCCTCGCAGCTTAGAAAGGTGCCGGCGTATGTGGCGGGACCCTTCGAACTTGCGACGGATCGCGTGGGGCTCGATGAGATCGGTCAGGCGCAGGGAAGGCCCGGCGTCATATGCGGCGACGGACAGGCTCGCGGCCCGGGCGCGAGCGGCGAAGAGGTCGGCGAGTGGATCGTCGGGATGGAAAGGCGAGAGCTCGATGGTCGCGCCGCCCGCCGCTCGCCGGGCTGCTTTCAAGAGCAGGTCCACGGCAAGTTCCGGATCTCCCTCCGGATCGAGCGTCGGACGCATGAAGTCGGCTCGAGGCGTACTTAGGAAGCAAAGCCGTCCGCGCTGGCGCATGAGCGGGCAGACCCCCGCGAGGGCGCCTGACGGGCTCCGCAGGACGATGAGTATCGGTTCGACGCCGCTATGGGCGGAAAGGTAACTGCGATGCCAGGCGGGATGCGTGAACGCCGTAGCGAAGGGATCGCGCGCCCACACGCGCTCCCACTCATCGAAAATCGGGTCGATGTCGGAGAAGGTGTGCACCGTGAGCGGTTGCGCGCCGACATTCGACGGCGGGAGCGGCGAACGATCGTTCGCGACCTGGCCGGCCGATCGGGCGTCCGCAGCACAAGCCCGCCCAAGGCGACCCCGCGCCGTTGGGGGAAGCGCAGGGTCGATGGTTGGACTTGTCGCAGGGGACGTGATCAGTGAGCCCATAAGTTTGCCTATTTCAACGATATTCCTAACGCTCCCAATGTTTGAAGGCATAGATGTCGCAATTTGTGCTGAGCGCCTCGGAGTCGGTCCTTAATCCCGGTCACGCCTCGAGGGCTTGGCGCCCGGCGGACGTGATGTCCCATGTCGAACACCCGCAATCAGCATAGTCTGTCCTTTCGAGATATCCGGCGGCGATCAGCCGTTCGCGCACAGCCCGCATCTTCAGGACATGGGACGGCCACCAGGCAAGGGGACCGTTATCGAGAGCATAGTACAGCACCCGGCGTTGCGCGGGCGTCAGTCCGCTTATGTCGTAGGCGTGGAAGCTGCGTTTCTCGGGCATAGTATTTCCGCGTCAACGAGTTAGCACACGATGATCGCCTTAGAAGGTGAGGCAGACTATGCCTTCTGAGCAATTGATAGCGCCGCGGCGGAGGGCGCCTTCGTCGTAGGGCGCCAGACGGACGTCGTGCTCGAGTCCAGCAAAATCCGAGTCTGAATCGCGCTCGGGATTTATCAAAGGATCGCGCCTCAGCCCTACTAAGCTGATCGTCATAGTGGACTTGCGCTGCAGCCTTATTGGGAATGACCAATGTTCGCGCCTCTTCCACGCGCTCGTCTGACGTCCCCTTCCGACATCAGTTGCGCTAACCAGGAACGGGTGTTTCCGGTCGTCATATGGGCCCTCAATCCGTGACGGACCTCTCCCTCAATCGGAATGCGATGCCGATCGGAGCTTCACGGCGCCGCTTCGTGCATTGGCGCGAACGCTCGATCCTGCCGGGCTTCGGGCTCTCGCTGGGGATCACGCTGACCTACCTGAGCGTGATCGTCCTCATCCCGCTGGCGGCGCTGGCGATCAAGCCCTGGGAACTCGGGGCCTCCGGTGTCTGGCGGACGTTGTCTGACGAACGGGTCGCAGCCGCGCTCGGTCTGAGTTTCAGCTTGTCGCTCTATGCGGCCCTGACCAACGCCGTATCAGGGCTCCTGGTCGCCTGGGTCCTCGTCCGTTACGATTTCCCCGGCCGGCGGCTGCTGGACGCCATCGTCGACATGCCGTTCGCGCTGCCGACGGCGGTCGCGGGCATCGCTCTGACGGCGCTCTACGCCCCGACCGGTCCACTGGGCGCCTTAGCGGAGAAGGTGGGACTGAAGACCGCCTATTCGCCGCTCGGCATCTTCATCGCCCTGATGTTCATCGGCCTGCCATTCGTGGTGCGCACCGTGCAGCCGGTGCTGCAGGACCTTGACCATGAGGTGGAGGAGGCCGCGCAGACGCTTGGGGCCAGCGATCTTCAGCGTGTCGTTCATGTGGTGCTGCCGGCCCTCGCCCCGGCGCTGATCAGCGGAGTCACACTGGCCTTCGCCCGCGCGGTGGGCGAGTACGGCTCGGTGGTCTTCATCGCCGGCAACATGCCGATGAAGACCGAGATCGCGCCGCTGCTGATCGTCATCAAGCTGGAGGAATACGACGCCGCCGGAGCTGCGGCGATCGGCCTGGCGATGGTCGCGATCTCGTTCGGCGCGCTGATCCTGATCAACACCGTCCAGCTTCTGCTCGCGCGGCGGGGGCGTCGATGAGCGCGGCCGCCGCACCGACTGTCCGGCTGCCGGGGATCGCGCCGCTGCTGCTGCTGGGCGCCGTCGCCATCATGGGCGGGCTGATCATCCTGCCGCTGCTCGCGGTGTTCCATGACGCCTTCTCCAAGGGTCTCCAGGCCTTCTTCGCCGCCCTCAAGGAGCCCGACGCCCTGGCGGCGATCCGGCTTACCTTGCTTGTGGCGGCGATCTCGGTGCCGCTGAACGCCGTGTTCGGCGTCGCGGCCGCCTGGGCGATCGCCAAGTTCGAGTTCAAGGGCAAGAGCCTGCTGCTCACCCTGATCGACCTGCCGTTCTCGATCTCGCCAGTGGTGTCGGGCCTGGTCTGGGTGCTGCTGTTCGGCGCCCAGGGCTTCTTCGGCGAGTGGCTGATGGACCACGACCTGAAGATCATCTTCGCCCTGCCGGGACTGGTGCTGGCCACCATCCTGGTGACCTTCCCCTTCGTCGCCCGCGAACTGATCCCGCTGATGCAGGACCAGGGATCGGACGAGGAGGCGGCGGCGCTGACGCTGGGCGCCGGCGGCTTCACCACCTTCTGGAAGATCACCCTTCCCAACATCCGCTGGGCGCTGCTGTACGGCGTCCTGCTCTGCAACGCGCGCGCCATGGGGGAATTCGGCGCCGTCTCTGTCGTCTCGGGACATATCCGAGGAGAAACGACCACGCTCCCCCTGCACGTGGAGGTGCTCTACAATGACTATGACTTCGTCGGCGCCTTCGCGGCGGCCTCCGTCCTCGCTTCACTGGGCCTCCTCACCCTTGTCTTCAAAACCCTTCTCGAATGGCGGCACTCCGGTGAACTCGCAGCCAGTCGACGCCATTGACGCTTCGCGCCATGCGCTGGAGATCAACGGCGTCTCCAAGGCGTTCGGCCGCTTTCCGGCGCTGAAGAACGTCTCGCTGCATGCGCGGGACAAGGAGTTCCTCGCTCTGCTCGGCCCCTCGGGCTCGGGCAAG